>Ga0156016_119_pt6 | contig 25543 bp, 23 predicted proteins | sample RifCSPlowO2_02_FD_107670 | JGI IMG/M metagenome (GOLD analysis project Ga0156016, IMG submission 107670) | Acidobacteria bacterium RIFCSPLOWO2_02_FULL_64_15 | reverse complement strand
GGCATGCCGATGCCGTTTGGCATGGGCCCTTCGGGCGCCGATATCCTGGCCGAACAGGTCGGCGACACGTGGCCGCTCATCCAGCGGCTGATGGCCGACGAGGTGTACGCCGCGCGCTATCGCGTGCTCTTGGTCCAGGCGATGGGCGGGCTGTTCGCGCCGCGCGCCATCGAGAAACGGGCGCGCGACCTGCACGCGCTCATCTCGTCGTCGGTCGTCGGCCCACGTGGCGAGCGTCCGACGCACACGACGATTGCGTCAGCGGAGGCGTTCGAGCGGTCGCTCGATGGCCCGGACGGTCTGCTTCAGCGGATTGAGCGCCGTCAGGCCGCGGTTCGCGCGGCGATCGACCGGGCCGGCCGCCGGTGATCCCTGGGCTCGCCATTTCGTCGTTGGACATCCCGAATGCGCTCGAGGCCTTCCGCGACGCGCCGGCGGGACTGCTCGACGCTCGCGTGCTCCAGCGCCGCATCGACCGCAAGTATCTGCTGCCGAGGCGGCAACTGGAGCCGCTCCTGGCCTGTTTGATCGCGGACTACCAAGTGGTGCGATCGGCTGGACGTCTGGCCGCAACCTACGACAACCTGTACTTCGATACGCCGGACAGGCGGATGTACGAGGACCATCGGCGCGGGCGGGGACGCCGCTACAAGGTGCGCCAGCGCCATCACCTCGATCGGCAGTTGAGCTTTCTGGAGATCAAGCGCAAGGATTCCGACGTCCGCACGGTCAAGGCGCGCCTCGGACGGCCCTTCGGCGACTCGCGGCTCGACGAGGAGGCGTGCGCGTTCGTCGAGCAGCACAGCCCGTTTCGCGCCACCGTCCTCGTGCCGCAGCTGTCGATCGCGTTCCACCGCGCCACGCTGCTCGGAACCAATGTCATCGAACGGATGACTCTCGACTGGGACGTCGAGCTCCGGGACAATGGCCGGCGCGAGCGGTTGCCCGACATGGCTATCGTCGAAATCAAGCAGGCCTCGTACTCGAACCTCAGCCCGGCGGTTCGCGCGCTGCGGGCCCTGCACATCCGTGAAGGGTCAGTCAGCAAGTACTGCCTCGCGACGGTCACACTGGCCGACGTGCGGGACAATACCTTCAAGCCCACGTTGCGGGCCGTGGAGCGACTATCGGCATGAACAACTTCTTTGGCATGAATATCTTCCCTGGCTCAGACGAGATCGCCAGCCTGATCGTTCGTATCGTCCTCAATCTTCTCTTTACGACCATCGTCGTGCGCGTCGTGTACTTCAAGCTGTATCAGCACCGGGACTACATCTTTACGTATTACCTCTTGAACGTCGTGACGTTCTCCTTCGCGTTCCTGCTGAGCAACGTCCCCGTGAACCTCGGCTTCGGCCTGGGGCTGTTTGGGATTTTCGGCATCCTCCGCTATCGCACCGAGGCGATTGAAGTTCGCAATCTGACGTACCTGTTTGTGGTGATCGGGATCGCGATACTCAATGCGCTCGAAAACGAGCAAATCAGCCTCGTGGAGCTGCTGATCGTCAACAGCCTCATCGCCGGTGCCGTGTGCGTGCTCGAGGCCTCGCCCTTCTCTCGACGCGAGGAGTCGCATCGCGTCCTGTACGACCGCCTCGATCTGTTGGGACCGGCGACCGCGGCCGAGGTCCTCGAGGATCTGCGGGGCCGAACCCGGCTTCCGATCACCCGGTTCGAGGTCGGCGACGTGGACCTCATGAGAGATACGGCAGAGATTGCTGTGTACTATCCGGCTACGGGACGCCGTTCATCGCTCAAGCCGAAGGATGCCGTATGAAGAGGACAGCTGCCGCCTGCGCCACGATGCTCACCGTCCTCCACGTGGTGGGTGGTGCCCAATTCGGTGGCGCTCCGCCCATCGGCGCGGAGCGCAAGGTCGTGGCGCAGTTCGACAGAAACGGCGACTCGCGTCTGGACGGGGCCGAACGCAAGGCGGCGCGCGAGTGGCTGGCGACGCAGCCTGCCGGCGGCTTTCCTGGCCGCGGCCGAGGATTTGGGAGCGCGGCGCCACCGCCAGTGACGCCGGGCAGGAAGCTCGCCCCCGCTGATGTGCGCGCCTACCGAGGCGTCCCGCTGTACGACGGCGGCACGCTCCGGACAATCTTCTTGACGTTCGACGCGTCCGACTGGGAGCAGGAGCTGGCCGCGTTCAACAACACCGATGTCGAAGTGCCGGCCACGGTCGTCGTGGACGGCCAGACGTACAAGGACGTCGGCGTCCATTTCCGCGGGATGTCGTCGTTCTTCATGGTGCCGGAGGGACGCAAGCGATCGCTCAACCTCTCGTTCGACTTCGTCAACGACCAGCAGACACTCGGCGGCTACAGGACGCTCAATCTTCTCAATGCGAACAACGATCCCAGCTTCCTGCGCGGGGTGCTGTACACCGAGATCTCTTCGCGCTACATCCCCACGCCCAAGATGAACTACATGCGCGTCGTCATCAACGGCGAGAGCTGGGGCATCTATCCGAACGCGCAGCAGTTCAACAAGGAGTTCGTCCGCGATTTCTTCAACACGACGAACGGGGCGCGGTGGAAGGTGCCGGGCAGCCCCTTCGCCAGCGCCGGGCTGAGCTATCTGGGCGAGAACGTCGAGGATTACAAACGCCTCTACGAGATCACGTCGAGCGACGACCCGAAGGCGTGGACGGATCTCATTCGGCTGACTAGGGTCCTCAACCAGACGCCCGCAAATGCGCTCGAGGCCGCCCTGGCGCCCATCCTGGATGTCGACGGCGCGCTCAAGTTTCTGGCGCTCGATGTCGTGCTCGGCAACAGCGACGGCTATTGGGCGCGTGCCAGCGACTACAGCATCTATCAGGACACGAAAGGCATCTTCCATATCGTTCCGCATGACGTCAACGAAGGGCTCGGCCCGCAGGAAGGGCCTCCGGGCGGCGGTGGCCCTGGCCGTGGTGGCGCGGGCCGCGGCGGCCCCGGCGGCGGCGGTCCGCCGCCAGGATTTGCGCCGCCACCTTTAGCGGGAGGGCGAGGCGGTCCCGGCTTCCCCGGCGGAGGGTTCCCTGAGGCTGGACCGGATCTCGATCCGCTCGTCGGTCTGAACGACGCGAACAAGCCTCTCCGCTCGAAGCTGCTGGCTGTACCGGCGCTGCGGGTCAAGTATCTCGGCTACGTCCGCGACATCGCGGAGCGCTGGCTTGACTGGAAGACGCTCGGTCCGATCGCCCAGAAGTATCACGACCTGATTGCGGCCGACGTTCGAACGGACACGCGGAAGATCTACAGCTCGGCGGAATTCGATGCGGGGCTCACCGGCTCGCTGAAGGAGTTCGTGGACGCGCGTCGCGCGTTTCTGCTGAGGACCGTACGGCAGTAGCCGTCAAGATTTCGCCGTCCGGTGTGCTCCGGATCAGGATCGTTAGGAACGCGTCGTAGCCGCCACGCGCGGCGCAGGCGCTCCGCGCAACAGTCCTCGGTGCTCAGATCCTCATCGATCTCGGGCCAGTGAATGCCGAATCCAGCGCCGGCAATCTTCCAGTCGCTTCAGCTCGTGTGGCGCGAATCCGAAGTTCCATGCCAAGGCGACTGGATCGAGCCAGAACTTCGCCGACAGATCGTCTCAATCGACGCGATCTTAACCCACTGGATCCGCCCTGGGCCTACTCTTAACTTCTCCCTTCTAACTGTTCATTTCCGGAGGCGCGCCACTCACCTCCTGACGTCCGGGTGATTCACCAGGTACGCGCGGCGCTGCTCGAAGAAGTTCTTCAGCCCCCGATTCGGCATCGCCCGCCGACGGCTCGATTCGTGAATCTGGCGGGCGACGAGCTTCTTGCCGACTCGCTCTCACCCTCGAGAGCCCGCGAATCAGGCGGTGCGGCACCACTCGAGCGTGCGCCGCAGACCCTCTTCGAACGACACGATGGGCGTGTAGTCGAGTAGATCCTTCGCTTTCGAGATGTCGGCCTGCGAGTCGTGCACGTCGCCGGCCCGTGGCTCCTTGTAGATCGCCTGCAGGTTCGTTCCCGTAATCTTGTTCATCACGCGCAGCAGCTCGTTGAGCGAGATGCGCCCGCCGGTCGCCACGTTGACGACTTCCCCGCTCGCCTTGGGCGCCTCGCAGGCCCGCAAGACGCCGTCCACCACGTTGGCCACGTAGGTGAAGTCGCGCGTCTGCTCGCCGTCGCCATAGATCGTCGGCTGACGGCCCTCGAGCAGTGCTGTCGAGAAAAGGGAGATGACTCCCGAGTAGGGCGAGCTCGGATCCTGCCGTGGACCGAACACGTTGAAGTAGCGGATCGTGACGGTCTCGAACCCGTACAGCCGCGTGAACATCTGGCAGTACTGCTCCGCCACGAGCTTTTGCAGCGCATACGGCGACAGCGGGTTGGTCGGCATGTCCTCGCGCTTGGGCAGCGTCGGCGTGTCGCCGTACGCGGACGAGGAGCCGGCGTACACGAGCCGTTTCACGCCGGCGTCGCGCGCCGCGACCAGCAGGTTGAGCGATGCCGTGATGTTGGCGGTATTCGAGGTGACGGGATCCTTCACCGATCGCGGCACCGACGGGATCGCCGCCTGGTGCAGCACGTATGCGATGCCTTCGACCGCCCGCCCCGCGACGTGTGGATCGGCGAGGTCGCCCTCGACGAACTCCACGCCCGGAATGTGCTCGAAGTTACGTCGCTTGCCCGTGATCAGGCTGTCGACGATGCGGACGCGCTGGTCGCGACGGACCAACTCCTCCGCCAGATGCGATCCGATGAAGCCGGCGCCGCCGGTTACAAGATAAAAAGCCATCGGTGACGTTCTGTTCTGGATACGCACGAGCACCACGGTGCGAGTGCGTCAGGCATGGGGGTGGGGCCCCATGCCAAGTAAAGATCGCAGCGGGCCGTAAGCCGAATTCTGTCCCCGCCAACGCCAGCTTGCGCTGGCGCCGGCGAGGTAACGACCATTCCTCTAGCCCCGCCATCGCTGGCGGGATCAAGCGACCGACCCGGAGGCTACGGACGGGCCGTCCGGACCAACGTTAACCGACGCATTGAGCGTCGGGTGAGCTGGCGTGCCTCCCTATTTGGTCTTGCTCCGTGCGGGGTTTTGCCTGCCACCGACCTTACGGCCGGCGCGGTGCGCTCTTACCGCACCTTTTCACCCTTACCCTTTCGCATCGTCCGGCTGAAGCCGGACACTACGAAGAGGCGGTATATTTTCTGTGCCACTGTCCTTCAGGTTGCCCTGACCGGGGGTTACCCGGCGCACTGCCCTGCGGAGTTCGGACTTTCCTCTCAGCCTCCGCGCTTGCGCGCTTCAGCGAAGCGGCCGTCTGTCCCGCTGCGAAGGCTCGATTGTACTACCCGTCAGTCTCCTGTGAGATCTGATATTGCTCGAGCTTCTTGTAGAGATTGCTGCGGGGCGTGTCGATCACTTCGGCCGTCCTCGAGATGTTCCAGCCGTTCTCACGCAGCTTGGCTACGAGGTACGCCCGCTCGGCGTTGTCCTTGAACTCACGCAGGGTACCCGCCTTCACGCCGTCGGTGTCCGCCGTGCCCGAACCGCCGCGCGCGGCACCGGCCGATGGCGACCGCACGCTCTCGGGCAGATCGGCGACGTCGATCGTGTCGCCCTCCGTCATGATGATCAGCCGCTCGACGGTGTTGCTCAGCTCGCGCACGTTGCCCTTCCACCGACACCGCTGCAAGGCGTCGAGCGCCGCCGGCGTGATGCGCTTGGGCCTCAGGTTGTTCTCGCGGCTGAATAGATCCATGCAGTGACGGACGAGCAGCGGAATGTCCCCGGTGCGCTCGCGCAGCGGCGGGACGAAGATCGGGATGACGGCGAGCCGAAAGTACAGATCGTCCCGAAACCGGCCCTTCTCAATCTCCTCTTCCAGGCTCTTGTTGGTCGCCGCGATGACGCGCACGTCCACCTTAATCGTGCGCGCCGATCCCAGCCGCTCGACCTCGCCCTCCTGCAGCACCCGCAGCACCTTGGCCTGCGTCTTCGCGCTCATGTCGCCGACCTCATCGAGGAAGATCGTGCCGCGATCGGCCTGCTCGAACTTGCCGATCTGCTTCTCGGTGGCGCCCGTGAAGGATCCCTTCTCGTGGCCGAAGAGCTCGCTCTCGATGAGCTCTTCGGGAATGGCGGCGCAGTTGACCTGCACGAACCGCTCGCGGCTTCTGAGGCTGTTGCGGTGGATGGTCCGCGCCACGAGCTCTTTGCCCACACCGCTCTCGCCAGCAATGAGCACGGTCGCGTTGGTGGGCGCCGCCCGGCCGACGGCTGCCATGACGCTCTTGAGCGCCGTGCTCTCGCCAATCATCTGGTGGCGGACTTCGACCACCTTGCGGAGCGTCCGGTTCTCGTCGCGCAGCTGCCTCTGGGCGAGCGCGTTACGCAGGCCGACCAGCACGCGGTCGCTGGCAAACGGCTTCTCGATGAAGTCGAACGCGCCCTTCTTGGTAGCCTCGACCGCCGTACTGATGCTCCCGTGGCCGGAAATCACGATGACCGGCGTCGACTCGTTCATCGAGCGCAGCCGATCGAGCACCTCCAGGCCATCCATCCCCGGCATCTTCACGTCGAGCAGCACGAGGTCTGGCACCTCGCGCTCGGCAATCGTGAGGCCTTCCTGTCCGGTGGCCGCGCCCAGACACTCGTAACCCTCGTACTCGAGGGTCATCTTCAGCGAGTCCCTGATGGCAGCCTCATCGTCGATGACGAGGACCCGCGACTTAGGCATGTTGTTTGATTATAAGAGCCCTCAGAGCGGCCTCATCGAGCGTTTCGATGCCAAGCTGACGCGCCTTCTCCAGCTTACTGCCCGCCTCGGCGCCGGCCACCACGTAACTCGTCTTCTTGGTGACCGAGCCGGTCACGCGGGCGCCCAGCCGCTCGATCGCTTCGATCGCCTGCTCGCGCGTCATGGCCGACAGCGTGCCCGTCAGCACGAAGGTCTTACCCGCGAGCGGTCCGGGCTCTTCCGCGGGCTTCGGAAGGCTGGTGGTCATGTTGACGCCAGCCTTCTCGAGCCGGTCGATGAGCCGGCGATTGCGTGGTTCGTCGGCAAACATCCGCACCGATCGAGCGACGACGGGGCCGACCTCCCGGACCGACTGCAGAGCCTCAATCGGCGCCTTGAGGACGCCCTGCATCGTCCGAAAATGGCGGGCGAGCGTCGCCGCGGCCTTTTCGCCGACGTGCCGGATGCCCAGCGCGTAGATGAGACGGGAGAGATCGCTGGTCTTACTCTTCTCGATCTCGGCCACGAGGTTACTGGCGGATTTCTCGGCCATACGGTCGAGCCGAGCGAGCGTCGCCTCCGTCAGACGGTAGAGATCCGCGTAGTCGCCGACGATCGCCTTCTCGACCAGTTGCTCGACGAGCGACTCGCCCAGCCCTTCGATGTTCATGGCCGTCCGCCCGGCAAAATGCAGCAAGCCGCGCCGAAGCTTTGCCGGGCACGACTCGTTCACGCAGCGCCAGATCACCTCGTCGTCCTCGCGCGTCAACGTCGAGGCGCAGGCCTTGCAGGTCGTCGGCATCTCCCATGGCTTGGAGTCCGGCGGGCGCAGGCTCAGCACGGGGGCGACAACCTTCGGGATCACGTCGCCGCCCTTCTCGATGACGACGGTGTCACCCTCGCGGAGATCTTTGCGGGCGATGTCCTCTGCGTTGTGCAGCGTGGCCATCGAGATGGTCGAGCCGGCCAGCAGCACCGGATCGAGCACGGCGTACGGCGTGTTGGCGCCGGTGCGCCCGACGTTCACGTCGATCCTCAGCAGCTTGGTGTGCGCCTGCTCGGGAGGAAACTTGAACGCGGTGGCCCAGCGCGGACACTTCGCCGTCGCCCCGAGCCGCTCCCGGAGCGCCAGATCGTCGACCTTGATGACGACGCCGTCGGTGCCGAACTCGAGCGTTCGACGCTTCTCGGCCCAGCTCCGGCAGAACGCGACGACCTTGTCGATGCCGTCAAGCCTCTGCCAGTGCGGCTCGACGGGCAGTCCCCAGGACTGCATGGCCGCGAGCGCGTCGCTGTGAGTAGGCGGCATGGCGCGAGCGCCGTCCCCGACAAGCTGATACACGAACGCGGACAACCCGCGGCTGGCGACGAGCGCCGGGGCCAGGTTGCGCATCGTACCGGCCGCGGCATTCCGCGGGTTGGCGAAGAGCGGCTCGCCCGACTCTTCGCGCTCGCGGTTCATGCGCGTAAACGAGGCGCGCGACAGGTACACCTCGCCGCGCACTTCGATTGGGCCGGGCGGTCCACTCCGGAGCGCCAGCGGAATGGCTCGAATGGTGCGCACGTTGGCGGTGACATCCTCGCCGCGGACGCCGTCGCCGCGCGTGGCCCCGCGGACCAAGCGCCCCTCGTCGTAGGTCAGCGCGATGCTCAGACCGTCAATCTTGATCTCGGCGACGTACGCGATCGGGTCGCCGCCAACGCCGGCTCCTTTACGCACGCGTTCGTCAAACGCACGCAGCTCGTCATCACTGTAGGTGTTGTCGAGACTGAGCATCTGCGTTCTGTGCTCGACGGTCGCAAACCCCTCGACCGGCCGGCCCGCGACGCGCTGGGTCGGCGAATCACCGGTGACGAGCTCTGGGTGTTCGGCCTCGATCCGCTCGAGTTCGTGGAGCAGGCGATCGAACTGTTCGTCGGAGATCTCCGGCGCGTTGTGGATGTAGTAGCGCTCTTCGTGATGTCGGATCGCGTCACGAAGGTCGCGAATGCGATCTTTAGGAGGCGTGCCTGCCATCTCCCAACAACTCGTGCGCCACCCCGACAAACCCCTCGTACGCCGACCGGCCGAACAGCACGAATCGCACGAGACGCAGTGAGGTGGCCGCCGACCGGTAGGCGCGGACCGCCTCGATCATGACACGAGCGCATTCGTCGAGCGAGAAGCCGCCCACGCCCGTGCCAAATGCCGGCAAGGCGATCGACACGAGTCCGAGTCGATCGGCAAGCGCCAGTGTCCGCCGCGTCGCACGATCGATGAGCGCACCAGAGGTTCGCAGATCCTGTCCCATGACCGCGGCGTGAATCACGTGTCGTGCGGCCAAACGTCCACCAGAGGTTACAACGCACTCCCCCGGCTCGACGGGCCCCTGCGCCATGGCCTCCACTTCGATCTCCCGGCCGCCACGCGCCTTGATCGCACCCGCGACGCCGGCTCCCATCCAGAAGGCGTTATTGGCGGCGTTGACGATCGCGTCGGTCGACTGGGCGGCGATGTCACCATCAAGGATCTCGATGGTCAGTGGCGGCAGACTGAAGGACAGGTGGCCGTCGCGCGGCATGGCCGCAGGCGTTAACGGTCGCGGGACAAGACGTAGTCGGGGAGCGCAAGGAGCGCGTCGCGCTCCGGGCTGGACGGAAACGCGTACAGGTGCTTCTTGGCGCGCTCCGCGTAGTCGGCGGCGCGCCGACAGGCAAAATCAATCGACGCATGCTCCTTGAGGCTCCGAACGAGCTCGGCCCACGACTCGGGTGCGATGCTGCGCGAGGCGATGGCATCCCGTACGATGCGCGACGCGGTGCCGTCGCTCGACTGCCGCAGCAGGTGGATGAGGGGCAACGTGACCTTGCCCTCGCACAAGTCGCTGCCGATGGGCTTGCCGACCGCCTCGGCGTTGCCGGTGAAGTCGAGCAAATCGTCAACGATCTGAAACGCGATGCCGAGGTTGAACCCGTACTCGCGCAGCGCCTGCTCGCGCTCGTGCGTGACACCTCCGAGCATGCCGCCAATCTGCGCGCAGCCGCCGAACAGATAAGCCGTCTTGCGCCGGATGATGTCGAAGTGCTCGTCCTCGGTGATGTCGGCGTCGCCGTTCTTCGTGAGCTGGTAGAGCTCGCCCTCGATCATCCGCAGCGTCACATCGCACAGCAGACGGACGAGATCGAGCGAGTCGTGTGTCAGGGCGAGCGCCATCGACTTGATATAGAGGTAGTCGCCGAGCAGCACTGTGATGTCGTTGCCCCACCGCGAGTGCACGGCGAGCCGCCCGCGCCGCAGCTCGGCATCGTCGATGATGTCGTCGTGGACGAGCGTGGCCGTGTGGATGAACTCGACGACCGCCGCGTACAGAATGGCGCGGTCGCCCCGGTACCCGGAGAGGCGCGCCGCCATCAGCAGCACGGCCGGACGGATGCGTTTGCCGCCGCTCGTCTGAATGTAGCGCCCGATCTTCGGAATCAGGTCCACCTGCGACTGGACATGACGGCCGAATTCGCGGTCCACGCTCTCGAGGTCGGCGCGAATCGGTTCGAAGAGCTGCGCGAGCGCTAGCGACGATTTTTCCACTGTATTGACAGGTAGGACTTTATCACGGGCGGTTAATAACCTGTAGTGTCCGCCTTTAGGCGGACCTGACGTCGGGCTGAAGCCGGACGCTACGGCTAGGGGCAAAACAGCGTGTGGAAGTTCGCCGCCGTGTGCCGGGCCATCGCCCCGGCGTCAATGCCGTGGATTCCGGCCAGCGTGTCGATGATCCGCGCCACGTGGGCCGGTTCGTTGCGCGTGCCCCGATATGGGACGGGCGCAAGAAAGGGGCTGTCGGTCTCAGCGAGAAGCCGTGCCTCCGGTATCGCATACGCCGTGTCTCGAAGCTCGCCAGCTTTGGGAAACGTGATGATGCCAGCCAGCGAGATGTAGAAGCCCAGATCGAGGCCTGCGCGCGCTAGTTCCGGCGTACCGGTGAAGCAATGCAGGACGCCACACACCTGGCCGCCGCCTTCCTGTCTCAGGATGGCCACCGTGTCGGCGTCTGCCTCGCGTGTGTGGACGACGATGGGACGACCGAGTTCGAGGGCCAGCCTGACCTGGGCGCGAAACACGGCCTGCTGTACGTCGCGAGGCGAGAGATCGTAGTGGTAGTCGAGCCCGATTTCGCCGACCGCCCGCGCCGATGGCGTGGCGGTCAACTGTTCCCGCACCACATCAACAGCGCGCGTGGGATTGTCGGCGAACTGGTGCGCCTGATGCGGGTGGACGCCGATCGCGAATCGCACCTCCGGCCAGAGCCGCTCGACCTGTTGCGCCTGGGCGGACTCCTTCGCGTCGCCGGCCGCCAGGACGACCAGTGCCCGCTCGACGCCTGCAGCTCGCGCGCGGGCCACAACGGCATCCAGATCTCCGGCAAAGGTTTCATCTGCCAGATGGCAGTGGCTGTCTATCATCTATTACTGGCGCTGGGGCCCCACCCCCAGCGCGAACTGACGCTGATGCCTCGCCTCGGCGTTGCATGGCCTCGGTTCGGCATGGCCGCAGGCGCTGAGAAGGCTGTCCCTGCAGCCGTCACCGCACCCTGGTTCCGGGTGGTGGTGGCTCATCGAACGTGATGAGGACGGGTTTGCCACCGTCCGGGCTTGCGGCGAGCACCATGCCGTTTGACTCGACGCCCATCAGCTTCGCCGGCTTCAGGTTGAAGACGATCGCCACCGATCGGCCGACGAGAAGCTCCGGCTCGTACGCCTCGGCAATGCCGGCGACGATCGTCCGCTGCTCGGTCCCGACATCCACGTGCAGCTTCAGTAGGCGGTTGGACTTCGGCACGCGCTCGGCCGCCAGCACTTTGGCGACCCGCAGCTCGACCTTCATGAAGTCGTCGATGGTTATACGGTCGGACCCTGGTGCGAGTGGTCCCACGTCACGAAGTGCGATCGGCGGGGACGGTGCGGGAGTGCCAGGTGCCGCAATGTGTGATGCCGGCGCAGCAGGTGCGAGTGGCGACGTTGGCTGTGCGGGCTTGTCTGACTGGTCGGCTGACATGTGTCGCAGTTCCTCCAAAGAAAGTTCGATCCGTGGAAACAGAGGGACCGTGTTCCCGAGGCGGGTCCCGGCAGGCAGCCGCCCTCGTGCCAGCGTCTGCCAGGACCGGGCACCCGGCGGCAGGCCGAGCATCACGAGCGTTCTCTCGGCGGTATCTGGCATGAAGGGCTGCAGGAGTTCGGCGACGATGCGCACCGCATCAGCCAAGGCATGAAGGGCGGTGTCGAGCTCGACACGTCTCGCCTCGTCCTTGGCGAGCCGCCACGGCTCGCGCGCGACGACGTAGCGATTGGCCGCGCCGATGGCATCCCAGATTTCACGAAGCGCGACGGACAGCTGGAACGTGATGGTCGAGGCCATCACGCCAGTAATGGCAGCGTCGAGAATCTCGGCGAGCCGCACTTCATCGTCCCTGGCGAGCAGTGCCTGGTCCGCCGGAGGCACGACGCCTCCGCAGTACCGATGGATCATCGTCGTCGCCCGGCTGACGAGGTTTCCAAGGTCATTCGCGAGATCGGCATTGTACCGAGTCAGAAACGCTTCGTCGGCGAAGCTCGCGTCCTGTCCGAACACCATCTCCCGAAAGACGAAATATCGAAGCGCGTCCAGCCCGAACTTGTCGACGTAATCCTGCGGCCTGACGACGTTGCCGCGGGACTTGGACATCTTGGCGCCCTCCATCAGCCACCAGCCGTGACTGACAATGTGTCTGGGCAACGGCAGATCGGCGGCCATCAGGAACGCGGGCCAGTAGATGGCGTGCTGTCGGATGATCTCCTTCCCGATGACGTGCACATCGGCCGGCCAGTAGTGCGCGAATCTGCGGCGGGCCGCTTCGTCGGTCCCCCCGTAGCCGGCGGCCGTCAGGTAGTTGGTGAGCGCGTCGAACCACACGTACATCACATGGGCGGGATCGTCCGGAACGGGAATGCCCCATTTGAATGACGGACGGCTGACGCTCAAGTCCTCGAGGCCTCCCTCGAGGAAGGCCGCCATCTCGTTGCGTCGGGCGCGCGGCGTCACGAAGTCAGGATGCCGCGAATAGTAATCGATGAGCGGCCGTTGAAACGCCGACAGGCGAAAGAAGTAGCTCTCTTCCGTGATCCGTTCGACGGCGTTGCCGCAGATCGGACAGCGGCCGTTCTCGAGCTGAGTGTCGGGGACGAACACTTCGTCGACCGTGCAGTACCAGCCCTCGTACTTGCCCTTGTAGATGTGGCCGCGGTCGCGGACCCTCCGCCACAGCTCCTGGGCAGCCGCGTGATGGCGCGGCTCGGTTGTCCGAATGAAGTCGTCGTTCGAGATATTCAACGCCGGGAGGAGGTCGCGAAACTTCTGCGACACGCGATCGGCAAACACAGTCGGCGTCAGCCCTGCCTTGTGCGCGGCCCGTTCCACTTTCTGGCCGTGTTCGTCGGTGCCGGTCAGAAAGAATACATCGTCACCCATCAGCCGATGCGCGCGGGCGACGGCGTCGGTCACCATCGTCGTGTACGCGTGGCCGAGGTGCGGCTCGGCGTTGATGTAGTAGATCGGGGTTGTCAGGAAGTAGCGGCTCACGAGCGGCGGTCCCGGCGACGCTCGCTCGTGCCGTACGCGTGAACGGCCAGCGCCTGCACTTCCTTGACCGAGAGGTTGTTCGCGGCGGCGAGCGCTGCGCAGTCCTCGAATTCCGGCACGGCGTTCATCACGCAACCGTCCCGCGACGAGATCTTGAAGCGAACGGCACCAAGCGGGGTGTCGACGGTGGCCATCTCACGATCGAGACACTCGCGATTGACGTCGTAGTATCTCAAGCCAATCGTCGTTGTCTCGCGAAAGATTACGTCGGCAATCTGCGGGCGCCGCTCCGGCGCCACGATGACGGTGAGAAGCGTACCGGGACGGTTCTTCTTCATCTGTACGGGTACGTAGAACACTTCGAGCGCTCCGGCGGCATACAGCCGATCCATCACGACGCCGAAGATCTGTGGGTTCATGTCGTCGATCTCGCACTCGACCATCGTGACGCGCTCGGACGCGGCGTCCTCGGTCGCCCGACCGATCAGGACGCGGAGCAGGTTGGGCCGATCGGCGTGGTCGCGCTCGCCGGCGCCGTAGCCGACGCGCTCGACGGTCATCGAGGGAATCGGTCCGAACGACCCGGCGTACGAGGACGCGATGAGCGCACCGGTCGGCGTCACCAGCTCGTGCTGCACGGTGCCGGCATAGATCGGCGCGGAGCCGAGAAGCTTGACTGTCGCCGGCGCGGGGACAGGGAACGTCCCGTGCGCCGACTTCACCGTGCCCCCGCCGACATTGAGCGGCGAACAGACCACGCGATCGGCGCCAACCCATTCGAGGGCGAACACGGTGCCCACGATGTCGATGATCGAGTCGAGCGCGCCGACCTCGTGCAGATGGACCTTCTCCACCGGCATCTGGTGGATAGCGGCCTCGACCTCGCCGAGGCGCTGAAACATCGCCTTGGCGCGGTCCCGGCCCGTTTGCGACAGGGCGGACTTGTCAATGAGCGCGAAGATCTCGCTCAGACTGTGGTGCGGGTGATCATGATGGTGGTCGTGCGTAGGTGCGTGGGTGCTGAGGGGTGTAGGTGCCGAGTGACTGGAGTGCTCGCGTACGGTGAATTTGGTCGCCGACACGCCGGCGCGGAGCACGCGCTCGGCACTGACCTCGAAGCCTGAGACGGCCAGGCTGCCAAGCGCCCGCTTGAGATCGTCAAGCGGCAGCCCGGCGTCGATGAGCGCCCCGAGCGCCATGTCGCCGGAGATTCCGGAGAAACAATCGAGATAGAGAACCTTCATTAGTCTCTCGCGGGGCCCCACCCCCACTCGCCCACACGCTCGCACCGCTGTGCTCGCGTGTATCTGGAACAGAACGTCACAGCCGTCCCATCTCCTTGAAGCTGCAATACTTCACGTCGCCCAGAATCAAGTGATCCACCACATCGATCCCCATCAGCATGCCGGCCGCCACCAGCCGCCGCGTCAGGTCCACATCGTCAGCGCTCGGGGTGGGATCGCCGGACGGATGATTATGGAAGACGACGATGGCAGCGGCGCCTGCGACCGTGGCCTCCCGGAACACCTCACGGGGTTCGATGCCGGCGGTGTTGAGCGTGCCGAGAGCGAGGACCGCCGTTCGGAGCACGCGGTGTTTCGTGTCGAGCAGCACCACGCCGAACTGCTCGACGCCCCGCCGTCCGAACGTCGGCATCAGAAACGCGGCGGCCTGTGGCGGGGTCAGCAACTGCAATCTTGCCTTCGGCCCATGCGCCAGCGTTCGTCGTCCGATCTCGATCGCGGCAATCAGCTGCGCCGCTCGGGCCCGACCGATCCCCGCCACTCGCGCGAGATCGTCACAGGTGGCCTGTACCAGACCATGCAGGCCGCTGCGCGCAGCGAGCAGTTCGTTGGCGACCGCGAGCACGTCGCGCTGGCGGCACCCGCTCCCCAGTACAAGGGCGACCAGCTCGTTGTCACCCAGTGCGCGCGGGCCATGCTCGATCAGTTTTTCGCGCGGCCGATCCTGTGGCGACAGGTGCTTCATCGTACTACAACGGGTTCGCATTGGTTAACGGTCGTATACTGAAGCGAATGCCGGCCGACCGCGTGGGTTTCCCGTACGTCATCCTCATCCTGTTCTCCCTGCTCGTCTCTGCGTGCGGCGATCCTCCCAACAACGAGATGCAGCAGGCGCAAGGCGCGATCGATGCAGCCCGTGCGGCCGGCGCCGACCAGTACGCGCGCGACGAGCTGGCCGGCGCACAGCAATCGCTCAAGAACGCGCAGCAAGCCGTCGAGGCGCGCGACTACCGGCTGGCCCTCAACTACGCCCTCGACAGCGGCGAGCGCGCACGAAACGCCGCCAGGCAGGCGGCCGACGGCAAAGCCGCGGTCGCCCAGCTGGCGGTCCGGACGCTGACAGAGGCCGACACCGCCCTCGACGAGGCTCGCGCTGCATTAAGGACGGCCGAGCGCGTGCGGATCTCGGCCGCCACGCTCGCTTCTGCCCGGCGCACGATCTCGGCGACCAGCACAGCCGTGCAAAAAGCTCGCTCTGCGTTCGGTCAAGGGAACTATCAGGGGTTGAGTGCCGCTTTGGCCAAGCCAATCGCGGATATTCGCGCCACGACGCGCGATCTGGGGCGCGCGACCGCGGCGCCGACGCGCCAGCGCCGGTGACGCCGGCGGCAGAATTTGACGCGTCGGAGACCGTCAGGTAGGAGGAATTTACCTCTCGGGCAGCCAGTTTCCTTCGGCGAGTACCTCAGCCCAGCCGGTCAGGTAGACGCTCTCATCGCGCCACTCCACCCGCTGCGTGCCTCCAGGGGCGATGACGTCGGCCTCACGGCGGGCACCGCCAAAGGCCGCCGCGGCGACCAGCGCGGCACACGATCCGGTGCCCGATGAGGCGGTCGGCCCCACGCCTCGCTCCCAGATGAAGATGCGCACCGAGCCGGGCAGCTCGACGTCGGCAAACTCCACGTTCGTCCCTCCGGGAAACATCTGATGATGCGCGAGACTCCGGCCCAGACGCTCGAACCGGTTTCGGCCGGGCAGCGATCCGAGCACGACGCAGTGGGGGTTGCCGAAGTCCATCAGGACGAGCTGCAGCGACTCGTTGGCGACGACCGCCGGCACCTGACGCAGGTCGCGCGGCAGCCCCATGGCGGCGCGGAAGGTCTGACGGGCGCCTTCGCGGCTGAGTCGCTCGAGTCGCTTGGGTCCCGCCTCGGTGTGAATCGTGAGAGAGATCTGAACCCGATTGTCGTCTCGCAACAACAGCGCGCCAAGTGCACGGACGCCGTTCCCCGACACCTCGGCGCGGCCGCCATCGGCGTTGAAGAGCTGCATGGACGCGCCGTCCGGCGTCGGCTCGTAGAGGATCAGTCCGTCGGCCCCAATCCCCCTGTGGCGGTCGCACAACTGGCGTGCGAGGGGCTCGGGCGTCACGCCTTGGACGGCGTCCTTCTTCACGTACAGAAAATCATTGCCGTACGCGTGGGCTTTGAGGAAACGCACTACTGACGGCCGCGACGCTGGGCGCCGCCTGTCTGGCCGGAGCGAGCGCCTGCCTCGCCGGCACGTCCGGCGAGGCGCGTCTCCTGGATGAACCACGAGTCGCCGGCCTTCTGGAGCACGATCGTCGTGGGACGCCGCTGCACCGTCTCGCGCCCCGTGGCCTTGAGCACCGGCGCCGTCAAGACGAGCCCGGTCACCATGGCGGTCTGACCATTCGGGCCAATCTGGATGCGGCCGATCTGCATCTCATTCCTGAACGAGGAGTAGGTCGCGAGCTGAGCGGCGAGCCCCTGCATATTGACAGACGGATACACGGCTCGGACCGCCGCCGGATCGAGACTCGTCAGCGCCTGCTGGTAGCGCTGAAGCGTCCGGCGGATGGCGGCCTCGTCGGCCGTGGTCGACGACGGCGTCCCGAAAGTGCGGGGATTGACTGGAGCCGGCCGAGGCGCACTGGTCGATGCTCGTGCCGGCCGTGTGGGCGCCGAGGGCGTGGTAGGCGACGGCGCGGGCTGCCCAGTTGAGGGCGGTGCTGTTGGTGTCTCTGTGAGAGCGGCGGGCGTGGGAACCGCAGACGTCGTGCTGGGCAGGCGCGCGGGCGCAGGCGTCGCTACGGACACCTCGGGTGGTGGCGCATCCCCAGCCGCCGGGGCCGATGCGGCGGTGGCCACGGCTTCCGGCTGCGTCGGCGGCGACGCTGGCGACCGCAGGAACAGAAAAGCGAGAAGCGCGGCAGCAGCGGCCACGGCGGCGATCGCGCCCGGCACCCGCCATCTTCCTGCCGACCGGCTCGCCACAGACTCTATCGAATCTTTCGTGGGGTCCGCCTTCAGGCGGACCCCAGCGGCGCGTGCCTGATCGAGGAGGTCGCCGGCCTGGGTCAGCGCGCCCTCGTGCAACTGCGCGCGCGCTTCACCCACGAGCTGCAGAATCTTCCCCTCCTGCATCGCCGTGCGTGCGCGTGCCAGCAGGTCGAGGGCGTGTAAGCGGTCTGGATCCAAGACTGCCGCACGCTCGCAGGCGACGATGGCGGCCTGGTACTCTCCGGACTCGAATGCCGCATCGGCCTCGCGCAGGTACTCCTCGATTTCCGAGGCGCGCCGCTTGACCATCAGCTCGCGGTCCGTCTCGCGGTGTCCCGAGGGGCCCTCAACCTGGGCACTCGCGCCAAGCGGCATGGTCACGGCCTCAGCCTCAGGCCGCGGCGTTTCTGGAGCCGCCTTGCGCAGCTCGACCAGCTCCTGCTGCATCTGTGTAAGGTCCTGGTACCGGCGGGCCGGGTCCTTTTCGAGACTCTTTCTGACGATGCGATCGAGCGTGGGATTGACGCCCGGATGGATCTCGGTGAGCGGCGTTGGCTGCTCGCTGACGATGCGATTGAGGATGCCCTCCTGGAGACCACCAGGAAACGCCTGACGCCGCGCCACCAGCTCGTACAACACGGCGCCGACGGCGAAGACGTCGCAACGGCGGTCGACCGGCTTTCCGAGGACCTGCTCCGGCGACATGTAGTTGAGGGTCCCGACGACGCTCCCCGACTTCGTCATGCCCGATTGAGCGACGTGCGCGATGCCGAAATCGAGGACCTTCACGACGCCGCCCGAGTCGATCATGATGTTGGCGGGCTTGATATCGCGATGGACGATGCCGGCCCGGTGCGCGTAGCCGAGACCGGCGCAGATATTCTCGACGATCTCCAGCGTCCGGGTGAAAGCGAGCGGCTGGCCGCCCTTGATGATCGCGCCGAGCGTCTGGCCCGGAATGTATTCCATGGCGATGAAGGGCTGGCCCTCGTGCTCGCCCACGTCGAAAATGACGACGATGTTGGGGTGGCGCAGGCCACCGGCGGCGCGGGCCTCGCGGGCAAAGCGCTCGCGCAATTCCTGGTTGTCGAAGTCATCGCGCAGGAGCTTGATGGCGACAAGGCGATCGATGGCCGGATCGCGCGCGAGGTAGAGCGATCCCATGCCGCCTTGTCCGATCTTGTCGATGATTTGGTAACGGCCGACTTGAGACAGAGGAGAGGACATCGTCTCTTGTATCGGTTTGTGACGGCTGGCAGGCCAGCCGGGAGTATATCATCTGCTTCCAGCGCTAACCACTGATAGAGCAGCACTTTGCAGACGGCCACGGTCCGCGTGAAGGCGGACACTACATCGGATACCTACGGCAGCGTAAACGCTGTAAAGACGTACGTGAAGCCGGCCGTGAACCCGAGGGATGGACTGACGGTCGTCAGGCCGAGCAAGACGCCCATGTCGACGCGAAACGGCCCGTGCGTGTAGCGCCCGCCAAACCTCATCACACTGCGGCTCTCGGTGCCTGGGAAGCCGCCACCGGTCCGCGTGGACGCGTGGCCGTTCAACTCTCCCACCAGCTCGGCCGCCTGCGTCACCGCCCGCGCGAATGAGAGCCCGTAGGTAAATACGTCGTTCTGCCGGGCGCCCTGCGTCGGGTCGGCGAGAATGCCCAACCCGAGGTTGGCCACGATGCGGATCGACTGGACGGTCTTGCCGCCGATCAGCGACAGGAAGAAATCTGTCGTGTCCGTGCCGAGCCCGCTTTCGTTCGACGCGTTGGGGAGCCGCGTCGCGAAGCGGACGGCGAAGGCCGGGCGCTCCGTCCCCTCACCCACCAGGCGGATCTTCATGCCGATGACGACGTCTTCGATGTCGGTGGTCGTGTTGCCAGTGGCCGTGACCACCGACGCGAGTGGCGCCCCAGTATCACGGCTCGTGACGTTGAGGCGGTTGTGGAGTCCGCCGTCGATCTGGATTTCGGCGATCGGGCTGATTCCTACGCTGACGCCGACGGTCGGAAACTTCCAGAGGTTGCCCTTGAGCCCGGACACCGAAAAGCGCTGGCGCGAGGAGAAGTCCAGGCCGCTTTCAAGGAGCACGCGACCTTCGCCTATTGACTCTGGATCTTCGGTGACGAGCGGGCGCTGCTGCGCGAAGGCGGGTGTCGCGAGCGCGAGCACGAGGAGCGCGGCAAACGGCAGACGGGATGCAGGCACGAAGGGTGTCCTTTCCTCGGTTGGTCGAGCGCGTTCAAGCCGGAACGGGCACGCGGGCGCGCAGCTCGGCCGGTGGGTTGAGACGGGTGTCGAGCAGGTGGCGCGGCGCCACGTTGGCCAGCGCCTTGAGCATCGACTGCTTCACGCCGGGATGTTCCTCTTCGAGCTCCATCAGCAGGCGCTTGGTCCGCTGCCGCTGCAGTGCCAGATCGCCGCACGCCGGACAGCAGCAGCCGATGATCGGCAGCGCGCATTCCTTGGCGTACAATCGTGCCTCGGCTTCTCCGATGTACACGAGCGGCCTCACCACCACGTGCTCGCCATCGTCAGACACCAGCTTGGCCGGCATCGCCTTGAGCGCGCCGGCAAAGAACAGATTAAGGAGCAGCGTCTCGATGAAGTCGTCCATGTGATGGCCGAGCGCGATCTTGGTGGCGCCCACTTCGCGGGCGACCCGGTACAGCACGCCGCGGCGAAGCCGCGCGCAGAGTGAGCACGGTGTCTGGTCGGCGTCGAGGATGTCGTCGATGAGCTCGCCGATGCCGGTGTGCTCGATGCGGTACTCCCATCCACGCGCCTCGCACGTGCGCGCGATGAGCTCGTGCTTGTATGCCTTGTACCCTGAATCAACGTTGACCGCGACGAGCGAGAAGTGGATGGGCGCGCGCTGGCGCAGGACGTCGAGCACTTGCAGCAGCGCCCAGCTGTCCTTCCCGCCCGACAGCCCAACCATGACGCGGTCGCCGTCATCGATCATCTGGTAGTCGACGATCGCCTTGGTGGTCTTCTTGGCGAGACGGGCCTCAAGCTCGCTGCGGTATCCCATCGGCTGATTCTAAACGATTGCGGCTCTATTGCGCTGCCGCCCTCCGTGCCCTGCTCCACAGCAGGAACGCGAGGGCCCCCGCGAGCAACACGCCCACCGCCACGAGCGCAACGGTCACGCCGTGTTCTTGCGCGTACGCGATCGCACGATCGCCGTAGTAGACGGCGAGGATCCCCAGCGTGAGGTAGCGAGTGCCTCGGCCGACGGCGATTGTCGCCGCGAACCGCCCCGCGTGCATCCCGGACGCGCCGGCCAGCAGTACGAAGATCTTGAACGGCGCAGGAGGCGGCAGGATCGATGCGATCAGAACGGTCATGACGCCGTGGCGCTTGAAGGTCGCTCTGGCCCGCTCGACGTTTCCAGGTGCGAAACGCCGGCGGAGCAAGGCCTCTCCTCCCCTGCGGCCAATGCTGTACAAGAGGAGACATCCGCCAATCGAGCCCAGCGTGACGCTGACTACGTACGCCGCGACCCGCGCCTTGTCGCGCGTGACCATCCACACGACAAGAAGGTCGGCAATCTCGGGCAGCGAGAGAAACGACGAATCCAGGAAGGCGACGAAAAACAGTCCGAAGACGCCAAGTGTCAACGCGAAGGCGCGCACGGCGTCGGCAATTCTGCTCATAGAATAGGCCCGTGATTATACCGTCCGGCCGCCGTGCGCTTCCCCTCGCACTGGGCGTCATGGCAGCCATTGGCGGCCTCCTCGTCGCCTTCCGCTATCACTACCTCGGGCTCACGCTCAGCCATTACGACGCCCGCGGCCATCTCGTCGTCGCCCGGCGCATCCTCGACAGCGTCACGCCCGGCTGGCAGCAGATTGGCGCCGTGTGGCTCCCGCTCCCCCATCTGCTCAACGCACTCCCCGTTCAGGTCGACGCGTGGTACCGATCCGGCGCCTCGGCCGTCGCCATCTCGATTGTCGCGTTTGCGATCGCCGTGGCGGCCATCGCGAGAGTCATCCACACGATCACCGGCTCCACTCCCGCCGCTGTTGCCGGTGCCGCGGTCTTCGCGCTCAACCCGAACGTTCTGTACCTGCAGGCGACGCCGATGACCGAGCCGCTGCTGCTGGCGCTGACGACGCTGGCAGTCGCGCTGCTGCTCGAGTGGTGTGACAGCGCTGGTGAAAGCGGTCAGTCGCTGCAAGCCAGCGCCGCGAGCGATCCCAGCGAGCGGTGGCAGGTCCTGGGGGTGGGGCTCACAGCCTTCACGCGAGGCCGAGAGTCTACGCTCGAGGCCGAGCGACAGCGTCAGTTCGGCAGGCGCGTGGGGGCGGGGCCCCACGCGAATAAGAAGATGATTGGCGTTCTGTTCGCGCTCGCCTGCTGGACGCGGTACGAGGCGTGGCCTGTGACCGCATCGGCGCTCGCGGCCGCCGTGTGGGTGCGCGGGCGGCGCGGCGAGCCGCTCGCGGTCGCCGGCCGCCACGTCGCTTCGATCGCCGCCTATCCGGCTCTGGCGATTGTGAGCTTTGCCGTACTCAGCCGCGTCGTCGGCGGCGAGTGGTTGACGACAAGCGGGTTTTTCGTGCCGGAGAACGAGGCTTTAGGAGATCCGGTACTGGCAGCCGCACAAGTGTGGTCGGGTGCGCGAGGGCTGAGCGGCCCGCTGCTGATGGCCCTAGCCCTATTGGGGATGGGCACCCTAGTCGCGAAGGCCCTCTCGGACCGCCAGCGAGCCGGCATGATCGTGGTCTTGTCGCTTGTCACCACGGCCGCAGTCCCCTGGGTGGCCTTCCTCGACGGGCACCCGTTCCGCATCCGTTACATGATCCCGCTCATCGCGATTCAGGCCGTGGCCGCGGGCGCTGCGACCATCCTGCTGCGGCGCTGGCGCCTGGCCGGCGCGATCATCTTGCTCGGCGTCGTCTCTTACGAGCTGCGGCCGTTGGATCTCCAGGCGCCGATGGTTGTCGAGGCGCAGTGGGATCGGCCGAACCTGGCCCTTCGAGACGGCGTCACCGCGTGTCTCGGAACGCCACAGCCCGGCGCCAAGATCATGGCGAGCATGGGGTCGCTCGCCCATTACATGCAGCAAGCCTCACAGGCGGGCTTCCGACTCAGCCACTTCCTCCACGAAGGGAACGGCGACATCTGGATCGCCGCCTTCACCGGGAGTCCACGCCCCTTTGCCGACTGGGTCCTGATCGAGGAGAAGGCCGAGGGCGGGGACATGCTCGCTATCCGCGCGCGCCAGGACGCGCATTTTCTGGATGGCTACTCTCGCGTGTGTGAGGGGGCAGGGCTGGCGCTTTACAGACGGGATTAGGGATTTGGGATTTGGGATTTGGGATTCGTTCGATGAGCCCGAATCCCGAATCCCGAACCCCAAATCCCGACTCAGAACCGGATGTTGATGGTGAATAGATAGCCGATGCCGCCCAGGTCGATCTTCGAGCCCGCGAAGCTCTGATTCGACGGCAGCGTCGCCGCCGCGTCCTGCCAGCGCACCTCGAATCCAACGCTGCCCCGCCTATAACCTACGGGAAATCGTATGCCGGCAAGGACGACTGGCCCGGTTTCACTGCCCTTGCCGACGTAATTCCCGATGAAGATGTTCTGCTGAGCGTCGAGGAACTGTCCGGTCTCGCTGTACCGCCACATGTAGACGCCAGTGCCCGCTCCCACATAGGGCTCGACCGGTCCCCTGCGGCCAAACGGAAGAAATCGTACGGTGGCGGTGAAGGGCACGATCCGGAGCTTGAGGTCTTGACGGATCTCTGAGCCGTTGCTGTTCACAAAGTCGGTGTAGACGGTGGGAACAGTGCGCTGGTAGAACCCGAGACCGAGTCCGGCATCGAACAAGGGGCCGATGCCGATGAGCCACTCGCCCCCGATCGTCACCTGATTGAACTCGCGAATGTCGATCCCGCGGGAGGAACGGAGCGTCGAGAGAAAGATGCTGTCCTGGTAGATCACGTCGTTGGCGGCCCGCGCGTCGAGCGTGCGCGGCGTGAATCCGCCCAGGAAGAGGTTGATTGATTGCTGGGCCGACGTCTCAGGAACGGCGAGGAATCCGACCATGAGCAGAACGGCGCTTGAGGAAACCAGCTGTCGGCGCATGGAGGCTCCTATTTTTGGTCCGACTGAAGGCGGACCCTGCATCTGACCTGAGGCGGACACTACCGGAGGAAACCGACTCGGGGCATTAGCAGGAGCAATGCCAAGATGGCCGACCGAAATCAGCCGAAAACCCCGCAAGACACTTGTCGCGATGTCTCTCACGGGGGACAGTCAAGAGTCGGCAGCCAGCAGTCACAGTCGGCGGTTACCAGTCATCAGTCGACAGTGGACAGTCGTTTCGCCCGGAACGATCGAATGACGCCAAGCATCTGGTCGTGGAGGCGGCCGTTGGTGGCCAGAACGTCGCCGCTGCGTGACGCGAACGGTGTACCGTCGGTCCGCGTGACGCGGCCGCCCGCTTCGGCGACGATGAGCGCGCCGGCGGCGATGTCCCAGGCCTTGAGGTCGGTTTCCCAGAAGCCGTCCATCCGGCCGGCTGCCACGTAGCACAGGTCGATCGCCGCCGAGCCCAGCCGGCGCACCGCGCGGGCCTGGCCAACGAACGCCCCAAAGAGCCCGACGATTTCGTCCACGCGCTCGTGCACATCGTATGGGAAGCCGGTGACCACCACCGCGTCGACGAGCGACCCGGCGTGTGAGATCGCGAGCGGTCGGCCGTTCAAGCAGGCGCCCCTGCCCCGCTCGGCTGTGAACAGTTCCTGCCGCGTCGGATCGAAGACGGCCGCGACTTCGGATACGCCATCGATTTCGAGCGCGAGAGATGCGCAGAAAATCGGCAGGCCGTGCGCGTAGTTCGTGGTGCCGTCCAACGGATCGAACACCCAGCATGGCCCGACTGGCGCGACGGCGCTGCCGCCCATCTCCTCGGCGAGTACCTGGTGCTCGGGAAAGCGCTCGGCGACGAGCGCGCGGAACATGCGCTCGACGGCGATGTCTACATCGGTGACGAGATCGATCGGCCCCTTCTTGCCGACCTGCACGTCCTTCTTCCCGAAGCTCGCCATCTGCAACGAGCCGGCGCGGACAACCACCTCAATGGCGGTGGGAAGGAAGCGCGGGTCTAGCACCGGCCGGGGCTGTCGCCTGCGGGCTGCGCCCGCTTCACCATGCGGATTTCCATGCCGCCCTCAGCCGCGCGCCCCATCTTGACGTCGTCCATGAAGGTGCGAATGAGGAAAATGCCGCGGCCGCTCGACTTCAGCAGGTTCTCGGGCGCCAGCGGATCGGCGAGGACAGCGGGATCGAAGCCCTCGCCTTGATCGCGGACGCGAATCATCAGCTCGGGCGGCTCGGCGAGCGGGGTCGTCGTGAACTCGACAAACACGTGCTTGCCGAGATCGCCGCGGTTGCCGTGCTTGATGGCGTTGATCACGCACTCGCGGACGGCGACGCCAATCCAGTGCAGCGCGTCATCGTCGAGCCCGATGCGTCGGGCGACGTGATCGCTCACGACTTGGACGAAATCCAGCATCTCGAACGTGCTGGTGAACTCGAGGCGGACGACCTGGTTCCCATTGAGGCTCATGGCGAGAGGTTCCCTCTATATCATCCGCCTGCGCTTCGTGATGTCAAGCTCGGTGACGTAAGATCAGCACGTGTCTCCGCCAGCCGCCGTGACCCTGGCGCCGGCCGCCCGCATTCGAGGGCGGCTGCGCGTACCGGGCGACAAGTCGATCTCCCATCGATACGCGATCGTCGCCGCCCTCGCCGAAGGCCGATCGAGCTTCGAACACTTCGCCCCTGGCGCCGACTGCCACTCGACGCTTTCCTGCCTTCGGCAACTGGGCGTCGACGTAAAGTCTGACGCCTCAGGCACGGTGACGATCGAGGGACGCGGACTGGGCAGCTTCCATCGGCCCGCCGAGGCGCTCGATGCGGGTAATTCGGGCACAACGCTGCGACTGCTGATGGGGG
>Ga0156016_134_pt31 | contig 25676 bp, 20 predicted proteins | sample RifCSPlowO2_02_FD_107670 | JGI IMG/M metagenome (GOLD analysis project Ga0156016, IMG submission 107670) | Acidobacteria bacterium RIFCSPLOWO2_02_FULL_64_15 | reverse complement strand
CGCGCAGTGCCCCTCCAAGGCCTTGGGCGACGGGCGGTCGCCTGCAACGGGGCCGTGGCAGGTCGCGCAGACGGGCCCCCTGTCGTCGCCCTTTCTCAACAACTCGAAGTGCGTGCTCTTCTGGAACGCCACGAACGGACCCGCATGGCACGCCCCACACGTGGTCGGCAGGTTTCGTGGATGGACTGGACTGGACGGATTCGCGCTGCCGAGAATACCCCGATGGGCCAGAAACGACTCGAAGGTCGCGGCGTTCCCCCCGTGGCACTTCTCGCACCCGACGCGATTGCGGCCGTGCGCGGAACGATCCCAGTCTTCCAGGTGATCCCGGCCCGGTGCCCTGGGATCGGCAAAATGGCAGTCCGCGCACGTGCTCTGCTGTGCCGCGATGGGCGACGGCAAGGCGAGCACCAACAACGCAAGCAGAATGATCAGCACCTCGGCACCTCGAGCGTTTTCGCTCATCGTCGTCTTCGTCGCATTCAACATCTTACCTTCGCCGTTGCCATTGCTGTCTAGTTGAATTTCGACGCACGTGAAAACACGCACTCGGCGGGGGAATTTCCGGGATTCCCAAGTCGTACACCTTACGGCTTCAGCCATTGGAGGAACCAATCACGAGCCAGATTGGCCGCCTGTTCGAGCGTCCCCGGCTCTTCAAACAGGTGAGTCGCACCGGGGACGAGCGTGAGCCGCGCGTTCTGCGGCAGCCGCGCGAGCGCCCAGCGATTCAGCGTGACGACCTCCTCGTCGCGACTGCCGACGATGAGGAGCGTCGGAGCGGCAACGCGGGGGAGCCAGTCTCTCGCGAGATCCGGGCGGCCGCCGCGCGACACGACGGCCGACACGCGGTCTGGACGTTCGGCCGCCGCCACGAGCGCCGCGCCGGCACCGGTGCTGGCGCCGAAGGCGCCAATCTTCAGTGCGCGCGTGGCCGGCTCAGTGCTCACCCAGTCAATCGCACCCTCGAGCCGGGTCGCGAGAAACGGAATGTCGAACCGCAGGTGGCCGTCGACCGCATCCGAGAACGCTTCTTTTGGTGTCAGCAGGTCGAAAAGCAGCGTCGCGAGGCCGGCGTCGTTCAAGGCGTCTGCGACCAGCTTGTTGCGTGGGCTGTGGCGTGTGCTGCCGCTCCCGTGCGCGAAGACGACGATGCCATTGGCGGGCTCGGGGATCGCCAGTTCACCGTCCAGGCGAACGCCGTCTGGATGAATAAGGACCTGCATGCGATCGAGGGATCGGCTGCTCATTGTCGTCATGGCTGACCCTCCGGCTGTCGAGGTCCGCCAGAAGGCGGGCACTACAAGCGATCGCGACATACGCAAGAGCAATACCGCGAGGTCCTGTCGGTGAGCAAGGCAATTGCAGGGATCTTTGCGACAAGAGGCTCCTGCCGCCGGAATTCCGGCAGTGACCCGATTGACGGAGGCTCTTTGTGGCCCACAAGAAGTTGCTCGTCCGATCCGCGGCCCGCGAAAAAATCCTGCACGGCGCGACAGCCCTGGCCGACGCCGTCCGCGTCACGCTTGGCCCGAAATCGAAATGCGTCCTCATCGAGAAGAAATGGGGTCGTCCCATCGTCTGTAACGACGGCGTCACCATCGCGAAGGAATTCGAGGTGGAGGACCATGTGGAGAATCTCGGCGCCCAGGTCATCCGGCAAGCGGCAGAGCGGACGGGCGACTTGGTCGGTGACGGCACTACGACGTCCACGTTGCTGGCCGCCGCCATTTTCGCCGAGGGCGTGAAGAACATCGCGGCGGGCGCGAGCGCCGTCGATCTCAAGCGGGGACTTGACCGCGCGCTTGCTGCGGTCGTCACGCGGTTGAAGGATCTGTCGCGGCCGGTCGCCGACCACAAGCAGCGCGCGCAGGTCGCGACCATCTCCGCCCACAACGACGCCACGATTGGCGAGACGGTCGCGAGCGCGCTCGAGCAGATCGGCGCGGAAGGGACCACGTCGGTCGAGGAAGCCAAAGGCACCGAGACGCAGGTCGAGGTTGTCGAAGGGATGCGCCTCGACCGCGGGTATCTCTCGCCGTACTTCATTACCGACGCGGAAAAGATGAAAGCCGTGGTCGAGGATCCAGTCATCCTCATCTACGAAAAGAAGATCGGCACGATGACGGACCTCCTCCCGCTCCTCGAACAGATCGCGAAAAGCGGCAAGGCGCTCTTCGTGGTCGCCGATGACGTCGAGGGCGACGCGCTTGCCACGCTGGTGGTGAACAAAGTGCGCGGCATCTTGCCGTGCGTGTGCATCAAGGCGCCGGGCTTTGGCGATCGGCGCCGTGCGATGCTCGAGGATCTGGCCGTTCTGACCGGTGGCCGTCTCATCGCGGAGGAGCTCGGGGTCAAGCTCGACAAGGTGACGCTGGCCGAACTGGGCCGGGCCAAGCGCGTTGTCGTCGATAAAGAGTCGACCACGATTGTGGGCGGCGCCGGCTCGAAGGAAGCGATTGCCGGCCGGGCGAACGAGATTCGGGCGCAGATCAAGACGACGACGTCCGACTACGACCGCGAGAAACTTGAAGAACGGCTGGCCAAGCTGACCGGCGGCGTCGCGGTCATCCGCGTGGGCGCGCCGTCCGAGGCGGAGATGAAGAACCGGCGCGAGGCCTTCGAGGATGCGATCAGCTCCACCAAAGCCGCCATGGCCGAGGGCATCGTGCCGGGCGGCGGCCTGGCGCTCCTGCGGGCGATTGAGACCGTCGATCGTGAAGCGGCTACGTTGACCGGCGACGAGCGCACCGGCGCGCTGATTCTCAAGCGCGCGCTCGAGGCGCCGACGCGGCAGATTGCCGAAAACTCCGCCTTTGACGGCGGCGTGGTTGTCGACCGCATGATCGGCGGCACCGGCGCGTACGGTTTCGATGCCAGCTCGGGACGCTACGTCGATCTGATCGAAGCCGGCATCATCGATCCGACCAAGGTCGTGCGAATCGCGCTCGAGAATGCCGTGTCGGTGGCCAGCGTCCTGCTGCTGACCGAGGCCACGCTGACCGAAGTGCCCGAACCCAAGACCGAGCCCCGACAGCCGGCGGACATGGAATGACGTTGCCCACTCGTCAAGGAATCGTGCTGGCCCTGGCGGCATTTCTGATTGCGTCGGGCGTCGCGACGCCGCGGCGGGCTGTAGTGTCCGCCTTCAGGCGGACCATGTCAGAAGAAACAGTTACGTATCGCCTCCAGCCGCTCCGGAGAGGACTGAAAGAACTGCGGACCGGATTTGATGGCGCCCAGCTGGCGCTTCTTCAGAAGCTCAATCGCGTCGACTTGGATCATCTCGCGCGACTCGGCTATATCGTCGTGCCGGACCGCTGGGACGCGGACGAGCTGACGTATAGTCCACTGCCGCTCTCATACGCCTGGGCAGAGTCGAGGCCGAAGGCTCTGGTCGTCTATCAGCCGGCACAAGTCTTTGGTGCCTACGAATACGGGCGGCTCGTGCGTTGGGGACCGATCAGTTCTGGGCGGCGAGAGGCCCCGACGCCCGAAGGACTCTTGTCCCTGAACTGGAAGTCCAAGGGCCGGACGAGCACCTTCGACCCGGAGTGGTTCATGCCGTGGTACTTCAATTTCGGCAGCATCGAAGGGCTCTCGTTTCACGAGCACCAACTCCCGGGGCGGCCGGCTTCTCACGCCTGCGTGCGGCTCTTGGCGGTCGACGCGCGGTGGTTGTACGACTGGGGCCAACAGTGGCAGTTGGATGCGAGCGGCCGTGTGTGGGCGCCAGGCACGCCCGTCTTGGTTCTCGGGACGTTCGATTTCGGCGCCTCCTCCCCGTGGCGTTCGATGGAGTTCCTGGCGCGTCCGATCGACCTGCCAGCGGATCCGTTTCCGCAGTCCGGCTGAAGCCGGACACTACGACACCCAACGTCGACACCCAACGCACGTAGTGTCCGGCTTCAGCCGGACCTGGGCCAGCGGACGTAGTGTCCGGCTTCAGCCGGACCTGAGCCAGCGTACGTAGTGTCCGGCTTCAGCCGGACCTGTGGGAATTCCCGCAGTCGATGCGGGAAAATCCGCGGATTCTCAACGTTGATGATGTCCCAACCGGATTCCTGATCTAAACGCCCTGGCACCGCCGTTGCTCTGTTCTGGTGCGATTGGTGAACGCAGGAGGAAAGAAATGACCGACCATGAACTCAAGCAGCACGTCGAAAACGCGCTCGACTTCGAGCCGAGCATTGACGCCACCGACGTGGGCGTCTCGGTCGTCGACGGCGTAGTTACATTGCGGGGCAACGTGCGGTCGTATGCGGAGAAGTGGGCCGCCGAGCGGACGGCGTTGCACGTCTACCTCGTCAAGGCCGTTGCCAACGACCTCGCGGTGAAACTGGCGAATGCCTACGAGCGCACCGACACCGACATCGCACGGGCCGCGGTCGATGCGTTCAAGTGGAACACGCTGATTCCGCCCAATCAGGTCACGGTGACGGTCACCAACGGCTGGGTGACGCTCAACGGCACCCTCGCCTGGCAGTATCAGCGAGCGGCGGCCGAGCGCCTCGTGCGGGACCTCACGGGCGTCAAGGGCGTATCCAATTCCATCCTACTCCAGGCTCCAGTGAGCACGGGCGACGTCAAAGCGAAGATCGAAGCGGCGTTCAAGCGCAGCGCCCAAATCGATGCCAGCGGGGTCAACGTCTCGGTGCAGGACGGCAAAATCGTGCTGACGGGCCGCGTGCGGTCGTGGGCCGAGCGGCAAGAGGCTGCGCGGGCCGCCTGGGCGGCGCCCGGCGTAACGCAGGTCGAAGATCGCCTCACGATCGCGCTCTAGGGAGAGGCGCTGGCGGCGCTCAGGTCATGGCGCGGCCTGTTCGCCGCCGCGCCATTCGCGCAGGACCGCGTGCAGGTCGACGTCGGGCGCGATGAGGCAGATGTGACCGTGCCCGGCGAGGACCCGCACGACCGCGCCGGGCACGCGTGCGGCCATGTATCGGGCCTGCTCGACCGACGGCACCAGGTGGTCGCGCTCCGACGCCAGGAAGAGCGTGGGCACGCGCAGGTCGCTCAGGCGGTGTCGGACGTCGTGGGCGCGCAGCAGCTTCAGGCGGTTGATGTAGCCGTCGCGTCGCGCCTGCGCCGTGAGCGCCATGAACTGCCGGACTTCCTGCCGGTGTGTGTGCTTCGAGTGGAGACGTGAGGCGGTGAGCCGCCGCACGAGTCCCATCCCTCCCCAGGGCAGGACGCGCAGCCCCCAAATCGCCAGTTGGAGTCGAATCTGGGGCGCGAAGAACGGAAACGAGTTCAGGACCACGAGTGCGCGTACACGATCGGGATGGGCGAGCGCGAAGGTGAGCGCGAGCGCGCCGCCAAACGACTCGCCGATGACGATCGCGCGCCGCGCGACGGGCGAGACGATGTCGATGACCTCGGCCAGGTCGGCGACGAGCCTGTCCATCGTGTCGGCGTCGTCGCGCAGCGCATACGTGGCCACGCGGTACGAGCGGGCCAGAAGCGGCGTCTGACGGTAGAAGAGCCGGCCGGTGCCGTCGAGTCCCGGCACGAGGACAACGGCCTCGCCTTCACCGGATTGCGTCGGTTGCGGGTCGTAGTGGTTATTCATGAGGGTCGCAGTCCGCATCGCCTGGACGATGGTGACGTTCTTCGTGGTCGAGGCGCTCGTCTGCGGCGCCGCGGCGCTGCCCGTGGTTCTGCTGTGGACGCGCGTCGTGATGCGGATCGAGTCGTCTATGGCTCGTCTGGCCGCCGCCGCTCTCGCGATGGCACCATCGTACATCCTGTTTGCTCTCTGCCTGATGCCGGCGTCGGCATTGGCCACGCGCGCGCTCGGCTGGAAGACTCCAGCCGATGCCTCGCTGCCGATCGCCAGGCTTGACTGGCCGCTTCTTTCCTGGGCGCGCGCGCTGGCGGCGGCCCATATCGTTCGGCTCTTTTCCGGCACGCTGTTCAGGGCCTCGCCGATCTGGACGGCCTACCTGCGCCTGAACGGCGCTCGCATCGGGCGGCGCGTGTACGTGAACAGCCTCGCTGTGAGCGATCACAACCTGCTCGAGTTCGGCGACGACGTGGTCATTGGCGCCGACGCCCATATCTCCGGCCATACAGTCGAAGGCGGCATGCTCAAGACCGGCACCGTGCGGCTTGGCTCCAACGTGACGATCGGCATCGGCGCCATTGTCGACATCGGTGTCACCGTCCCTTCCGGCTGCCAGATTGGCGCCCTCAGCTTGGTGCCGAAACACGTGACGCTCGAGGCCGGCGGGGTGTACGCCGGCGTCCCGGTTCACCGCCTCAAGTGACGAGCGCCATTCACCGGCTGAGCGTGGCCGACGCGCTCGCGAGTCTGCGGACGACCGCGGAGGGGCTGACGAGCCAGGAAGCGCTCGCGCGCCAACGCGAGTTTGGCCCCAACCGTCTGACTCGCGTCCGAGAACGCCCTCCGATCTTTCAACTCTTCGCGCAGCTCACGCACTTCATTTGCCCTGATCCTCTGGGCCGCGGCAGCCCTCGCCATGCTCGCGGCGTACTCGAACCCCGGATCGGGCTTGGGGTCGTGCTTTCGGGACAGGAGACCTATGCGCCAGCGCGTTATCGGGCTGGAACGGTTCCGGCCCTGCTCGTCATGGCTCTGGGGGGTGGTCAGGTCTTCCTGGAACTTGCGGTCAGCGGTTGCATGGCAGCCTCTTTATCCAGTTGTCTGGCTTGCGACTGCGGACTCACCACACCCGCGCGTGATGACGTCGACGGCAGCATCCCGCAGCCGGACCATCTCGGGCCATCCGTGGGCTCGTGGTTCCATCGTCGGGCCGATCGTCACGGTGATGCGCCCAGGCCGAAACAGCCACGTGCCGTCCGGCAGAACGCGACGCGTGCCATCAACGGCCACCGGGACAATCGGGCGGCCTGTGTCGACGGCAGCGCGGAACGCCCCCAGCCGAAACGGGAGCAGGCCAGGCGCGCGCCCAAATGTGCCCTCGGGGAACATTACGAGCAGTTCGCCATTGCGCAATCGCCGGGCGACGTCGTCGGCACCCGCGAGGCGATCGCTCATGCCGGTTTTCTCAATCGTCGCGTGTTCCGCTTTCCGAATCACGGTGCCGATGAACGGGTACTCGATCAGGCTTCGTTTGGCGACGAAGTGAAATTCTGCGGGCAGTGCGGCCATGAGGACGATCGGGTCGATGTAGCTGGCATGGTTGGCCACCAGGACGCCTGATTGCAGGTCGCGCAGTCGCTCGAGTCCCACCACTCGCGGGCGAAGCCCGCACCAGGCGAGTGCGAGGCGCGACCATCGCTTCACGGCGTGATCTGCGGAACGACCCGACGGCCGAGCCGCCAAATAGACCCACAACATGGGCAGCGAGACCAACAGCATGAGCAGGATCCAGCCGGTGAAGATCGCGCGGCCCAGCCAGAGAGCGAGCCTTCGCGCCCAGGCGCCGACCGCGCTGGCGAGCACACGGGCCCGCTGCCAAGTGACAGACGGCCGTGCGCCAAGCGTGCCCTGTAGATAGGCCTCCTGCATCGCGCTGCGTCGCATCTTGCCGCTCGACGTCTTCAGCACGGTGTGCGGACTGGCGATCACGACCACGTCGGGCGGGCTGCCGATGCCATCGACGAGGCAATCGCGAACCGCGTGCTCGAGTGCCTCCCGTCGCGCCGGATCTGTTTCCCGCGTTTCGGCGACGACGATGAGGCGTTCGGTCCCGGTTGCGGGGTCGGGGATCCCAAACGCGGCAACGCAGTTCGGGCGGACGCCAGGTACACGGGAGGTGAGCGCTTCGACCTCCTCCGCGCAGATATTGCGACCGCCCTGGATGATGAGGTCCTTCACCCGCCCCGTGAGAAACAGCTCGCCGTTGGCTCGGTACCCGAGGTCGCCCGAGTCCATCCAGCCGTCGTGCAGAGCCGCACGCGTGGCGCCGGCGTTGCGAAAGTACCCACGCGTCACCGAGGGGCCGCGAAACTGGATTCGGCCTTCGCTGCGCTCGCCGAGCAGTCGCCCCGTGGCATCCACGATCCGCACCTCATGGTCCCGCACGGGTTGACCACACGACACAAACCGGATCGCTCGCGGATCCTCTGGCGAAGCAGGACGGATCTCGCGGGCTCGTTCGAACGAGTCACGTGCGAGGCGATCGATACGGGGAACGCGTCGAAGAGCGCCGAGTGTGAGCGCGACCGATGATTCAGCGAGCCCATACGCCGGACAGATCGTTTCGGCCTTGAACCCGTACGGGGCGAAGCGGCGCGTAAACCGATCGATGGTGTCCGGGCTGACCGCCTCCGATCCGTTCACGGCGACCCGCCAGCTGGTGAGGTCCAGACCCTGGATTTCGGCGTCGGCGATCTTGCGGGCGCACAGGTCGAACGCAAAATTGGGCGCGGCGGAGATCGTGCCGCGATGCGCGTGGATGGCCCATAGCCAGCGCGAGGGTCGCGAGAGGAAGGCCAGCGGCGACATGATCGCCACCGGAAGGCCGAAGTACAACGCCCCCAACCACAGGCCGATCAATCCCATGTCGTGATAGAGCGGCAGCCAGGTCACGCCCACATCGTCGGAGCGGATCTCGAGGGCCTCGCCGATCGCGCGCACGTTGGCGAGGATATTGGCGTGCGAAAGGAGCACGCCCTTGGGGTCGCCCGTGCTTCCTGAGGTGTACTGGATCAGCGCCGGCTCGTCGGGGTCCGGCGGCGCTCCAGTGTCCGGAATGCCCTGTCTGGCCAGATCCCCCGCGGTGGCGATCGCGTCGAGCGAGGGCACGTGCCCGCGCATGAGTGCCGCCAGTCGTTCGGCCTCGGCGAAGGTGACCAACACCCGCGCGCCGGCATTGCGAAGAATCGTCTGCTGGCGCCGTGTGTAGGCCAGGAGGTCCTCGGCACGCACGGGCGGATAGAGCGGAACGGGCACGGCGCCGATCAGGAGGGTGCCGAAGAACACGTCGAAAAAAGCACGTTCGGTCCGCAGCATAAGCGCCACACGGTCGCCCTTGGTGACGCCAAGCGCCTGCAGGCCACCGCCTGCCGCCATCGAGGCGGTCACCAGTTCGCCGTACGTGATAGGCGTCTCGCTGCCATCTTCATTGCGCACGTGGATGTGGACGCGCTCGGGCGCCCGGTCGGCGTGCCAGCGCAGTGCTTCAACGAGTGAGCGAGCCGTCGTGGGAACCGACTTGGTCGCGCTCGTCACCTCACGCACGGCCGGCGCCGCCTCGGCAACGGTGGGAACCGCGTGACGAAGGGCCGCGACGAGGTCCTTCGGCGTGGCGGCTTCACCCACGACCGAATCGGGCAGGCGAACGCCGAACGCGCGTTCCAGGCGGAGCAGCAGCTCCACACGTTCGAGGCTGCTGATACCCAAATCGCGGTCGAGGGCGTCGTCCAGCGTGGGCCGGCGCGCGTTGCCTCCGCCCAGCTCTGTGACAAGACCGGAGACGATGTCCAGCACCCGCTCGTCAACACCGGGGCGAGTAGTTGCTTGCGCGACAGCCATGGGGGCAGCTAGGCTAGAGAGCAATTCCAATATGGCTCCAAAGGTGCAAACGACACACCACATCACCTCCTGAAGAAGCGCCTTGAGGACCGCCGAGGGCCAGGCCAGCAAGGCGCTCCAAGCGACTGGGGAATCTTGGCGCGGCGGCTGCGAAAATTTCCCCGCTGAGCTGACTGCAGGAACGCCCGCTGGTGACCTGAGGGCTGGTACGGCCGTTGCTCGGCGTGCCCGGAGCACACGACCGTGCCACGACCTGAGAGAAAGGGGTACTAGCTTGAGACCTGCAAGCCCGATGGTACAGCTGAGCTCACGGGCTGAAGTTGAGCGCGAGGTCGAGCGGCGCGTCAACCACGAGCGGCGCCGGCTCGAGGCCGAGGGTCGCGCCAGCGATCGCGTGCATTTCCGTCGACCCGCCGAGCGGCCGTTTACAGCGGCCGAGCGCGACGGCGTCACGATCCTTCTGGGGGGCCTCACGTGGAAGCACGAGTGGCTGATTCGATCGGCGTTTCAATCGGCCAGTTACAAGGTTGAACTGCTGCCGACGCCGGATGTCGCCAGCTTTCAGATCGGCAAGCAATACGGCAACAACGGGCAGTGTAACCCGACGTACTTCATGGGTGGGACGTTGATCAGCTTCCTGCAGCGCCTCGAAGCGGACGGCCTGTCGCGGCGGGAGATCATCGACAAGTATGTCTTCTTCACGGCGGGTGGGTGCGGCCCGTGTCGCTTCGGCATGTACGAGGCCGAGTACCGGCTCGCCCTCCACAACGCCGGGTTCGATGGGTTCCGCATCCTGCTCTTCCAGCAAGACGACGGGATCAAGGCGGCGTCTGGCGAACCGGGACTCAAGTTCACCCTCGACTTCGCTCTTGGTGCGTTCAACGCGCTCACCTTCGGCGACGTGCTGAACGACGTCTCCCGTCAGATTCGACCGTACGAGGCGACCAAGGGGGACACCGACCGCGGCTTCCACGATGTGATGGATCGGCTGTCGGTGGCGTTTCGCGATCGTCGCATGTTTCACGTGTCCGATCGCGCGCCGGCGTGGCTCGCCAGGCGCATCCTTGCCCGCCACGCGGTCGAAAGCCTCACGCATACGACCGGGAAGATCGTCGATCACCTCTGGGGCAGGCAGACGGCGAGTTGGTTGCGTGAGGCGCGCGAGCGCCTCGCGCAGATCGAGGTCGATCGGCTGCGGGTCAAGCCGATCGTCAAGGTGACGGGCGAATTTTTCGCGCAGACGACCGAGGGCGACGGCAACTTCCAGATGTTCGACTTTCTCGAGCGCGAAGGCGCGGAGGTTCTCGTCGAGCCGATCGCCAACTGGATGATGTACCTCCTGTGGCAGGCCAAAGCGAACCGAAAGGATCGCAAGTGGCTCGACATGACCAAGCCGAGGCCCTGGGAGCTGCAGAAGCGGGTGCGCGCCGAGCTGAAGTTCCGACGGAAGCAGATGCTCTTTGGCGTGGGCGAACGGCTCTGTGCCCATCTGTATCGTCGCGTCATCAACGGCCTCGGCGGCATCGCGCATCCGCTTCTGGACATGGAGGAACTCGCCGCGCTCGCGCACCCCTACTACCACAGCTTCGCGCGTGGCGGGGAAGGGCACCTGGAGGTCGGGAAAACCATCTACTACACCATCCACAAGAAAGCGCACATGGTCGTCAGCCTCAAGCCGTTTGGCTGCATGCCCTCCTCGCAGTCCGATGGAGTGCAGTCCGCGGTGATGAGTCACTTCCCGGACATGATCTTCCTGCCCATCGAGACCTCGGGCGAGGGTGAGATCAACGCGCACAGCCGCGTTCAAATGGCGCTCGGGGAGGCCAAGGCCAAGGCGAAGATCGAGTTCCAGCAGGCGCTCGAGTCCACGGGCAGGCGGCTGGAGGACATTCAGTCGTACGTCGCCGATCGCCCGGACCTGCGGCGCCCATTTTACCGAGTGCCTCATCGTCGCGGTGTCATCGGCACGGCCGCGAACTTCGTGCTGCACGTGAGCGATCGCATGAAGAGTCCCGGACTGTTCGCGATTGGTGGCTCGAAGCGCGAGCAGCCATCTGGTGCCCTGGGGCGGGCGGTGTAAGGGTGCCCGCGCAGCTGCTCGTCGGTCTCGATGTCGGGTCCACCACCATCAAGGCGGTCGCTGTCGATGCGGCGAGCGACCGGATCGTCTGGTCGGACTATCAGCGGCACGAAACCAAGCAGCCCGAGAAGGCGCTCGAGTTCCTGGAACGGCTCGAAGCCGATCTGGGGATCGCGCGCGACAATTGCCGGATGTTCATCACCGGCTCGGGTGGCGGCAAGCTGGCGTCCCACATCGGCGCGAAGTTTGTCCAGGAAGTCACCGCGGTGGCGCTCGCCGTGGAGAAGCTCCATCCGGAAGTCAACTCCGTTGTCGAGCTCGGCGGTCAGGACGCGAAGATCATCGTCTTCAGAGCGGATTCGGAGAACGGTCGCAAGAAGAAGATTGCGTCGATGAACGACAAGTGCGCCGGCGGCACGGGTGCGGTCATCGACAAGATCAACACGAAGCTGAACATCCCGACCGCCCAGTTGTGCAATCAGGGCTATCTGGGGATCAAGCTGCACAAGGTCGCCGGCAAGTGCGGCGTGTTCGCCGAAACCGACATCAACGGCCTGCAGAAACAAGGCACGCCGGCCGATGAGCTGATGGCATCGCTGTTTGATGCGATCGTCCTGCAGAACCTCACCGTGCTCACGCGCGGTCACACCCTGCGGCCGCACGTGCTGCTGCTCGGCGGACCGAACACGTTCATCCGCGGCATGCGCGAAGCGTGGCAGCACAACATTCCGAAGATGTGGGCCGAGCGCGGCGTTGAGATGCCCCCCGGCGAATCGCCAGAGACCCTGATCAAGACCCCCCCCAATGCGCAATACTTCGCCGCGCTTGGGGCGATCGAATTCGGCAAGGACGAGGAGGAGGGCGCCCATCGATATCTGGGACGGGCGGCGCTCGATCACTACATCAGGGTTGGCCGGCTCGAGGAGAAGGCGGCGGCGGGGGGCCGTGGCTTGAGCGCGTCGGCCGAGGAACTGGAGGGCTTCAGGCGGTCGTACACGCCCAAGCGATTCGTGCCAGCGACGTTCACCGCCGGTGAGACCGTGCGGGCGTTCGCGGGGATCGATGGCGGCTCGACGTCGACCAAGGGCGTCCTGTTGTCGGAAGACGGTGACGTGCTGGTGAAGGCGTATCAGCTCTCCAAAGGCAACCCGATCCAGGACACGATCGAGATCTTCGGGACGCTGCGCGGGCAGGTCGAGTCGGCAGGCGCTGGTCTCGAGGTGCTTGGCGTCGCGACAACAGGCTACGCCAAGGACATGCTCCGGGACGTCCTTGCGGCTGATGCCGCGCTCGCGGAGACCGTCGCGCACACCGAGTCGGCGGTCAAGTACTACGAGGACCCGCACGTCATCGTCGACGTCGGCGGCCAGGACATCAAGTTAATCGTCCTCAACGAAGGGCGCGTCAAGGACTTCAAGCTGAACACGCAGTGCTCGGCGGGCAACGGCTATTTCCTGCAGTCGACGGCGGAGGCGTTTGGGATCCCGGTCACAGAGTTCGCCGACCGGGCGTTTACGGCGACGGCGATGCCGACGTTCGGCTACGGCTGCGCCGTTTTCATGCAGACCGACATCGTCAACTACCAGCGGCAAGGCTGGCTGCCCGAGGAGATCCTCGCGGGACTCGCCGCGGTGCTGCCAAAGAACATCTTCTTGTACGTGGCGAGCGTCCCGAATCTGGCGAAGCTCGGTACGCGGTTCGTTCTCCAGGGCGGCACCCAGTACAACCTGGCTGTCGTCAAGGCCGAAGTGGATTTTATTCGCGCGAGTTTCCGTGGGTCTGGTGTCGAGCCCGAGATTATCGTCCACGAGCATTGCGGCGAGTCCGGGGCGATCGGCGCCGCGGTGGAAGCACGACGCCTGTACCTGAACGGCCACCGAACGCGCTTCGTCGGGCTTGACGCCGTGCAGCGCATCACGTACCGCACGACCCGCAACGAATCGACCCAGTGCAATTTCTGCAAGAACAACTGCCTGCGCACGTTCATCGATATCAAGATCGGTCTGGCCTCGACGCGAGAACGGCCCGTGAAAGTCCTCTCGAGGGCGCCGAAGGCCGACGACGAGCAGCGCCTGATCATCGCGACGTGCGAGAAGGGCGCGGTCGAGGATGTCGGCACGATGCGCGGGATCAAGGCAGGCCTGGACGCCGTGAAGGAGGCGAACCCGGACTTCCTCGCGATCGCGGCAAGCGAGGTGTGGAAGCCGCGGAAGCCGGAGCGCGTGGCCGACCCGCTGCCGGCGCGGGCCTGGACCATGGCCGCGCGGCGGCGGATCGCGCTGATGCAGCGGCGCGAGACGCTGCGCATCGGCATGCCGCGCGTGCTGAATATGTACGTGTACGCGCCGTTCTTCAGCGGCTACTTCGAATCGCTCGGAGTCCCTGGCGGCAATCTCGTGTACTCGGACTTCACGAGCAGCGAGCTGTACCGCCAGGGCTCGGCGCGCGGCGCGATCGATCCCTGCTTCCCGTCGAAGATCGCCATCGCGCACGTCCATAACCTGCTGTTCGCGAAGCACGCCAAGCGGACGATCGACGCGATTTTCTTCCCGATGATCGACGGGCTGCACACGCCGCTCGTCAAGTCGCTGGGATCGAACCCGTGTCCGACGGTCGCGGTAACACCGGAGACGGTCAAGGCGGCCTTTACGAAGGAAGCGGATGTGTTCGCCGAGCAGGGCGTCGTCTACATAAATCCCCTCCTCGATTTCTCGGACCGAGCACTTCTCGGTCGGCAGCTCTTCCAGGCCTGGGATCCACTGCTTGGACTCTCACCAGAGGAAAACGCGCGGGCCATCGAGGTGGGCTTCCGCGAGCTGAAGGCGTACGAGTCGAACATCCGCAGGCGTGCGCGCGCGACGCTCGACCGGCTCGAGCACGAGAACCGGATCGGCATCGTGGTGCTGGCGCGCCCGTATCACCACGACCCGGGAGTCAACCACGAGATCCTGGCGGAATTCCAGAAGCTCGGCTATCCGGTATTCTCGCAGAGCACGCTGCCGCTCGATGAGGATCTGCTCGAGCGCCTGTTCGGTGACGAGATCCACGCCGGCGCCATTTCGAGCGCGCTCGACATTCAGGACGTCTGGAAGAACAGTTATTCAGCCAGCACCAACCACAAGATATGGGCGGCGAAGTTCACCGCCAGACATCCACATCTGGTGGCGCTGGAGCTGTCGAGTTTCAAGTGCGGACACGACGCACCGATCTTCGCGACCATCGAATCGATCATCGAGCGATCCGGCACGCCGTACTTCTCGTTCAAGGACATCGACGAGAACAGGCCGAGCGGGTCGATCAGAATCCGCGTCGAGACGATTCACTACTTCCTCAAGCGGTACATCGAGCAGATGAACGAACCGGTACGGAATGCGGAAGTAGAACGCCAGGTCGCCGAGTACGAGCGCCAGCTGCGCGCAGAGCTCATCCGAGATCACGAGCTGGCCGTGCTCGCCGTACGGCAGCGCGAGTACGTGGGGACCGCCCGGTTCCTGCCGGTGATTGGTCAAGAGGCCTCGTGAAGGCTACGACGAGGTCTGCCGCTGCACGCAACAGCGTCTCGGTCACGGTTTGACGACGTCGGGCGTGCCGCTTTCGATCCGTTGTCGAAAGTTCCGAAGCACGTCGGGGGCTTCAGACCTGAGCCGGCGCTGGACGAAATACCGCAGCAGGCCACCGAAGGTCCCACCGAGCAGGTCCACTTCGGACCGGTTGAGATAAGCCAGATAGTTCGGGCCCCCCGGTGCGCCCCGCAGGATCGCTGTCAACCCGAGCGACGCATCGACGTAGTGTGTCGCGAACACATCCTTGCTGGCGATGAGCGCGTCGGGCAACTGAGTGTCCGCGCCGCCTCGCAAGATGCTGACATGCGTCGCGCTGACAAACGGTCGGCTGCCAAGGCGTTCTTTCGACCAGTAGACAAACGATTCCACGTCGGGTGCCGGCGTGTCTGGAAAGCGACTCAGGTGCCCTGCAAATCGCGGTACTCGTTCCATCAAGAACGGTGAATGTCCGAGCAGGAGCGAGAATCGGGTGGCGGGCCACACGCGGTCCTCGTGGTCTTCGTACGGCAGAAGCGCCGCGTGGCCCTTGGCCAGGTACGTCTCAACCCGTTGCAGCACCAGGCGCCGGAACGCTTGCTGAACCGCCGTCTTCCAATCCGCCCCGGCCCCGGCCGCCGCGCGCTGCAACTGGATCATTTCCGTTTCCGCCAGCTTGAGGCCGCAACGATTGCGGCGGCAGTCTCGAATCTTCTGCAGCTCCTCATCTTCGAGCGCGAGGCCTTCGAGATCCTGAAGGGACGGTGGATCCGAAAATCGCCCGATCGCCTGCACGTACGAGCTTTTCTTCAGCACCTCGATGCGCCGCATCCAGGCCACCAGCCGATCGCCGTCCGCGCGGACGGCTACCGCGGCGAACACGGCCACCTCCCGATCTCCAGCAGGCGCGACACGTGCGATGACTTCTCCGCGATCGAGTTGACGCCGATCCTCCTCGCTGATGACGACCGAAGGTTGGAAGAACGCCAGCGAATCGCCGGCAGCGGGTGTCGCCAGGATGGCTTGTAGCGCGAGCGCGGACACGAATGTGAACATAGCGACACCAAGCCGCAAGGATGACGAATGGTCAGTCTACATCAGGCCCCCGCGCCTGACACTGTTTCGCGCGGCAGCCTTCCGATGAAATCACTAACAACTCTCGCGAGATCCGGCTGGCCGATTTCCTGGAGCTCGTATCGGGCGCGGACGACGGGCTGGCGAATCCTGACGAGACGGCCGAGGTCGATCGGCGTGCCGACCACGACCACGTCGCACGCCACCTTCTCGATCGTGGCTTCCAGATCGCGCACCTGCTGGTCACCGTAGCCCATGGCAGGCAGCAGCGCGCCCGTGGCGGGATACGTACGGAAGGTCTCGGCAATGCTCCCGACCGCATACGGTCGCGGATCGACGATCTCGCGCGCGCCGAATTTCTTGGCGATCACCGTGCCGGCGCCAAACCGCATCTCGCCATGCGTCACGGTCGGCCCGTCTTCGACCACCAGCACGCGGCGCCCGGTGATGAGTTCCGGATGATCGGCGGTCACCGGCGACGCCGCTTCGACCGTCAGGGCATCGGGATTGGCGGCACGGATATGGTTTCGGAGCTCATCGGTCGCGTGGAAATCGGCCGTGTCAATCTTGTTGATGATCACGACGTCAGCCATTCGCAGATTCGCCTCTCCAGGGTAGTAGCTCAGTTCGTTCCCCAGACGAAGCGGATCGGCCACGACGATGTGCAGATCCGGCCGATAGAAGGGGAAGTCGTTGTTGCCGCCGTCCCAGACGATGACATCGGCGACGGCCTCTGCGTCCTTCAAGATCGCCGCATAGTCTACGCCGGCGAACACGACCGAGCCGCTCACAATGTGCGGTTCGTACTCCTCGATCTCCTCGATCGTGCAGTGATGCCGTTCGAGGTCAGCAAGGGTGGCGAACCGCTGCACTCGCTGCGCCACCAAGTCCCCGTACGGCATGGGATGGCGGACGATGCCGGCTCTCAGTCCCCGGTCGCGCAATAGCGCGGCCAGGCGACGGGTGGTTTGACTCTTGCCCGCACCGGTTCGCACGGCGCACACGGCAATGACACGCTTGCGGCTCTTCAGCATGGTCTGGTTGGGCCCCAGTAACACGAAGTCCGCGCCGGCCGCATTGGCAATGGCACCGCGGTGCATGACGTAGTCGTACGAGACATCGCTGTAGGAGAAGACGACCTGTCTGACGGCCAGTCGATCGACCAGTGCCTTCAGTTCGCTCTCGTCATGGATCGGGACGCCGCCGGGATACAGCGAACCCGCGAGTTCATGTGGATACCGTCGATTCGCGATGTTCGGGATTTGAGCGGCGGTGAATCCAACCACTTCATACCGCGCATCGTCCCGGTAACAGACGTTGAAGTTGTGGAAGTCGCGACCGGCGGCTCCCATGATGAGCGTGCGAATGCGGTTCATGTCCCTCCTCCAGCCGTCACGTGCGTGCCCGTGCGCCCGGCGAGGGCGGGCCCGAGGGCGTCGTATGAGGCCACGATCGCCTCACGACCGGTGGCATCGGCGAACCGAAGGGCCGCCTCCACTTTGGGGCCCATCGTACCCGGTGGGAAGTGGCCCTCCGCCGCGTACCGGCGGAGATCGACTGAACTGACGCGGTCGAGGCCGCGCGCGCGTGGTGTGCCGAAGTCGAGATAGACGCGATCCACGTCGGTGGCGAGGATGAACCGATCGACGTGCAGCCGTGTGGCGAGCAGCGCCGACGAGAGATCCTTATCGACGACCGCTTCGACACCCCTGAGTCGGCAACCATCGCGCACGACGGGAATGCCGCCACCTCCCAACGCGATGACGACAACGTCGGCGTCGATGAGCGTCTGAATCACCGGCTCCTCGACGATTTCGCGCGGCTCGGGCGAGGCGACCACCCTCCGATAGCCATCCGGCGGCTCTTCGACCATCGCCCAGCCGTTCGATCGATGCTCTTCGGCTTCCGTCTGAGAGTAGAAGGCACCAATGGGTTTGGTGGGATGCGCGAACGCCGGATCGTCAGGCGCCACCACCACCTGGGTGAGGATCGTGGACACCGGGCGATGGGTCCCGCTCGCCCCGAGAGCTTCGGCAAGCGATTGTTGCAGAAGAAGCCCGATCTCGGCCTGCGTGCTCGCCACGCACACGTCGAGCGGCAGCACGTAGGCTTCTTGCGCCGCCCGCTCCGAGCGCAGCAGTGCGGCGCCGACCTGGGGCCCGTTCCCGTGTGTGATCACCACGCGCCATCCCTGCGACACGATGGGCGCGATGTAACCGCAGCTATCGGCGATGTGGGCGCGCTCTCTCCCGACCGTCGCCGGCTCGCCGGCCCTCAGCAGCGCGTTCCCTCCAATCGCGATGAGCATCGTCGGCATGGTCGCCCCCTGAGGCTTCAACCCGAGCAACCTCAATGCCAGGACAATACCGGTTTTCCGGCAATGGGAAAACTTCGGGTACTCGGCTTGCACAGACGCAGCATCAGCATGTCATTGACTCGCATACGGCTGGTACGAGGGGTCGGCGTCGTGGGCCTAGCCCTGGTCGCCGTTGTGCTCTTGGGGGTCGGCCGACGCTACGTCGATGGGTTCTCGCTGGTCGTTCGATCTGCCGATCTCGGAGGATTCGTTCGCGGGGTGTCCGATCTCGCCGCCGTGCCCGTCACCGAGCGGGTCGTGCAGATTCCGGTTCCACACGCCTCGATACGGGCTCGCGTGTACGCACCCCTGCGAACGCCGCGTCAGACCGTGCTGGTTGTCTCTGGACTGCACCCGGCGGGCATTGACGAACCACGGCTCGTCGACCTTGCGCGCAAGCTTGCCGAGGCCAATGTGATCGTCGTGACGCCAGAGATCCCGGAGCTCTCACGCTTCGAGATTACGGGCACCCTGACGGATCGGATTGAACACACCGCCGCATGGTTGGCGACCGACTCCCGACTGGCACCAGAGGGCCGCATCGGGCTGATGGGCATCAGCTTCAGCGGCGGTCTGGCTGTCGTCGCAGCCGGACGGCCGGCACTGCGGAATCACCTGACCTATGTCCTTTCGTTTGGCGGTCATGATGACCTGCGGCGCGTGCTGGAGTACTTCTGCTGCAAATCGGAGGGGGAAGGACTGCCGCACGACTATGGAGTCGCGGTCGTGCTCCTCAATATGGCCGATCGCCTTGTGCCGCCCGACCAGGTGGCGCCGCTGCGCGATGGCGTGCGGCGTTTCCTGGTGGCCTCGTACCTGGACCGAGTCGACAAGCCGGAGGCGGCCCGGGAGTTTGCCGCGCTGCGCGACCTCGCGCGCACCCTGCCAGAGCCGGCGGCGACGCTGCTCGACTACGTGAACAACCGCGACGTGGCGAATCTTGGGCCGCGGCTCCTGCCGTACATCGGGTCTTACGTCGATGCCTCCGAACTCTCGCCGGCGCGATCGCCCAAGCCTACAGTGCCTGTGTTCCTGCTGCACGGCCGGTACGACAACGTCATTCCCGCTGCTGAGTCGGAACGCCTCGCCGACCGTTTGCGCGGTGAAGTACCTGTCCACCTGCTGGTGACCGACCTCATCTCGCATGCAGACGCCGACCAGCCTGCGCACTTCATCGACGTATTGAGGGTGGCTCGTTTTTGGGGAGACCTTCTGGCCCAATAGAGCCGGCGACTGCCCGAAATGCCCGCGCCTGCCGTGCGAACGCCTTGAGCCGTTCCTCAACCCGGAAATTCATGGTGCCTTCGGGGAACCGGCCGTGTTCATCGCGGGAGCCGGACGGCAGGTTCGTCAGCACCTCGAGACCCTGGTCAACCGTCTCAACCGCGTAGACGTGAAACGTGCCGGCCGCGACGGCGTCGACGACGTCGCGGCGCAGCATGAGATGCCGCTTGTTGGCTGCGGGAATCAACACCCCCTGATCGCCCGTGAGGCCTTTCGACTTGCAGACGTCGAAGAAGCCCTCGATCTTCTCGTTGACCGCGCCAATCGCCTGCACCTCGCCCCGCTGATTAATCGATCCGGTGACGGCGATCGACTGTTTGACGGGCACATCGGCCAGAGCTGAGAGGAGCGTATAGAGCTCGGCAGACGAAGCGCTGTCGCCTTCGACGCCGCCGTAGCTCTGCTCGAACACCAGACTGGCCGAGAGCGACAGCGGCTCGTCCGGCGCGTACCGGCCGGCGAGGAATCCCGTGAGGATCAGCACCCCTTTGGAGTGGACGGGACCACCGAGCTCGACCTCCCGCTCGATGTCGACGACCGTACCTGCCCCGAGGCGCACGCGCGCCGTGATCCGGCTCGGTCGCGCAAACGCAAAGCCGCCGAGCTCGATGATCGACAGGCCGTTGATCTGCCCGGCGACGTCGCCGCGTGTCGCGATGGCGAGCGTCCCGCGGTCGATTTCTTCCTGCAGACGCGCGCGTGGCCGGCCGGCCCGCTCGATCTTGGCCTCGATGGCCCGCTCGACGTCGGTCGCGTCGATGGCGTCATGACGGGCGACCCCCGCCCAATAGTCCGCTTCTCTCAGGAGATCGGTCTGACGATCCAGGCCGACCCACAACTTGCCGGCATCACCGACGACGCGGGCGCCATGCTCGAGCACGCGCGCCACGCCGGCTGCGGTCAACGGCCTGATCTCGGCCCGACGGGCCAGTGTGCCGATGACCCCGGCATACAGGAGATCGTGCTCGTCGGAACGATCCACAGACAGCTCGAAGTCGACGGCCACTTTGAAGAGCTCTCTGAAATCGGGGTCGAATTCGTAGAGCAGGTAGTACAGCAGCGGCTCGCCGAGCAGGACAACCTTGACGGAGAGCGGGATAGGTTCCGGATCGAGCGAGACGGTGCTCACGAGACTGAGTGCTTCGCCCAGCGACTCGATGCGGATCGCATGCGCGCGCAGCGCGCGCTTGAGGCCCTCCCACGCAAACGGCTCGAGGAGCACACGCCGGGCGTCGAGGATCAGATATCCGCCATTGGCCCGGTGCAGCGCCCCAGGCTTGATGTGGGTGAAGTCGGTCACCAACGTGCCCATCTGGGCGACATGCTCGATGCGGCCGACGAGATTCTGAAACGTGGGCCTGTCTTCGTAGACGACCGGCGCGCCCGGCACGCGGATCTGGCTGTCAAGAGCGTTCACCTGGTAGCGACCGAGCCGCGATTGGGCGACGCCAGCCTTCGCCATCAGGACGTCGATCGGGCTGACCTCCTCGCTGTCCTTTGACTGCCGGAAATCCTCGGCGTTCTCAATCACGTCCCTTTCGAGCGAGGCGAGATAGGCCTGGACGCCCGTCTCTCGCTCGTAGGCCTTCTTCAACTCGTCGATGAGCGCGCCCACAGCGGCTTTTGTCACGGCATGCGTCAACGCTCTGATCTTTTCGTGGCTCTCGCGGTGCCACTTCGGCACTTCGTGGAGGATGCGTTCCAGTTCGGCCTCGAATTCCTCAATCGCGGTCCGGATGCGCTGCCGGTCCTGTTCCGGGAGCTGCTCGAACGCATCTGAATCGATGACTGCTCCTTCACGCATTGCCGCGAGCGTCAATCCAAGAGGCGTTCGAATGAGCGCCACATCACGTGGGGCGGCCCGGTCGCGCAGATTCTCGAGCGCTTTGTCGCGCCGTGCGCTGAACTCGTCTTGAATCTGCTGATGGCGCTGGCGGTATTCCTCCGTCTCCAGAGCGGCGGTGACGGCGGTCCGCAGCTCGTCGACAAGCCGGGCTACGTCGTCGCGAAACCGTGCGCCCATCCCGTTGGGGAGCAAAAGTGCCCGCGGCCGGTGCGGCTGCTCGAAATTGTGGACGTAGCACCAATCGCAGGAGGCGAGCTCGGAGGCAGCCTGCTCTTCGAGAAACCGTCGAACGATGGTGTGTTTGCCGGCGCCCGACGGTCCGAGCGCGAAGAGGTTGTAGCCGTCGCCGCGAATCCCGATGCCGAACTGAACGGCCGCCACCGCGCGGTCCTGTCCCAGAACGAGCGGGCTGTCTGGCAGTTCGGCGGTCGTCTTGAAGGCAAACCGCGCCGGATCGCAGGACCGACGGAGGGCGGCGGGCTCGAGTCTGATCACGCTATCCATGTGGGCAACTTCGCGTGCCCGCCGGAGGAAAGTCCCCGGCAGGGCCATTCACTTTATCCTGTTGTCGGCTTATTGCGCGGGCTGTTCGCCGGCGAGCGCAAGTGGCTCTCCCAATCCGCCGCTGAGAGGTTCACGCTCCTCTGAACCAAGTCGGGTGGTGCTCAGTAGCCGAGCAGACGCTGCTGTTCTTGGCGTATGACGCGATAACACTCACACGACGCCGCCTCCAGCCCGCGCCGGTTCCGGATCCTCATGCGTCCGTGGCGGTAGTCGACGAGACCCGCTCGTTGCAGGGCTCGCGCCGCGATGGTGACGCTCGGTCGCCGCACGCCGAGCATCAGCGCGAGCGTGTTCTGCGTGAGCGGAAACTCCGCATTCTCGGCGAGATCATGCAGCATGAGCAGCCAGCGAGCCGTGCGCTTCTTGAGCGAATGGAAGTTGTTGCAGGCTGCCGTTTGCACGCCCAGCGCAAAAACCGAGTAGGCGTAACGGCCGAGTAACTCGTGGATTGGTCCAGGCTCCCGGACCATCTGCTTCAGCGCCTCGGCGGTCAACCGCAAGGCCGTGCCGGCAACCTGGACGGTCCCATCGAACGGCATCGTGTTGACGCCTGGAAGCAACGCCACGCCTGCCATGCCGTCCTTGCCGACAAGTCCCAGTTCCAGCGTCTTGCCGTCGGTCAAGCGGGTCAAAAGCGAAATGACGCCCGTCACCGGAAAATACGCGGTGTGAAGGGGTTCGTGGGCGCGAAAGATCGATTCTCCTCTCTTCAAACGAACGCTGCGGAGGTGAGGCCTTAAGCGGTCACCAACATCGGCCGGCAGCTGTGCAAGGAGCTGATTTCCGGGAAGCTTCGTCCGCGCAAACCGTGACTCCAGGGGCATTCGACTGTCAGATGAAGGCATTGAGGTCGGGTAGTATTCCACATCGGAGAACCGAACCGGTTCCAGGAAAATCACCGGATGGTCAGGAACCGTACCGATCCCCAACAGGTCCACGCGCTAGCATACGACGCTGCGGTGATTCAGGCAGTCGCTCGCACTCGGGATGCCCTCGGAGTGATGGCCGCAATGCCTACCTCAGAATCCGGAGCACACACACCAGCACATGGCGATATGGTCATCGCCAGGGACACGACGACAAAGAAGGCGTCGTACGCGCTGAGTGTCGTGCCTGGCCCCGCGCAGATCCGCTGTCAGATGTACGAGCACGCCGTTTCGACGGCGACTGCGTGGGTTTCAGGGCGGCAGGCAGCGATTTGGTACACCGAGAACGGAACAACGTTCACGAGAGTCGCGCCAGCGAGCGGCCCGATGCCGCGAAGCAGCGTGGGAAGGCCGCAGAATGCAGAATGAACCGCACTCGCGGTTCTGATGGTCGATACCGGCAAGTCGGCGATAGCGATGCTCCAAGAGTGCCGCGGCGGATGGTCAAGGCGGATCTCGCCCCGCGCGTGCTCAGCCGACGTCAGAACTAGAATTGCATCCTTTCAACAACATCTGCGCGAACGGCGCAGGCGGCGACGCACCTCACCTCAGATGCCCGCGTACCATTCGTAGCCGTCGTCCTCCCACGTTCCGCCCCTGCCGCGTCCGATGCGGTCGAAACGATCCACGACCTCGATTCGCGTGAGGAATTTCGCCATCTTGTAGCCGAGCTGCCGTTCGACCCGAAGGCGCAACGGCGCGCCATGAGCCAGAGAAAGGGGTGCACCGTTCATCTCGTACGCGAGGATCGTCTGTGGATGGAATGCATCGATCAGGTCGATGCTCTCGTAATACGGATTGACGCCGCGGATGTAACGTGGAAGCTCGTCGGCGCAGTGGAAGACGACAAAGCGCGCATTCGCCAGAAGGCCGACGCGGTCGAGGATCGTGGATAACGATGGCCCCGTCCAGCTTCCGATGCAACTCCAACCCTCGACGCAGTCGTGTCGCGTGATCTGCGTGCGCGCAGGCAGGGCGCGAAGCTCGGGCAGCGAGAACCGCGCCGGCCTCAGCACCAGCCCATCGACGACGAGCCGCCAGTCAGAGAAACCGCGCTGCCCGAGTTCGATGTGCTCCGGCGGCAGGTTGTAGGCGTCCTGAGAGCCGTTGGCACGAAACGTTCGTGAAATGTCCGCCACACGGTACTCGCGCGCGAGGGCTCCACGCCAGAGGAGCGCGCGATGCACGCGTTCGGTGAGTCCTTCCGCGCCGGCCAGGAACTCCCGGAAGGTTGGGGCTGAGGACAGCCGGTCGCATCCCCCCAACACGAGGCCGGCGGTGCCTGCCGCGCTCGCGGCGAGAAATCGGCGCCGGCTGTAGAGCCACCTACCGTTCGTCATGGCTTGGCACCTCCCCGAGCCCGTACCAACCGGTCGTCATCGAGCGCAAATTGTTGCGGAGTCCTGACATGAGGACCATCGCGACGTGAACGAACAGGAACAGCACGAGGATCCACGTCGTGCCGAAGTGAATCGTCCTGGCGGATTGGCGCCCGCCGAAGATATCCAGAAGCCAGGGCGCCGCGGCATCCACGGCCGGCGACATGGTCAGCCCGGTGAACACGACGAGCGGCCCGAGGACCAGAATGACGACCAGGTAGGTCACCCGCTGAATAACGTTGTACTGCGCTCGATCTTCGCCGCGGCCAAGGGCCGCGATCAAGACGCCCCTCCAGACATGGCCGAGACGCTTCCAGTGCTCGCGGCTCGGCAGAAGGTCGCGAGAGAGATGGCGGCTGGAGAGGGAGTAGGCGAGATACGCCAGGCCGTTGAGAACGAACAGCCAGGCGAAGAAGAAGTGCCACACACGGCCCGTGGCGAGGTCTTGTTCGCTCGGCAGCGTGCTCCAGCCGGGGAAGGCCCGCTGCACGGCCCGACCCTTGAGTGTCGACCGACCCAGCACACCGGTCGTCTCGAAGCTCCAGCCAAAGACGCGAGTGATGCCGATCGCCCGCCCGCCCGTTGCCCGACCGGCTGAGATCGAGAACAGGGGGCGGTCGAACTCAGAATCTTCGCCCCAATAGAGCGCCGGATGGGCATTGAAGATCTGCAGGCCGCTCATCACGAGAATCGCCAGACACAGGGCGTTGAGCCAGTGCGATACCCGCACCGGAAGGGAATACCGGTACGTCCGACCCTTCGTCGTCGCCATGGACGCAACGTGACTCGGCTGGCGCTGGATCACCTCATGGGGACCAGGTGGCCGCCGGTCGGCTCTCTCCTCTAATCGATCGCGAAACAGTAAAAGAATCCCGCACCGCCGGTGCTCAGGAGGTCTTCCTGGCTGCACCCCGGCGACGCGTGCGCCGAATTCCACGAGTCGGCGCCCGCTCCCGTGCCCATGCGGTCGTGGTGGCCGACCTGGGCCCGGCCCGCGCGGCTCGAGGTCCAGTTCCCGCAGGTGAGATCCTCGGTTCCCTGGAACGCCGTGCCGTCAGGCCGCGAACCGGTCAGGATGTCGTGCTGGTTGGGCGTGTCAGCGATGCCGTTCACTGGGTCTGTCCTTTCGGTGAAGACCGTCTCTTTGCTGATCCGGTTTCGGCTG
>Ga0156016_119_pt2 | contig 26393 bp, 29 predicted proteins | sample RifCSPlowO2_02_FD_107670 | JGI IMG/M metagenome (GOLD analysis project Ga0156016, IMG submission 107670) | Acidobacteria bacterium RIFCSPLOWO2_02_FULL_64_15 | reverse complement strand
GCCCTACGTTCTGATCGGGCCTCTGTACGTAGGACGGGTCCTTTGGACCCGGCGCTTGAGCCAGTCGCCTGGCGAGGTCGCGTTCGATCTGCGCGCGGTAGTCAGAGCCCGCGTCGAGCTGGCGCATCAGGCCGGAGGCGCGCGCGCGCAGCCGGCCAGACATCTCCTTCCAGTCGACTTCCGACAACTTCCCCATTGCGTGATCGAACTCGAGCTCCTTGATCGCTCGAAGGGTGAGCAGCTTCTCGCGTTCGAGAGCCACGCGCGTGCGCTGCCCGATCATCACGGTGCGGTCTTCATGAGGCGAGACGATCGGACGCAGGGCGCGCAGCACCCCCAGGCCGACGAGCGCGGCGGTTCCCATCAGCACGCTGAGCAGGACGACCGAGGTCAGGCCGTGCCCGCGCGCGAGAAAGGTGACGACGGTCGCGCAGCCGATCGCAGCGAGTACGAAGAACTGCCACGGCTGCAGTTGGTCGTCCGCCTGAAGGCGGACACTACGACCCTCAGAGCCACGACCCTCAGAACTACGACCCTCTGATGTAGTGTCCGGCTTGAGCCGGACTTGCTCAGTCGAGGTTGCGGAGCTCATCGTCGAGACGGCCTTCGAGAGCGGCATCGACAGCGGCGGGAGTCTCGGCCTGCACGTTGGCCTTGCGGGACCACTTGGCGGCGGCCCATCCAATCGCGAGGGCCCCGGTGGCGCCGACCAGGTACGGGAACAACCATGCGAGGCGGCTGAACCCTTCGTCGATCGGCGCGCCGAGCATCTCTTCGCTGCGGTACTCCGCGACGAACCACTTGATGATCTCGTCGCGCGACTTCCCTTGATCGATCAGGGCCGCCAGCTCGCCGCGCATCTTATGCGACACGCCGCACGGATCCTTCCTGCACTCGGCGATCGTCGCGTGGCCGCATGCGCCGCACGTGCAGACAATCTCGTGCTGCATCTGCCGCTCGAATGGCGTACGGGCAAAGTAGGACGCCTGAATCTCCGTGTCGGCGGCTCCCGTCGCATGCTGCGCCGATAGCACGGCTCCGGCGTTCAGCAGTACTGCGACCACAAGTCCGAGCGTGGTGGCCGCCGACGCCCCGGCCGGCATCTTCGCGACCGCGAAGGAGTACGCACGCTCGGGCAGCAGCGCAATGCCGGTGCCAAGCGCCAGCACCCCAAAGCCGAGCCAGATCCAGTTAACGAGCGGGTTGATCACGATCTGGAGCGTGGCGCTCTGCGTCTGCAGATCGGCGCTCGGAAAGACGAGGTACAGGTCGTGGGCCAGCGACCGCCGAATCGCAACCTCGGTGGTCGGCTCGTTCTCGTGCTTGCGGAAAAACCACCTGGCCGGATACATCGTGTCGATCTGTTTGCCGTTTTCCAAGATTGCCACGTACGCGGTCACCATCTGCCGCTGGCCGTCGTCGTTCACCTTCACGCCGTCGTTGCGCAACGTGTAGGGTCCAATGGTGGTCTGCTCGCCTTGCTTGAGCAGCACCTGCTGGTCCTGCTTGTAGGCGTTGCCGGCAAACCCCAGCATGATGAGAACCACACCGACATGGACGATGTAACCGCCGTACCGCCGCTTGTTGCGGCCCACCAGACCCACGATCGCCGTCAGGAGGTCGGTCCCGGTGTTCTTCCGGCGCACCTGACCGCCCCGCAAGAACTCCTGGCCAATTGTGCCCGTCACAAAGGCGCAGAGCGCGAAGCACAGGCCCGAAGCCCACAGGGGCACGCCGAGCGCGAGCAGCGTGCCGGCCGTGCCGACCGCCAGCACCGTTGGCCAGAGAAACTGGTTGCGCAGGTTCACGAGCGCCGCCCGGCGCCAGGCAAGCAACGGACCGACGCCGGTCAACAGCAGGAGGATGAGACCGATCGGCACCATCCACTTGTTGTAGAACGGCGCGGCGACGGTCAGCCGTTTCCCGGTGACCGCCTCACTCAGCGTCGGAAACATCGTGGCGAACAACACGAAGAAGGCCGAGAAGAGCAGAATCCAGTTGTTCACGAGAAACGCGGCCTCCCGTGAAATCCACGAGTCGAGCTCGTTGCGCGCGCGCAAGAGCGGCAGTCGATAGATCACCAGGCCGAAGCTGAACGCCAGAATCACGACCATGAATCCCGTGAACAGCCACGCCAGCGTCGTGTCCTGGCCAAAGGCGTGCACGGATTGGACGATGCCGGACCGCGTCATGAACGTGCCGAAGATCGTCAGAAAGAAGGTCATGATCACGAGCGTGACGTTCCAGACCCGCAGCATGCTGCGCCGCTCCTGCACCATCACCGAATGCAGAAACGCCGTCGCCGTGAACCATGGCAGAAGCCCTGCGTTCTCGACCGGGTCCCACTCCCAATAGCCGCCCCAGCCAAGCTCCTCGTACGCCCAGATCATCCCGAGCGTCAGGCCGAGCGACAGGAACAGCCAGCTCACCATCGTCCAGCGCCGCACGGCACGCAGCCACGAGTCGTCGAGATGGCCCGTAATGAGCGCGGCGATGCAGAACGCAAACGGGATGGTCATCCCGACAAAACCCGTGTAGAGCGACGGCGGGTGAATCACCATCCAGTAGTTCTGCAGCAGGGGATTGAGTCCCTCGCCGTCGGCCGGCGCGCCGGTCAGATAGGTCGCAAACGGATTCTTGTGCACGATCATCAGGTACACGAAGAACATCTGCACCGCCGAGATCGTGGCCACCACATACGGGATGAGCTCGCGATGGCGCTCGCGGTTCACATAGACCGCGCTCGAGCCGAAGATCGACAGCAGGAACACCCAGAACATGATCGAGCCGTCGAGCCCGCCCCAGTAGGAGGTGATCTTGTAGAACAGGGGCTGCACGCTGTCCGAGTAGTGGGCGACGTACTTGATTGAGAAATCGTCGGTGAGGAAGGCGTTGATCATGACGGCCGAGGCTGCCGTCGTCAACGCCGCGACGAGGTGGAAGGCGCCGATACCGCTCTCGACCAGGTGTCGGGCGCCGCGCCGCGCGCCGGCCACCGATACGACCGCCGCATAGCAGCAGACGACGAACGTGGCGAGCAGGAGGAAGGACCCCAGTGCGGCCATGCAGCCCTTACAATCCCGCCGACTTGTTGGCCGCTTCGTACTTCGACGGACACTTCGCGATCACGCCATTCGGATCGGTCTGGAAGCCCTGAGTCGTCAGCCGTCCTTTCAGCACCACTTCCGCTTCGTCATTGAACGTGTCGGGCACGATGCCCTTGTAATAGGCGTCGACGATGTGGCCCGGCTGACCTGAGCGCGATGGATTGTTCTGTACCTTGAATTTCCATTCGAGCGTGTCGGGCTTCCGCAGTCGCGAGCCGGGCACCACGTAGCCGTGCAGCTGGAGCTGCTTGCCCTCCCAAGCCTGTGGATTCGTCATGACCTCGTCGACGTGCAGGAAGTACTCGGTGCCTTCGCGCAGGGTCGACCACATCAGACCCGTAAAGGCGAGGATGAGCACCGTCGCCGTCGCGCCTATCTTGATATATCGGTGTGTCATAAGGACTTCTGGGAAGAGGTCACCGCTGAGAATAGCCCGAATATCGACCGGATGCAATCTGCCTGAGCAGTTCGTGGACGGTGGCGACCGGCAGGCCCACAACGTTCGAATAAGAACCTTCGATGCGGGGGATGAACCGCGAGGCGAGCCCCTGGATCGCGTAGGCGCCCGCCTTGTCCCGCCCTTCTCCACCGCCCACATACCAGGCCACGTCGGTCTCGCCCAGGCGGGAGAACTCGACCGTGCTCATCTCGACTTGACCGACTTCACTCGCGCCCGCCCGCAGGCTGACCCCGGTGACGACTTCGTGGCGCCGGCCGGACAGCTTTCGAAGCATCTCGGCCGCGTGGCGGTCGTCGCGCGGCTTGCCGAGGATCTCGCCGTCGATGACGACCGCCGTGTCCGCGGCGAGAACGACGACCTCGTCGGTCCGTACGTAGTGTGCGGCTTTAGCCGGACCTCCCGCGATCGCCTCCGCCGCCCGTGCGGACTTCTCGGTCGCCAGACGCCGCACATACGCCTGCGGAGACTCGCCCGGCCGGGCCGTTTCGTCCACCTCGACCGCGAGTATCTCGAACTCGAACCCCGCCTCGCGCAGCAGTTCGGCGCGCCGCGGTGAGGCGGATGCAAGGATCAAGCGCATGATAGATTGTAGCCGTGCGTCCCATTGCGCATGTTGTGCCGGCGGCCCTGATGGAGTTGCTGCGCACGACGCCGCTCTCAGTAGGCAAGGTCGGATTCGCCTGGCGCGCGGTCGTCGGCCCGGCGATCGAGCGGGCCACCTCTGTCAAGCTCGAGGGCGACATGCTCATCGTCGAGACGACAAGCCCGCAATGGGCGAACGAGATCAGGCGTTCGTCGGCGACGATTCTCATGCGCCTGGAGTCGTTTCTTGGCAAGGACGTGGTGAAGAGCATCACCGTGCGCCGGCATCATCGGTAGGGCATGCGTCACAGTGTCATCGTCAGCGCCGTCCGCACCCCCACGGGAAAGTTTCTCGGCGCGCTCAAGGCGTTCACCGCTCCGCAGCTCGGCGCGCTGGTGGTGGCCGAAGCCGTCCGCCGCGCCGGCATTGACACGACGATCGTCGACGAATGCATCATGGGTAACGTCGTCAGCGCCGGACTCGGCCAGAATCCGGCGCGACAGGCGGCCCTCAAGGGCGGGCTTGCCGATCACGTCGCCGCACTCACCATCAACAAGGTCTGCGGATCGGGCCTCAAGGCCGTCATGCTGGCCGATCAGGCCATCCGTCTCGGCGACATCGATATCGCCGTCGCGGGCGGGATGGAATCGATGAGCAACTGCCCCTACCTGTTGCCTCGGGTGCGCGAGGGGTTGCGCATGGGCCACGGCGAGGTCATCGACGCGATGATCAACGACGGTCTGTGGTGCGCCTTCGAGCAGTGCCACATGGGCCAGGCCGGCGAGCTCGTCGCCGAGCAGTACCAGGTTGGTCGCGCGGCGCAAGACGAGCATGCCGCCCGCAGCCACCAGCGGGCCGCCGCGGCCACCGCGCAGGGGTTGTTCAAGGACGAGATACTCCCGGTGTCGATTCCCCAACGCAAGGGTGCGCCCCTCGTCGTGGATCGCGACGAGTCGGTCCGGGCCGACTCGACCGCCGAAGCCCTTGGCAGGCTCGCACCGGCGTTTAGGAAAGATGGTTCGGTGACGGCTGGCAACGCTTCGGGCGTCAGCGACGGGGCGTCAGCGCTCGTGCTGACGGCCGAAGAACGCGCGCGCGCGCTCGGTCTCGCGCCGATCGCGCGGGTCGTGGCGCAGGCGACGACCGGCCTCCCGCCCAAGCATCTACTGATGACTCCGGTCGAAGCCGTCCGGCGCGTGGCCGAGAGGGCCGGCTGGAATCTGCGGGATGTCGATCTGTTCGAAATCAACGAGGCGTTCTCGGTGCAGTCGGTGGCTGTCTTGAACGAGCTTGGACTCGACCCATCCAGGGTGAACGTGCACGGCGGCGCCGTCGCGCTCGGCCATGCCATCGGCTCGAGCGGCGCTAGGATTCTGACGACGCTCGTTTATGCGCTGACGCATCGGAACGTCAAGCGCGGCATTGCGGCACTGTGTCTGGGTGGCGGCAACGGCGTCGCGCTCGCAGTCGAGCGGATCTGAAATGCTGCCACGAAAACACGAAAGAGAGCAATTGATTAAGACCGTTGGCGTGGTCGGCGCGGGCGCGATGGGGAGCGGCATCGCGCAGGTGTTCGCCCAGGCCGGCTTCTCCGTCCAGTTGGTGGATCTCGCGCAGCCGATCCTGGATCGTGCGCGCGCGACAATCGACAACAGCCTTACGAAATTCGTCGAGAAAGGCAAGATTGCCGCCGCCGATCGCGACGCGACGTGGCGGCGCCTCTCGACGGCCACGTCGCTCGATGCGCTCGCCAATGCCGACTACATCGTCGAAGCGATTGTCGAAGACGCCAACGCGAAATGCGAGCTCTTCGCCAGCCTCGATGCTCGCCTGAGTCCCGACGTCATTCTGGCGTCGAACACCTCGTCGATCTCCATCACGTCGCTTGGCGCCGCCACGAAGAGGCCGGACAAAGTCCTCGGCATGCACTTCATGAACCCCGTGCCGCTCATGCCGCTCGTCGAGATGGTCCGCGGGCAGACGACGTCGGCCGAGTCGATGCGGATTGGATCGGAGCTGTGCACCAGGCTGGGCAAGACGCCCGTCGAAGCGGCCGACTACCCTGGCTTCATCGCCAACCGCATCCTGATGCCGATGATCAACGAGGCCATCTACGCCCTGATGGAAGGCGTCGGCACGCCCGAAGCCATCGACACGGTGATGAAACTGGGCATGAACCATCCCATGGGTCCGCTGACGCTCGCCGACTTCATCGGCCTCGACGTCTGCCTCGCGATTCTCGATGTGTTGCACGAGGGGCTGGGCGATCCCAAGTACCGGGCGTGCCCGCTGCTCCGTCGGCTGGTCGCCGCCGGCCATCTGGGTCGCAAGTCCGGCCAGGGGTTCTATAAGTACTAGATAACTGCAATCAGCCTGAGCTGTGGCATTGCAGATTCTGCAAGAATCTCACGCGATAGGCGAAAGTCATTATATTCTATAACGTGCTTATATATATGGTCTTATGTCCTCTCAATATACGGTAATGCCCTTGACTTTCGCTCGGCACGTTTCTAGAATAGCGACCGTCGTCCGGCTAAAGCCGGACACTACGACCCCATGGCGCGTTCCCTAGTATCGCAGCCGATTCCGCCACACTCTGCTCTTGTAGTGTCCGGCTTTAGCCGGACGAATTGAGGCCACATGCCACCGATTGAACGAGACGACCGGATGGATCGCGAACGCATGAAGGCCGTCGATTTGGCCGTCGGTCAGATCGAAAAGCAGTTTGGCAAGGGCTCGATCATGCGGCTGGGCCAGAAGGGCGCGATTCAGCCGATCGACTTCATTCCGACCGGCGCCATCAGCATCGATTACGCGCTCGGCGTCGGCGGCGTCCCGCGCGGCCGCGTCGTCGAGATTTTCGGCCCGGAGTCCTCGGGCAAGACCACGCTTGCCCTCCAGGTGATCGCCGAGGCGCAGAAGCTCGGCGGCATGGCCGCGTTCATCGACGCGGAACACGCGCTCGATGCGGCGTACGCACAGAAGCTCGGCGTCGACCTCGACAACCTGCTGCTCTCGCAGCCCGACAACGGTGAGCAGGCCCTGGAAATTGTCGAAGTGCTCATTCGATCTGGTGGCGTCGACGTCGTGGTCGTCGACTCGGTGGCGGCGCTGGTGCCCAAAGCGGAAATCGAGGGCGAGATGGGCGATGCGCAGATGGGCCTGCAGGCGCGGCTGATGTCGCAGGCGCTAAGAAAGCTCACCGGCGTGGTGTCGAAGTCGAAGACGTGCCTCATCTTCATCAACCAGCTTCGCGAGAAAATCGGCGTGATGTTCGGCAACCCCGAGACGACAACCGGAGGCCGCGCGCTCAAATTCTACGCGTCGGTGCGCATCGATATTCGGCGCATCGCCAGCATCAAGGACGGCGACATGGTCATCGGCGGCCGCACGCGCGTGAAGATCGTCAAGAACAAAGTGGCGCCGCCGTTCCGCGAGGCCGAGTTCGACGTGATGTACGGCGAAGGCATCTCGCGCACCGGCGACCTGCTCGATCTGGCCGTCGACAAACGGATTGTCGAAAAGAGCGGCGCCTGGTTTGCGTTTGGCGGCGAGCGCGTCGGTCAGGGCCGCGAGAACGCGAAGCAGTTCCTGAAAGAGCACCCCGAGGTGTTCCAGGCGATTGAAGATCGGGTCCGCCGCGAGCTCGGCATGCTCCGCGAGGCCGAGCCCGCCGCTGTGTGAAGCTTCGTCCGTGTTCGCCAAGGTCGACATTCCCCGGGCTGTTGTACTCTTTGCCGAGACGCTGCGCGAGATCGGCGTGCTGATGATGGTGTTCGTCCCGCTCGATGGATGGCTCGGGGCACCGACGGTGCCCGTCGGGAGTATCGTGGCGGCATTTTGTTTGAGTGCCATCTGCGCTGCCGGAGGTATACTCATCGAGGCGCGAAGATGAACCCGTTCCTGGCACGATGGCTCATGGTCTTTTCTGGCGCGTGTTTTCTCTTCGTCTGTGCTTTGCTGCTGATCGCCGTAGAAAAGCGCGACGAACGACGACGCCAGAAACGACAGCACTCATCTCGCTGATGGCACCAGAAGTTCGTTGCTGCGAACCATATCCGCGCACACACCCGGGTTAGACTGGGCCGCCGATGCCCGTTGCCGCTCGCTCCGAAATTCCTCAGCCTGTTCTCAAGCTTCCTCTTAAACCCCCTCTCAAGTGGGCGGGCGGTAAACGGTGGCAGGTGCCACGCCTTAAGGAACTCTGGGAGCCTGAGGCGCATCGTCGGCTGGTTGAACCGTTTTGCGGAGGCCTGGCCGTCGCGCTCGGGCTACTCCCCTCTCGGGCGCTGCTCAACGACGCCAACCCCCATCTAATCGATTTCTATCGTTGGCTCCAGAAGGGGCTTCGCGTGGACGTCCCCATGGAGAACGACGCAGACCTGTTTTACGAACATCGCGACCGCTTCAATGCCCTCCTAGCAGCCGGCAAGGGCACGAGCCGAGAGGCGGCGCTACTGTTCTACTATCTCAACCGGACGGGCTATAACGGCCTGTGCCGGTTCAACCGATCCGGCGAATTCAATGTTCCCATCGGCCGCTACAAGCGAATCTCTTACATGCGGGAGCCGGACTTCAGACGCTACCGCGACCTGTTCGCAACCTGGACGTTCACGACCATGGACATTGAAGAAGTGCCCATCGAGCGCACCGACTTTGTCTACGCGGATCCGCCGTACGACGTCGAATTCACACATTACTCGCAGGGTGGATTTTCCTGGGACGATCAGCGGCGCGCCGCCGTGTTTCTCTCCAAGCATCAGGGCCCCGTCGTCCTGGTAAATCAGCATACACGTCGGATTGAGTCGCTCTACCTTCGGCTAGGCTACAAAGTGGACTTCTTGGAGGCTCCCCGCCGTATCAGCTGCAACGGTGATCGAAGGCCGGCACGCGAAATCATCGCGACGCGGAACCTATGACACAGCGGAACACGAATGGGCCCCCGCGAGCAATGAACGAAGAGAATGAATGGGTGTTGCTTCAGTGCACGTTCTGTGACGCGCCTGGCTCTGTCAGCACCCGGGCGATCATCGCTTCAAGCGTTCCTTTGTCGATGTCGAATGGCCCGGCGACGACGGCGCCCACGGTAATCTCGATCGCGATCACGACGCCGCCGTCTTCGTAAGGATTGACGATCCAGCTCAGGCCGCGTAGCGCGACGGCCCGATCCTCCTCGCCGGGACGCTTGGTCCGGTCCATCGCGCGGAGCATCCCTTCGAGCACACAACGTACGTCGGCGTCGGTCCACGCCTTCGGCTCGCGGGCCACGTCGTCTATCGTGGAGGTGGTAGCGACGTTGGTGCCTCTCAACCAGACGTCCACGGGACACTTCATGAAACGAGCGCCCCTTCCAGTTCCTGCACGGTCGTCGCCGGCTGGCGACAGGTGAAATCCCGGCATACATACACGGTGGTCTTGCCCTTGAGGGGCTCCATCGCGGCGACAAACGGCAGGCTGGCCGCCAACTGCCGCCGGGTGTCGCCCGTCACGTGCAGCGTGATCGCAAACGGCAGGTAGCGGCGCGCGACGGCCTTCTCGAGCTCTGCCCCGCCGTTACTGCCACGGCTCACGACGACCTGCTGCATGCCGGCGAGATGGGTGGACAAGGCCGCCGACATCATCGGCACGCCGCGGCCCATGCGCTCCAGTCGATCGCCGAACGACTTGAGCGTCCGCTCGATCCGATCGGTCCACGCGGGATCGTCTGTCAGATGCGACAAGACGAGCAGATTCATCACCGACATCGAGCTGGCCGACGGCTCGGCGCCGTCGTAATCCTCCTTCATCCGTACGAGGATGCTCGGATCGCGCCCTGTTGTGCTGAACCACGCGCCTCCCGCTTCGTCCCAGAACAGCTCGTCCTGACGCCTCTGAAGAACGAGGGCCCACTCGAGCCACGCCGGATCGGCGTCGGCTTGAACGAGCTCGAGCAGGCCGAACACCAGGCACGCGTAGTCCTCGGCGTACGCATCAATCTCGGCATGTCCCTGTCGATACCGGCGCAGCAGCGTGCGTGTCTCGCTGTTCCACATCCGATCGCGCACGAAATTCGCTGCCCGCCGCGCCGCCTCGAGGTACGGCGTCGCCGCCCTGGGCCCGTCTTCGCCGAATGCCCGCCGGATGCGCGCCATGCGCGCGAAGGCCGCAATCGTCAGCCCGTTCCAGGCGGTCAGAATCTTGTCGTCGCGCTCGGGTCGTGGCCGACCGAGCCGGCGCTCGAACATCGCCACCCTCGCACGGCCGAGCACGTCGACGACCTCGGCCGCCGGCCTCCCGGTCTGCTCGGCGATCTCGTCGATCGACCGCGCGATGTACAGCAGGTTCTTGCCCGTGAACTCCTGCTGCGGGTCGATGGGCGCGTTGCCACCCGGCTCGATGCCGAACCGCAGCTTCACAACGGCGGCCTGGTCGCCAGAGAGCGCATCGATTTCTTCGGCGCGCCACAGATAGAACGCTCCCTCGGCCTTGTGCGCGCCGGGCTGGGCTCCTTCTCCAGGCGACTCAGGCGGCATGCTGTCGGCGTCTTCAGCTGAATAGAAGCCGCCGTCGGGATCGGTCATCTCCCGCAGCACGTACTGCAAGGTGTCCTCCGCGACATCGAGATAGAACGAATCGCCGGACGCCTGTGCCGCCTCGACATAAGCGAGCGCGAGCTGAGCCTGGTCGTAGAGCATCTTCTCGAAGTGCGGTACCCGCCATCCGGCATCGACCGAGTAGCGATGAAAGCCGCCGCCGATGTGATCGCGCATGCCACCGGTCGCCATCGCCCCCAGCGTCCGCAGAACCATATCGAGCGCAGCTGTGTCTCGGTCCGCGCTGCCCACGCGCGCGTGCTCCCGCAGCAGCAGCAACAGCTCGGAAGGTCTCGGGAACTTCGGTGCGTCGCCGAATCCCCCGTGGCGCGCGTCGAAGGCCTGTTGGAACTGACGAACCGTGCGATCCAGCGCGTCGGCTCCGGGAACGCTCATCGCCCCGGCCCCGCGCTCCATCCCGTGCAAGCGGGACGTCAGCGCGTCGGCCGACGCCTCCACCTTACCGCGCTCGGCCCGCCAGGCGCGTGCAATCTCCTGCAGGATCTCGACAAATCCCGGCCGACCCCATCGAGACGACGGTGGAAAGTAGGTGCCGCCGTAGAACGGCTTGAGTTCCGGCGTCAGCCAGACGCTCATCGGCCAGCCGCCCGATCCGGTCGTGGCCTGCACGAACGCCATGTACACGCGATCGACGTCCGGCCGCTCTTCGCGATCCACCTTGATCGAAACGAAGTGCTCGTTGAGCACGCTGGCCACGGCGTCATTCTCAAACGACTCGCGCTCCATCACGTGACACCAATGGCACGTCGAGTAGCCAACCGAGAGAAAGATCGGCTTGTCGGCCGCCCGCGCCTCCGCCAACGCCTCGTCTCCCCATGGAAACCACTCGACAGGATTGTTCGCGTGCTGCAGCAGGTAGGGGCTGCGCTCTTTCGCCAGCCGATTCACCGATGCATTATGACACTGCGTACGATCGACCGCTGACGGCCGACTGCCGACTGACTTGCAGTAGAATCCCGCCATGAGCGATTCGGGTGCACTGGCGGGTAAGCGAGTGGCCATCCTGGTCGAAGATGAGTTCGAAGATCGCGAGCTGACCGGCCCGCTCGAGGCGCTTCGTGCCGCCGGCGCGACCGTCGTGCTCGTCGGACCCGTCGAAGGCGCCGAGTACCGCGGCAAGCGCGGGCAGGCCCTCGTTACGGCCGGACTCGCCGCCGGCGCCGCGCGCATCAAGGATTTCGACGCGCTCGTCATCCCGGGCGGCTACGCGCCAGACAAGATGCGGATGCGGCACGCGATGGTCGATCTCGCTCGCGACGCGATGGACACGGGCAAGCCCGTCGCGTCGATCTGCCACGGCGCGCAGCTGCTCATCTCGGCCAACGCCCTGCGCGGACGGACGCTCACCTGCTGGCCCTCAATCGCCATCGACGTCAAGAACGCCGGCGGCCTCTACGTGGACAAACCGGTCGTCGAGGACGGCAACCTCATCACCTCCCGCAAGCCAGACGACGTGCCGGTGTTCTGCGACGCCGTGATTCGGGCACTGTCCCGGGTTCAGGTGTAGCCCCACTTCTCAGTCTCGTAGGTGGAGGTGAACTCCACGCCGTAGATCAGGATCGCGGCCTGCACGTACACCCACACGAGAAAGACGACGACGGCTGCGCGCCATTGACCATATGCGATAATCCCACGCATGATCGACCGCTGCGGATGGTAGTCCTCGACACGCATATCAATCCATCGGACGCGACGTTTACGGCCAATCGCGACCGCATGCAGCAGCTCGTCACCGAGCTCAACGAGCGCGTCAGCCGTGCGCGCGAGGGGGGCGGCCCCAAGTACCTTCAGCGCCATTGCGAGCAAGGCAAGCTGCCCGTCCGCGAGCGCATCGATCGGCTGCGCGACTCGGGGTCGCCGTTTCTCGAGCTGTCACCGCTCGCCGCCTGCGGCATGTACGACAATGACTCGCCAGCCTCCGGCATCATCACCGGCATCGCCCGCGTGGCCGAGCAGGACGTCGTGATCGTCGCCAACGACGCCACCGTCAAGGGCGGCACGTACTACCCGATCACGGTCAAGAAGCACCTGCGCGCCCAGCAGATCGCGCTGGAGAACCGTCTCCCGTGCATCTACCTGGTGGACTCGGGCGGGGCCTTCCTGCCGCTCCAGGCTGACGTGTTCCCGGATCGCGATCATTTCGGCCGCATCTTCTTCAATCAGGCGCGCATGTCGGCCGCGCGCATCCCGCAGATTGCCGTCGTGATGGGCTCGTGCACGGCCGGCGGCGCCTACGTGCCCGCGATGTCCGACGAGACGATCATCGTCAAGGGCACGGGCACCATCTTCCTCGCCGGTCCGCCGCTCGTCAAAGCCGCCACCGGCGAAGAAGTCTCGGCCGAAGACCTGGGCGGCGCGGACGTCCATACGCGGTTCTCTGGCGTGGCCGACTATTTGGCCGACGACGACGAGCACGCGCTCGCGCTCTGTCGTACGGTGGTCTCGACCCTCAATGCCGTCAAGCCTGCACCCGGCGACGTGATTACGCCGGAGGCCCCCAAGTACGACCCGGCCGAGATCTACGGTATCGTCAGCGCCGACATCCGGAAACCGTACGACGTCCACGAGATTATCGCGCGGCTGGTCGACGGGTCGCGATTCGACGCGTTCAAGGAGCGCTACGGAACCACCGTGGTGACGGGCTTTGCGCGGCTCGAGGGCTACCTCGTTGGCATCATTGCGAGCAACGGCGTGCTGTTCTCCGAGTCGGCCCTCAAGGCGACGCATTTCATCGAGCTGTGCAATCTGCGCGGCATCCCGCTCATCTTTCTTCAGAACATCACCGGCTTCATGGTGGGTCGCCAGTACGAAAAGGGAGGCATCGCGAAGGACGGGGCCAAGATGGTGCATGCGGTCGCCAACGCCGTCGTGCCGAAGTTCACCGTGGTCATCGGCGGCAGCTTCGGTGCGGGCAACTATGGCATGTGCGGGCGCGCCTACGATCCGCGGCTGTTGTGGATGTGGCCCAATGCGCGCATCTCGGTGATGGGTGGCCCCCAGGCGGCCGGGGTGCTCGCGACGGTCAAGCGCGAGCAGCGTGCGCGCGATGGCCGGTCGCTGACGCCGCAGGAAGAAGACGCGATTCGACAGCCCATCATCGACAAGTACGAGCACGAAGGGTCGCCCTACTACTCCACGGCCCGGTTGTGGGACGACGGCATTCTCGATCCGGCCCAGACGCGCCAGGCGCTCGCCCTCGGACTGTCGGCCGCACGCAACGCGCCGATCCAGGAGCCGAAATTCGGGGTGTTTCGTATGTGATTGAACACAAAGGACACAAAGGACACCAAGCCAATTTTTCTTTGTGTCCTTAGTGTCCTTGGTGTCGACTCAGCACATGTATCAATTCCTGATCGCCAAACGTGACGGCCCGGTCGAGTACCTCACCCTCAATCGCCGCGAGGTCCGCAACGCGTTCAACGAGGGCCTGATCGCGGAGCTCACCGACTGGGCGGCGCGGACCGGCGAGGCCGCGGCCCGCTACGAACTGCGCGTCGTCGTGTTGGCCGGCGCAGGCACGGTGTTTTCGGCCGGCGCCGACGTGGCATGGATGGCGAGGGCGCTGCACTACTCCGAGGCGGACAATCTGCGTGACGCGACCGCGGCCGCTCGGATGTTCGCCGCGCTCGACACGCTGCCCGTCGCCCTCGTTGGCCGGATTCATGGCGCCGCGCTCGGAGGCGGCTGCGGTCTGGCCGCCGTCTGTGATGTCGCCATTGCCGAGGACCAGACGCAGTTCGGCTTCACCGAGGTGAAGCTCGGCATCGTGCCGGGGGTCATCTCGCCGTTCGTGCTCGCCAAGATCGGCCACTCGGCCGCACGCGACCTGTTCGTCACCGGCGCGCGCTTTTCGGCGGCTCGGGCGCGGGAAATCGGCCTCGTGCACTCGGTCGTCCCCGCCTCAGAACTCGACGCGAGAGTCGCGCGCTCGGTCGGCGAGATTCTGGCCGCCGGGCCCGAAGCCATCGCCACGGTCAAGGCGCTCATCCGCGAGGTCTGTGGCCGCTCGGTCGAGGACGCGATGGGAATCACCGCGCGCGCGATCGCCGCCCGCCGGGTCTCGCCTGAGGGCCAGGAGGGGTTGAAGGCGTTCCTTGAGAAGCGCAAGCCGTCCTGGGATAAGTAGGCCGGACCCTATCGGGTCCGGCAGATCGGCACGACGTACGACAGCATGACCAAGCATGTGACGGTCGTCGAAGTCGGACCGCGGGACGGGCTGCAGAACGAGCAGGCGTCTGTTTCGACCGCCGACAAGATCGAGTTCGTCAACCGGTTGAGCGCCGCCAACCTGCCAGTTATCGAAGTGTCGGCCTTCGTCAGTCCGAAATGGATGCCGCAGATGGCGGATGCCGCCGAGGTGTTCGCCGGCATCACGCGGCGCGCCGGCATCCGCTACGTTGCTCTCGTGCCGAACCTCGCCGGCCTCGACCGGGCGACCAGGGCCGGCGTCACCGAGATCGCTATCTTTGCCGCATCGACCGACACGTTCAGCCGGAAGAATATCAACCAGAGCATCGATGAGTCGCTCGTCACCTACAAGGAGGTGTGCGACCGGGCGCGAGCGGCCGGTATGCGCGTGCGCGCGTATCTCTCGACCGCGTTCGGCTGTCCGTACGAGGGCGAGGTCTCGCCCATGCAGGTCTCCGAAGTCGCCGCGCGTCTCTTCGGGCTCGGCGTTTTCGAGGTGGCAGTCAGCGACACGATTGGCGTGGCCCATCCGGGTCAGGTGCCGCGGGTGATCGAGGCCGTGCTCGCGCAGCTGCCCGTCGAACACGTCGCACTCCACTTTCACGACACGCGCGGCACGGCATTGGCCAACGTCCTTGCGGCACTGCCGCTCGGCGTGACGACCTTCGATGCCTCGGCCGGCGGACTCGGCGGTTGCCCGTACGCGCCTGGCGCGGCCGGCAATCTCGCCACCGACGACTTGATCTACATGCTGAATGGGCTGGGGATCGCCACCGGCGTGTCCCTGCTAGCCTTGAGCGAGGCGTCGGGGTTCATCGCCTCGCGGTTGGACCATCCGCTCCCGTCGCGCGTCTTCCAAGCGGAGCGCGCGCGAGTGGCTGGCAGGATGTAGCTGGCAAGATGTAGTGGCCGCCTTCAGGCGGACTCCTCCTGCAACACCTTGACGACTTCCTCAAACGGCATCATGTCGATCGCGTCGTAATCCGGCGGACAGCCGAATTCGCGCTGCTGCGGTGCCGTGGGATTGCCGAGCGTCACGCACAGCCCGCAGCCGATACAGAGATCCGCGCGCACCGCGCAGACCATCCGGCCGTCTCTGTCCGGCTCCTCGACAATGCACCCGGCGACTGGACAGGCGGCCTGGCAGATCGAGCACGCAAACGCCCCAAAGCAGCGATCGGGATCGATCACCGCTATCGTCTTCGGGGCCTTCTTGCGCGCCCCGCTCATCATCTTCGTCCACATGGGCCGGAATTATAGCTGATCGTACTCGCCTGGCGGTCGGCCTCCCCGGCCGGCTCGGACAGGGCGTCGATCAGGCTGTCGAGGTCGCTGAAGCTGAAAAGCGGGATGGCCAGGGGCTTCGGCCTCGTACGCACGCCGTCAGTCACGCGCGGAGCGCCGGTCAGCAGGAGCACGCCGGCGCGGGCGCTCCGCCGCCCATCTTCACATGCTCTGCGGATCTTGCGCGCCATGTACCTGCTGCGACGATCTCCGGTCCTGGCGATCGAGTTCATGTCTGGCCTCGCGCATGGTGTATCGGCACCAGCGTGCGCCACGTAGCCGGCTGTCGCTCGTCCACGCGGACTCTGCGCAGCGTTGTGCACTTCTGATGCTGAATGGTCCATACTTAGAGTCTTGAAACGACTCTCCTGCCACATCGACAAGCGCGCACCGCTCAACATCGCCGTTCGCAATGACTGATCGGGCGGCGCCACGAGACGTCATGATCGAGGCGCGTGAGCTCGTCAAGCGCTTCGGCGAGCTCGTGGCCGTGGACGGTCTGTCGTTTGCGGTCGCGGCCGGCGAGATCTTCGCCTTTCTAGGACCGAACGGCGCCGGCAAGACCACGACGATCCAGATGCTGACGACGCTTCTGCAGCCGACGAGTGGCAGCAGCCGCGTGGACGGCCTGGATCCGGTGGCGAGACCCTACGACGTGCGCGCCCGGTTCGGCATCGTGTTCCAGGATCCCAGTCTGGACATCGAGCTGACGGCCTACGAAAATCTGGAATTGCACGGCGTGCTGTATCACGTGCCGCGCCGCGTTCGTGTCGATCGCATCGAGATCTTGCTGAAGCTCTTCGAGCTGTGGGAGCGGCGCGACGCGCCGGTCAAGCAGTTTTCTGGCGGCATGAAGCGGCGCCTGGAAATCGCCCGCGGGCTGCTGCACACGCCCAAGATTCTTTTTCTCGACGAGCCGACGCTCGGGCTCGACCCTCAGAGCCGCAACCAGCTCTGGACGCAAGTCAAGCACCTCAACGATACGGAAGGCGTCACCGTCTTCCTGACGACCCACTACATGGACGAAGCCGAGCGGGTCGCCGACCGCATCGCGATCATCGACCACGGCCGGATCGTCGCGCAGGGCTCGCCGCAAGCGCTCAAGCAGCAGACGGGCGCCGATTCGCTCGAACACGCCTTTCTCGCGCTGACCGGCGCCACGATTCGCGACGAGCGCACCAATGGCGCCGCCGACCAGATGCGCCAGATGGCGCGCATGTGGAGTAGATGACGAGGTGGCGGTTGTCTACATCCTGTGGCTCCGGGAGGTGAAGCGGTATCTGCGATCGCGCCCGCAGGTCATCGCGTCGCTCGGCCAGCCGCTGCTCTATCTCGTCGTCCTCGGCTTTGGGCTCGGGCCGGTGTTCGAGCAGGCCGGGAGGGGCAGCTACCTGCAGTTTGTCGCGCCGGGCGTCATCGGCATGGGCATCCTGTTCACGTCCATCTTTTCGGGCTTCGGACTGCTCTGGGACAGGCAGTTCGGCTTTCTCAAGGAGACGCTCGTGGCGCCCGTGCCGCGCCTGCAGATCATGGTGGGCCGGACGCTAGGCGGCGCCACGATCACCATGATCCAGGGAACGATCGTGCTGACGGTGTGTCACGTCGCACTTTAGCGCGGTCACCGACCTCTCCGTCCTCGTGGTCGTCGCGTCGTGCTTTCTGGCGCTCGGGGCGTACTCGTTTTCACGGATCCAGGTCTGAGCGCGCCCGTCACCGTACGAGCTTTTCTACGGACTTCTTGAGGTCGGCCAGGTCGTGCGCCAGCACATCTCGAACCTTCCCCGAGATCGCCCAGTTCAGAGGAGATAGCAGCCCTGGTGGCAGACCTTCACCCTCCAGATCGAACTCGAGAGTGACCTTCGTGCCATCATCTGACGGCTCGAAGTAGAACACCGCGTCGATGCGCACCCCGGCCCTGTGGTGACTGATTGTGTACATGCGGTTTCGCTCGAACTCGGTGACTTCCATCTCCGCATCGTCGAGCCGCCCGAGCACCTCCCGCGTTTCGCGCCACCTGGTGCCCAGGCGAAATCTCCCGGGCGTGAGCATGGCGATCTCTTTGATCCCCGACACGTGCTGGGTTCCATGCTCGATGTCAGTGAACAACTCGAAGACGCGGTCGACCGGCGCGCCAATCTGACTTGAGACAGTCACTGTCGTCATAGGGCCCCCCCTCGCGTTCGAGGCCGCAGGGCGACTACTCTGCAGCCCCCGATGACTGTTGCCGCGGAAGCATTCCCCGTGCCGACGGGTTCATCCCCACAATCCAGGCGGGACCCGTCGGCGCGCCGGATTTCCGGTAGAGTGACAGGGATTCGCCGATCCGCCATGAGACCCACGCTCGTCGAAACTGCCTTCCTGAACAGCCGCCTGACACTCGTCCTCGTGCTCGTCATTGTGCCGTTGGCGTGTTGGATGTGGGTGATGGCGATGGCGCGGGACATGTACGGCGCCATGACCGGGGCCGCCGCGTGGATGATGACCCCGGTGTGGGACGCGCCGCGCCTGATTGTGCTCTGGGCCATGTGGGCCGCGATGATGGCGGGGATGATGCTGCCGTCGGCCACCCCCATCGTGCTGCTGTACGCGGGCGCCGCCCGCAACCGGCCGGAAAGCGACCGTCCAGCCGGGCGAATTTACGCACTCGCGGGGGGATACCTATTGGTCTGGGCCGTGTTCAGTGTCGGCGCGACCCTCCTCCAACGACTCTTCGCCGCGCTGCTCCTGTTGACACCGATGATGGAGCCCGCCACGCCACGTGCCGCAGCGGCGCTGCTCGTGGTTGCCGGCCTGTATCAGCTGACGCCCCTCAAACAGGCGTGCCTGCGGTCGTGCCGCTCGCCCATCGACTTACTTGGCTCGCGCTGGCGCCCCGGCGTCGCAGGCGCGTTCCAGATGGGCATCGAGCACGGCATCTACTGCCTTGGCTGCTGCTGGGCGCTGATGCTGCTGCTGTTCGCCGGGGGCGTCATGAACTTGGCGGTCATCCTGACGCTGACCGCGTGGGTGGCCGTCGAGAAAGTCGCGCCGTTCGGTCAGCAGAGCGCCCGCGTCGGCGGCGCTCTGCTGCTCGGTGCGGCGGCGTGGATGCTGCTTCGCTAGATGGTCAGGCCGCAGCGGTGGCCGACTGCGCGTTGTTCCAGTCGAAGTCGTACAGGATCCAGTTTGTCTTGTCGAACGACAGGCTCAGTCCGCCGGCCTTCGCGCGGAACGTCCCCCGACCGCACTGGCCCCGCGTCCAGATGAACCCGTCCGGCAACTCGACGTTGGCGCGATGTTCCTCGCCGGTCACCGGGTTCTTGAAGGTGTCGCCGCGCGCTTCGGCCAGGCCTTCGGCCCGGAAGGTGCTTTTCAGCCCCGTTCCGTCGATCGTGATCTTTGCCTTCTCGAGACCGATGACTTCGAACGTGGGGCCGAGGATCTCCCACGGCATACCGCCCAGCTTGCCCGAAAACATCTGGGCGAGCGCGTCGACTTGTTTGTCGGTGGTGGACGGGTCCACGATGAAGACGCATTTTCCGTGGCCCTCGTGAATGGCTTTCGGCCATTCCACAATCGCCGCGCACTTCACGCCATTCAACCTCACCTCGCCGCAGACGCCCTCCGCGATGTCCATGCCCACAAGCGCACGGCAGCTCCCGTCCTTGGAGTTTGGAAAGCCGCCGAAATTACATCCGCACCCAAAATCGCAATTGCAGAACTCGTAGCCCTTTCCGCGTAAGCGCCATGCCGTCCGAGCCGGGACTGCCATGCTGTCCTCCTCTTGGAAAGATGATCGGGCCTAAGCAGCCGACAGTTTAAAGAAACCTGACGACACAGGCAACCCTGCTTCGTCGGGCCGCGGCAGCCGAGCTGTTCAGGACAAATTGGAGGCGCCGCCCGGATTTGAACCGGGGGTGGAGGTTTTGCAGCCCGCGTGGCGGCTCCGAGAATTGGCCGCAACGTGCGAATCTCGGCCAAATCTCACGGGTTTAGTTTGGGCTCAGTGGGCTGGATGGGCTCAGTTTGGGCTCAGTTGGTTATACCCTAGTTATACATGCCCCTCGATACGCCCGCTCTGTTGAAGAGAATCGACCAACTCCTCGCCGTCTCGCAACCCGATGACGGCCCTGTTGGACACGCCACCATCGTTGAGGTGATGCAGGGCACCGTGACGCTGGCGAGAGCGCTCTACGGCGATCAAACCGAAACGCCGCAACTGCAGACCATCATCAAGGCGGCACAGAAGGCTCGGGAAGCGGGAGTTTCGAATACCGCCTATATCCACTTGTTGATAGTGTGGCCCGTCGTGCAGGGATCGCTGCGGGCGATGAGAGCAGAAATAGAAGCTGGCCTTGTCGGCAGCATTGAGCGCAGAGCAACAGGCGAAGTCATCGCCGACATGCTCCTCCTGGCAAAGGAGGCACTCCGTGAGAGGAGCGATGGAGCCAAGAACGTGGCAGCCGTCTTGACTGCTGCTGCCTATGAAGACACTGTACGTAAGATGGGCGCCACCCTCGCAGCAGTGACAGGTCGACCTGAACTATCTGAGGTTCTGACGTCACTCAAGATAGCCAACGTGCTCGTCGGCGCGCCGCTCACAACGGCGTTGGGTTACCTCAAATTCCGGAATGACGCGCTGCACGCCGACTGGGAGAAGTTGGATGCTGCAGTGGTTAGCAGCTGTCTCGCATTCGTCGAGGGCTTGGTACTCCAACATCTCTCATAGAGACGCCGCCCTCCCTGAGACTGAGGCCCCGTCGAGTCTCCGCGCTGCGTCCGTCAGATCCCCTTCGCTCACGATGTTGTACCGCTCGAACACAGAGCGCGTCTTGTGCCCGGTTAACTGCATCGCCACTCGCTCAGGTACCCCGGCCCGGACGAGGTTCCGTACGGCCGTCCGTCGGAGGTCGTGCGGAATCCGGCCGGGGCAGCCCCCCGCTACACACGCCCGCTTCCACACCTTGTTGAACCGCTTGATCGGCTCTCCGTCCCGATGAAACACCCACGGGATGATCGCGGCCCGCTTCCCACTCTGGGGCCGTTGCATTTCGAGCCCCGCGCGAAGGTCCCTCGTCATGGGGAAAACGCGCCCCTCCCCGTTCTTGGTGGTGCCCGGGTCGAGCCGCACGGTCCCCGCGTTGAAGTCCACCTGACGCCACTGCAGCGTCAGTACCTCGCTGTTGATCCGCCAGCCCGTGATGTACGCAAACGTGATGACGGCGCGGATCGCCTCGGGCAGATGGCGCAGCACGGCGAGGTACTGCTCGCGCTCAAAGAAGCCCGCGCGGGCGTTCGACTCCTTCAACATGGGGATATGGGGACGGTGGAGCAGTCGCCCGGCCTGAATCGCGAGCGTGAACATGCGCTTAAGGATCGTCAGTTCCCGATTGATCTCAGCATTCGATACGGCCGCTATCGGGCGCCGATGTTCGGGCACGTGCCGGACGGTCCCGTCCTTCCCCTTCACATCATGCGCACGCCGTACGATGGTCGTCTCGGCCTGTCGCTGCGCCGTGTAGGCGCGCACGTCCGACGTTGTGATAGTCGCCATGCGCCGCCCGCCGAAGAACGGCAACAGGTGCTTGTCGAGTCGGCGCCGCAACTCGTCGAGTGACTTGCGTCCGTTGGTCTCGTACTCCGTAACCAAGTCCTGCGCCGCGTCGTCGAACGTGAGGCGCCCGATCTTCGCCGTGACAGGGATGCCGTGCTCAATGTCGCCCTCGCGCAACTTCAGCAGCCCGATGGCGGCCCCCTTCTTGTCGCTGCCTGACGACTCGTAATGCGGCTTGCCGTCGCGGCCGTAGTACTTGATCCAGTAGTTCTTGCTCTTGCGTTGACGATAGATACAACCCATCGGTGCCTCCCAAAGAAGGCCGGGCGGACTGCGTGTGGATAGGGCGAGTTAGAATCCAGTGCAGCCGTTCGGCAGTGTCCGCTGCTTAACGGTTAGGGGTGTCGGGGCCTGTTCACGCAGGAACCGACGCCCCGATTATACCTCTGAATCATGAGATTTCCTCAATGAAATCACTGATTTTCCGCTTTCTCGCCGACTCGCTCGGCTCGCTGAGGAGACCCTGTGGATCACAAACCGCCGCCGCCGAATTGGGGTACCGACAAGCTTGCGGAGTTCATCGACAACGCTCGCGGCAATGTCTTCGCGTCCTTCGTACATTTGCCCGCGGCCTACAAGAAGCTGCTGGACGTTGACGGCGCGTTTCGCCTCATCGGCGAGAACGTGATAAACCCGACCAACCTGTCTGATGCCGTCTTCGTACTGAAGGCTCATTCGTCATACCTAGGCAGCGCCCACCTCGCCCTTGCGGGCGAAGTGCCGGAAGCCTTCATGCTGATGCGCGGCTGTCTCGAAAGCTCCATGTATGCCCTCTATCTCAACAAGAAGCCCGAGGCCATGAAGGTTTGGGTTGCGCGAAATGATTCGGAGGAAGCCAAGAAGCTGTGCCGATCTGAGTTCCAGTGGTCGAAGGTCCTAGCGTGCCTGCAGGCTATCGATGCTGCTACTGGTGAGCGAGTCGCTCGCGCATACAACAAGACCATCGATTTCGGGGCACACCCCAACATCGCCTCAGTCGTTGCGATGTCAAGCGTGAGCAAGGGGAAGGACGGAATGCGCATTGAGCAGGCATATCTGACGGAAGATCCCGAGACGATCAGGGGTGCCATGAAGTCAGCCGCGCAAGTCGGCGTGTGCGCACTCTTGGTATTGCGCCATGTGTTCTCCGAACGATTCGACCTCCTCGGTCTCACGGCGAAACTGCCGGACCTGCAAGTGGGCCTATAGGCAACTTCGACATTCCACTCGTCACAACATCGTCCCCGCCCACCGTTCGACCTCCTCATGCGCCCGGTCCTCACGCATCTGGTCGATGAACGGATTCGAGCCCGCACACTGCCATCTGAAGTTCCGGAGGTCGAGCCCGCGGGGGTCCGCCTTCCACGCATCGACGACCGCTCGATGGCCGAGGCAGGCACGGCATGAGGCGTCGGCGCTCGGCACGTACGCGCCCCACTCACCCGGCCGGCTCCACAAATAGCAGAGGTCGGTCCGGACGTTCGACTGCCGGCGATTGCACCCGGTCATCGTCGCCGGCAACGGGGGCGGGCCGGCCCCCGCCGTGGCCGCGGCCAGGAGCGCGGTCGCATTGCAGCAGTCGTCGTGCGCGTTAGGTGGGTGGTCAATGCTGTCCCGCCCGCGGCCCGTTCGACGTTCAAGGGCACAGAGTTGCGCCACGGTGCGGGCGTGATCGAGCAGTTCAACACGGCCGGTGTTGATGACCGGCAAGAGTTCGGCGTACAGCTCGGATTTCGGCCGCGCGGACGGCTCGACGAGAATCCCGTGGCGCGCCATTTCTTCAATCGGCCACAGGCCGGCGAACTTGTCGCTGATGACCCGCACCACACGATAGGCCTTCAAGACGCCCGCGAACTCGCGTGCGACAGCCTCGGGACTGAAGGGCGGGCGAATCTCGCGCCCGCAATCCTCGACGAGCACGGTGTGCGCGCCGCGGACCTCACGGTGGCCGATCCGCAGGGTGGCGCTGTCCGTCCCACTGCCCCCGCTGAAGTCAATCACCCCGTCATAGGTCAGGGCGGTTGACGGCGGGACTTCGAACCGGCCGGGCACGACGCAGGCCTCGACGGCTTCCCGCGTGAACAAGCGTTCGCGGTCGCTTCTGAATTGCCCGCCGTATTCCGCCGCCGCGCGTTCGGGGTCCTCGCGGTACGCTCGCGCGATGGCCGCGTGGTCAAAGGCGGGATTGAGACTCAGCGTGTCGGCCTGTACGACGAGCGTGTCGGGGTCGTCCTTGCCGAAGTACTCGCGGTGCGCGTCGTACAACACGCCCTGTTGGGCGTAGGGGCTGGAAATCACCAGCAGCATCGACCCGGGCACACGGGCCAGGGCCGGGCCCAAGGCGACAATCAATTCGCTGGCCGGGTTGGCCGAGTCGTCCGTCGGCAAGAACTCACTTTCATCCACGATGGCACAGGCAATCGCCCGGCCCCGGAGATGTGCGTGATCGGGTGTCAGTACTTCGAAGACCACGCCCGTGCTCAACTCGATGAGGGATTGCGTCTCACGGACGATGAGACGTTCCAGCGCGGGCGTGGTGTGCAACAGGCCGGAGAGGTACGCCATGTTGACCGCCGACTGCTGCCGCGTGGGGGTGACGATGATGATGTAAATCTTTTCGCCCGGGGCCCGCATGTACTTCCGCGTCCCCATGTACGCGCCGAGGCGCATCATCGACCGCGACTTGCCCCCGCCCCGCGCGACGATGAGGTACCCGCGCGTGACCGGCCGGGTCGGGAGCACCGAACGGCCGGTCACGCGTTCGACGAAGATCGGGTCCTCCGGGGGCAGACCGAAGAGCGCGGCCGTCACCGAGCGCCACCCCCGCCAGCTCTCACCCAGGAACTCCGGATCCAGCCGGGCGATCACGTCGAGCGGGTTCGCGGCCGGCCGTGGGCGTGTCATCGGTAACGCCCCGCCGCCGCCGCTTCTGCCGGGGGTCGCGTGCTTTCTAGATCACCAAGATCGCGGAAGTCCTCCGACCGTCTGACGGCCACGTCTGCCGCGTCGAGTTCCGCCTGCAGCGCCCGCAGGTCCGGACTCACGCGTGCGTCTCTCGCCTTGGCGACGACGGCGCCGAGCCGCTGGAGAGTCGTGACTTCCTGCGTATCGTTGGCGTCGACGCTCGCCAAGGTGCGGTACTGACGTTCGATGAGGCGGACCCGGGACAGATCCCCGAGGCCAGTGGCCTCACGGTACTCGGCGGCGAGTACTGACGGCCGCAGCCCTTTGAGCTGCGTCTCGAGCCGTTGGTCCCGGATTGAGGAGCGGATGTCGAGCAAGATCGCCGTGTTGGCGCCGGGGTCTTCTTTGTACTGCTGGCGGTACAGGTCCAGATCGGACGGCAGCTCGCGCGCCCGGTCTATCAGCGTGGGCAGCTCGGCCCGGACCTCGGCCGCCGCCACGCGTACGGCCTCCCGCGCCTCCTGGATGCGCGTGACCTGTTGATCGAGCAGCTCCTGCTCGTACTGCCGGATCTTTTCATCCGCGGCGTAGTACATCGTCCCGCCCCTCTGTGTCGGCTTCATCCACTCGGCGTGCTCAGCGAGCCGCTTCTCGCGGTCGGAAGCGTCGAGCAGCGAGGTACGGCGTGTGCGGAGGCTTTCGGTCAATTCGGCATACGTCATCGGCATGTCCTCCTCGGGCATGGGGGGAAAGAGGTACTCGTGTTGTTTGCGGAAGGCGGCCAGGACTTCGCCGACATGCTGACCGGGCGGCCACGGGCGCCGCTCCAACAGGTCGGCCACGGTCTCGGCGTCGAAGGCCCCGAGTCCGGTGGCGTAGCGGACGAGCTTCGCGTGGTCGGGGCGAAGGGCATCACTCATCGCCCCACCCCCAGCCGCCATCGTTCGCGGTAGTGCAGCAGCAACCGCCGCCGGGCTCGGGCCACCAGACCGAGCGACCGCTCCTCCTGCCATTCGGTCCGCAGCCGGTCGATCTGGCGGTCGTACTGATCGCGGACCGCCAGCAGTTCGCGGGTGTGTTTGCGCTGCTGCTTCGTGAGTCGGCGTTCGACCAGTTCGTCGAGTTCAGCTTGCGTCGACGGGAGGCTCATGTCTCGTTCCTTTCGTGGTGAAGTGAGGCGGATTGGCCCGCCGCCCCTCGCCGGGGAGTGTCGCAACCTGGAGGCACTACAGGCGCGTCACTCAAACGGCCTCACGCGTGGAAGGTCTACACGCGCACGACCGGCCCACTCGTCACCGCGATCCGCGCCGCGTCGTGCGTCGGCCCGTGCGATTAGTCAGACCCGTTCTCATCGTGTCCCTCGCCTTCTTCCGCGTGACCATTCAGAAATTCTTCGAGCGTCGGTACGGCCTTCGCGCGTCGCTCGAATCCGATCAGCGCGGCCAATTTCAAGTAGCGGTCGAGCGTCGACAAGTACCCCTCTCGATAGCCACTGCGAACGCGCCCCTGTCGTGTGAACACGCCTTGAGCCACGAAGTACTGCTCCCACGAGTCGAGCAAGCGTTCGAGCTTCGGGAATTGCTCGATGGCCGCGATCTGTAGCGTGCTCAAGTTCTCGCGCCCGCCGCGGTCGACGATGATCGCGTCGGCTCGCTCACGCATCCATTGCCGCGTGAGTGGATCGTCCGTGGTGACGCGCGGA
>Ga0156016_147_pt6 | contig 26581 bp, 19 predicted proteins | sample RifCSPlowO2_02_FD_107670 | JGI IMG/M metagenome (GOLD analysis project Ga0156016, IMG submission 107670) | Acidobacteria bacterium RIFCSPLOWO2_02_FULL_64_15 | reverse complement strand
GCATCACATCGAGCCGCAGGCGGACGGGGTAGCCCTTGATCTGGACGTCGCCTTCCTGAAGGATGTTGAAGAGCCCGACCTGAATCTTGCCCGCGAGATCGGGCAATTCGTTGATCGCAAAGATGCCGCGGTTGGCCCGCGGCAGCAGGCCGTAGTGCAGCGTCAGCTCGTCGGACAGGTTGAGGCCCGCTCGCGCGGCTCGGATCGGATCGATGTCGCCGAGCATGTCGGCGATCGTGACATCCGGCGTGGCGAGTTTTTCGACGTAGCGCGCCTCGCGCGCCAGCCACCCGATCGGAAGGTTGTCGCCGTCGGCAGCCAGCCGGGCGCGGCACGACGCACAGAGCGGCGCCAGTGGATCGTCGTGGATCTCGCAGCCGGACACGACCGGAATGCGCTCGTCGAGCAGGTCGACCATCGCGCGCAGGATGCGGCTCTTGGCCTGCCCGCGCAGGCCGAGCAGAATGAAGTTATGCCGCGAGAGGACCGCGTTGACCAGCTGCGGAATGACCGTCTCGTCGTAGCCGATGATGCCCGGAAAGAGCCGCTCGCCGGCCTGCAGTTTCCGCACGAGGTTGTCGCGAATCTCCTGCTTGACCGGGCGCGATCGGAAGCCGGACCGCCGCAGGTCGCCGAGGGTCTGAATGGGAACCGCCATCAGGGGATTCTATCAATAATCACTTGGCGATCGTATGTAGTGTCCGGCTTCAGCCGGACCGGAAAGAACGCGCATGAAGAAGGTCGCTCACTGTCTGCACGCCACGACGCGCAGAACCTCGTCACTTACCTCTTGAGCGGGCGGTAGGCGAGGCGATCGGCGGTGAACGAACCGAGCCACAACTCATCGCCGACCGGCATGGCGATTGCCGTGCCGCTGAATGAGAGCGTCCTCGGCCCCCGCGCCAGCTCGGTCACTGCCATCGTCTTGGGATCGATAGTCGCAGCGATGTAGCCGCGCGCGCACCTGATGCCTTCCGGCGTCGTTGGCGCACCGCCACACAACGGTTCGTCGTCAATCATTCCGGCGGTGATCAGCCGATCGCCGGCGATCCAACGGACGTTGTCCGGCGCGAATTCCGTGAGCTGCGCGACGCGGAGCGGGCTCGTCGTGTTGTCACGCGCGAAGGCGACGATGCGCTTGAGCCCCGACGACACGACGTAGAACTCGCGATCGTCAGGCGAGGTTTCGATGCCGTTGTTGCCAGGGAGCTCGGTGCCAGGGAGCATACGGAACGCGGTGGACCCGGGCGTCCAGAGGAATACCGCACCGGTGTTGCGGCCGGCGAACAGGTCCTCGAACGTCCGGCCGGGGAGCGTCAGGACCGTGGCGACGATTGAGCCGTCGCTGAAGGCGGCGACGCTATTGGCGGCGAGTCCGTCCGGCGTCAGCACGCAGCCGATCCAGGTGGCCGACGGCGTCGCGGTGCGGGTGTCGAGCTCGAACACCTCGATCGACTCGCGTCCGCCGTGGTTGGTCGCGTAGAGCGTGTAGCGGCCGGCCTGCGCCGGGCGCAGGCTCAGGCCGTGCAGTCGCGCCTGTCGCGGGTCGAGCGAGGCGGGGCAGCTCGCGTACCGCCGTTGGTCCGCACGCACGCTCGGCGCGTCCGCGGCATAGATGTTCCGCGCCGTCTTCGCTTGCGTATCGATCAGGTGCAAGCCGCTGCCGGCGGCCATCCCGCTGGCGATCAGCCAGCGCGTATTTGGGATGAGGACCAGATCCTCTGGCGCCTGCACGTCGCAGATAAAGTTGAGGCCGCCGTCGGGCGAACATGCCGGTTGCTGCGCGGCGCGCGTGGGCATCGACCCGCCGACCGCAAGACAGGCGAACACCGCAACGATCGCTCGGTGCGTCATCGCGTCTCCCTCCGACCGGAATTATAGTCGGCCCGCAGACCCCGCAACACCCAAGCCGCGGTGTGTCCACCGGCCTGAGCCATGAACCCTCAGCCTTGAGCCAACGGCGTCAGCGTAAAAAGAAGCTGTACGCCGCGTTGTCGTCCTCGTGCACGTGGTCGTAGCCGAGGCCGTCGAGAAACTGCTGGAACTCCGACATCTGCTCGTCGGGCACCTCGAATCCCGCCAGCACGCGGCCGAAGTCGGCGCCATGGTTGCGGTAGTGAAACAGGCTGATGTTCCAGCGCCCGCCAAGCTTTTCGAGAAACTGCATCAACGCGCCTGGACGCTCGGGGAACTCGAAGCGGCACAGGCGCTCCTGGCGCGCTTCGGGCGCCCGGCCGCCGACCATGTGGCGGACGTGCAGCTTTGCCACCTCATTGTCAGTCAGGTCGACCGTCTCGTAGCCTCGCGACGCCAAGAGGCTCTCGATCGCGATGGCGTCTCCGCGCGACTCGGTGGCAATGCCGACGAAGATGTGGGCACGGTCGCGCCCGCTCAGACGGTAGTTGAACTCGGTGACGACCCGCCGGCCGATCGTGGCGCAGAACTCGCGGAAGGCGCCAGCCCGCTCGGGAATCGTGACGGCCAGGAGCGCCTCGTGCGCCCCGCCGACGTCGGCGCGTTCGGCCACAAAGCGCAAGCGATCGAAGTTCATGTTCGCCCCGCTCAGGACGGCCACGAGCTCCTGGTCGCGCACGCCCTCGCGCGCCACCCAGGTCTTGAGCCCAGCGACGCCGAGCGCCCCGGCCGGCTCCATCACCGATCGGGTATCGTCGAAGATGTCTTTGATCGCGGCGCAGATCTCGTCGTTCGTGACACGCTCGATACCATCGACCGACTGCTGAACGATCGGGAACGTCAGGATTCCCGGCTCACGGACCGCCACGCCGTCGGCGAACAGACCCACGTGGTCGAGCCGCACCCTCTGGCCGGCGAGAACGGACCGATACATCGCGTCGTTCTCGAACGGCTCGACCCCAATCACCTTGACCTCGGGTCTGATGGCCTTGACGTAGCCGGCGATGCCGGCGATGAGACCGCCGCCGCCGACGGGCACGAAGATCGCCGCGAGTCGACCTTGGCGGTGACGGAGGATCTCGTCCCCAATCGTGCCCTGGCCGGCGATGACGAGCGGATCGTCGAAGGGATGGATGAACGTCATGCCGGTCTCGGCCACCAGCTTGTCGCAGTGCGCCTGCGCATCTGCGTAGGTATCGCCGACCAGCACGACCTCGGCGCCCATGTCGCGCACGGCGTCCACCTTGATCTGGGGCGTCGTCTGCGGCATGACGATGACCGCGCGCAGGCCGAGCTTGCGGGCAGAGTAGGCGACGCCCTGCGCGTGATTGCCGGCGCTGGCCGCGATGATGCCGCGGGTCCGCTCGGCCTCGGTCAGCTGGGCAATCTTGTTGTAGGCGCCGCGGATCTTGAAGCTGAAGACCGGCTGCTCGTCTTCGCGCTTGAGGAGAATCGTGTTGCCGAGTCGCTTTGACAATCGCGCAGCGGGATCGAGCGGCGTCTCGTGCGCGACGTCGTAGACACGGCTGGTTAGAATGTCGTGCAGTAACGGATCGAGGGGCGACATGGACGAGGACATTATGTTCTCGATGTTCTAAAGGTGCTAAAGGTTCTAAAGGTGCGAATGGTTCTAGACGTGCGCCGCCTCAACGAACCTCTCGCACCTCCAGCACCCCTAGCACCTCTCGAACCTTTCTGAAGACGTCGTCCATCATCTGTGCCGTGAGCTTGCCGGTGTTTGTGTTTTGGCGGCTCGGATGGTACGAGGCGATGAGGGTCTGCCCATTGGGTAGCACGCAGACGCCGGCGTGTGCGAACGTTGGCCGCGGACGGACCACGATGCCTCGACGTGTCAATAATTGCAGATACGCGTCAAAGGCAATCTTCCCCAGCGCGACGACAACGCGCAGGTGGGGGAGAATGTCGATCTCGGCCACCAGATGTGGCAGACACCGACTGATCTCTCCCGGCGTTGGCTTGTTCGCCGGTGGAGCGCAGCGCACGGCCGCCGCCATGTAGACATCGTTGAGCCTCAACCCGTCATCCGCGTGGCGCGAGATCGACATGTTCGCGAAACCCGCGCGGTGCAGTGCGGCCATGAGGAAATCGCCCGATCCGCCAACGCCGTCGCCCGTGAAGATCCTGCCCGTACGATTTGCACCATGCGCGGCCGGGGCGAGTCCGACGAGCAACACTCGCGCCCGCGGATCGCCGAAGCCGGGCACGGGCCTGCCCCAGTAGATCTCGTCGCGATAGGCGCGCCGCTTGTCGCGGGCGACGCGCGCGCAGTACTTGCGCAGCCGTGGGCATTTCTCGCAGGCAATAATTGTGTCGCGAACGTCTGCGAGCGACATCCGGCGTCTGGTCCGGCTGAAGCCGGACACTACAACTGGCACTCTGGCCATCCTGCCATCCTGCCATTCAGGTCTACAATAGATGCGTGAAACACGTCGCTCCAAGAGATGCGGCAGAGCTGGACGTCACCGAGACCCGCGAATGGCTCGACTCGCTCGATTATGTCCTGCAGACCGGTGGTCCGGCCAAAGTCGCGCGGCTGCTTCGCGAGCTGACCGTTTACGCCCGCCAGAACGGCATCAAGCTGCCGTTCACCGCCAACACCCCCTACGTCAACACGATTCCCGCCGACGAACAGGTGCTGATGCCTGGCAGTCCGGACATCGAGCGGCGCATCAAGAGCATGGTTCGATGGAACGCAGCGGCGATGGTGGTTCGCGCGAACAAGGCCGATGAAGGCATTGGCGGCCACATTTCCACCTATGCTTCGGTCGCCACGCTTTTCGAGGTCGGCTTCAATCACTTCTTCCGTGGCCCTGGGAAAGACGACCACGGCGTGCGTGACGTCATTTATTTTCAAGGTCACGCGGCCCCCGGCGTCTATGCACGCGCGTACCTTGAGGGCCGGCTCGATGAGTCGCACCTCGAAAACTTCCGCCGCGAGCTGCGGCCGGGCGGTGGGCTCTCCTCGTACCCGCACCCGTGGCTGATGCCGGATTTCTGGGAGTTTCCGACCGTGTCGATGGGCCTGGGGCCGATTACGGCGATCTACCAGGCGCGCTTCATGCGCTACCTCGAGGATCGCGGGCTCAAGGCACCCTCCGACGCCAAGGTGTGGGCGTTTCTCGGCGACGGCGAAACCGACGAGCCCGAGGCGCTCGGCGCCATCACGCTCCCGGCGCGGGAGAAGATCGACAACCTGATCTTCGTCATCAACTGCAACCTGCAGCGGCTCGACGGGCCGGTGCGCGGCAACGGCCACATCATCCAGGAGCTCGAAGCGGCGTTCCGCGGGGCCGGGTGGAACGTCATCAAGGTCCTGTGGGGCCGAGAGTGGGATCCGTTCCTGGCCAAGGATCGCGACGGCCTGCTCGTCAAGCGCATGGGCGAGATTGTCGACGGCCAGTATCAGAAGTACGCCGTCGAGTCGGGTGCCTACCTCCGGGAGCATTTCTGGGGCGTCGATCCGCGACTGCTCGACATGGTCCGCCACCTCTCCGACGATCAGCTCAAGAAGATGACCCTTGGCGGACACGATCCCGTCAAGGTCTACAACGCCTACAAGGCGGCAGTCGAGCACCAAGGATCGCCGACGGTCATCCTCGCGCGCACCATCAAGGGCTATGGCCTGGGCGAAGCGGGCGAGGGCAAGAACATCACCCACCAGCAGAAGAAGCTGAACGAGGAAGAGCTGCGGGCGTTCCGGTCGCGCTTCGGCATCCCGATTTCCGACGCCGACGTGGTTCATACGCCGTTCTACCGGCCGAAAGAGGACAGCGTCGAGATCCGCTACATGCGCGAGCGCCGGCAGGCGCTCGGCGGCTACGTGCCGAGCCGTCGCGTGCACAGCGAGAAGCTCACCGCGGTGCCCCGGGAGATCTTCGAGGAGTTCTACAGCGGCACCGAGGGCCGCAAGGTGTCGACGACCATGGTGTTCGTGCGGCTGCTGTCGAAGCTGCTGCGGGACAAGGCTCTCGGTTCGCTGGTCGTGCCCATCGTGCCAGACGAAGCGCGCACGTTCGGGATGGAGGCGCTCTTCAGACAAGTTGGCATCTACTCGCATGTCGGGCAGGTGTACGAGCCGGTCGACATGGACACGCTCCTCTATTACAAGGAAGCCTCGGACGGACAGATTCTGGAAGAAGGGATTACCGAGGCGGGATCGATGTCGTCGTTCATCGCGGCCGGCACCGCCTATGCGACGCACGGCGTGAACACGATTCCGTTCTTCATTTATTACTCGATGTTCGGCTTCCAGCGCATTGGCGATCTCGTCTGGGCCGCTGCCGACTCGCGTGCGAGGGGCTTCATGCTCGGCGGCACGGCGGGCCGCACCACGCTCGCCGGCGAGGGGCTGCAGCATCAAGATGGGAACAGCCATCTCTTCGCGATGGCGTATCCCAACTGCCTGGCCTACGACCCGGCGTTCGCGTACGAAATCGCCGTCATCATCGAGGACGGCATCCGCCGGATGTACGTCGATCGGGAGAGCGTCTTCTATTACATGACGGTGATGAACGAACAGTATGCGATGCCGGTGATGCCGGAAGGCTCGCGCGAGGGGATTCTCAGAGGCCTGTACCGGTTCCGCGCCACGTCCACGCCGGACGCGCCATTGCGCGCGCAGCTGTTCGGCAGCGGTGCCATCCTGCCGGAAGTCATCAAGGCCCAGGACGTCCTCGAGGAGCAGTACCACGTCGGCGCCGACGTGTGGAGCGTGACGAGCTACGGCGAGTTGTACCGCGACGGGCACGCATGCGAGCGATGGAACATGCTGCATCCGGACGGGACGCCGCGCGTGCCGTACGTGACCCAGTGCCTGAAGGACGCACCGGGGGTGCTCGTCGCCGCATCGGACTACGTGAAGGCGCTGCCAGACTCGATCGATCGGTGGCTGCCCCGACCGCTGACCGCGCTCGGCACCGACGGCTTTGGCCGCAGCGAGAACCGCGCCAGCTTGAGGGACTTCTTCGAGGTCGACTGCCGCTACGTCGTTGTCGCCGCCCTCGCCGCCCTCGCGAGAGACGGTAAGATCAGCCGGTCTATCGTGGAGCAGGCCATCAAGACCCACGGCATCAATCCGGACAAGAGCAACCCGGCGATCTCTTGACGAGACCGCAGAGACACTGAGAACTGAGAGTGGAAGTAACCACAGAGTCACAGGGCCACAGAGGCGCTCGATGCCCGATACTCGGCCTGCCATGCAGGCCGACCGCATCGAGCGCGACTGCCAGAGCTCCGTTGCTCCGTGTCCCCAGTGGCCTCCGTGGTGGAGAGTGTCGTGCCCACTGACTTCAAACTGCCAGAGCTGGGTGAGAACGTCACGAGCGGTGACGTGCTGCGCGTGCTGGTCAGGGCGGGCGACGCGGTCGTCAAGGACCAGCCGATCCTCGAGCTCGAGACCGACAAGGCGACCATCGAAGTGCCATCCTCGGTTGCCGGACGCGTGACCGACGTCAAGGTGAAGCCCGGCGACAAGGTCAAGGTCGGACAGGTGATCCTTAGCGTTGACGTCGCTGGGGCGGATGCCGCCGTGCCGCCGCCGGTCAAGGTGACGCCCGAGACGGAACGTCCTGTTGGGAACGTCCAGCCTGTCGACCCCTCGACCCTTCGAGAACCTCAGGGTCGTCCCGAGCAGGGTCAAGGGACGACAGACTTGGGGTCGTCCCGAACCCAGCCGAGGGACGACAAGGTCGTGGACATCAGCCGCGGGGCGCGCGCCAGCGCCGAGCCGGCGGCGATGGACGCGCCTCAGGCGCCGGCCGCGCCGTCGGTGCGGCGGATGGCACGAGAGCTCGGCGTGGACATCGACGCCGTCCCGGGCACCGGGCCGGCCGGCCGCATCTCGATCGACGATGTGAAAGCGCATGCCAAGCGGCTGGTGGCAGCGACCCATGCCGGCGGCGGCATTGTCGCCGAGCCGCTGCCCGATTTCTCGCGGTGGGGCAAGGTGGAGCGTCAGCCCATGCGGGCCGTACGGCGGAAGACGGCCGAACACTTGAGCGCCGCGTGGGCCACGATTCCGCACGTCACCCAGCATGCGCTCGCCGACATCACCTCACTCGAAGAGCTGCGCAAGCGCTACGCCAAGCAGGCCGAGGCCGCGGGCGGCAATCTCACGGTCACGGCCATTGCCGTCAAGATCGTCGCGGCGGCACTGAGGGTGTTCCCGCAGTTCAACGTGTCGGTCGACCTGGCGGCCGACGAAATCATCGCCAAGAAGTACGTGAACATAGGGATCGCGGTCGACACCGACCGGGGACTGCTTGTGCCGGTCGTCCGTGACGCGGACACGAAGAACATCACTGAGCTGTCGGTCGAGATCGCGCAGCTGTCCGAGAAAGCGCGGACGCGCAAGATCACGCTGGAAGAGATGCAGGGCGGCTGTTTTACGGTGTCAAATCTCGGGGGAATCGGCGGCACCTACTTCACGCCCATCGTCAACGCGCCAGAGGTCGGCATCCTCGGCATCTCGCGCGGGCGGATGGAGCCCGTGTGGCGTCAGCCTGGCCGTAGCTCGTCTGAGTCGCAGGCGAGCGAAGGCTGGCGTGGGGCCGGCGCGCCTGGCCATGGCGACTTCGTGCCTCGCCTGATGTTGCCCCTGTCGCTCTCATACGACCACCGCGTCATCGACGGCGCCGACGGCATCCGCTTCCTGCGCTGGGTCGTCGAGGCGCTCGAGCAGCCGTTCCTGCTCGCGCTGCAGGGATAATCCCCTTTGACCTCTACTCAACTTGTCGTCGTCGGCGGCGGACCGGGTGGGTACGCTGCAGCGTTTCTGGCGGCGGACCTGGGTCTGCGTGTCGTGCTGGTCGACCCGGAGGCGAATCCTGGCGGCGTGTGTGTGTACCGCGGCTGCATTCCATCGAAGGCGCTGCTGCACGTCGCCAACCTCGTGTCCGAGTCCCGTCACGCGAAGGCGTGGGGCATTGAGTTCGGCGAGCCCCGGATCGATCTTGCGAAGCTGCGCGACTTCAAAAACGGCGTCGTCAGCCGGCTGACGACCGGGACCGGGCAACTCGTCAAGCACCGCAAGGTCCAGTATCTGCAGGGATTCGCCGAGATTGTCGACGCGCACAGCCTTACGGTGAAGCTGACCGCCGGAAGCGAAGAGCAGGTGCAGTTCGAGCACGCAATTCTCGCGACCGGCTCGGGACCCGCGATCCCAGGGCCGCTCAAGCTCCCTGGAGACAATGACCCGCGTGTGATGGATTCGACGACCGCGCTCGATCTGCCAGACATCCCGAAATCGCTGCTCGTGGTGGGTGGCGGATACATCGGCCTCGAGCTCGGCACAGTGTACGCGGCGCTCGGGAGCGCGGTCACAGTGGTCGAGATGACGCCGGGTCTGCTGCCAGGCGCCGACCGGGATCTGGTCGACGTGCTGGCCAAGCGCATCACCCGGACGTTCAAGACGGTGCTGCTCGAGACGCGTGTCGTGCAGATGGCCGCCGAAGCGAAGGGCATCCGCGTCGGCTTCGAAGGCAAGGCCGATCAGAAGGACGAAGTCTTCGATCGCGTGCTCGTCGCCGTCGGGCGGCGGCCGAACTCGGGCATCCCCGGGCTCGGTCGGACGCGCGTCCGCGTGGACGAACGCGGCTTCATCGTGGTCGACGAGCAGCGGCGCACGCACGAGCCGTCCATCTTCGCGATCGGAGACGTGGCCGGCGAGCCGATGCTTGCACACAAGGCGTCGCACGAAGGGCGTGTGGCCGTTGAAGTGATCGTCGGTGAGGACGTCGCGTTTGCGCCGCGCGCGATTCCGGCCGTCGTCTTCACCGATCCGGAACTGGCGTGGGCCGGACTCACCGAGGCTCAGGCTGCCAAGGAGAGCCGCGCGATCGCCGTCGCCAAGTTCCCTTGGGGTGCCTCGGGTCGGGCGATCACGCTCGACCGCACGGATGGGTTGACCAAGCTCGTGATCGATCCAGACACCGAGCGTCTGCTCGGGGTGGGCCTGGTGGGACCAGGCGCCGGCGAGTTGATTGCAGAAGGCGTGCTCGCGATCGAGATGGGCGCCACGGCTACCGATCTCAAGCTTTCGATCCACCCGCATCCGACCCTGACCGAGACACTGATGGAATCGGCCGAGGTGTTCTTCGGTCAGGCGACGCACGTCTACCGGCCTCGAAGACAGAAAGAGAAGGCGCAGAAGTAGTGTCCGGCTTCCCGCCTGCGCCTTTGGCTACGGCGAGGCCAAGCCGAAGCGCGCAACGTGCGAAGGCTGGCAGCCGGACGTTCGTCAGGGTTCGTGAGGGACGGGCTGGGCGGTATTCGATCCGTCGGCTGCGCGCGACATCATCGCGAGCGTGACGGCGGCTACCCCGAACATCACGAGCGAGGTGCCGGCGGTGACGCCCGGCGTGCGCACTGTCAGCAGCCACGTCGCCGCCCACCACATCACCGGGTGCAGCGCATGACGGCCGAGGCTGCTGAGCGTCCAGCCAAGGAAGGCGAGCACGCCGGCCAGCGCCGCGAGCTCGGCTCGACGGCGCGATTCCAGACGGTAGAGACGCGCGCGATCGGCGTCAACCCGTGCCGAGAGGATGAGATCCGGCCAGGTCTTCGTGGTGGCATCCACGGCCACGGCTTCTTCCGGCGTCATGGGCCGCAACGCGGGTGGCGCACCGGCGCGGCGAGCCGGGGGGCGGGGGATCGCCACCTCAGCCGAGCGTCGCGCGCGAGTGTTTTCTTCGAGGGTACGACGGATCCGCTGGATCCTCTCCAGGTTGTACGCTCGCATCCCGACCGGAGCGACCCAGCCAACGACCGCGATCGTCAGCAGAACCCCGAGGAGCGCGGCCTGGACGCCGTGTCTGGCCAACGGCTGGCGTGCTCCCGTTCGCGCGTACCACAAGGCGGGCAGCATCGCGAGCGGCACGCCGAAGATCACGCCACGTGAGACGGCCCATTCAATCATCGCCGCCGTGATCGGGACAGCACCGCGGGACGAGAGCCTGATGACGCACTCGAGCGCCGTCGCGCCGAGCAGGGCGATGAAAAAGCTGACAAGGGCGCGACCTATGAAAGCCGTGGACTCTGACTTCACGCCGCAAGCGTGACGTACACCGCTCCCTTCTTTCAAGTGCTTTTGTCGAGATGAAGAGTCGAACCTGACACGGTCAGGCCGCGCGTTTGTCGGACCGGCCTGTCTTCGATCTGGTCGATGAAGCCAACACCTGAGTTCGGGTGCTGAAGGGCAGGAGAGTCATCGTCTCCAGGTCAGCCGGAAGCCGTCGCCAGGCGCGCGTAGGAATCTGCGGTTTCGTGCGCGTGGTACGAGCTGCGCACGAGCGGACCCGACTCGACGTGGACGAATCCGAGGTCGAGCGCGATCTGTTTGAGCGCGATGAATTCGTCCGGATGGTAGTACCGGACTATCGGCGCGTGGGCGGCCGTCGGCCGCAGGTACTGACCGACCGTGAGAATCTCGCAGCCGGCCTCGCGCAGGTCCTTGAACATCGCCACCAGTTCGTCGTGCTCTTCGCCCAGGCCCACCATCAGTCCGGTCTTGGTCGGGATGTGAGGCGCGTAGCGCCGCGAGCGGGTCAGTAGCTCGATCGTCCGTGCGTAGCGCCCGCCGGATCGTGCCATCCGGTAGAGGCGCGGCACGGTCTCGGTGTTGTGATTGACGACGTCAGGCTGCGCGTCGAGCACGGCGCGCAGCGCATGCTCGTCGCCCTGGAAATCAGGGATGAGGACCTCGATGCGGCACTCCGGCGACCGCGCGCGGGTTTCGCGGATGGTCGCTGCGAAGATCGACGCGCCGCCATCATCGAGGTCGTCGCGGTTGACCGAGGTGATGACGACGTAGGTGAGGTCGAGCGTCCGGATGGCGTCGGCGACGCGGGCCGGCTCCTGGGTGTCGACCGACCCGGGCCGGCCGTGCGCCACCGCGCAGTAGGCACAGGCGCGCGTGCAGACGTCGCCGAGGATCATGAACGTGGCTGTCCCGTGGGCCCAGCACTCGCCGATGTTGGGGCAGCGCGCCTCCTCGCACACGGTGTGGAGGTTGAGGTCGCGCATCAGGCCCTTGAGCCGCTGATAGCTCGGCGAGCCCGGCGCGCGGACTTTCAGCCAGTCAGGTTTCGGCAGGCGAGAGTCGGACGGAGTGAGCGGAATGATCCGAGCCAATTGCCGCTACTTACCCTCCCCACACTTGCCGCCCGGACAGCGATTGTTTTCCTGACAGACGAACTCGAAGAGGCCGTCCGGTTCCCATTCGGGATGGTGCCTCATGGTATCGACCCGTCTTTCGCGCGGAAGCCCGTCACAATGACGACGGTGCCGGGCGTCAGGTTCTCCTTGCGGACCCCACGCCTGGTCAGCAGACCCGGAGGGCCGGCGGAGAATGCCCAGTTCGTCACCTTGCCGGTGGCGTCGTCCTTCACATCCACATAGAACCAGATGTGTGGATTCATCCACTCGAGCTTGGTGATCACACCCTTGACCGTGATCGGTTTGCTGCGGTCGAACTCCGCGGCGAACGAGTGGTGGGCCCACACCGGCGCGGTCGTCGCCCCCAGGGCGATAAGCGCGCCGACGATCCACGCCAAGCCTGCCAGTCTGGTCTTCATGGCCTCGTTCCTCCCCGTGTGATCTTGGTCCCTGAGCCACCGCTCGTCAAGCGCTTCCAGTCCAACTTGACCCGGGCTGCGCCGCCCATCTAAAGTCGCCCCCGGAGGCTCCATGGAACTCGCTCGCCGCCCCATCGCGCTGGCCGGCGTTCTGCTCGGCATCCATCTCATTGTCACGCCCAGGCTCGCGGCGCAGTCTGCGACACTCAAAGGCGACCTGCTGAACGACTGGCTGAGCATGAAAGACGCGATGATGAAGATCGCCGACGCGATGCCCGAGGAGAAGTTCTCGTTCAAGACCACGCCGCCCCAGCGGACGTTCGGCGAGCAGATTCTTCACGTCGCCGACGGGAACCGAATCGGTATGGGCATGCTCGGCTCAGGGGTCGCGCCTCCGACCATCGACATGAAGGCCACCGGGAAAGCCGACATTCTCAAGGCCCTGGCCGACTCGTACGACTTCGGCGCCGCCGTTATCAGCGCGCAGACCGATCAGTCGCTGCTGGAGACGGTACGGACGCTGCCATTCCTGGGCGCGACGACCCGTGCGCGCGTGATCTGGTTCGATCTCGAGCACGCGTGGGACATCTACGGGCAGATGGTGGTGTATCTGCGGGTCAACGGCATCGTGCCGCCGGCCAGTCAACGACCGTGAGCTAAGGAGCATCGACATGAAACGCACTATTTGGATACTTGGGCTCGCTTGCGCCGGACTCATCGTCACTGCGCCGAGGCTCTCGGCTCAGTCCTCAATCGTGAATAGAGAGCTGCTAAGAGACTGGGTCGAGATGAAGGACACGATCGGGAAGCTCGCCAACGAGATGCCCGAGGACAAGTACTCGTACAAGTCCACGCCGGCGCAGCGCGACTTCGCCCAGCAGGTGCTTCACATCGCCCAGGCCAACGTGTCGAATCTGCGTTTCCTCGGTGGAAAGGCGACCGCGCCCACCATCAACCGAAACGCCCGGTCCAAGGCCGAGGTGATGAAGGCGATGGCGGATTCTTTTGACTACGGCGAAGCGCTCATCAAGGAACAGACTGACCAGTCGATGCTGGAGGTCGTACAGACGAATGCGTTCTTGGGCCCCTCGTCGCGCGCGCGAGTCATCTACTTTCTGCTCGGACACACCTGGGACATCTACGGGCAGATGGTCGTGTACCTGCGATTGAACGGCGGCGTGCCGCCCGCGAGTCAGCGCCCATAGCCGAGGCGGCGCCTGGCTCGCCGATCGAGCGGCGTGGAGCCGGAAGCGTGGCGTGTGATAAGCTCGCGCCCTTTGATGTTGATGCGCGCCGTACGACATCGCCTCTCGCGCCTCATTGGCGCCTGGCTCGTGTGCCAGGCGGTTACTCTGGCGGCAGCCCCGGTGTCGCTTGGCGCTATGCCCTCGACACCAGATGCTCTGAAGTGCATGTGTCCGCCCGGCATGGCGCCCGGCGAGGCGTGCCCGATGCACCACACGCCTCAGGGCACGCGCGAGTGTGTCCTCACGAGCGGCTCCAGTTCCAGCGATGCGGCCCTCCTTTCGATGATGGGTAACCTGGGTTTGATGCCGCCGGTCCAGACGCTGAGCACGACCGTTGCCGTCGTGGGCGTCGTCACGCCTGTCATCGCGTTGACGATTTCCAGCCCCGTTCGGCCCGAATCTCCCCCTCCCCGCGCGTAAGCCCGTTTCAGGTTCACGGTCCGGCTGAAGCCGGACACTACATCTGTAATCGCCATCCGTAATTGGCCCTCGTAGTGTCCGGCTTCAGGCGGACCTCCCAGGGCTGTAGTGTCCGCCTTCAGGCGGACTTGCGTTGAAGGGTGTACCGATGAGTCTTTTTGGTGCGTTGTTGGTCGCCGCGCAGACGATCGCGTCGGCGAGCGTTACGGGCACGGTCCGCGACGTGAGTGATGCGGTCGTGCCTGATGCGGCGGTGCAGATAAGGAATGACGACACGAATCAGACGTGGCAGGTGGTGAGCGACGAGCGAGGGCGCTTTCGCCTGCTGTATCTACCTGTTGGGAAGTACCACCTGTTGGTCGAAGTCGGCGGATTCGCGACGGCGACGGTGAACCTAACGCTGGGCATCGGACAGGCGCTCGACGTGCCGATTGTGCTCAGGCCCGCCGCCGTCTCGGAGACTGTCGAGGTAGCGGCGCCGCTCGTCGAGGCGCGCCGGACCGAGGTAGCAGCAGTGATTTCGCCGCGTGAGGTCGATACGCTGCCGCTCAACGGCCGGAACTACCTCGATCTGGCGCTTCTGGCGCCGAACGTGTCCCGTACGATCCTGCGGAGCAACGATCGATTTGCCGAAACGTCGGCAGTGCCAGGCACCGGCGTGTCGGTGGCTGGCCAGCGCAACCTGAACAACACCTTCATCGTTGACGGCCTGTCGGCCAATGATGATGCGGCGGATCTCGCCGGAGCCTCGTTCAGCCAGGAGGTTATCCGTGAATTCGAAGTGGTCACCTCTGGCGGCGCGGCCGAGTTCGGCCGCGCGTCGAGCGGCGCCATCTCGGTGGTGACGCAGTCGGGCACAAACAGTGTGGCCGGACGCGTGTACGAGTTCTTCCGCAACGACGCGTTCGACGCGCGAAATCCGCTCGCGACCCGCAAGGATCCGCTGCATCAGAACCAGTACGGCTTCACCATCGGCGGTCCGATTGTCAGGGATCGGACGTTCTGGTTCGGCAACGTCGAGCGCACGCAGCAGGACCGCACAGGCATTGTGACGATCGCGTCGTCAGCCGTCAGCGCCATCAACACCAGGCTCGACGCGGCCGGCTACGGCGGACCACGGATCAACACAGGGAACTATTCGACGGGCTATACGGCGACGAATGTGTTCGGCCGAGTCGATCATCGGGCGACGGAGGCTTCGCGGTTACAGATGCGCTACAGCCTGTACCACGTGACCAGCGAGAACGCGCGCAACGCCGGCGGCCTGAATGACGTCAGCCGGGGCGCGGCGCTCGAGGATACGGACCAGACGATCGCAGCCAACTATCTCTCGACGCTGTCGTCGGGCACGATCAACGAGGCACGGGCGCAGTACACCCGCAGCCGCTTGGGCGCGCCCGTCAACGACCTCGTCGGACCAGCGGTCAACGTCAGCGGCGTGGCCGGCTGGGGCACCGCCACGTTCTCGCCAACCAGACGGGACCTCGATGTGTTCCAGATTATCGATACCGTGACGTGGCAACGGGGTTCGCATCTCTTCAAGACGGGCGTCGATCTGCTCTACAACCGGGTCGACATCGGGTTCCCTGGCGCACTGCACGGTGTCTACAGCTTTTCGTCGCTCGCCAATTTTCAGAGCGGCACCTACTCTCAATTTCAACAGGCCTTCGGTAGTCCGACGCAGTTTCAGGCGAATCCCAACGTAAGTGTGTTCGGGCAGGACGAATGGCGCCCCCGATCGGATCTGACGGTCAACGCCGGGCTCCGCTACGACCTGCAGTGGCTGCCCGAGCCGATCGATCTCGATGCCAACAACGTGTCGCCGCGCCTTGGCCTCGCGTACGCGCCGGGAGACGGCAAGACCGTGATTCGCGCGAGCGGCGGACTGTACTTCGACCGCATTCCTCTCCGGGCAACCTCGAACGCGCTCCAGAGAGACGGCAGCAAGTACCAGACGGCCGTGTTGTCGTTCGGCCAAGCGGGTGCGCCGACATTCCCAGCCGTCCTGCCGTCATTTCCAGCCGGCGTGCTGGTGTCGATCACGAACATCAGTCCGAACATCCGGAGCGGGTACAGTCAGCAGGCCGGCGTGGAAGTCGAGCGGGCGCTCACCGATGCCCTGACGGCAACCGTCGGCTACAACTACCTGCGCGGGCGCGCCATCATCATGTCGCATAACGTGAACGTGCCGACGTTGACGGCCGCGCAGGCACTGGCGCTGGGCATTCCCAACCTCGGCCGGCCGAATCCGAACTTTGCCAACATCAGTCAGTACGACTCGCTCGGCGATTCCTGGTTTGGCGGGCTCACACTTTCTCTCGGGACGCCTCGCGCTCGCTGGGGACACACGCGCGTCTCGTACACGCTGTCAGACGCGATGGACGATGCCGGGAATGCCTTTTTCCAGACGCCGCAGACGCAGAACGACATTCTCGCCGACAAGGGACCGTCGGACAACGATCAGCGGCATCGCCTGGTGTTGAGCGGATCGTTTGGCGATCCGCTGGCGGTGTTCGGGGCAGGTCCTTCGGCTTCACTCGGGACAGGCGGCGCGGTGCTGCGCCGCGTCTTTGGCGGCTACCAGTTCGGGTACGTCTTTTCATACGCGACCGGGGCACCGTTCAACGTCGTCACGGGCAGCGACAACAACAACGACACCACCACCAACGATCGTCCGGCTGGCATCGCCCGCAACTCCGAGCGCCTGCCCGCCACTTCGTCGCTCGACGTGCGCGTCTCCAGGGCGTTCATGATGGCCGGCGGACGCCGTATCGAGGCGATGATCGAGGCGTTCAACCTGATGAATCATGTGAACGTCCTCAACGTGAACAACACATTCGGCAACGGTGCGACGTCGCTCGCGACGTTCGGCCAGCGGACCGCTGTCGGCGATATGCGGCAGGTTCAGTTGGGGGTGCGATGGAGCTTCTGACAACGCTGGTGCGACGGTGCGGAGGTGCGGCGGTGTTGGGTGCGACAGCTCTGGGGGCCGCCGCGCTGGCGGCCCAAGCACAGAATGCGTCGCCTGCGCCCCAAGAAGCGATCCTGGCGGTCAGGGGCCGAGCGAATGCGAATGCGTCGATTGCCGCGCGCGGCGATTTCGTGGCCGTCGTCTGGGGCGCAGCGACCGCACGCGGAACGACGGACATCTACGCGGCCGTCAGCCGCGACGCCGGCCGAACGTTTCCGGCGCCCACGCGCGTCAACGACGTGGCCGGCGATGCGCGCGTTTCGGGCGAGCAGCCACCGCGCGTTTTGCTTGTCCCTCCGGGCAGCGGAGATCCAGCGGTGGTCGTTGTCTGGACGGCCAAGGGTGCAGCGGGCGCTCGACTGATGACGGCGCGGTCCGAAAACGGTGCCCGATCGTTCACGAAGGCCACGGTCGTGCCCGGCGGCGACGGGTCAGGAAATCGTGGGTGGGAAGCCGCAGTGGTTGATCGAGATGGGCACGTGGCCGTCGTGTGGCTCGACCATCGGGAAACGGTCCAGAACGTGAACGCCCAGCCAATGCAACACGAAGGGCAACATGCGCACACCGGTCCGCCAGAGCAGACAGACGTCGTGGCGAAGTTGCAGCTCTCGAAGTTGTATTTCGCGCGGTTGGATGGATCGATTCCGCCGGTCGCGCTGACCGGCGGCGTCTGCTACTGCTGCAAGACCGCGCTCGCCGCGGGTCCCGACGGTTCGCTGTACGCCGCGTGGCGTCATGTGTATCCGGGCAACATTCGCGACATCGCCTTCAGCCTGTCGCGAGACGGAGGGCGCACATTCTCGGCTCCCTCGCGCGTCAGCGAGGATCGGTGGGTGCTCGACGGCTGTCCGGAGGATGGCCCGGCGATAGCGGTCGATCGCCAGAACATCGTCCATATCGTCTGGCCGACACTCGTGAGCGGGTCGACGCCAGGGGCCGAGCCGACCATCGCGCTCTTCTACGCGACGACGCGCGATGGCCGCTCTTTCACGCCGCGATACCGTCTGCCGACAGAGGGCCAGCCGCACCATCCGCAGATTGTGATTGCAGAGAATCAGTCAGCCGTCGCGGTGTGGGACGAGCTTCGGAACGGCGCGCGCCGGACGGCGCTGGCGCGCGGCAGTGTGGATGCAGCGTGGCGGCCTCAGTTCGCGCGTCGGGAAGCCGGTGACGCCGCATTGGCGAACCATCCAGTCGTGGCGGCAGCGGGCGCACGGATCGTCGTGGCGTGGACCAGCGGGCCGGCAGAGACGTCCCAGATCCGCGTCCGGACGCTACCCTAAGGCGCCCTCGCCCCTAAAAAAAGACCAATAGAATCGGCACTCGTGTTGAAGCACTCGTGTTGAAGCTTGACCGACGGGAGTGATCGGGATTATGCTGCTAAGCGACATTGAGACTCAGTCTCAGTCCTGGTTTACTCATCATACCCGAGGAGGTACGTCATGCGTCGATTCGGTCTCTGGCCAATTGTTGTCGCCGTCCTCGTTACGCTTTTCTCCGCCCACGCGGGTCTGGCTCAGTCGCGGTCGGCGGCCCTCAGCGGTGACGTGGTCGATCAGACGGGCGCCGCGATCGCTCACGCGGCGGTCGTGATTCGCCGCGACTCCACCGGCTTCGAACAGAAACTCGACACTGACGCGCAGGGCTCGTTTGGCGTGAGCGATCTTCCGCCCGGCGAGTACGAGGCCAGTGCCACAGGGTTGGGGTTCACGGTCGCCGTCCAGCGCGTCTCTTTGGGCGTCGGCGAAACACGTCGCCTCCGGTTCACGCTGCTCGTGGGCGGCCTGACCGAGGACGTCACGGTGCTGGGCCAGGAGGTTGCCGGTAGCCACGATCGGCTGCTCCGGCTGCCGGGCTCGGTCGACGTCGTGGAGCGAGAGACGCTCGACGCGAGCCATGTCCTCACGACCAACGAGGCGCTGCGCAAAGTCGCCGGCCTCCACCTGCGAGACGAGGAAGGATTGGGTCTGCGGCCGAACATCGGCATTCGGGGTCTCAACCCCACGCGCTCGAACAAGGTCCTGCTGCTTGAAGACGGCATCCCGCTGACGTATGCGCCCTACGGAGACAACGCGACGTATTATCATCCGCCGATCGAACGATTCGGGCGCATCGAAGTGCTCAAGGGCGGCGCTCAGATCGCCTATGGGCCGCAGACCGTCGGCGGACTGATCAACTACATCACGCCCATGCCGCCGGTGCGATCGGCCGGGTCGATCACGCTGCTCGGCGGCAACCGCAGCTACTTCAACGGGCGCGTCAATTACGGCAACACCGTCGGTTCTACCGGCTACCTGTTCGACTACATGAGGAAACAGGGAGACGGCGCTCGAGAGAACGTCAACTCGAAATTGAACGACGTCAACCTGAAGGTCGTTCGTACGCTCAGTCCCAAGCAGACCTGGACCTTCCGCGGCAACTACTACAGCGAGGACTCGAACATCACGTACTCGGGACTCCGCGAAAGCGAGTATCTGGCGAATCCCCGTGGGAATCCGTTCGAGAACGACTTCTTCTACATCGATCGGTACGGTACATCCGCCACGAATGCCTACACGCTGAACGGCAATCTGGCGCTCGCCACGAATGTGTATTTCACGTCATTCCGGCGCCATTGGTGGCGGCAGTCCAGTAACTCATCGCAGCGCCCGAACGATTCCGCAGATCCCGCGTGCGGCGGCATGGCCAACCTCAGCACGACCTGCGGCATCGAGGGCCGCCTCCGGCAGTACTACACGGGTGGGGTCGAACCACGGTTGCGCGCGCATCATCAGGCGTTCGGAATTCCCGGTGAGGCCGAAGTGGGCGCACGGGTGCACTTCGAGCGGCAGGATCGCCGGCAGGAGAATGGCGACTCACCGACGGCGCGGTCCGGCGTGATTATCGAAGACAATCTTCGCTACACGCAGGCCTACTCGACTTTCGTGCAGGATAGCTTGCTCGTTCAGGGGTGGACGATCACGCCGGGCTTTCGCGTCGAGCACGTCCGTCACGAGCGGACCAACCGGCTGGCCAACAGCGGGGCGGGGGTGACGGGAGATACCAGCCTGACCCAATTTGTGCCGGGCATCGGCGCCTCGCACACACGGGGCGAATGGTTGACTATTTTCGGCGGCGTGCACCGCGGTTTTGCGCCGCCTCGGACCGAAGACGTCATCACGAACCAGGGTGGAGTCGTGGAGCTCGATCCCGAGCTGAGCTGGAACTACGAGGTCGGGGTGCGGAGTACGTTGCGGCCTGGCGCGCGGCTCGATGCGACGTTCTTCCGCATGGACTTCGAAAACCAGATCGTGCCGGCGAGCGTGGCGGGCGGAGTTGGTGCGACGCTCACCAACGGTGGCTCGACGTTACACCAGGGATTGGAGCTTGCGGGCCGTCTGGACTCCGCGCCGCTCTTCGACTCGACGCACAACGCCTACTTCCGCGCCGCTGTCACGTATGTGCCGACCGCCCGTTTCACTGGTGTGAGGTCCAGCGGAGTCTCGGGATTCAATAACGTGAGCATCACCGGGAACCGCCTGCCGTACGCTCCTGAATGGCTCACGACCGCCGGGCTTGGCTACACCCATCGGTCTGGTGTTGATGCACTGCTTGAAGCCGTCTACGCGGGCGACCAGTTCGGCGACGATTTGAACACGGTGACCGGGACGGCAGACGGGCAGCGGGGACTCATTCCCGGGTACGTGGTCTGGAACACGGCGGTCAACCACACGGTCGGCCGAACAACCCTCTTCGTCACCGTCAAGAACGTCTTCGACCGGATGTACATCGTCGACCGGACGCGGGGCCTGCTGCCGGGGAGCCCTCGGCTGGTTCAGGCTGGTGTGACTTTGAAATTCTGATTCGGGAGGAATCGCTCGAAGGGAAGCTGGAAGACACAAAAACGGCCCGCCTGGTGCTGTAACACCGGCGGGCCCAGTCGAACGTTAGGTCCGGAGAGACCATTTCACGCGCAATGCGCATGACCCGTCCGACACCCGCATTGTAAGCGAGCGGTCGGCATCTGCGCAACACGCAGGGAGGCTTGCATGTTGCTTCACCGCTCGATTCCGCTCGTTCTCCTCTTCTCGTTCTCCCTTCCGGCACCGAGCACCGCTCAGTCGCCTGGTGCCGATACGACCGGGATCCTCGTCATCGCTCATGGCGCCGGGCCGGCGTGGAACGCGCCGGTCGAGTCCGCCGTGGAGACTGTTCGTCGAACGACGCCGGCAGAAGTCGGCTACCTGATGGGCAGCGGCTCGAAACCGCAGCAGGCGTACGACCGCCTCGTACAAGCGGGCGCTACACGCATCGTGGTCGTACGGCTGCTCATCTCGTCGCACGGCGCTCACGCCGAACAGATCCGGTTCATCGGTGGGGTACGGAGTGATTATCCGCACGCCGAGCACATGGCCTTGACCCAGGTGCGTGGGCCGGTGCCGGTCGCCGGCGTCACACCGGCGATGGATGACCATCCGCTGATTGCTGACATTCTGGCCGACCGCGCAAGAGCCCTCAGCGGCGATCCACGACAAGAAACCTTGGTGATCGTGGCGCACGGCCCGAATGATGACGATGGAGCCGCGCAATGGATCGCGACCATCAATCGTCTCGCCGAACGGATCCACAGCGCGTTGCCATTCCGTCGCATCGAAGCGCGTCTGATGCGGGACGATGCGCCGAAGCCCGTCAAGGATCGAGCGCTGGCGGAATTGCGTGCGAGTGTCGCCACGAATGCCCAGGCCGGTCGGGTCGTGGTCGTCCCACTGCTTCTGGCGCCGGGATCCGTGGCCAACGAGATCCCCGCCACGCTCCAGGGTCTGGATTTCGCCTGGGACGGCCGGACGCTCCTGCCGGACGAGCGGGTCGCGCAGTGGATTCTGGCGCGCGCCTTGTCCACCTCGGCCGCGCCCAGGGCGCGCCAACAGGCCGCATCCTCTCCGGACGCCGCGTCATCTGACCTCCAGGGTACGGTCACCGACACCATGGGGTTGCCGATCGCCGGCATCGTCGTGGTCCTCCGCAACGCGGTGACGGGCCTGGAACGGATCGAGCGGACCACGGCCAGCGGCGGTTTCACGTTCCGTGAGGTGACGTCAGGCTCCTATCGGCTGATGGCGAACCTGTCCGGCTTTGTCCCGAGTCTTGAGACGATCCGCGCCCCGCACCGCGAGCCGCTGCGGGTGACGTTGAAGCCCGGTCCGTACGAGGAAGTGGTGACGGTGACCTACGCGAATCGCCGGGAGCAACTCCAAGAGACCGCGAGTATGCCCGTCATCGTCGTCAACGGCGATGCGATGCGGGATGCTGGCCATGACACCATTGGCGAGGCGCTGCGTGAAGTGGCGGGCGTGGTGACGAGGCGAGGATCGGAGGGCACTGCGGCGGCGGGCGAGCAGATCCAAGGGATCGACTCGCGGCAGGTGCTGGTCTTGGTTGACGGCCAGCCCGTTGTCGGTGCCCGTGGCGTCAAGAGTGGTGTGATCAATCTCGACCGCGAATCGACGCTGCGGTTGGATCGCGTCGAAGTGGTCAAAGGCGCGGCCTCCGCACTGTACGGATCCGACGCCATCGGTGGCGTGATCAACCTGATCACGCGCGAACCGCACCGTCGGTTGGAGGTTGGCACGCAGGCCTCGAGTGGCAGTCACGGGATCGCCGACTTGGCGGTTGATGTGGGAGGCCTTGGGAATTGGGGCACCGCGTTCGTCAGTGCGGGGCGACACCAACGGGACTCTTTTGACCTGACGCCGTCGACGCCCGATACGACTGGAGCGACGCTGCGGCGCAACGATGTGACCGCCCGCGTGTCGGCCTCTCCGACGCCATCGTGGCTGGTGACCGGGACCGTGACGAGCTACTGGAACACCCAGAAGGGCCGGTCCACCGGAGAACTGGGAGCGCAGGAGACCCGCGTGCCGAGCAACTCCCAAACCTACGGCGCGCGGGCGGAGTGGCGCCTCGATCCACTGACCACCGCGGAATTTCGCACGTACAGGGGGCGCTATTCCGAAACATCGGAGGGAGTGCTCCTCAACGCGTCGCGCACGCCACTTGCAACGGACGACTTGTTGCAGGGCCTTTCGAAATTCGACGGGTCGCTCGCCCGGACGTTCGGGGGCCGTCATCAAGTGCGCGGCGGCCTTGAATGGATGGAGGACGCTTACCGTGGTCAGAACCGCATCCGTGACGCGGAAGGCAACACGGCCACGACGCGTGTGGCGTGGGGGCAATACGAGGTCAATCCGCTCAGCGCGCTGGCCGTCACGACCGGTGTGCGCGTGGACGATCATTCCGCGTTCGGGACCGCCATGTCACCGAAAGTCGCTGCAAACGTGAGGATCAGCGAAGGCCTGAACGCACGCGTGTCATTCGGCCGCGGATTCCGCGCGCCCGATCTCGGGCAGCTCTACTACCGCTTCCTGAATCCCACGAACCTGTATCAAGTCATCGGCAACCCGCTCCTTCAGCCCGAGCGCTCCAATTCGTGGCAGATGGGTGTCGAGGCGCGTCGCGGCTCCCGGGCACACGTGGGCGTGAATCTGTTTTACAACGACGTGACCAATCTCATCGAGTCGAGGAACCTCGGCTTCATCGCCACGAGCTCCCAATTGGCCGCCGTGAGCACCGCGGAAGGGATCGAGCCCGAGTTCAACGTGCAGCTCAATCGTCTGCTGTTTCTCTACAAGAACGTGACGCACGCGCGGACTAAGGGCGTCGAGTTGAATGGGGATGTGCGATTCAGCCCGGCCGCTCGGCTCAGTGGGAGTTATGCGTTTCTCGACGCAATCAACGCGGACACCGGCCTCGACTTGATTGGCCGCAACCGTCATCACGGGACTCTTCGTCTCGACTGGACGCCAGCGCGAACGGGAGTGCGCGCCAATCTCCGCGGCAGTTTCTACAGCTCGTGGATTGTGTCGAGAACTGGTACGGTCGAAACGCGCGCGCCGCGCTTCGCTCTCTGGGACGTGACCGTCTCGAAGTCGCTCGTGCGAGGCGCCGAAGCGTTCGGAGCGATTGACAATCTGACCGACAGTCAGGATCCCAATACCGGGCTCACGACGCCAACCGGCGGGGCGCTGCCGATCTATCGACCTGAAATTGGCCGCACGGTTCGAGTCGGCCTGCGCTGGAGCTGGACGAGATGAATTGTCGAGGGCCGTTCTGCCAGGTCGATCCACTTCCGACACTGTAAAGACCTACACACTTTCGTCGGTGTCCGGGCGGGCGTCTCGGGACGCTGGTGTTCCGGTAGAAATGGTGAGACGGGTTCGAGAGGTTCAAGCGCTCAAGTCTATTCAAGGCAGGAGACATCTTATGAAGAACAGGCGAGGATTCCTCAAGCTGACAGCCGCGGCTGGAGCAGGTGCATACCTCACGTCGAAGTCCGGTCTCTGGCCGAGCGTCTTCGCCGAGATTCCCGGCGGCACATTGCCGCCCGATGTCATCCCGAAGTTTGTCACGCCGCTGGTCATTCCACCAGCCATGCCACGGTCGGCCAGCGATGCGACGACCGACCACTACACGATCGGGGTGCGCCAGTTTGCCCAGCAGATCTTGCCTGCGCGACTGCCGCAAACGACGGTCTGGAGCTACGGGTCTCTCACTGATGACCGCAGCTTCAACTACCCAGCGTTCACCATTGAAGCCACGGCGCAGCGAACGGCTCGCGTGACATGGGTGAACCAGCTCGTCGATCGTCGTGGCAACTACCTGCCGCACATCCTGCCGGTCGATCAAACGTTGCACTGGGCGAACCCTCCCGATGGCGTGACTGGCCGCGACAGGCAGGGCCTCGATCCGGAGCCGTACCGCGGACCGGTGCCGATCGTGACACACCTGCACGGCGGCCACAGCCCGGACCACAGCGACGGATTCCCCGAGGCCTGGTACCTGCCCGCGGCGAACAACGTCCCTGGCGGCTTCGCCCGTGTGGGCTCCTGGTACAACTTTTTCCGCGCGAAGTTCCAAACGACGTGGGGCGGTGACTGGGAACCGGGCAGCGCGACGTTCGTGTACCCGAACGACCAGCGGCCGACGACGCTCTGGTATCACGATCACACGCTGGGCATGACGCGTGTGAACGTGTACGCGGGACCGGCTGGCTTCTACCTGATTCGCGGCGGGCCTGGCGATCTGCCGCCGGGCGTACTTCCCGGCCCGGCTCCTGCCATCGGCGATCCGCCAGGCATGAGCTATTACGAGATTCCCATTGTGATCCAGGACCGATCGTTCAATGCAAACGGTTCGCTGTTCTATCCGGACAACCGCGCGTTCTTTGAAGGACTGCAGACTGGTCAGTTGCAGATCCCCTTCATCCCGCAGCCCGGCTGTACCGGGCCGAGCGATGTCTCGCCCATTTGGAATCCGGAGTTCTTCGGCAATACGATCGTGGTCAACGGCCGAACGTGGCCATATCTCGAAGTCGAGCAGCGGCGCTATCGCTTCCGATTCCTCAACGGGTGCAATTCGCGATTTCTGATCCTGAAGCTCTCGAGGGCTGGCCTGTCATTCTGGCAGGTCGGCGCCGACGGCGGCTTCCTGCCCGCCCCGGCGAGGCTCGACCAACTACTCATGGGCCCGGCCGAGCGTGCCGACGTGATTGTAGATTTCACGAAAGTACCCGTGGGAACGGAGATTGTGCTCCAGAACCTCGGTCCCGACGAGCCGTTCGGCGGCGGTATGCCGGACGCCGACTTTGACGCCTCGGGTCCGAACACGACGGGGCTCGTCATGCAGTTCCGCGTCATCCCAGCCCGATCGCTCGATGTCAGCACGCCGCCCGAGTTGCTGTGGTTGCCACAGCAGTCAGTACTGCCGCCAGCGACAGTCACTCGGCAACTGTCTCTCAACGAGGCGGAATCGGAGACGGTCTTGGTGGACGGTCACCCGGGCCATGGCCATCGGAAGCACCAACCCGCGAACCTTAGATTGGCCTGCGGCGATCCGAACGCCTTGCCATTCGGTCCAACACAGGCGTTACTCGGGACGTTGACCGCGGCGGGGGAAGGCAACCCTCTGCGCTGGATGCACGAAATCACGGAAAACCCGCAGGCGGGAGCGATTGAGGTCTGGGAGATCCACAACTTCACCGAGGACGCACATCCAATTCATATTCACCTCATTCAGTTCGAGATCATCGAGCGGGAGGACGCGAACGGCCTCACGCGTGGGCCTGAGGCGTGGGAGACGGGTCCCAAGGACACGATGATCAGCTTCCCGGGCGAGATCGTACGAGTCAAAGCGTTGTTCGACCGGACGGGACAGTACGTCTGGCACTGCCACATTGTCGAGCACGAGGACAACGAGATGATGCGACCGTACTCTGTGGGCCCGATCCAGAGTCCAGACGACCCGTTTCATGGGCGTGCGGACGTCAGCGGAGTGAAGTTCTGATCGGGAGCCGGAATCGGTTTCGGTAAGAAACGGCCCGCCCGGTGCTGGTAACACCGGCG
>Ga0156016_104_pt3 | contig 27099 bp, 21 predicted proteins | sample RifCSPlowO2_02_FD_107670 | JGI IMG/M metagenome (GOLD analysis project Ga0156016, IMG submission 107670) | Acidobacteria bacterium RIFCSPLOWO2_02_FULL_64_15 | reverse complement strand
GAACATCCGTCCAAGATGTCGTTCGCCTGCCGATTCGTGTCCCTGAGCCCCGGCCTGCTTCGCTGGCCGACCACATCGAGCGCCTCCGTGTCTCCGTGCCTCTGTGGTTAATTCCATTCTGTGATCTCCTTATCTCCGTGGCTACCAGCTAGCCTCGGCCAAGCGCCTTCTCGACCGTCTGCACGTCCTTGTCGCCGCGGCCAGACAGATTAACGAGCATCACGGCGTCCCGCCCAAGTTCCGGCGCGAGCTTACGCGCATAGGCGATGGCGTGCGCGGATTCGAGCGCGGGCAGAATCCCCTCGAGCCGCGCAAGGCTCTGAAACGCGTCGAGGGCCTCGGCGTCGGTGACGTGCGCGTACTCGGTGCGGCCGATCGCCCGCAGCCACGCATGCTCTGGTCCCACGGCGGCGTAGTCCAGTCCGGCCGAAATCGAATGCGTCGGCTCGATATTGCCATCCTCGTCTTGCAGGATAAACGTGCGAGTGCCCTGCAGGACGCCGGGGCTGCCACCCGCAAATCTGGCGGCATGCCGGCCGCGGACAATCTCCTCGCCGCCGGCTTCGACACCAATCAGCCGGATACCGGGATCGTCGATGAAAGCATCGAAGATCCCCATGGCGTTGCTGCCGCCGCCGACACACGCGACAATCGCGGTGGGCAGCCGCCCGATGAGCTCGACCATTTGCGCCCGTGCCTCGCGTCCGATCACCGACTGAAACTCGCGGACCATCAGCGGATACGGATGCGGACCGAGCACCGAGCCGAGCAGATAGTACGTGTCGCGCACGTTGGTCACCCAGTCGCGCATCGCTTCGTTGATGGCGTCCTTGAGCGTGCGGCGGCCGGCATCGACACGGCCGACCTCGGCCCCGAGCAGGCGCATGCGAAAGACGTTGAGCGCCTGCCGATCCATGTCTTCGGCGCCCATGTACACCTGGCACGTCAGTCCGAGCAGCGCGCACGCGGTCGCCGTCGCCACACCGTGCTGCCCTGCACCGGTCTCGGCCACGACGCGCCGTTTCCCCATCCGCACCGCGAGCAGGGCCTGTCCCAGCGCGTTGTTGATCTTGTGCGCGCCGGTGTGCGTCAGGTCTTCGCGCTTGAGGAAGATCCGCGCGCCCCCAAAGGCCTCGGACAAACGTCGGGTTTCGTAGACAGGCGTCGGGCGGCCCACATAGTGCTTGAGCAGGCGCGCCAGCTCGGCGCCGAACGCCGCGTCCTCCCGCGCGGCCAAGTAGGCGCGCTCGAGCTCCTCAACGGGCTCGACGAGGGTTTCGGGAACGAAGCGCCCGCCGAACTCGCCGAAATAGCCGCGCGCGTCAGGATCGCGCCGGGTCATGACTGATTGCATGCACTGCCTCAAACAAAGCCTCGATCAGGGCTCGATCTTTCACGCCGGGTGAAGACTCCACACCCGAGGACACGTCGATGCCGAACGGCTTGACGCGCGCGATGGCCTCGGCCACGTTCTCCGGCGTCAGGCCGCCGGCCAGAATCGTTCTGCGTCGCGCCGCCACCCTCGCCGCGACCGACCAGTCGATCGTGCGCCCGGTGCCTCCACGGCGCGCCGGGTCGTGCGCATCGAGCAGCAGCACGACCCGCTCGGGCCAGCGGTCGACCTCGCCATCTGCCGCAGCTGCCTCAAGCGACAGCGCCTTGACGATCGGACGAGCCACCTCGCTGGCGTACGACGGGCTCTCGTCGCCGTGAAGCTGAATCGCGCCAAGCCCGACCAGGCCTGCGATTTTCCTCACGACCTCGATCGGCTGGTTGACGAAGACGCCAACCGGCGTCACAAAGGGCGGCAGGCTCGAGACGATCGTTCGGGCGCGGGACGCATCGATGAACCGCGGGCTTTCGGGCCACAACACAAAACCGAGCGCTTCGGCGCCGGCACGCACGGCCACCTCAGCGTCGGCCATACGAGTGATGCCGCAGATCTTCACGAGCATTGTGGTTCTGCCATTGCTGAGCCGACACGAAGGACGCAACGGACACAAAGGGGAACGCATTTCATATCTGAGCCTTCGTGTCCTTGGTGTCCTTTGTGTTGCCGCAACCTTCCAGTAAACGCCTGAGCTCAGCTCCAGGGTCCTCTGTCGTCATGAATCGCTCGCCGATCAGGAACGCGTGATACCCAAGCTGTCGCAGCCGCAACAGATCGCCCGCCGTCCGCAGGCCGCTCTCGCTCACGGCGACCACGTCGCGGGGCATGCGCGCCATCAGCAGGTCCGATGCGCCGATGTCGACGGCAAGCGTACGGAGGTTGCGATTATTGACGCCGATGATCCGCGCGCCCGCATCGATCGCTATCGAGAGCTCGCCGCCATCATGCACCTCAACGAGCACGTCCAGGCCGAGCGTGACGGCTCGGTCGCGCAGCCTCGCCAGCCCGGCCGGATCGAGCGCCGCCACAATCAGCAGCACGGCATCCGCGCCCGCCGCAGCCGCTTCGAAGAGCTGATATTCCGAAACCAGGAAGTCTTTACGCAACAGCGGGAGCGCGACCGCCTCTCGCACGGCCTGCAGATGCTCGAGCGCGCCGTCGAAAAACGTGGGCTCGGTGAGCACCGAAATCGCCGCGGCGCCCGCACGCTCGTAGCTCCTCGCAATCGCCACCGGATCGTAGTCGGCCCTCAGCACCCCGCGCGACGGAGAACGCCGTTTGCACTCCGCGATGACGCGCGGGACGGTCTGAAGCCCGTCCCTTCCGCTGATCGCCGCGCGAAATCGTCCGGCGACGACGGCGCGCCGCTCGGCGCGCCGCGCCAACGCCGACAGCGGCTCGCGTTGCTCACGCATCTCCACCATCCGGCGCGCGGCCGCGACAATCGTCGCGAGCAGATCGGGCGGCGCGGTCTGAGCGCCGCTCATGCGGCCCCAACTCCCGGCTCCTCAGCCGTCGAGATGGCCACCATCCGGTCGAGTGTGCGTCTGGCGTCGCCGCGATCGATCGCGACAGCGGCCCGCGCGATGCCCTCCTGGACCGAGGCGGTCGCGCCAGCCACAAACAGCGCGGCACCGGCGTTCAACAGCACGACATCACGTTTCGGTCCGGCCTCTCCCGCCAGAATCCGATTGATGATGCCCGCGTTCTCCGGTGCGTCGCCCCCCTTGAGGGCCCCGGCCGGCGACTTGGCCAACCCGACCTCTCCGGGGTGCAGGTAAAACGTGTTCACCGTTCCATGACGGCATTCCGAGATCTTGGTGTAACTGGCCGTGGAAATCTCGTCGATGCCGTCGGCGCCATGAACCACCCACGCCCGATCGACGCCGAGCAGCACCAGCGCGCGGGCCATGAGCTCGGTGAACTCGGGCTTCGGCACTCCGACGAGCTGTCTGGTCGCGCCCGCGGGGTTGGTCAGCGGCCCGAGCAGATTGAAGGCGGTGCGGACGCCGAGTTCCTTGCGCGCCTGCGCCGCGTGACGCATGGCCGGATGAAACGTCGGGGCAAAGAAAAAGCCGATGCCCGCCTCGGCCAGGCACCGCTCGACCGAAGCCGGCGAGGCCGACACGCGGACACCGAGCGCCTCGAACACGTCAGCGCTCCCCGAGCGGCTCGACACCGATCGGTTCCCGTGCTTGGCGACGCGGACCCCGCAGGCGGCCACGACAATCGCCGCGCAGGTCGAGATGTTGAACGTGCCGGACTGGTCGCCCCCCGTCCCGCACGTGTCGAAGACGTCGTCAAACCTTCTCGACAGCCGAACGGCGTGCGCCCGCATCGCCCGCGCAAGGCCGACAATCTCTGAGGGTCGCTCGCCCTTCATGGCCAGGCCAATCAGCAATCCGGCGAGCTGGGCCGGCGTGGCGCGGCCTTCCATGACCTCGCCCATGGCGGCCGCCGCTTCGTCGGCCGTCAGATCTTCATGGCGCATCAGCTTATCGATCAGCTGCGGAAACATCTGCCTTCCTGCAATCCTGCAATCTTGCCATCCTGCCATCCTGGCACTCACCGATCGCCCTCCAGGAAGTTCTTCAAGATGCGGTGTCCCTCTCCCGTCAGGATTGATTCGGGGTGAAACTGGACGCCGTGCACCGGCCACGCGCGATGGCGCAGCCCCATAATCGTGCTGTCCTCGCGCGTGCGGGCCGACACCTCCAGGCTGGCTGGCAGCCCGGCGTCGGCCACGACGAGCGAATGGTATCGCGTCGCCAGGAACGGCCCGGCGATGCCACTGAAGACGCCACGGCCGTCGTGCTCAATGGTGGACGTCTTGCCATGCATCGGGACCGTGGCACGGACGACCGACCCACCGAAGACCGCGCCGATCGCCTGATGTCCGAGACAGACGCCGAGGATCGGGGTCGTCTGCCCGAGGCCCCGGATGACGTCCATCGTCACGCCCGCATCTTCGGGGCGGCCGGGACCCGGAGAAATCACGATGCGCTCGGGCCGAGCGGCCGCGATCTCCTCGACCGTCCCGGCATCGTTGCGGACCACGCGCACTTCGGCACCCAGCTCGCCGAGATACTGCACGAGGTTGTACGTGAACGAATCGTAATTGTCGATGACTAAGACCATGACTATTTCAATTCACAATCCCTGTTTGAGCGAGCTCGAGGGCTCGCAGAAGTGCTCGCGCTTTATCCCTGGTCTCCTCGTACTCAGCTGCCGGACTGGAATCCATCACGATGCCGGCGCCGGCCTGCACGTAGGCCTTGCGGCCCGACATGATCACCGTCCGAATCGCGATGCAGAAATCCAGGTTGCCGGCGAAATCGAGATAGCCGACCGCGCCCGCGTACAGGCCGCGACCACACGGCTCGAGATCCCGGATGATCTGCATCGCGCGCACTTTGGGTGCTCCGGAGACCGTCCCGGCCGGAAAACACGACACGAGCGCGTCGAGCCGATCGCGATCATCGGCGAGGCGTCCCTCGACGATGGAGGTGAGATGCATGACGTGAGAGAAGCGCTCGAGGCCCATGAACTGCGGCACACGCACCGAACCGTACGTGCACACCCGCCCGACATCGTTCCTGCCGAGGTCGACGAGCATGACGTGCTCGGCCCGTTCTTTCTCGTTCCGCTGTAGTTCCTCTCCCAGGCGGACATCCTCCTCGGTCGTACGGCCGCGCGGCCGCGTGCCGGCAATCGGATGCGTTTCAACGCGGGTTCCCTCGACGCGTACCAGCATCTCGGGCGAGGAGCCCACGACCGAGACACCGCCCATGCGGATGAAATACATGTACGGCGAGGGGTTGACGTGACGGAGCGCGCGATACACCGTGAAGGGATCGACGGCTACTTCGGTTTCGAACCGCTGCGAGAGGACGACCTGGTAGATGTCGCCGGCGGCAATGAACTCTTTCGCCGTCCGCACCTGCGCCTCGAACTGCTCTCGTGTGTGGTTCGATCGGACCTCGAGTGCCGCCGCAGTGCCCCCGTGCGGGCGCGACAAGCCTCGGTCGAGCTCGCGCTCCAGAAACTGAATCTTGGCGCACGCAAACCCGTAGAGCGACTCCAGGTCGTCGTCCGCCGTGACGCGGGCGTTGGCGATGATGAGGATCCGGTGCTTCACGTGATCGAAGGCGAGCACGGTATCAAACAGCATGAAGCCCGCCTGGTCGGCGCCGTCGCTTCCGCTGCCAAGCTCGCCGAGCACGGGCTCGAACCACGACGCGGCGCCGTACCCCAGATAGCCGACCGCGCCGCCCGTGAAGCGCGGGAGGTCCGGCACATACGGCGACTGGAAGTCGGTCATCAGGCTGCGCAGCGTGTCGACAAACGGCCGGTCGCTCTCGGTCATCGCACCGCCCCGCTCCATGGTGGTGCGGCCGTCGCGCGCGCGCAGGATCAGAAACGGATCCTTGCCGAGAAACGAGTACCGCCCGACGTGCTCGCCGCCTTCGACGCTCTCGAGGAGGAAGGCGTAGTCGGCGTGTTCGGCAATCTTCAGGAACGCCGACACCGGCGTCAGCAGATCCGCCATGATCTCCTTGCAGACGGGCACAAACGTGCCACGCGCGGCGAGATCTTTGAACTCTTCAAACGACGTGATTTGCATCGCGTGTGAACTCCGCGAGCCGCTTGAGCGCGGCCTCGCGCATAATGGCCGCCGGCGGCCGCACGCCGGTCCACCACTGACACTGCTCCTGCGCCTGACCGACGAGCATGTCGAGCCCGCCCGTCGTCTGACAGCCGGCGCGGGCCGCCTCGCGCAACAGACGAGTCTCGATCGGGTTGTAGACCAGGTCGTACACGTGGCGGCCCGTCAGGTGCCGGGCGTCAATCGGCGTGTCGTCGACTCGCGGATAGGTGCCGACCGGCGTGCAGTTGACGAGCATGTCCCAGCTGCCCGGCTCGGGCGGATACGGTCCACTCTCCGCCAACACGGCTGCCGCCACCACCTCGGCCTGCCGGGTGTTGCGGGCGTGGAGTCGGACGCGGCAGCCGCTCGACCCGAGCGCAATGGCCACGGCCCGTGCCGCACCACCGGCCCCCAGCACCGCCGCCCTCAAGCCGGGAAGCGACACGCGCCCTTTGAGCGGCGCCAAAAATCCTCCCACGTCGCTGTTGCCGCCGATCCAGCGTCCGTCGATCACGCGAACCGTGTTGATGGCGCCGACACGCCGGGCCACGGCGTCCACCTCGTCTACGCGATCGGCGAGCGACACCTTGTGCGGTATCGTGACGCTCGCCCCCTTGATGTTCATCGCGCGACCGAAGGTCACAAAATCCTCCGCACTCGCGGTCGGAAACGGCAGATAGACAGCATCCACCTCGGCGGCGACAAAGGCCGCGTTGTGCATGGCCGGGGAGACGGAGTGTGACACCGGCAGCCCGACGAGTCCGTACACGTCGGTCGCATCGGTCAGCGTGCGAAAGTGGTAATCATTCAACAGCGTCGTCGTCGTGAGCTGGCCGACCTGGTGCTCAGATCCAGCGTAGGTCCACATCGACCCAAACCGCCCGGCCAGCACACGCGTGGCGAGTCCGCAGTCCCCCATTCCAACCGCGACGTATCCACCGCCCTGCCCCATTCGAGCACCGAGCTCGATGAGCGGCACGCAGTCGGCCAGCTGCCTGGTCTTCACGGCGATCTTGACGACTTCCGCGCCGCTCGCCCGCATCGTCTGGACGCGCTCTCCGAGATCGTTCGGCACCCCGTCAAAGTCGTGGAACGAGAGCACGATCCGCCGGCCGCCCGTCTGACGGAGCAGATCGCCAAACTCCGCGCGCCACTCGATGTCCACATACTCCGCGCCCAGTGCGATGGCATCGCCGAGGATGCGCCGGCGCTCCTCCTCGGCGCCACCAAATCGTCCGCCCTCCCAAGTGGGCCGGCAGGTGACGATGACCGGACCGCGGCGACCGGCAAGCGCCGCGGCAACGTCCGGATCCTTCACCGAATCGAGACGCAGCTCGACGATGTCGGCGTCGGCTGCGGCTTGGTCCCGCTTGCGGCGCAGCTCCGCCGTCGTAGGCGCGGTGACGGTTACACACAGGAGCGGCATAAATAAAAAAGCCCCTTCAACCGGTCGGGCTGAAGAGGCTCTCTGAAAAATCTGTTTCGCGCGGTGGCAGGTCAGGCCAAGGCGGATGCCTCTCCAGTCGCAAACCAATACCACCGCCACGCCGCCGCGGACCCCGATATCCGGGGCGGCGCCTGAATGGTGCGAAAGGAGAATGACATCGGCATTCGACCAACCACGAAGCCCTGACTCTAACAAACGCGCATCCGCAGTGTCAACGTTCCCACGCAATATCGCCCATTTCTCCTTGACCAGCAAGCACTTCAGCCCGAATAATGAGACGTCTGAGTCTCGAGCCGTAAGCCCCAAGCCTGGAGCCACAAGCCTTATGCCGCTTCGCCGGATCACGATCGCGGTCCTGTTGGCACTGAGCGGACTCACCGTGCTCGTTGCGGCCCAGGCGCAGACCGCCCTGATGGGCATCGACGAGATTCGTCCCGGCATGATCGGCGTCGGCCGGACGGTGTTCGACGGGACGCGCGTCGAGGAGTTCACGGTCAACATCCTTGGCGTCCTCGAGAACGTCATCGGCACGCGCCGCAACCTGATTCTTGCCCGACTGGAAGGTGGTCCCCTCGCCGCGACTGGCGTCATCGCCGGCATGAGCGGAAGCCCGGTTTACATTGACGGACGCCTGATCGGCGCCGTCTCGTACTCGCTCGGCAGCTTCTCGAAGGAACCGATCGCGGGCATCACGCCCATCGCCGAGATGACCGACGCCGCGGCGACCGGCGGGGCCCGGCCGGCGGGCGCGCGCGCCCAGCTCGACTTTCCACTCACCCGCGAGAATCTGGCGGCGGCGTTTCGCAGAGCGCTCAACTGGAATCGTCCGTTCGCCGAGAGCCCGAGAGATGCCGAGCTTCAGGGCGTGAGCGCCGTGGTCGGCGTGGCCGGCGGCCAGCTTGGCACCTGGCTTCGTCCGATCGCGACGCCTCTTGTGATGTCAGGCTTCGAGCCCGACGTGAGCGATCTCCTCGCCGGCGCGTTCAGCACACAGGGATTCGTGCCGACCGGCGGCGGCGGCGGCGAAGCGCGGATTGGCGAGATGCCGTTTGAGGGGCCGCTCAAGCCGGGCGACGCCATCGGCGTGATGCTCGTCAACGGCGATCTGCAATTGGGCGGAACCGGCACGGTGACTCACCTGGAGGGCGACCGTGTGTACGCCTTTGGCCATCCGCTGTACAACCTGGGACCGACCGAATTTCCGATGACCCGGGCGTACGTCTACACGGTCCTGCCGAGCCTCTTTCTTTCGCTCAAGCTGTCGTCGACCAGTGAGGTCATCGGCACACTGCTGCAGGACCGGGCGACGGCCGTCGCCGGCCGGCTGGGGCCCGGCCCGCGCATGATTCCGATCACGCTCACGCTCACGTCAGATCGCGGGCCCAGCCGCACCTTCCGGTTTGGCGTCGTCAACGACCAGTTATTTACGCCGCTTGCGACCTACGTCGCGCTCCTCAACACACTCGGCTCCTACGAGCGGCAGTTCGGCTCGGCGACCTTTGGCATCAAAGGCACGGCGACGCTCAAGGGCCATGACGCGATCGCGTTCGACAATCTCTTCTCGAGCGCCCAATCGGCACTCGACGTCTCCACGCACGTCGTGGCGCCCCTCACCTACTTGATGAACAACGACTTCGAGAAGGTGGAGGTCGATCGGATCGAGCTCACCTTCGCGTCGGTCGAAGAGCCGAAGACGGCGACGCTCGAGCGCGTCTGGATCGACGACCCGCGGCCGCGCGCCGGACGCCAGGTCCCGCTCAAGGTCTTGATGCGCACCTATCGAGGAGAGGAAGTCGTACGGACGGTGCCGATCGATATTCCAGCCAACGCGAACGGCACGCTCTCGCTGGTGGTGCAGGACGGGTTGCGCCTCGGCCTTGCCGAGCAGCGCGAGACGCGTTCGCCGCAGCGCACGGTCGATCAGGTGATCAAGTCGCTCAACAAGGCACGCCGGAACAACGCGCTGTACGTCAAGCTGCAGAGCGCCAATCCCGGCGCCATCGTCAACGGCGAGCTTCTCTCGTCGTTGCCGCCGTCGGTACTGGCCGTCCTCGAGGCCGACCGCAGCAGCGGCAACGTCGGTGCACTTGGTACGGCCACCCTCGGAGAATGGGAAATCGCCACCGAGCATGCCGTCACCGGCTTTCGCACGCTGTCTGTCACGGTTTCACCAAACTAACCGTGAGTGACGGTTTCTTAAGGCGTGTGTGGGGTCCGCCTTCAGGCGGGCCAATCCGGCTGAAGCCGGATCCCACTAAATTCTTTCGCGCAGCTGCGATCGTCGTCGCGTTGGCGCTCGCACCTCTCTACGCCTCGTCGCCGAAGTTCTTTCAGGCGTCGACTGAGGCCGACTTCCTCAAGGGCGAACTGGAGAATCTGGCCATCGACACGGGCGGTCAGCTGGTGCTCGGTCCCAGCACAGAGTTGATCTACGAAACGTCGTCGCCCTTCCTCTGGTCGATGATCGCCGCCCCCGACGGCTCGCTGTTTGTGGGAACGGGCAACGAAGGCAAGGTGTTCCGCGTCGACGCTCAGGGCAGAGGGTCGGTCTTCTTCGACAGCGCCGAGCTCGAGGTCCACGCCATCGCGCCCGCGCCAGACGGCGGTTTGTACGTCGGCACCTCGCCGGACGGCAAGATCTACAAGGTCGATCGTAACGGCGGGGCCACGACGTTCTTCGATCCCGAGGACAAGTACATCTGGGCGCTCACGATTGACCCCAGAGGGAATCTCTACGCCGGCACCGGCGAGAAGGGCGTCGTCTACAAGATCGCGCCAGGCGGAACCGGCGCACCGTTTTACAGGACCAATGCGACTCATGCGACCTCGCTTGCCGTGAACGGGGCGGGTGAGTTGCTGGTCGGGACCGGCTCGCCGGGACGCGTGTTGAAAGTTGACGCCGAGGGCAAGGGCTTCCTGCTCCTCGATTCACCGTTTCAGGAGATTCGGGCGCTCCGCTTCGACGACAAGGGCATGCTGTACGTCGGAGGGCTGAACGGCCGCGCGTCCGGCGGTTCGGCGACGCCGCCCGTCGATCTTACCTCCGACCGGCCGACGCCCGATCCTGGGCGCACGTTGGTTCCGTCGGTGTCGGTCGAGGTGACGTCGATCTCCATTGCGAGCGTGCCGAGCGCGTCGACCGGAGCCGCACGCGACGATGCACGTGCCGCAAAGGGGGCCGTGTACCGCATCAACCCGGATGGCGTCTGGGATCAGCTCTGGGAGTCGCGCGATGATTCACCCTACGACCTGACCTTCGATCAGGAGGGCGCGGTCCTCATTGGCACGGGGAGCAAGGGAAAGATGTATCGTCTGCAGGGCGATCCCTTGCGCCCGACGCTCGTGGCGCGCGCGAGCGCACAACAGGTGACGGCGCTCTACAGGGACGGGCGAGGCCGCCTGTACTATGCGACGGCCAATCCGGGCAAGATCTTCAGGCTGGCAGCCGACCGCGCCGTCCGTGGCACGTACGAGTCCGAGCCGCGCGACGCCCAGATGGTGGCCACCTGGGGCACGCTCAGCTGGCGCGGCAGAACGACGGGGGGCAGCCGCATCGAGCTGTTCACGCGGACGGGCAACACCCAGACGCCAGACGAGACGTGGAGTGCGTGGTCGAGGGCCTATTCCGACCCGATCGGCTCTCCGATCACCAGCCCCAAGGCCCGGTACCTCCAGTGGCGCGCCGTGTTGACGGGCCGAGGCGACGGCCCGGTCCTGACCTCTGTCACGGCCGCGTACCTGCAGCGCAACCTCAGACCGCAGGTCCGCTCCATTACGGTGCACCCGCCAGGCATCGTCTTTCAGAAGGCGTTTTCGGGAGGGGAACCCGATCTCGCAGGATTCGACGATCAGACCACGCCCGACCGCAAGCTCGCCGTCGCCGCCGCCCAGCCGAGCGGTGGGGGCGCTCCCGTCCTCGGCCGCCGGGCGTATCAGAAAGGCCTTCAGACGCTCGTCTGGCGGGCCGACGACGGGAACGACGACGAGCTCGTGTATGACGTCCTGTACAGGCGCGAGGGCGAGACGACGTGGAAGACCCTTCGACAAGCCATCTCCGACTTGATCCTCGTCTGGGATACGACAGCCGTGCCCAACGGGACGTACATCGTCAAGATTGTCGCGTCCGACGCGCCGTCCAATCCAGGCGACGACGCGCTCGGCGGCGACCTTGAGAGCTCGTCGCTTGAAATCGACAATACTCCACCGGTGATTACGGCGAGCGGCGTGAGGGTCGATCGCGGACGCTCGATTGTGAGCTTCGAGGTCAAGGACGACCACTCCCCGATCCAGCGTGTGGAAGTCTCAGAAGATGGTCAGCGCTGGCGCGGCGTGTCCCCGGTGGACGGGATTGCTGATTCCCGCGAGGAACGCTACCAGCTGACGATTGATGGGCTGCTGACCGAGCGTGGGCTGACGCTACGCGCCATCGACACCATGAATAACGTGGCGGCGGCTCACGTCGACCGAAACTAGTCAGGAATTACGAATCAGGACCTGAGCGGAAGCGACCGACGCGCGCTTTTTCGTTGTCGGCGTGAGCTGTGAATCCGCAGCCGGAGGCTTGCTCGCGCGGACCGTCATGTCCGTGACAAGCCACAGTACGCCGGCCACGCGGCGGCTCTCCAACCGCGCGCGCGCCACGGTGTCGATCAACTCTTCAATCAACTTGACCTGGCCCGACGCAGCGTGATGCGTGCTCGCTTTGAGCGACGCGAGGGGCTCGAGACGACCTTCATTGATGAGCGCGGCATCGAGGGCAAAGACCGCATCCTCTTCGGCCGACTCGGTCGAGCGCTGAAAGCGCTCCCCAAAGCGGGCGCGGCACTCGGAGACCGCCGCCACCTCGGCGGCCGGCTCACATTCGAGCCGCATCGCCATCACGTTGACGATCCCGGCGAGCGAGTCGGGCCGTTCGGAGGCCGTCAGCCGCGTCATGCCGAACAGGCTGGCGACGCAGACGAGCGCGGCCACCGTCGCGCCGAAGCCCGCGCACGCCAGGTGCATGTCCTCGCACATCAGCTCGAGCCGCGGGAGCCACGACAGCGCGCGTTCCGCCTTGAGCCGGCTGACAACGCCCGCTGCGCTGACGCCAGCCGCCTGGTCGGCGGCCAGCATCGCACGACCGGGCCCGGCCGCGCGAAGCGCCGCCCCGATCGTTTGCAGATCGGCAAATGCCGCCGCGCAGCCGTCGCACCAGTCCAAGTGGGCGCCGACTGCAATCTGGTCGCTGACCGGCAACTCGTCGTCGTGAAACGCATCAAGCCGCCGGCGGGTTGCCGCGCAGGTGAGGGCTTTCATAAGGTCCTCGCGTCACGAAGTTCCAGACGAAGCGCCTGACGAGCACGGGTCAGGCGCGACTTGACGGTGCCGACCGCTACCCCCAGGGAATAGGCGATCTCTTCGTAGCTCAGGCCGTCGATCTCGCGTAGCACAATGGCTGTTCTTTGATCGAACGGCAGCCGCCCCAGCGCATCCTCCAGGCGCCCTGCGAGCTCCTTTTGAGCCAGCAACCGGTCGGGCGTCGATTCCCCACCCGACGCACACTCACCGTGCGCCGCTTCGTGCTGATCGAGGGACACCTGATCGGCGCGATGCCGGCGGCGCCAGAAACGCTGGCGGTTGCGGACCTGATTGACGGTGATGCGGTACATCCATGTGCGAAGGCTCGAGTGACCGCGGAACCGGCCGATGGTGCGGAAGACCCGGAGGAACACGTCCTGGGAGAGGTCCAACGCTTCGTCGCGATCGCCAAGCAAGTTCATCGCGAGCTGGACGACCATCCGCTGGTGCTCGCCCACCAGCTCCACGTACGCGCCTTCGTCCCCGCTGGCACAGCGCTGCGCCAGGACGGCGTCGCGGCCGCCGATGTCGAGCCATTCGTTGGCACGTGCTGGCTGAACAGCAGAGTCCCCGGGAGCGGGTGGCACGGAGCAGGTGCCTCCTAACCTTTCCTAAACTCTCCCAACTATAACAAGTTAGACCCCGGAGGGGGACGAAGGTTCCCGCCTTCGCCCTTCGGGCTTCGGCGTGGCCAGCCGAAGCTCGTAGAGCCAAGGCGCCGAGGCTCACCCCTGCTACGATAAGGCCGATGAAGCGCCTTCTGCTCGCGGCAGTGGCTCTTGCCGCCCTGTCGGTCGGTGGGGCGGCTCTCTATCAGGCAGTTGACCGCGCGCGTGAGTACGGGGCGCTGCTCGTCGGTGGCGATCAGGCGCTCCGCGAAGAGCAGACGTTCGCCGCGATCGAGGCGTACAGCGGGGCCATTGCCTTGCGTCCCGATTCCATGCTCGCTCACTTCCGGCGTGGCGAGACGTACCGACGCCAGGGCGAGTTCGAGCAAGCCGTGCGTGATTTCGGGACCGCGGCGGCGCTCGACCCGGCGGCCATCCGGCCGCTCGAAGCTCTCGGCGACGTCCTCTACGAACTGGAGCGCTTCAGCCAGGCGGCGACCACGTACGGCCGCGCGTTGCGGCTCGACGATGGATCGGTCCGGGTCAGCTACAAGCTTGCACTGGCTCGCTACCACAACGAGGACCTCGACGGCACGCTGACCGCGCTTGCCGACACGCTACAGCTGGACGACCGCCACCCCGACGCCACCCATCTGCTCGGGATGTGCCTGCGAGAGAAAGGGCGGAGTCCGGAGGCGATTCAAGCGTTTGAGAAGGCCGTGGTCCTGTCGCCCGGGCTGGTCGCCGCACGCGAGGAGCTCGCCGATCTGTACGGAGCAGCCGGCCGGCACGCCGAAGAGATCGCTCAGCTGCAGACGTTGGCAGGACTCGACGGCGCACGCATCGAGCGACAGATTGCGCTGGGCCTCGCCCACGCGCGCGCCGGCCACGCCGACCTCGCCGTGTTCACGCTCGGCAGCGCGCTCGAGCGCTCGCCCGACGATCCGCTCGTGTATGCAGCGCTCGGCCGCGTCTGGCTGGATCTGGCTGAGGAGCGCACCGATGCGCTGCGCAAGGCGCTCGAGGCACTCAGGCGGGCGGCCTCGATCCCGGGCGCGACGAGCGACGTCCTGACGTTGTACGGACGCGCCCTCATTCGGGACGGGCAGTTCGCCGCCGCCGAGGGCGCCCTGCAGCAGGCCGCCACGCGTTTCCCCATCGACCCCGATGCCTGGACGCTCGGCGCCTCGGCTGCCGAGCGGCTGGGCCATCTCGACGGTGCCCGCGCCGCGCTCGTCAAGTACACGAGCCTCGTCTCCGAGGGTCCTGAGATCGTGCCGCACGCCAGGCGCATCGCCGACCTGTCGCTGCGCCTGAACGACCCGCGAACGGCCGTCACGTGGCTCACTCGCGCCGCCGCTCTCGCTCCCGACGACCCGGTCCTGCCGGGCTTGCTGACCGAGGCCCAGCGCCGCATTCGTCCTTGAACTCTCAGTTGACTTGACATCGGCAGGTCAACAGAGAGATCGCGGAGTCCACCGGGCTATTCAAACCACGGAGTCGCAGGGCCACAGAGGCGCTCGGTCTGTCAGCAGGCGCATTTGATCTCTGTGGCTCTGTGGTTTATTAACTCTGCGGTCTCTGCGCTCTCTGCGTCGATGGATGGGCCCTACCGCTGCTTTGGATCGGTGAGGTCGCGCAGGCCATCACCGACGAAGTTCAGTCCCAGCACGAGAAGCGCAATGGCGAGGCCTGGGACAATCGTCAGATGCGGTGCATCCAGTAGATGCGCCCGTCCCCCGTTCAGCATCGAGCCCCAGCTCGGCGTCGGCGGCTGAACGCCCAGACCGAGAAAGCTGAGCGCAGCTTCGCCGATAATCGCCGCTGCCATACCGAGCGTGGCCTGGACGACGACGGCTGGGAGCGCCGTGGGCACGACGTGCCGCCAGAGTACGCGTGACGTGCCGGCGCCGAGCGCGCGGGCCGCCTGTACGTACTCGAACTCGCGGGCGCGCAGCACCTGTCCGCGCACGAGCCTCGCATACCCGACCCACCCGATCGCCGTGAGCGCCAGCAGGACGTTCGCCAGACTCGGTCCGAGCGCCGCGACGAGCGCAATCGCCAGCAACAATCCCGGGAACGCCATCAGGATATCGATGACGCGGCTGAGGACGTCGTCGATCGCGCCACCCAGGTAGCCGGCGACGGCCCCCACAAGCGTGCCCACCGACGCCGACACCGAGACGACGGTCAGGCCGACGGCAAAGGAGATGCGGGCGCCGGTCAGCACGCGCGCGAGGATGTCGCGTCCGAGCTCGTCGAGGCCAAAGGGGTGTCCCCGCATCGGACCCGCGAGCCGGAGTGGCAGCTCCTGCGCGGACGGATCGAAGGGCGCCAGCCAGGGTCCGACAATCGCCGCCAGCGCTGCGGCGCCCACAATCGTGGACCCGACCGTCAACATGACATTGTGGTGCTGGCGTGGATCACTCATACCGGATGCGTGGATCGAGCAAGCCGTACACGAGATCGGTCAGGAGATTCATCGTGACGTAGGTGATGGCGATGAGGAGCACGCAGCCTTGCACCAACGGATAGTCGCGAAAGTTGATCGACTGAATGAGCAGGCGGCCGACGCCTGGCCACGCGAAGATTGTCTCCGTGATGATCGCGCCGGTCAGCACCGCCCCTATCTGCAGGCCGAGGACCGTCACGATGGGAATGAGGCTGTTGCGAAACGCGTGCCGCAGGACCGCGCGGATCTGCGAGACGCCGCGGGCGCGCGCTGCCAGCACGTACGGCTCTCTCAGTTCTTCGATGACACTGGCCCGCGTCATCCGCGCGAGCAAGGCCGACAGCGGCGCGCCGAGCGTGATCGCCGGCAGTACCAGATGCGCGAGCGTGCCGCTGCCAGAAACGGGCAACCAACCGAGCGTCACCGAGAAGAGGATGGCCAGCAGCGGGCCGAGCCAGAAGTTCGGGATCGAAATGCCAAGAAGCGATACGGTCGTCGCCGCGTAGTCCACGCGGGTTCCGGCCTTCACCGCAGCGAGAATGCCCATCGGAATCGCGAAGAAAACGGCCAGCACCATCGCCGCCAGTCCAAGCTCGAAGGTCGCAGGCAGTCGCTCGAGAATCGCGGACGTGACCGGCTGGTTCGTTCTGAGGGATGTGCCGAGGTCCCCCCGCGCGACATCCTTCAAGAAGCTGCCGTACTGGGTGAGGAGCGGCCGATTGAGGCCCAGGCGCCCGCGAAGGTCCGCGACGTCCTGCGGCGACGCGCTGTCGCCGAGCATAGCCTGCACTGGATCGCCGGGCACGAGATGAATCAGCGAGAACACCAGCGTCGCGACCCCCAAGAGGACGGGAATCGTCAACAACAGGCGACGGAAAAGATAGGAGGCCACAGTCAGTCAGCAGTCGATAGCCAGCGGTCTACAGTCGGCAGTCGGCAGTCGGCGTCTACAGTCACGGACCGACAGACCAATCACTGGCGACTAGCCGCCAGTCACCGCTTGAGCGTCATGATAGCGCGCGACGCTCGATAGAAATTGGAGAATTGGTTCGAGGAACTCAGACGCCTCGTGCCAGGAAAGTAACAAGGAATTGCAGAACGGCAGAATTACAGGATGGCAGGATTGAAATTCCGCAATCACAATCCTGCGATTCTGCGATCCTGCAATGCTGCAATCTGATTAGTGGAGCCCTGACGCCGAGGCCGGCTCTTCGCGCTCGATGCCGATCCGGCGCACCGGTGAGGTGATGATGCGCTGGCCGTTGGCGTTGATCTCCATATGGAGGCCGGTCCCAATCCAAGCCATCTTGAGGAAGCTCCCACCGAAGGTCGACCCGGCGAAATGCGCTTCGGTCGGCTGCGGGAAGAACTGTCCGCCCTGCACCAGCACACGACAGTCGCCCCGCTGAAGCGGAATGATGCGGTAGAGCGAGTTGTACGTGCGCACGACGATGGCCAGGAGCGGCTCGGCCTGTCGGACGTCGAGGCCGTCGTTGCCTTCGAGTTCGGCCATGAATCCGTCGAGCGTGCAACGCCGTGGAACGAGCGTACTGTTGCCGGAGCCGGCGCGCTTGGCGCCAAACTCCGTGGTGGGTTCAGAGTCGCGGTCCTTGTCTTTCTCTTTCTCTTTATCTTTTGGATGCGAAGCCACGTTGACCCTATTATGCCCTTCCGCCCCGAGCCTGTCCGCAGTGATTTTTGTGGCACGCAATAACCAGGCCAGACTCTTTCGCCGTTTTTAATAGGGATATCTCACCGCGCCTCAAGAGGTCAGGGTACTTTTTTCCCGTTCTCGCCAGAAAGAAGGCTGTCTGCGGCGTCCCTAATGCCCAGTCGCGACATGAGCTTGGTCAGCCCCTGCCTGGTGACGCCAAGCTCGGCCGCCGCCCGGGCGCGGCGCCCACCGCTCCTCGCGAGCGCCGCCCGGACGAAGCGTGCCTCGAACGTCCGCCTGGCTTGATCCAACCGCCACGTCTCGGCCGCGCGATCGTCGCCAAAGGGCGGCGGCAGCGCCGTGATCGGAATCACCCCTCGACGCGCACTCCGCACGGCCAGGGCGGCCAAGACGTTCTGTAGTTCGCGCACGTTGCCGGGCCAGTCATATCGCGCGAGTGCGCCGATGGTCGCCGCGCCAAGCGTCGCCCGGCTGCCGACACGCGACGTCGCCTCACGCCAGAAGTGCTCGACCAGGACGGGGATGTCCTCGCGCCGGTGCCTGAGCGGCGGCACCTCGATCCTGACGACGTCGAGGCGATAGCGCAGATCGAGCCGGAATCGTCCTGACTCGACCTCGGCCCGCAGGTCGCGATTGGTGGCGGCGACAATGCGCACGTCGACGCGCCGAGACAGATTCTCGCCAATCCGACGCAGCTCCCCCTCCTGGATGACACGCAGCAGCTTGGCCTGGGCTCGCGGCGACAACTCGCCGACCTCGTCCAGGAACAGCGTTCCACTGTGCGCTTCCTCGAAGATACCCGCGCGCTCCCCCACCGCGCCGGTGAACGCGCCGCGCGCGTGCCCGAAGAGCTCGGCCTCAATGAGCTCGTCGGGCAGCGCCGCGCAATTGAGCGTGCAAAACGGCCGATCGCGCCTCGGCCCCCCGCGGTGCACGGCCCGCGCGATGAGCTCTTTGCCACTCCCGCTCTCCCCCTCAACCAACACCGCGAAGGGAGCTTGAGCGGCCGAGCGCACCTCTCGCCGCAGATCGATCATCGCCGAGCTCACGCCCAGCAGCTCGCCAAGCGCCGGGTCTGGCGGCTGCGCGCGGCGCAGAAGCACCGCCGACAGGGCTGGTGCCGCCGCGGTCGCCCCGGTTGTGAGCAGCGTCGTGGCTCGCGAGAGATCGTATGGCGTGCCGAGCGGCCAACGCGCCACGAGCGCGCCTTTCGTCGCTCCGCCGTAGCGGACCGGCGCGCCGGCCTCGAGCCGGCCGTCGCACAGATGCGGCGCAATGGTAAGACCCGATGCGACGACCCTCTGGGCCAGTTCTGTGTCCAGGCGTCCGCCGTCAGACGCCACGACGCCCCACGACGCGCCCTCGACCCCGATGAATGCCACAGAGGCGGCGCGCAGCTCTCGCCGAATGCCCGAGCACACTTCCGTGAGAAGCTTCGTGTCCTCCTCGGCGCGCTGACAAATGCTCACAATCCCCGCCACGGCTTCGCCGAGCGGATCGAGCACGTGCGGCGAACCTGCCGCGGGACCAGCGGTCGGGAAGTACAAGCCCAGCGCTTCGAGTCCGGTCCGGGTGCGATGGCGCGACGCGACTTCTTCGATCGGCATCGAGCCCGACGCGGCTTCCGCGATCACGTCGCAGCGGGCACGCACGATGAGCGGCAGGCACGACTGATCGAGACGCCGCAGACGCGTGACGAGAGCGGCCGCGGCCGACCGTCGATTACGGCGCCGCTCGGCTTCTGCCAGGATCAGTCGCGCGCGGATCGCTTGAAGGGGTAGACGCGCCCGGCGAGCAGCAGCAATGGATCGGCCGACGTCGCCATCGACCACATCGAGGTCGTTGACCGCCAGGTGAACGAACGCGGCGGCGCAAGCCGTCATGGCGACGAGCGCTGGCTCATTGGTGCGGCCCGCCTGTTCGGAGGCCTCGCGGACGAGCGATACGGCGCGCGCCAGATCGCCCAAGCCCACGGCCACCCGCGCGGCCACCGCATTGATCTGCACCGCGGCTGGTGGCGGCAGCAGCTCAGACGCGGGAGCGTTCAGCGTGACGTCCGCCTCGCCGTACCGGCCGCGCCAGAAGAGACAGCGGCCAAACGCCACCGAGGCCGCGGCCACCCTCGGTCCATCGTCTGTGCCGCGGGCGGCGGCCAGCGCCGCGCCGATGACGCTTTCCGCTTCGTCGAGCCGTGCCAGATCGATCCAGGCATGGCCCTTCAGCACGGCGATGTCGATGAGTGCGCCTTCGTTGCCACCCCGGTCGGCGTAGCCGCGCGCCTCGTCGAGCGCGTCGAGCGCGTCGCGCGGTCGCCCCCGACCGACGAGTGACGCCGCCAGGGCGATGGCGCCCTCCGCGGCGTGCGCCCAGTCGTCTCGACGAGCGAGACCTCCAAGGGCTTGCCGCAACTGCCGGAGGCCGGGAGCATGACGCCCCTTGGCGACGAGCAGCTTCGCCGCGGCCATTCGCCGGCGCAGCGCCGCCAGTTCGCCCGGCGCCGGCCAGGCCCGTGCGTGCGGGGCTTGGCTAACCTCTTCCACCTCTTGCAGTGAGGCTCCGTACGCGGCCGGCTGCTCGGCAGCACGAGACATTCGGGCTCGGCGGCGACCTGCCCTGGCGTCCGCAACAAGAAGTTGACCCCACAACAACTCGGCAAATCTTCCCGGCAGCCCCTGTGCGATCTCCGCAGCGCGAGTGATTCGTTCGGTGGCGGTGGCGGCGAGCGTCTGCGGTCGGATGGCCGCGGTCAGCACCTCGGGCGCGACGCGGCCCATGCCGACGCCGTGGACTCCCCGTATCTCTTCCTTCGTGGCGAGCAGCAGTACGTGGGCACGCGGAGCCCTCAGCGCGGCGATGAGGAGCGCCCGCCACGGCTGATTGCCTGTGTCGTCGTCGATGAGACAGAGGCTGCGATCTCTCAGATCTTCGGAATCGAGCAGCTGAAGAAGATTGAGGGTGATGGGGACGAAACCACTCCGCCGTGCGACGCGCGCCAGCTCGAGGACAGCTTCGGTTCTGCCCGATCCGGACGGGCCCCACACCTGAACGACCCACGGTCGAGGGCCGGTCACCGATTCGAACGCGTGTGCGATCGCACGCTCCGCGCCGCGATCGATCCTCCGAAGGCCACACAGGCCGACAAGCTCCCGCCCCTCGGGTAGAGTCGGGCCACCCGCTGCGGATGCGTAACCCGCCCGATCGCCAGGCACAACGACGGCTCGCCCGTCAAACGTATGGACGTCAGCCCAACGTCCGCCGCCCACCGTTAGATCGCACGCCTGCAGGAAGAGCGATGCGGTGTCCAGGACGCGATCCGCCTCGCTCGAAGCGCCGGTCCACGCCGACCCGCACCGCCACGCCTCGAATCTTTCGAGCCGGCCGACCGCGCCATGGTCAACCAACTGCGCAACGGCTCGGTGATGCAATCGAGCCAACGCGTCGCACCGGACCGCCCAGCGCGCCTGCTCGCCCGAATCGCCGCCGCTCGTGAGCCTCAGCACGACTGGCTTGCCGGTTGCGAGATCGACGGCGTTACCGCTGCCTTTGACCACGAACCGATCGGCAATGAGCTGCACGCGACCTCTTTTCGCGATGATCAATCGCGCTGAAGGTTGAGGACCTCAAGGACTCCGTGCAAGAACATCGCCTTTGCGAATCGCCCGAGAAACGCGTCGCTGGCGCCAGGACGTTGCAATAATTTCGGATAGAATGAAGCGCCCATGTTGAGATTTCTCACTGCCGGCGAGTCGCACGGTAAGGCGCTCGTCGCGATTCTCGAGGGCATCCCGGCCGGCCTTCCCATCGATTTCGCGGCCATCACCACCGAGCTGCGCCGCCGCCAGGGCGGCTACGGCCGAGGTCGCCGGATGGCAATCGAGTCCGATCGCGCGGAAGCCCTGGCTGGCATTCGCCGCGGCCTCTCGACGGGCGGGCCGATTGCGCTTCTGATCCCCAACAAGGACTGGGACAACTGGCAGCGCACGATGGCTGTTGAAGCCGATCTGTCCCCGGATGCTGGCGGAACCGATCGTCCACCCGTGACCAGGCCCAGACCCGGGCACGCCGACCTCTCGGGCTCGATCAAGTACGGCCACGACGACATCCGCAACGTCCTCGAGCGGGCGAGCGCCCGCGAGACGGCAGCGCGTGTCGCCGTCGGGGCCATCGCGCGCCAGCTGCTCGGACAGCTCGGCACCCATATCGTCAGCCATGTCATCTCGATCGGATCGGTCTCACTGCCCGATTCGCTCGCGATCTCCTACGACCAGGTCCGCCGGATTGCGGTCGATGGACCTCTGCACTGCGTGGATGGCGAACTCGAGCTGCAGATGATTGCCGAGATCGACCGGGCGCGGGACGCGGGCGACACGATGGGCGGGAGCTTCGAGGTCATCGCGCACGATGTTCCGCCCGGCCTCGGCAGTTACGTGCAGTGGGACCGCAAACTCGACGGCCGGCTCGGCCAGGCCGTGATGTCGATTCCGGCGATTAAGGCCGTGGGCATCGGCCGCGGCGCAGAGGTCGCCGCACTGCCAGGTTCCCGTGTGCACGACGAAATCCTTCCGCCGGCCGGCACGGGCCCGGCCACCGCCGTCGCCGTGACTCGACCCACCAACAACGCGGGCGGTCTCGAGGGAGGGGTGACCAACGGCCAGGATCTGCGCATCACGGGCTATATGAAGCCGATTGCGACGCTGATGAAGCCCCTGCGGTCGGTCGATCTGGCGACGATGACCGAGAGTCCGGCAGCCATCGAGCGCAGCGATGTGTGCGCCGTCCCTGCAGCTGCCGTGGTGGCCGAAGCAATGGTGGCATTTGTCCTCGCCGACGCCGCAGTCGAGAAATTCGGCGGAGACTCGGTCGACGAGCTCGTCGCCAACTGGCGGGCGTTCCGCGACCGTACCTCGGCCCGCTTCACTCGCCGATGATCACCCTGTCGAATTCTATTGACGCATCGGGCCTGAAAACCACCTACTGGCGCGAACCGTGTCGACGGCGCGGGAAACCGCATCTACGGCGGCTCGTCGGCGGCATGCCGCAGGTCCGTGACCTGCGGCGGATTTCGGCGCCTTCGACGCGGTTTCCCGTCTATCGCTTGCGTCGCGCCGCTCCAACGGTTCGCGTCCGCAGGTGGTTTTCGGCCGTCTCTGGTGGGCTAAGGAAAGCCGACGTAGCGCCACGAGAGCGTGTGGCGAATCTGATCTCATGCGGGTGGCCGCGAACGGGGCCGCCCCGCCGGGCGCGGAGGCGCGAGCCGTGACAAACGCTGTTCGCCGAGCACGCGGTGGGGCTGTTCGCGGACAGGACCCGCTACGATCAACGTCGCAACACGTTCCGGGGCACGGTTCTTCGCTCATTCGTCGTGGGGCCGGGGAATGATTCGGCCGATTCTGAAGTACGGCGACCAGCTCCTGCACGAGCCCGCTCAGCCGGTGGGCGAGCTGACCTCGGACATCGACCGTCTCATCGGCGACATGATCGAGACGATGTATGCCGCCTCAGGCGTCGGGCTGGCGGCGCCGCAGGTTGGCATCCCGCTGCGGATCTTCGTGATCGATCTCTCGGTCGGCAGCGATCCCTCTGGGTTGACGATCATGGTCAATCCCGTCTTCGTCGAGCGCGACGGCGTGCAGCTCGAAGAAGAAGGGTGCCTCAGCGTGCCGGGCTTCAACGCCACGGTCGTCCGGCCCGTCCGCGCCGTCGTTAGGGGGCTCGATCGCTCGGGCACCGAGCACGACCGCGAAGGCACGGGGCTGCTGGCCCGCGCGCTGCAGCACGAGATGGATCATCTCGATGGCACGCTGTTTGTCGATCGGCTTCGCGGCATCAAGCGCGACCTCATCGTCCGCCGGATTCGCAAGCTGGCGCGCGCCCGAAAATGGTAGACGCCGGAGGCCTTCGGATCGTCTTTTTCGGTACGCCCCAATTCGCCGTCCCGACACTCGACCTGCTTCTGAAGTCGCGCCACTGCGTCGTGGGCGTCGTGTCGCAGCCCGATCGACCGCGCGGCCGCGGCCAACGGACCACCGACGCGCCCGTGAAAGTGACGGCTCTCTCGGCCGGCCTGCCGATCGTCCAGCCCCAGCAGCTCAAAGATCCGGCGCTTCTCGATCGACTTCGGGAGCTCGACGCCGATCTCGCAGTCGTTGCGGCTTACGGACGGCTGATCCCGGAGACGCTGCTGGCGCTGCCCCGCCTCGGCATGATCAACGTCCACGCGTCGCTCCTGCCGCGGTACCGAGGCGCCGCACCGGTCCATCGGGCCGTCATGGCCGGCGAGCGCCTGACGGGCGTGACGATCATGCGACTCGTCAAGGAAATGGACGCCGGACCGATCCTGGCCGTTGCCGATCGGCCGATCGACCCGAACGAGACGAGCGAAGAGGTCGAGCGGGATCTCGCTCGCCTTGGCGCCGAGCTTCTTGTCTCGACCGTCGACACCATGGCCATCGGGCGCGCCGAGGAGTCCCCGCAGGACGATCGCCTGGCCACCTTGGCTCCGCGACTCACCAAGGAGGACGGACTGATCGCCTGGAGCTGGCCGGCCGAACGTATCCACAATCAGATCCGCGGGCTGCACCCGTGGCCTCACGCGTTCACGTTCCTTCGCGACCATCGATTGATTCTGCTTCGCTCGACCTGGTCACCCACCGGCTCAGGTGCGTCGCCGGGCACGATTCTCGCGGCCGCGGGTGACCACTTGGATGTCGCAGCTGGGGAGGGGATCGTCCGCGTCACGGAGATCCAGCCGGAGGCCAGGCGCCCGATGAGCGCGCGCGACTTTCTCGCGGGCCATCACCTTGTCGGCGGCGACCGCTTCGGCGCGCCATGATCTCACCGGCGCGCGTCGCGGCCTACGACATCCTGTCGGCGGTGTCGGCCGGCCGCGCCGACCTCGCCACGGCCGTCGCACTCGTTCGTGCGCGGCTCGCGAGCGATCGTGACCGCGCGCTCGCCACCAACATCGCCGCGGGTGTCGAGCGCTGGCGCGCGACGCTCGACCATCTCATCGTCGTCTTCTCGAAACGGTCGATCGATCGGCTCGATCCCGAAGTGGTCGACATCCTGCGCCTTGGCGCCTATCAGCTCCTCCACCTCACCCGCGTCCCCGCCGCGGCCGTTGTCGACGACGCGGTGGATCTGGTCGGTCGAGCGGGCAAGCGCAGCGCGTCTGGATTGGTCAACGCGCTGCTGCGTACCATTTCACGCAGGCGCCAGTCGCTGCCTCTGCCAGAGCGTCCAGCCGATCCTGGGGATCGGACCGCAGCGCTCGACTATCTGAACATCACGCTGTCGCATCCACGCTGGCTCGCCGCGCGCTGGCTGGATCGACTGGGCTTCGAAGCGACCGAGGCGTGGCTGCGCTTCAACAACACGCCGGTATCATTGACCCTGCGTGTCAACCGTTTATGGGCGACGCCGACCGACGTCACCAGACAACTGGCGGCACAAGGCATCCACGTGCGGCCGGGCCAGTTCGCTCCCGACGCACTCGTCGTCGACAAGGGCCGGCCGCTTGACACCAGCCTCGACGGACGTTTGTTTGTTGCTCAGGGCGAAGCGTCGCAACTCGTGGCGCTCCTCGCCGGCTCCAATCCCGGCCCGAGAGTGCTGGATGCCTGCGCGTCTCCTGGCGGAAAGACGACGGCGCTTGCAGCGGCGATGGGCAATCTGGGCCTCCTCGTCGCGTCCGACATTCGCGGCCGGCGCATGGAGCTGCTCAACCGCACCGTTGCCGCGAGTGGAGCGACCAACATCCGGCTGGTCCAGGCCGATCTGCTGAGGCCTCTGCCCTTCTCGCAGCCGTTCGATTGTGTGCTGGTGGACGCTCCCTGCTCAGGACTGGGGATTCTTCGCAGCGATCCCGATATCCGCTGGCGGCGGCAGGAGGCCGAGCTCATCACGTTCGCCGACACACAGCGTCAGATGCTGCAGCACGCTGCCGAGCGAACGGATCGCGGCGGTCGACTGATCTACGCGACGTGCTCGAGCGAGCCCGACGAGAACGAGAGGGTCGTCGACGCGTTCCTGCAGGGCGCGCGCGACTTCGTGGCTCTCGATGCTCGGACGGCTGCTCCAGACCTGCCCTCAGCCGTCGTTGACGCACGAGGGCACCTGCGCACGCTGCCGCACGTCCATGGACTCGACGCGTTCTTTGGCGCCGTCCTTCAAAGACGTCCGTAGGAAGGAGTCCGGCTAGAACCGGACACCACACTTGCGGGACAGCACAATTGACGGACCCTACAATTGACAGAAGTAGTGTCCGCCTTCAGGCGGACCGTCAGGTGTAGTACGATCTCCGCGCAATGGCCCTCAAAAGCCGCGTGTTTGGCGCGGGCAAACTGATCGTTCTCGCTGGCGCCCTCGTGGCGACCTACCTTGTCTTTGGCATCGTCTCGATGCGCGTGGCGCTCAAGACGCGGGAAGTGCAGGTCCCCAACCTGACCGGCCGCAGCGCGAGCGAAGCCACCGCGATTGCCACCCGCCTCGACCTGACCCTGAAGGTCGACGACAACCCCCGGCTCGATCCCAAGGTCGCGGCCGGTCGCGTGGCTGGCCAGGATCCGCCGCCCGGCTCGACGAGCCGCCGACAGCGGAGCATCAGGGTGTGGCTGAGCGCCGGGACGCATGCGGTGCCGACGCTCGTCGGCGACACCGAGCGCGCGGCTCGAGAGCGGCTCGCCCTCGACAAGATTACGATCGCCGGCATTGCCGAGATTCGGTCGCCCGGCTACCCTCAGGACGTCATCGTGGCGCAGACGTCGCCGACCGACGGGCCCGCCGGCCGCGTAGCGCTTCTCGTCAACCGGGGTGATAGCGACACCAGTTATGTCATGCCCGACCTCGTCGGCGTGGCAGGCGACCGTGCTGCCGAGATCTTGCGCGGACAAGGCTTTCGCGTGGCCGTGGTCGCGTCCAATCCCTATCCTGGCGTGCCGGCAGGTGCCGTCCTGCGACAGACGCCTCAAGCGGGATTTCAGGTTATGCCGAGCGCCGCGATTTCGCTCGAGGTGAGCCAGTGAGCGTGCAGATCGCGCCGTCGATTCTCTCAGCCGACTTTGCCGCGCTCGGCCAGGCGATCGCCGCTGTCGAGCGCGGAGGGGCCGACTTGATCCACGTGGACGTGATGGACGGCCATTTCGTGCCCAATATCACGATTGGCCCCTCGGTGGTCAAATCGCTCAAGCGCGTCGCGAAAATCCCGCTCGACGTGCACCTGATGATTGAGGAGCCCGATCGCTACATCGAGGCATTCGCCGAAGCGGGCGCCGCCATGATTTCGGTCCACGTCGAAGTCCTCCCGCACCTGCATCGAACGCTTGGCGCCATCAAGGCCCTCGGCGCGAAGGCCGGCGTCGTGCTCAACCCATCGACGCCGGTCGTCGACATTGAAGAGGTCGCGGGCGAGGTTGACTTTGTCCTGGTGATGTCGGTCAATCCGGGCTTCGGTGGGCAGGCCTTCATTCCCCGGAGCGAGTCCAAGGTCCGCGACGTCCGGGCGGCTCTCGATCGCGCGGGCAACACTGCGCCCGTGGAGA
>Ga0156016_113_pt1 | contig 28490 bp, 23 predicted proteins | sample RifCSPlowO2_02_FD_107670 | JGI IMG/M metagenome (GOLD analysis project Ga0156016, IMG submission 107670) | Acidobacteria bacterium RIFCSPLOWO2_02_FULL_64_15 | reverse complement strand
GTGACCGCTTAACTGGCCGAACCGCCGTGGTACGGACCCGTATGCCCGGTGGTGTGGGAGGGGCGACATCGCGAGGTGTCCCCCTATCCCGATCAGTTTCCACAGGCTCTGACGTGTCTGTCGTGGATGCGCTCCTTTCTCTGTCTTCTCCTCGCTCGACCGGGTCCGCAGAAAATATGTCGCCCCAGGATGCCCTACAAACGATGATCGGCACCGCCGCCGACCCTCAGCATGGCCGACGGGCGCGCCCCTCAGGCGGCGCGATACACCTCGGCCGGCGTCCGGTACCCCAACGCCTGGTGTGACCGTTCGTGATTGTAGAACGTAAAATACGTCCGCAACCCGGCGACGGTCTCGGCGACGTCTGCGTAGTCCTTCAGGTAGATGTCTTCGTACTTCACCGTTCGCCACAGCCGCTCGACGAAGACGTTGTCCAGCGCACGACCCCGTCCATCCATGCTGATCAGAATCCCGTGCTGCTCGAGCCGTCCCGTAAACGCCACACTCGTAAATTGCGCGCCCTGATCGGAATTGAAGATCTCCGGTTGGGCGCGCTGCAGCGCCCAGTCCAGTGCCGCCACGCAGAACGTGCCGTCCAAACTGACCGAGACGTCCCACGACACCACATACCGGCTGTGCCAATCCAGAATCGCCATCAAGTAGATGAACCCCTGGCGCAGGCGGATGTACGTGATATCGGTCGCCCATACCTGATTGGGACGCGTGATCGGCAACCCGCGGAGCCGGTACGGATAGATCCGATGGCCCGGCGCTGGCACCGACAGCCGCGGTTTCGGATAGATCGCCGCCAAGCCCAGGGCGTGCATCAGCCGACGGACGCGCTTCGGATTGATGCCCCAGCCGTGCTTCCGCAACCAGTCGGTCAGCTTCCGCACGCCATAAAACGGCGTCCGCGTGTACTGCTCGTCGATCAGCCGCATCAGCGCCAGGTTCTCGGCGCTCTCGGCCTTCGGCACGTAGTAAAAGCCCGATCGGGACAGCTGGCCCAGGGCGCATTGCTGCACGATGCTCAACTCGCGATGATTCGGGTCGATCCATCCTCGTCGCGCCGCTACCGCGAGAGTCCGGACTGTTTTTTGATCCAGTCCAGCTCCACCTGCAACTGCCCGATCTGCCGGTACAGCTCCGCTTTCAACGCCTCGTCGCTCTCCGCCCCCGCACTCCGCCGATCCGTAAATACCTGCGACAGGCCTTCCACCGCCTGCCGCTTCCACGTCGTGACCTGGTTCGGATGCACCCCGTAATGGGACGCGATTTCCTGAATCGTCCGCTGCCCTTTGATCGCCTCCAGCGCCATCCGTGCCTTCATCTCTGCGCTGAAACTCCGTCGCTGCTTCGTCTTCATGCGCACGACTTCTTCGAGGCGCGCGATTTTACACCTTAAACACCTGTCCGAATTTTGGGGAGCAGCTCAGCATCCGCTCCGCTGAAAGAAGGGAGAGTCCGTCGATTCCTGGACACCTGTTTCGTAATGATGCCCTTTGGTGAGTGGTTTGATCGGTACTACCAAGAGATCTACGTGCCGGCCATCCGTGAAGCGGGCTTTGAGCCCGTGCGAGCAGACGAACTGTTTAACACAGGAAGTGTCGTCGAGCAAATCTGGGAGCAGATCGTCAAATCCCAAGTACTCTTGGCGGACTTGACCGGGAAGAACGCTAACGTATTCTACGAACTTGGCCTTGCGCATGCCGCCAAGAAGCCTGTCGTTTTCGCCGCCGGTCAAATCGATGACATTCCTTTTGACCTTCGCCACCTTCGGGTCATTGTCTACGACGTGCGAGAACCGAAATGGGCAATGACGCTGTCGCGGCAGATCACAGACTTCTTGAAGAATGCGAAGGCCGATCCGGCCAAGTCGATCCCCCAACCCTTCCGCGGGGGGCAAGAATGAGGTCGGCTAACCATGCGCTGCAGCGGACGGCCCTCGGCCGCCGCTGAGCGCTGCCGTTGGGCCGACAAGACACAAGGTCGAACAAGACCATCGAAACCGAAGTGGCAGTGACTCTGTGATCTCCCGGCCGCAGTGTTCCTTGACAGACACTCGGCCCGCGGGTGCAGCGGCATGGGAGTAGAATCGCGCAATGAAACTTGAAGAGCTTGAGACGGCGGCTCTGAAACTCGACGGGAAGGGTCGGGCTCGGTTGGCGGAACGGCTGCTCGAAAGTTTGGAAGATCTGACGCCAGAGGGAAACGCACGCATCTGGGCGGAAGAAGCGCAGCGTCGAAATGCCGCCCTAGAATCCGGCACGCTCTCAAGTCGTGCAGCCGACGAGGTATTTCGCGAGGCGCGTCGGCGGATCTGATCGGTGCACGTTACATTCAACGAGCTGGCTGAGCACGAGCTGAACGACGCCATCCAGTACTACGAGCATGAACAAGTCGGGCTTGGCGTGGCCTTCCTCGCGGAGGTTCGTCGATGCACCGAAGCGCTTGTCGAATATCCCGAATCGGGGTCGATATGTGCCTGCGAGTAGACAGGAGAAGGACGTAGATTTCCTAGTTCACAATTCAATCCATAACACGTCGCTGCGGTTTCAGGTTTGCGCTGCGGCCAGCAGCGACATCAGCGTTGGACTCGCGCAAGGCTTTGTGCAGGGTCGCGCGGGGTCGCACGATTTCTTCACACTTCCCTCCGGACGGAGGTGCTACGATTCCACCCGAGGCGATCATCCTATGAAGCTAAGACACGCTGCACTGACTAGTCTCGTTCTCCTCACAGCGCTGACGACGATGACCTCCGGCCAGCAGGCCCCGGCCGACTGGCCGCAGTGGCGCGGACCGAACCGCGACGCCGCCGGCTCGTTCACGGTGCCCGCCACGTGGCCCGAGCAGCTGACGCAGAAGTGGAAGGTCGAGGTCGGCCTGGGCTACGCCACACCGCTCGTCGTCGGCAACCGGGTGTACATGTTCTCGCGCCAAGGCGACAACGAGGTGATGAGCGCGCTCGATCCCGCAAACGGGATGGCCGTCTGGCAGACGCGCTATCCGGCGGCATTCACCATGCACCAGGCCGCGGCCCGGCACCAGGCGGGCCCCAAGTCCACGCCGGCGTTCGCCAACGGCCGGCTCTATTCGATCGGGATGACCGGTGCGGTGACCGCGTTGGACGCGGCCAGCGGCCGGCAGCTCTGGCAGAAGCCCGGCAGCAGCGTCGTGCCGATGTACGTCACGCACGCCTTTTCTCCACTCGTCGATCGCGGTCTCGTGATTTTTCACGTCGGCGGCCACAACCAGGGCGCGCTCACGGCGTACGACGCGACGAGCGGTGACGTGAAGTGGCAGTGGACCGGCGACGGGCCCGGATACGGCTCGCCGATCGTCGCGGATCTGGGCGGCGTGCATCAGATCGTCACGATCACCCAAGGTAAGGTGGTCGGTGTGGACGCCGCCAACGGCACGCTGCTCTGGGAGCGGCCGTTCGTGGCCAGCAACTTCACCAACGCGATGACGCCGCTGCTCTACGGTCAGACGATCGTCGTCGGCGGAGCCGGCGGCGCCACGCAGGCGTTTACCGTCACGAGGAGCAACAACCAGTGGTCGACCACCAATGCGTGGGAGAGCGCCGACGCGCCCCTGCGTCTGAGCAACGCCTTGATTGTCGGCGATGCGGTCTTCGGCCTCTCGAACCGCAACATGGGGCAGTACTTCAGCCTCGATGCCAAAACCGGCAAGACACTCTGGACCTCTGAACCGCGTCAGGCCGCGCAGGCCGCTATCGTCCGTGCCGGCAACGTGGTGATGAGCCTCCATGACGATGGCAGCCTCGTGGTGTTCAGGAGTGGGCCGACCGCCTTTGAGACGTTGAAGAGATACAAGGTTGCCGAGTCGGAAACCTGGACGCAGCCGGTGCTGTCGGGCAATCGCATCTTCGTCAAGGATGTGTCGACGCTGGCCTTGTGGACCCTAAACTGACCAGCCCTACACTCCTCAAACCCACCTTTGTCGCCGCCTACGCCACCATGGTCGTAGGCGGCATCGCTCTGTTTCTCCCGCTTTGGCAATGACAACGCACAACACTCCGCAATCGAGGAAACGTATGGGATGGGTGATCTTCGTCGCCGGGGCCGTCCTTTCGTGGGGCGCCTACGGCGCGTTTCTGTATCTCGGACAGACGCAGCTCGGCAATCCGCTCAAGGCGATGCTGTGCGTTGGCGTGGCGTACTTCCTGATCGGTGTGATCCTGCCGGTGGCCGCCCTCAGCGCGCAGGGTGCGCTGTCCGGATTCAACACCAACGGTCTCATCACGGCGACCATCGCGGGCGCGCTCGGCGCGATTGGCGCCGGCTGCATCATCTGGGCCTTCAGGGCCGGCGGGCTGCCCTTTTACGTGATGCCGCTCGTCTTCGGCGGCGCGCCCATCGTCAATGTGGCCATCTCGATGGTGATTCATCCGCCGAAGGCCGCCATTAGTCCCATGCTCTACGTCGGCTTCCTGCTCACCTCGGTCGGCGCCGCGATGGTTCTCTATTTCAGACCCACGGCGTAGGCCGATCCGAGCGTGGATCGGCGATGGCCAAGCAGGCGGCGCGGACCGTCGGCAGCCAGGTCGGGCGGCAGATCCTGCGCGGCGTGCTCGGCTGGATCCTCGGCGGCTCGCGGCGCCGCTAGCCGATTCTCCCTATGGACGCGGATCGACAGAAGGACCTTCGTGAGCTGAACGCGATTCGCGAACGGCTGGAGGCCGCCGAGAATGCAGGCGACGCGGCCTACATCGGATCGATGATGGCCGATGATGTCGTGATCATGGTGTCTGAACATCAACCCTCCTGCCATGACGACACCAGCGACGCGCTGCTCCGGGCGGCCGAGAAATGTGACGAGTGGATCGCCTACAGCCCAGCGTTTCAGCAATATCGATACGTCGCGCTGGTGACGAAACGGCGAGTCTTCGCCTTGGCCATCGGTCAGCGCTCGGTATACTACCGTCTCCCCAAGACGCTCCACGCTGTCGCTCTGCAGACCGGCGCGACGGAAGCCGCAGACATCGGACCGGATTGGGTGTGCTTCGATCTCTTCCGATCGGACTGGCCGACGCCGGATCTGCCATTCTGGACGCTGAACGCGTACGCGGCGGCCAGAGAAGCGGCGCCCTGAGGAGGGCCGTTGTGACTGGGCTGAACTGGGCGTGGATCGCCATCGCGCTGACCCTGCCGACGCTCTTGGGCGGACTGGTCGCCTATCCCTTGTGGCGGGCGGCACAGCCGATCTTCGGCAACCTCGCCGGCACCCTCGTCATCTTCGCCTCGGCCATGGGGTTCATCATGCGCGAAGACGTCGAGCTGAAGCTGCTCGCGCAGGAGTGCCTCGACCAGGGGCTCCTGTGCGTGCCCGAGCCGAGCGCCTTCGCCCGCTTCGCGATCTACTCGTTCATCGCGCTCTTCGAGGTCGTCGTGCTGTTTTCCGTCAGCTTGAAAGTCGAGGCGCATCTGCGGAGCCGCGGGTACGATCCCGAATGGCGGCGATGAACCCTCAGCGCCTCCGCCGACTGCTGGCCCCCATCGTCGAGGTGCGAGACGAGGAGAGCGTCACCGCTCTCCTGATGTTCGCCTACTCGTTCCTCGCGATGACGTCCTACAACATCATCCAACCATTGACACGCTCGAAGCTCATTCGCGACCTCGGCGCGGTGAACATCCCGTACGTGGTGTTCGCCTCGGGCCTGATCATCGGCGTCCTGATGCTGGGCTACACACGGCTCCACTCGGCGCTTCCCCGTCGCTGGGCCTTGCCGATCACGCAAGCCGTGATGGCGGCGATGATGCTCACCTTCTGGGCGCTGTTCCAGACAGAGCAGGAGTGGGTGTCGGTCGCGTTCTACCTCTGGGGCGCGCTCCTCGGCGTGCTGCTCATCAGCCAGTTCTGGACGCTCGCCAACGGCATCTACGACCCGCGCCAGGCCAAGCGGCTGTTCGGGTTCGTCGGCGGCGGCGTCGCGCTTGGCGGGATGACGGGTTCTGGACTGACCGCGCTCATCATCGAGAGCGTCGGCGCAAATACGCTGCTGTTGTGGAGCGCGCTCGCCCTCGTGCTCTGCCCGCTGTTTGTCGCCGTGATTCTCGGGCGGGAAGGGAACCGAAGTCCCGCCGATGCGGGAGCGACGGGCACGGAGAAAGGCGTGACCGTCAAGCGGGCGATCCATCTGCTCAGGGACTCGAGACAGGTACAGTTGATCGCCGTCGTCATCGGTTTCGGCTCGCTCGGCGCCGCGCTGATCGACCAGCAAGTGAACATGGCCGCCGAAACAATGGGCCAGGGCGACGATATCGGCAAGTTTCTGGCCCAGATCCGATTCGGCCTCTCCGCGGCCGCCTTCGTCATTCAGGTCTGGATCACGCCGCGCATTCACCGGTACTTGGGCATCGGCTTTGCCCTGTTGATGCTGCCGACCAATCTCGGCCTCACCGCAGCAGCCATCGCGCTCACCGCCCACGTGTGGGCCCCGGCCGTCGCGACCATCATGGATCGGTCGCTGCGCTACACGGTGGACAAGACAACGAGGGAGGTGCTGTTCCTGCCGCTCCCGATCGAGTTGCGCCAGGAAGTGAAGCCGTTCGTGGACGTCACCGTCGATCGCGTGTCGAAAGGTATCGGCGCCGTCTTCATCCTGATTTTGATTCAACCCTGGGGCCTCAACATCACCTGGTATCAGCTCAGTTGGGTGAGCGGCGGCCTGACGCTTGTCTGGTGGTTCATGGCGATCCGCGCCAAGCGGGAATACCTGCTGTCGTTCCGCCAGAGCATCGCGCAGCAGGAGATCGAGCCGGCGGAAGTGCGCGTAAACATGGCGGACTTCTCGACGGTCGAAACGCTCGTCGAGGAACTGGCCAGCCCCGATGAACGCCGCGTCGTCTACGCGATTGAGCTGCTCGAGTCGCTCGACAAGCGCAACCTGATCACGCCGCTGCTGCTCCACCACGAGTCGCCGCGCGTGCGGGCGCGCGCACTCGCGGCCATGCAGGCGGCACGGCCCGACCTCGGCGAGCGCTGGCTGCCGGCCATCGAGCAGCGGCTCACCGATCCGGATTACGACGTGCGCACGGCCGCCGTCCGTACGCTGGCGACCCTGCGGCGCGAACGCGCAGCCGAGCTCATGCGGCCGTATCTCGACGATCGCGACCCGCGGCTCGTCGTCACGGCGGCCATCGCCCTGGCCGACAGCCCCGTCGAGGCGGACGTCTTGGCGACCGAACGCGCGCTGAGGACGATCGTGGACGATGCACGGGAATCGGCGGCGGAGGCTCGGCGGGACGTCGCCCGCGCGATTCCGGCGATCCGCAACCCGCATCTCCGCCACCTCCTGATCCCGCTCTTCTACGACGCCGACGTGACCGTGGCGATGGAAGCGGTTCGGGGCGCGGGGAAGATTGCGTCTGCCGACGTGCTCTTCGTGCCGCCGCTCCTGGCGCTGATGCGGCACCGTTTGCTCAAGGCCGCCGCCCGCCAGGTGCTCGTCGGCTATGGCGAATCGATCATCGGTGTGCTCGGCCATGTCCTCGGCGACCAGGACGAGGACGTCTGGGTCCGCCGCCATATCCCTGGGACGCTCGCGCTCATTCCCTCGCAACTGTCCATGAACCTGCTCGTCGAGGTTCTTTCGGATCCCGACGGCTTTCTGCGCTACCAGGCCGTCGCCGCCATCGAACGCCTGAGCCGCGAACGTCCCGACCTGTCGTTCGACCGCACGCGTCTCGAGGCGCTGGCGGTCAGGGAGGCGATGCGGTATTTCAACTACTTGAGCCTGCTCGACAACCTGCGTCGGGGAGATCCCGAATCCGGCGAGATGCTGCTCGCGTCCGCGCTCGAGGACAAGCTCGACCGCACGAAGGACCGGATCTACCGCGTGCTCAGTCTGCTCCATCCGTGGAGAGACATCGCGGCCGCGCGCTGGGCGTTTGGTCGCGGCGACGCCCGGGCCCGCGCGAGCGCGGCGGAATATCTGGACAACCTGCTCACAGGCGACCTCCGCAAGCGCGTCCTGCCCGTGCTCGAAGATCTGCCGCACGACGAGCGCGTGCGGAAGGCGAACGTGTTCATCCAATCGCGGCCGAGAGACGTCCAGGAGACGGTCATGCAGCTCGTCTACGACGAGGATCCGGTAGTCTCGTCGGCGGCGATCCACTATATCGAGGCGCGCAAGCTCGACGCGCTCGCGGGCGACCTCGAACACACGCTCGCCCACCGCGACGCGCGCGACTGGAGCGTCTTCGAGGCCGCCTCGTGGGCGTTGGCCTCGCAGCGGATGACGGACGAAGAGCGGCGCCGGCGATGGATGGAGCCGCTGCCGGCCGTGGAAGTCGCCAATGGTCTGCGGCGTGTGCCGCTCTTCGAGTTCGTGTCGGTGGACGAGTTGTTCCGGGTCGCGGCGACCGGCGACCAGATCCGGTACGAGCCGGGACACCGGATCGACGAGCCTGGGGCGCGGACCGGCACGCTGCGGTTTCTGCTCCAGGGTCGAGTGAGGCACGCAGGCGCAGATGGCACCGGGACGTTCATCGACGCGCCAGCGGCCCTCGGCTTCGAAGCGGTGTTGGCAGGCGCGCCGATCGCCGACACGATGACGGCCGTCGATCGGACAACCGCGCTTTCGCTGTCGAGCGACGACTTCCTGACGCTGCTGTCCAACAACACGCAGCTCGCTAAGGGGTTGTTCCGGATGCGGACGGCCGGCGGCGGCTCGACGAAACCATCCCTGGTCGTGATGCGTTCGGCAGTTCTCCCTCCGCGATCGGCCGGCGACACCAGACGAACCTCCGCGGTCGGCCTGCTGCCCATCGAAAAGGTGCTCGTGCTCCAGGCCGTGCCGATGTTCGCGCGCGCGACGGCGGACGATTTGCTGGCGCTCTCGGCGATCGCCAGAGAAGTACCGATCGTGGCTGGATCGAATCTCTTCAAGGAAGGCGAGCCTGCGGCGATCTACACGGTGCTGACGGGGCGGCTGCAGCTTCTCGGCGAACGACTGACACCCATCCTCGCCGGACCTGGCGATACAATCGGCGTTGTCGAGACCCTCGGCAGTGGACTCAGCGAAACCCGTGCGCACGCCCTCGAAGCCGGTTCGGCGCTGCGTCTCGATCGTGAGGCGCTGTTCGAACGGCTCTGCGATCGGCTCGACCTGCTGCGCAGTCTCTACACGGAGCTTGAGAGGGGATTGTAACGGGAGGAGACATTCGTGCTCAACGAGTTCGTCGCATTCTTGAAAACGTACGGCGTGATCGGCCTGGCGATCGCCGTCATCATCGGCGGCAAGGCCAACGCGCTCGTCACGGCGATGGTTGACGGCGTCTTCATGCCGGTTGTGACGTTTTTCATCCCCGGCGGAGCGTGGCGCACAGCCACGCTCGATCTCGGCCCGATTCACCTGCTCCTCGGCCCGGTCCTCGGCGCGGCCGTCGATTTCTTCATCGTCGCCTTTCTGGTGTTCTGGCTCTCGAAGAAAGTGCTGAAGGAAGAGGTCGTCGCAAAGAAGTAGCGTTCTGCCTCCCGGCCTGTCGTAGACTTACGTGGCTTTGCGCATGAATCGTCCACACATCATCGTCGCCACGCCGGATCCCGCCGAATGCGAGGTGCTTGCCGGCGCACGCTACGCCGAGCCCCGCGCAGTCCGGCGGGCTGCTGTGCGGCGTGTCGATCGACGATCCCAGACGCGAGAAGGCATGGCGGGTCCTGGTTGATACCCTTCCCCCACTCGACGGTTCGATGTCGGACTTCGCGCACGCGGACTAGCTTCTGGCTCGGCTACCGATGGCGTACAGGAATTTCGCGGTGCGGATGAAAATCTGCCCCTCCGAGATCGCCGGCGAGCTCAGCGTGTAGTCGTCGAGATCGTTTTCGGCCAGCACCTCGAAGGTGGGCCCGGCCCTGAACACCACCGTTACGCCGTCTTCATTGGTCACATAGATCTTTCCGTCGGCGACGACCGGCGACCCGCTGTAGGTCGCCGAACGGATGCGCTGGCGGCCGTACACTTCGCGGCCGGTCTTCGCGTCGAGGCACCACACGATGCCGCGGTCGTTCACGATGTAGAGATACGTCCCGTCGGTGGCCGGTGTCGGCACGTCGGGCCCGTTGTTGAACGTCCACAGCAGGTGCGACCGCGACACCTCGCCGCGGCCGCCGGCCTTGAGCGCGAGGAGCGGCCGCTCGCGCGACGGCGCAAAGATCATGTCGCCCAGGACGACCGGAGACGCGACGATGCGATAGGCGCCTTCGTTGCTGGGGTTGAGGCCGTTCGCCCGCCACAGCTCTTTGCCGGTGGATGGATCGTGACCCGTCACGACGTCGCCGCCGGTGACGACGATCTCCGTGTTGTTGCCGTATCGCAGCAGCGCGGGCGTGGTGTACGCGTCGGGCGACTCGCGTCGCGCTTGCGTCGGCCGTTCGACCCGCCAGATCGTCCGGCCGCTGGCCTTGCTGATCCGGAGCACGTACGACGGATCGTCGGTAAAGAACCCCTGGAGGACCGGCACGTACAACGAGTCCTCAAAGAGAAGCGGCGACGCGCCGTACCCGTACTGCATGCCGAAACGGCCGTAGTCCCGCTGCAGGTCGCGCGTCCAGATTGCCTTACCGTCGACATCAAACGCCTTGAGGATACCGGTGCCGGTCATCACCCACACGTTAACGCCGTCGGTGACGGGCGAGGGCGACGACATGTTGTGTTTCTGGCGTTGCAGGTTGCCGCTCCCGAGCAGCTGCTTCCAGATCGGGGCGCCCCGGTTCCGGTCCACGCACCAGAGATAGAGATCGTTGCCTTCGGCGACGTTCAGAAAGATGCGGTCGCCCCAGATGATGGGCGTGGAGCCGGACCAGGCCGGCAGGGCCAGCTTCCAGGTGATGTTTTGCGTCGTCGACCAGCGGACGGGCAGGTTTTTCTCGGCGCTCGCGCCGTTCAGCGAGGGTCCGCGCCACTGCGGCCAGTTTTCGGCGGCGGGAACGGCCACAAGGCCAATAAGAACAACGGCAATGAGTGCCAGATGCTTCAGCATTCATTAATCGCGTGGAGACCCTGACGCTACTCGGCTCGCAGCGAATCCAGCAGCGGCGTGCTCAGGGCCGCTCGGGTTGCGAGCATCGACGATAACAGGCCCGCGGCCAGCACGGCAACCAGCAGGCCGCCGCTTCCGGCCATCGCCCCCAGCGCGTTGCCGCGCTCGAGAAGTGTCGGCGCGATGGCCACGACGGCCGAGAAGGTACCCACCAGCAAGCCAAAGCCGAGCAGCAGTACGTTCTCGGCGAGCACGATCGCAAACACGTGCCCGCGCCGGTAGCCGACAGCCCCTAACAGCGCCAGCTCGCGCCGCCGCTCGAGAACGTTGCGCATGAGCACAGCCGCCAGTCCGATCGTCCCCACGAGTAGACCCAAACCGCCCAGCATCTGGAACGTCGCGAGGTACGTATTTTCCACGCGATGGAACTCGGCCAGCCGCTCGGTCGTGGACACGGCGTCCGCCCCGATATCTGCCCCACTTTGCCGTTCAAGCGCCTCGGCCACCTGGCCGGCCATACTCGACGGTGCCTCGACCAGCAGGTACCGATAGCCCTCCTGATCCGGAAACAGCTTCAGGAAGTTCCCCTCCGACATGATGAGCTCGCTCTGGAAGATGCTGTCCGCCAGGGAGGCGACGAACCGCAGGCGGACGGGCCGGCCGCCGACGTCCATCACGAAGTCCTCGCCGAGCTTCTTGTGGAGCACGTAGGTCATCGAGTTCGCATCCGCGACGACCGGGATCACGTCGGTGCCGAGGTCGCGATCGAGCAACAGCCAAGGATTGCCGCGTTCGGCGTCGTTCGAGGAGAGCGAGCCCTGAAACGCGAATCGACCCGACGCCGTAAACGGCCGGCTCGCGCCGAGAATGCGTGGCCTCTTCGGCTCGTACAGATTCAAACAGCTCGCATCGTCACCCGGCAGCAACCGAAACGGCTCGATCCTTACCTGGTCTGATGTCGTCACGCCGAGCGCTTCGCGGCCCTCCGTCAGATTGGGATGGCGAGCGAGCGGCACGAGCGTCTCGACCAGGAGCGCGTAGCCGCCGACGCCAGAACGAGGGTCGGACGTGGAGGGCGCCTCGCGCCGGAAGGCCCCGACCGACATGAGGATGAAGGTCGCCGACGCGATGACGCCGATGGCCAGGACGCTCCGGCCGGGACGGGCGGAGGCGTTGCGCAGACCGAGCCGCGCTATCGGCCACCAGCCGCGGCCCTCGATCGGCCGGCGCGCGGGCTGCCGCAGGCCGAACGCGATCAGACACAGGCCACCGACCAGGAGCGAGGTGCCGGCTCCGAAGAACGCAGGCGACTGGTCGATCAGGCCAAAGACTCCTGCCGTCAGCAGCAGCCCGCCGAGCAGTCCAAATCCGAGGGCGGCGACGGCCGACGGCCGACGGCCGACGACGGTCCGGCTAAAGCCGGACACTACGTACTGTCCCGAGAGAAGGTTGCGCTCCGAGATCCGCGCCAAGCCACGCAGCGTCCACCAGACGCATGCCATGGCCACCACGAACGCTCCGGCCACTCCGGCACCGAGCGAGGTCCACGACACGTGGAGCGTCAGGAGCGTCGTGCCGACCGCGCCGGCCCACCACGTGCGCAGGCCTGCCACCATCCCGGACGCATAGCCGACCGCGCCGCCCACGCCGAACACCGAGCCAGCGGCCACCAGCACGAGCGCCTCGTACATGAACAGCCGCCGCACGCCTGGCGTGGTGTAGCCCACCGACCGCAGCAAGCCGATTTCGCGCGCACGCTGCTCGACGCCGAGCCTGAAGAAGAGTGCCGCGAGCAACAAGGCCGAAGCCACGAGGAAGAAGCTGAAGTACGTGAAGTACTCGCCGAAATCGGTCGAGCCGCGCGAGGCGGCCAGCCCGCTCGCCCGGACATCAGACACCATGAGGCCCATGGCCAGCGGATCGACGGCCGCGCGCAGTCGAGCCGCGTACTGATCGTGCGCCTCACCCAGCGACCGACCCGAGGGCGGGACGATGCGCACTGAGGTGCGGTCGCCGTAGCGGGATCGCCACAGGGCCTGCCCCACTTCGAGCGGAATGAACGCCTTGGGCGTCGTGCGATATCTCTTCCAGTAGTCTTCGTCGGTCGGACGGACGCGGCGAAGCTCGATTCGGAACGGCGGGTCCCATTTGCCGATGGTATCGGCGTCGGTGAGGCCCGGATAGACGGGAGCGAGATCCCGGTCGGCCGCGGCGCCCGTGATGGGCACCACCGCCGCGATTCGAAACTCGGCCGTGCGTTCGACCAGGCGGCCCGGTTCTTCCCAGACGTAGTACTCGAGCGTCAGCGGATCGCCCGGCGTCACCCGAAGATCGCGAGCCGTCCACTCGTTCAGCACGATGGGCGGAGGTGCGGACGACCCGGCGGCACCGGCCGGCAGGTTCGCGATCGAGCCAAGGTCCATGGCCGTCACCAGCGAGTACGGCACCTGACGGTCGGCGCTCTGCAGGCTGTTTGCCAGGTAGGTGAACACCGGCTGCGCCTTCATGCCCGCGGCCGCCGCGGCCTCGGCGGCGGCGGCTTCGCGCGGCGGGTCGATCACGCCGGCCGCGCTCTCGAGTGCCAGCTCGTGGCGCGATTCGATCGGCCGCAGCGTCAACTCGATGTCCGCGAGCGTGGCCCGGCGTCTGATAATCCCCTCCAATATTCCAGGCGGGTCCACAGGACCCGCCCTCCGTACCGTCTCCGTACGTAGGCCGGGTCCTGCTGGACCCGGCGTTTCGACCCGGTCCGACACGAGAAGCGTGTTCACTCGACCAGCGAGATCGAGTTCCCGCTGAAGTCGCGCGAGCGGCACGAACACGGCCCGCACCTCACTCTGCTGGGGCTGCAGCGAGAACTCACCCAGATATTCAGGACCGAGCACGCCCCGAACGGTCAGGCGCAGCGTGCGGCCCAGATCGTCTTTGCGACCGTGCAGCGATTCGACCGGGACAGCCGACGGCCGCTCCAGGCGCACCAGCACGGAGCCATCGACGAGGGCGCCGATCTCTGCGGCGAGCGCTCGGCTGACGAGCGCGTCGCGTCCCTCCGGTGTCAGGGGCGCCGGCGGGCCGGTCAGGCCGTGAAAGCGCCAGAACCTGTCGTCCACTCCATACACCAGCACACGCGAGGCGCGCCGGCCGCTCGCCTGTTCGCTGACGACACCTTGCACGGCGATGAGCGGCGCGACCGACGCGAATGACGCCCCGAACGCCTCGTCAACGCGCAGGTCGTCGGCGAATGCCTCGCGAAAGAATCCCGACGAGACGATGGCGTGGTCGGTGCGGCCGAGCCGCTCAAGGACGAGATCGCGCAGACTGCCACGGACCGAGTCGCCGACGAGCAGCGCGCCCGCCAGCACGGCGACGGCAGTGCCAACGCCCGCCATGACGGCGACATTGGTTCGCCAGTAGTAGAGGAGGCCGCGGAGAACGAGGTGACGCGGCTGCATGGCTCAGGGCTTATGGCTTATGGCTCAAGGCCTACGGCTTAAAGTCGGCTTAAGCCTTGAGCCTTGAGCCCTGAGCCTTCTAACGCGAGGCTTCACCCTCGTACGTATTTGTTGAACCACGCGATCGTGCTCGCCCAGGCCGCGTCGGCCGCGGCTTTGTTGTAGCGCTCGGGCGTCGCGTCGTTGTTGAAGCCGTGCGCCGCGCCTGGATAGATGTGCCCTTCGTACGTGACGCCCCCGGCCTTGAGCGCCGCCTCGTACGCCGGCCACGCCATCACGAGCCGCGTGTCCGTTTCCCCATGATGGACCAGGACGGCCGCCTTGATCTTCGGGACGTCGGCAGCCGCCGGCGCTGCACCGTAATACGGCGCGACCGCCGCGATATCGGCGCCGAGCCGAACGGCCAGTGTGTTGGCGATGCCCCCGCCGAAGCAGAAACCGGTGGCTCCGATCCTGCCGGTGCTGTCCGGCCGGTTCTTCAGCCACATCGCCGCGGCCACGAAGTCCTCAGTCATCTTGGCGCGATCGACCGTCCCGAACAGCTGTCCGGCCCGGGCCTCGTCACCCGGATAGCCGCCGACCGAGGTCAGCGCGTCTGGCGCGAACGCCATGAAGTTGGCGAGCGCGAAACGGCGCGCGACGTCCTCGATGTGAGGATTGAGGCCCCGGTTCTCGTGGATGACCAGAATGCCAGGCAGCCTGGTCGTGGCGGTGGCGCTGGCCGGCCGAACGAACAAGCCCTTGATGCTGCCGTTACCCTGCGGTGAGGGCACGGTCAGATATTCGGCCTTGATCCGGGCGTCGGTCGGGGCCACTTGCTGGGCGGCCGCGTAGTTGGGCATCAGCGCCTCGACGAGCGAGGGAACGGTCATGCCCGCAACGGCGAATTTCTTGAGGCCGTCGAGGAAGTCGCGGCGGTTCATCCCGCCGTGAATGAAGATGTTGTAGAGCTCGACCGCACCTGCTGGAACCTTGGACGTCTTGGTCTCTACCATTGCTCTGACTCCTTTGTCGCACGTGTTGCCGAGGTCGTCGACTCTGCGAGGATAACACGTCGGCCGTCGGAGGTCGGCCGCAGGGCGTCCCTGGCCTCACGTTTTCACAAGTTGCCGATCGACCAGCTCGAACCGGAGGGGGAACCGTTCTGCCAGGGCCGGGCTGTGTGTCACAACTATCAGCAAGGTCCCCTGCTGGCGATGCAAGTCGAGGAGCAGCGAAGTCACATTGTCGGCCGAGGCCCGATCCAGATTGCCGGTCGGTTCGTCGCACAGGACGAGTCTCGGCTCGCGGACGAGCGCCCGGGCAATCGCCACGCGCTGCCGCTCCCCGCCCGAAAGCTCGCCCGGCCGATGGTCGATTCGGTCGCCGAGTCCGACCCGCTCGATGAGCCCCCGGGCGTGCCCGGTGACGCCGTCGCCGCCGGCCCCGGTGATTTCTGTCGCCGGCGCCACGAGCGTGGGAATCAGCACGTTCTCGAGGACCGTGCACTGCGGCAGCAGGCAGTGATCCTGAAAGACGAAGCCGATCGCCTTGTTGCGAAAGGCCGCCAGCTCGTCGGGCGCGAGATCGAAGGGATTGCGGCCGTCGAGCGTGACGGTGCCTGAAGTCGGCGGCTCGAGCGCACCCAGAACGTACAGCAGCGAGCTCTTGCCGCTGCCAGACGGCCCCATGATCGCGGCCGCCTCGCCCGGCGCGAGCGAGAAGGAGACGCCCGCGAGGATCGACAGCGGCCCGCGCGGCGTCGGATATTCTTTGCTGAGATCGGTGACTAACAACACGACAGGCAGTCTAGATAACCTGTAGCGTCCGCCTTTAGGCGGACTTCGACGTCCGGCTGAAGCCGGACACTACAGCTGAACCTCGAACCTTCTCGTAAACCTCGAGCAGACGATCGGCGGCGCGGGCGATCGTGTAATGCGCGCGGACGCCCTCAACGCCAGCCTGTCCGAGCCGCGCGGCCCGCGCGCGATCCTGCCAGAGGGAGTACAGGCCGTCGGAGAGCGCCACCGGGTCGTCGGGCGCGACGAGCATGCCGCCGCCGGTCCGCTCGACGATCTCGGTGAACGCGCCGCGGCGCGGCTGCACGACGGGGACGCCGCTCGCCATCGCCTCGAGGAGAAACACGCCCTTGGGCTCGTCGTAGGTCGCCGGCACCGACAGCACGTCGAGCGACCGAAGGAACGCCAGCTTGCCGCGCCGATCGACGGCGCCTCGATACGCGAACTCGCCGGCCAGTCCGGCCTTGTCGAGCGCAGTCCGCACACTTTCAAGATACGCCGCATGCGCGTGCGACATGTATCCCGCCACTTCGAGCCTCACGCGCGCGCCGCCCGTGCGGCCACGGAACCGCTCGTAGGCAGCGGCCAGCACGTGCAGGCCTTTTTCGGGCGCGATACGCGCGAAGTACCCGACGCGAAATTCGTCGTCTTCAGCGCGCCCGGGTGTTTGGGCCTCCGATCGGCGCGCGGTTCTCGGCTCGTAGCCGGACAGGTTGATACCGAGGGGAACAACCGCCATACGGCCGGGCGGGATGCCTAGCAGTCGCGACATCACCGGCACATAGTAGTCGCTGACCGAGAGAAAACAGTCCGCGTCCCGAACCTGACGGCGAATCAGCTCGATCGCTCGCGTGCGGTACGGCTCGATGAGGCCCTCGAGAAACAGATCCTCGCCCTGCAGCGTGCAGCAGATCGGGCGCTTCAGGATCTCTCGCAGCGGCCTGGCGAGCCCGATCAGCAGCGAGTTCGGCAGGTTGACGAGGTCGGGCACGGGCTCGTCGGCGAGCCACTCGCTCAGCTTGACGAATTCCTTGCGCAGCACGCCGCGATCGCCCTCGAGCATCGAGATCGTCATGTCGCCGAGAAGCTTCGGATCGGTCGAGAGCGATCGACTCGCGAGCGCCCCGATCACGCGCGGCGAGTCCCAGAGCCGATCGAGGAACCGCGGCGTGTGCCGGAACAGAGCCAGATACTGCTCGAGATAGATGCTGATCCCGCCGAAGAGCACCTGGTTTCTGCTGACGTTCTCTTCGTCGGTCGTCGTCGGCGTGTAGAGCGGCAGCAGCGTCACGTCGTGGCCGCGCGCCATCAACTCAACGGCAAGTGCGTTGTCGCGCCCGCAGCTGCCGCAGTACATGCCAGCCGCCCCAGCTGTAATCGAGAGGATTTTCATGGCACCCAAGCACCGAAGAACCTACGCACCAAAGCACCTACAGATCCGCGGACTGAAAGGCGCGCGGACGGAAGAGGAACTCGATGAGGTTGCCTTCGTGCGGCTGCAGCCAGTTGAGCTGGACGGTCGGAACCGGACCGAGGTTGAGCCGGTCGATGTGGACGGCGTCGAGCAGGCGTCGCTTGAGTTCCCTCTTGCAGGTAATCGCGCTGCACACAAGTGTTGGCCCGATGGCGTCGACCATCTTGGCCTCGGGACACTCGACGACGGTCACAAAGGGGAACATGTATTCCTTCTTCGCAATGGCGGCCGCCACCGACTCGCAGTGCACGACGGTCGGCAGCAGATAGTCGGCTCTCCCCTCTTTGACCACGCGCGAGCCTTCGCGGTACTTGGCGGTGACGTCGGCCACGCCGGGCGCCTGCAGATCGGCGTCGATCGACTGCGAGACCGCGTCGGCCACGCCCGGCACCGTGAATGCCGCCAGGCTCGCGTCGGGATGATCGTGCGGGAGCGGCCGGACGCTGCCCAGCCGGCGCGCCAGCGCCTCGGCGATCTCGCGGGTGTGGCGGCTCGCCCAGATGCCCGAGCAATTGATGCAGCTGCGCCCGCTGTTGAGGAACACGCTGTCGACCATCACATCGAGAAACTGCTCCCAGCGGTCGACCTGGTCGTCGCCGAGGAGAATCTTCGAGAAGCCAGGACCGTGGGCCTGAACCCTGGGATTCCCGCGATAGCGATCGACGGTCGGCGTGCCGCCGAAAATCAGGTTCCTACCGCAACTGTCGAGCACGGCCGCGCCGACGTCACCCTCGCCCGGATACACCGAGATCGCCTCGCGCGGGATGCCGGCTTTGAAAAACGCCTCCGTCATCCGGTACGGCGTCCATGGTTCCTGCGGGCCCGGCTTGAGCACCAGACCGACCTGTAACGGGACGATCGGCAGCCACAAGGTGTGGACGCCGGGCGAGTTCGACGGGAGCACGAGCCCGACGACGGGACTCTGCGCCTGATAGCTGATCGGCACGCCGCGCTCCTCGCCGTGGCCGCGCGACAACACGTCGAAGGCGAGCCCTCGGGTCAGCGACGTGAGGATGTCGCGCATCTTGCCCAGCACGAACGCGTTCTTCTTCATGTTCGCACGGCACATCGTCTCGGGCAGGCCTGTGGTGGCCGACTGCGCGCGCACGAATTCCTCAGGCGTCTGCGTGCCATCACCCATCGGCAGCTCGCCGTTCATGTAGAGCTCGCCGGCCGCGCCCACGCGCGCGATCAGGTCGTCGATCGGGATCTCGCGTAGGGCCTCGCGCGCGCGCGACGCCTTGCGCATGTCGCGCTGAATCAGGCCGCCATTGGCACGGCTGACTGTGGCAATCGGCTCGCCGGTCGCGAAGTGCTTGACCTCATCGACGTCGATGCTCGTATACGGCTGGCCCCAGCGAAGAATAGGAATATGAAGCACTAATACACTCCAACGGTCGTGGTCGCGGCGAAGCCTCGGTACGGCCGGACGCCGCTGATGCCGTCCCACCGATAGCGATCGCAGGCCGGCTCGCGCTCGCCTTCGTCGCGCTCGAGGAAGCCCGGCATGAAGAATTCCTTCGTGAGCGTCGTCAACTTCACGCGTCCGGTCTGTCCGTACTCGACGAGCTGGTCCGGCTTGTCAAAATCCACCACCTCGATGACCGCCCGCGGTTGGGGTGCGTAGTAGGCGATTTTGTAGTTGTTGTGCGGCCCGGTCGGTGCGCTTGCCGCCAGACCCATCAACGTGTTGCCGTAGGTCGGCGTCATATAGGCGCCGTCGAGCAGCTCCTCGTGGGCGAAGCGGTTCCACTGCGGCGTAAACTCCGTGCCGCCAGAGAAAATCCCTGTGACGCCGGCTTTTCTGATCGTCGTTCCCTTCGATTCGAGCCTTAGCGCGAGCGCTTCGAGCAGCTTGGGCGTCGTAAAGAGGCAGCGGATGTCGTGCCCGGCCTCGAGAATCGTCACGGCCTGGTCGATGACGTGGTCCTTATAGGCCTGCAGGTGCTCCATCCAGCCTTTCTTGATGAGCTTGATGACCCAGCGCGGGTCGAGATCGACGCAGAAGCTGATGCCGCCGCGATACTGCGCGAGGTGCTCGACCGCCAGGCGCAGCCGTCGCGGACCCGAGGGCCCGAGCATCAGCCAGTTGGCGCCCTTCGGGAAGTACTCGTCGGCGAGTGTCGCGCTGAAGAGCTCGTAGTCGATGCGGAAGTCTTCCATCGCGACGCGCGTCTTCGGCGTGCCGGTCGTGCCGCCGGTCTCGAAGACGAAGACCGGCTTGCCGGCCAGGCCTTTCGGGATCCAGCGCTGGACCGGTCCGCCGCGCAGCCATTCGTCCTCGAAGGAACCAAAGCGTCCGAGGTCCGCGAAGCTCTTGATCTCGCGGCGGGGATCCCAGCCCGCCTTCTTCACAACATCCAACCAGAAGGGACAGCCGGACTCCGGGTTGAAGTGCCAGTCAACCACTTCTCGCACCCATCGGTCGAGCGTCTCGCGGGCATGTTCAATTGTGACATCGGCCGCCACGCCGGCCCGATCCGCTGGAGACCCACGCATGATGTCGTAGTATAGCGCCCATGGCGCCCGCGCTCAGCGTCGTGCTGGTCCTCGTGCTCTACGTGCTGCATCAGGACTTCTGGTTCTGGCGCGACGTGCGCCCGCTCGTCTTCGGATTCCTGCCCATCGGGCTTTTCTATCAGGCGGCCTACACGCTCGCCACTAGCGTCGTGCTGTGGCTGCTCGTGCGGTGGCACTGGCCGTCGCACCTCGAGGACCGGGCGCATCAATGATCCCGGCGGCCGTCATCTTCGGATACTTCGCCGTCGTGCTCTACATCGGCATCTTCGCGAGCCGCCGCGCCGCGCGACGATCGGACGCGGAAGACTACTTTCTCGCCGGTCGATCGCTCGGTCCCGCGGTGTTCCTGCTGTCGCTGTTCGGCGCCAACATGACGGCGTTCTCGATTCTCGGCGCGTCGGGCCACGCGTTTGCCAACGGCATCGTCACCTACGGCCTGATGGCGTCTTCCTCCGCGCTCGTCATCCCGGTCTGCCTCTTCTTCATGGGCACCAAGATGTGGGCGCTCGGCAAGCGCCACGGCTTCATGACGCCGGTCCAGATGTTCCGCGATCGCTGGGAATGCGGGCACATCGGGACCGTCATCTTCGTCGTGCAGGCGCTCCTGCTCATTCCGTACGTCGTCATCGCCGTCATCGGCGGCGGCACGGTGCTCGCCTCGGTCAGCGGCGGGCTCGTGCCCTTCTGGCTGGGCGGCGCCATTGTCTCGATGGTGGTCATGAGCTACGTGTTCTTTGGCGGGATGCGCGGTACGGCGTGGGTCAATACGTTCCAGACGATCCTGTTTCTCTCCTTCGGGGCCATCGCGGTCTCAGCGATCGCCACCGGCATGGGCGGATTCAGCCGGGCGATGGACACCCTGCTCGCGTCGCCGTCCACTGCGCCGCTTCTCTCTCGGGAGCGCGTGTCGGCAGCGTATTTTTTCAGCTACACGTTTATTCCCCTTTCTTCGATTGCCTTTCCGCACATCGGCATCTTCTGTCTGACCGCAAAACGGCTGGCGCACTTCAGGAAGACCGTCGTGCTGTACCCGATCTGCATGCTCGCCATCTGGCTGCCGTCGGTGTTTCTTGGCGTCGTCTCCAACGCCGCCACCGACGTACCGACCATCCAGACCAAGATCGAAGCGCGTGCGACGCTGGCCGCTGAGGGTTCGACGCTCTCGCCCGAGCGGCGCAGCCAGCTGCGGGCCGCCGCCAGCGGTGACGATGTGATCTTGAAGCTTGTCGAAGGCTACGCGCCGCTGTGGTTGGCGTCGATTCTCGGGGCGGCCGTCATGGCGGCCGTCATGGCGAGCGACTCGCAGATTCTGGCGCTCTCCACGATGTTTACCGAGGACGTGTTTGTCTACTACGAAGGCACGCGGCGCTTTGGCGAGGCGGTACAGGTCCACACGGGCCGGATCTTTGTCATCGTGCTGACCTGCGTCGCCTACCTCATCGCGCTCCTCGCGCCCCAGTCCATCTTCGATCTCGCGACCCAATATGCCTTTGCCGGCTACTCGGCGCTCGTCCCGCTGCTCGTCGCCGCGCTCTTCTGGAAAGGCAGCACCAGGTGGGGCGCGCTGGCGACGACGGTCTGGACGGCCGCCGCCGTCGCGGCCGTCGCGGTGCTGCAGGCGGTGGTGCCCGCGCCGCCGGCCGGCGCCGCCGCGGTTTCCATCCTCTCGGTGGGAAGCGTTGATATCGTCACGCGCGCGGCAGTCGGGACGCTGGTGCTGGGCTTTCTGCCCGTGGTGCCCATGACGCTCGTCTCGGCGCTCTTGATGGTGGTCGTGTCGCGACTGACCGCCTCGGCGCGCCCGAGCCACAAGACGCTGTCGAAGTACTTTTGAGGGCCCGGCTGAAGCCGGACACTACATCTGTGGGCTGCCGAGTCTGTCGTAGTGTCCGGCTTGAGCCGGACGTCACGGCTACACCCATGAGCCTTGAGCCATGAGCCCGTTAGGAACTCCTAAGCCGTCAGTTCTAGATCGTGAGCGAGGTAGATTGGCGGGGCGGGCCCGATATCACCGTTGGGCCCCGAGGCGACGATCGAGCGGTTTCGCCCGGCCTTCTTGGCGCAATAGAGCGCCTTGTCGGCTCGATGGATGATCGTCTTCGCATCGGTCTCTCCGGCCTCGGCCGACGCGATGCCGATGCTGACGGTCGCCGACAGCGTCTGGCCGTTGTGCTCGATCGGGTGAGCCATGATCTCCTTGCGGATGCCGTTGGCCACCTGCTGCGCGCCCTGAAGCGGCGTGTCGGGACAAATCAGGATGAACTCGTCGCCTCCGTAGCGGCACTTGACGTCGCTGCCCCGAAGGGTTTGCACCAGGCGCCGGCCGATGGTGCCTAGCACCAGGTCGCCGCAGAGGTGACCGTATCGATCGTTGATCTGCTTGAACTCGTCGACGTCGAGCATCAGGACGGACAACGGCTGGCCGGATCGTCTGGCCCGCCGAAGCTCCGCGTCGAGCACCTCGAGGCCCGGCTTGCGGTTCAGGCAGCCGGTCAGCGGGTCGTGCACGCTGACGTCCCGGATCTCGACGAGCAGCGCCGTGTTGCGGACGGCGATGCTCAGCAGGGACGCGGCCACGCCCAGCGCGCGTCGCGCCGCCCCATCAAGCGCCACCTCCGACGGCCGACTGCCGACGGCCGACTGCTGACTGCCGGCCGGCGACTGCCGCACGCCCATCACGCCGACCACAGTGGTCCCGACGACCAGGGGGAAGCACAGTGAGGACTCGACCACCGTCCCTTCGCCGTGAGCGTTCTCCTCGGCCTTGCGCGCCAGAAGCGCGATCGACGCCGTCCGCTCCAGATCCTCGCGCGACAGCTCTTGTTCGGTGACCGGATCGATCGCGAGCACGTTCCACTCGCCCTGCCGTGTGACGAGCACCCACATGCCGCGCTCGCCGGTAAACCCCGGGAGACACTTCGACACGGCGTACTGCAGGCCCTGCATATCGAGCGCGCTCGCGAGCGTCCGTCCGAATGCGACGAGCGCCTCGAGCTCTTTCGTCCTGGCGAGATGCTGCTGCGCTTGGGCGGCGGCCGTCATCGTTTCTGCCTGGCTCTGCCGGCGCTTGCGAAGCTCATGAAACGCGAACATGGCGGTCAGGATCACCAGCGCCGGCACCAGATCGAGGTGGTAGTCGCCTTCAATGTTCCGCGCCCAGTCGAGCACGAACCGCAGGGGCTGGTGAAACAGGACGAGCGCGCCAACGACGAGGCCGGCTGCGAGGGGCGTGTCGGTCCGCGAGATCAGACGCATGATGCGGCCGAGCTCCTGCGAGTCTTGTGCCAGATCCCGCGGTCTCAAGGTCCGCCTGAAGGCGGACCCCACAGATGAAGCCGCCAATGCAGGCGATCGCGACGGTTTTGAAACAGGCTGACCAATCCTGTCTGCCGGCGTGCAGCGTGCGGGCACAGCGTGCGGACTGTGCGCGTTTGAACCGCACAGCGCACTCTGCCTGCGCCAGGACGGTCGCGGAATCTGTTGAACAGGCTGGCGATTCCGCTGTCTTGTGCCGGGTACGGTTCGTGCTGAATGTGAGGCGTTTCGTAATGTCGTAGCTCAGTTGGACTTGAGAAAGTCCGCATACAGGCAGACATTACCGCGTAGGCAACCGCCTTATCGAGGTATCTCTTGGTTCCCTGCAGCCTGTCAGAGCCGTTGTCACTCGTCCCGACAGACCGAACAGCGCGACTGCGAAACGTCGGTTTGGTCCCCGCGAAGGCGAAGGTGCTCGTCATCGACGACCAGCCAGCCATCGTGGACATCCTGAGCCGTTTGCTCACACGGCAGGGCTACGCCGTGTCGAGCGCGCCAGACGGCCACGCGGGCCTGCGGGCGGTCAACCGCGAAGGCCCAGACGTCGTCCTGCTTGACGTCTCGATGCCCGGCCTGAGCGGACTCGAAGTCTGCCGGCGCCTGAAGAGTGACATCGGCACGCGATTCACGCCGGTCGTGCTGGTCACCGCCCAGAAGGATCCTGACCTGCTCACCCAGGCCGCCAACGTCGGCGCCGACGATGTGCTTGGCAAGCCGATCGCGGCCGACGAGTTGCTGGCACGCGTGCGCGCGCTTGTCAAACTGAAGAAGGACACCGACAACCTCGAATCGATCGAGGTCGTGATGACGGCGCTCGCCGTGACCATCGAGGCCCGGGATCCGTACACCAAGGGCCATTGCGAGCGCCTGGCGGCGTACGGCGCCGCCGTCGGCGAGCGTCTGGGCCTGACCGGCGACGACCTGCGCGCGCTGCGTCGCGGCGGCTTCCTCCACGATTTGGGCAAGATCGGCGTGCCCGACGCGATTCTCCTCAAGCCCGGCCCGCTCACGGCGGCCGAATACGACGTGATGAAGCGGCACACAATCGTCGGCGACGATCTGTGTGCCGGGCTACTCTCGCTCAAGAAGGCCCGGTCGATCATCCGCCACCATCACGAGTGTCTGGACGGGAGCGGCTATCCGGACGGCCTGAGGGGCGACGCCGTCCCTCTGCTGGCTCAGATCGTCGGCATCGTGGATGTCTTCGATGCGTTGACCACCGACCGGCTGTACCGTCCCGCGCTTTCTGTCGACACTGCACGCGACCATCTCCGCGACGACGTGCAGCGCGGACGGCGGCGCGCCGACCTCATCGAGTGCTTCTTTCAGGTCCTCCGCGATTCAACGGGCAGGATCGGACGGCACGTCGTCCATCCGATTCCGACGTCAGGAAGGTCCGGCTGAAGCCGGACACTACGTCTGTCTAGCACCTCTATCTACCACGTCTATCTACCACGTCTGTCTACGATCTGAAACCGGACAGTCCGCAACAGATCTTGCTCATCATGTCGTGCTCATCATGTCGTGTCCGGCTTCAGTGCTCATCATGTAGTGTCCGGCTTCAGCCGGACCGTGTGTCCGATCAGTAGGCGCGCTCGTACAGCAAGAGCGCGCTGGTCGCGTCGAACGGCCGCGGATTGAACGTTCCGGTCCACTGCGTGGCCGCCTCGGCGGCGAGTGCGGCGAGATCGGCGCGCGCCGCACCGAGGTCTCGCAGCGCGGCCGGCAGTCCACCGACCCGCGCGAGGCTCTCGAGACGAAGAGCCAGCCGCTCGCCAGGCGCCTCTCCGCCGTCCAGGCCTGACGCCTTCAACAGCTCGCCGTAGCGGTCGCCGACGTGCGCGTGATTCCATCGCACGACATGCGGCAGCATCACCGCGATCGCCACGCCGTGGGGCGTGCCGTAGCGTGCCGTCAGCGGGTTGGCGCAGGCGTGCGTCGCTCCCAGCATCGACTGATCGATCGCGATGCCGGCCTCGTGCGCGCCGACGAGCATGGCGCCGCGCGAGAAGAGGTCGCCCGGACGGGCGAGCACGCGTTCGTAGTGGCGCTCGAGCAGCCGCCACGCGTCGCGGGCGAAGACATCCGAGATCTGATTACCGCGCGTGGTGACGTACGACTCGACGGCGTGCGAGATGGCGTCGTAGCCGGCGACCGCCGTCACGTGGCGCGGCTGCGAGACGGTCACCACCGGGTCGAGAATCGCGATGCGAAAGGCCGCCTTCGGATCCCCGCACGCCATCTTGGCGTGCGTCTCGGCGTCCGAGATGAGCGCGTACGCCTGCGCCTCGCTGCCGGTCCCGGCGGTTGTCGGCACACCGATCGAGGGCAGCATCGGCTCCGACGCCTTGCCAAACCCCCAGTAGTCGCGCATCGACCCGCCGCTGGTCAGGACGAAGTTGATGGCCTTGGCACAGTCGAGCGAACTGCCGCCGCCAAGCGCCACGATCGAATCCACGGCGCAGGCGGCCGCGTGCGCGCGCCCGGCCTCGACCATCCGCGTGTCGGGATTGGAGTCGAAGTCGTGAAAGCGAAATGACGCGATGCCGGCCGCCTCGAGGAGCGTCGCGGCGCGGTCGGCCAGCCCGGTCGCCACGATGCCCCGATCGGCCACAATGAGCGTCCGCGTGAAGGACAGTTCGTGCGCGAGCTCGCCCAGACGCGCGAGGGCGCCCTCGCCGAAGACGACGCGCGTGCGAATATGAAAATCGAACGACCGCATGAAGGCGACGCGAGTCAAATATATACTCTTACGGTCCGCCTGAAGGCGGACACTACGACAGTACGGCGTGTCAGGCGTACGTCGCGGGGTACGTAGTGTCCGGCTTCAGCCGAAGTTTTGTAGTGTCCGGCTTTAGCCGGACCAGACAGGTGAAGAGATGACCCGAACGAAGATGGCGAAGACAGCTCTGGCAACGGCCGCGGGTCTTGCGCTGTTTGGGTCGGTGCTGCTGGCCCAGGGTACCCAGCCATCCCAGGCATCACCATCCGATCGGTTCTGGTCGCAGTGGCGTGGGCCCTTCAACACCGGCGTCTCGCGATCGGCTAATCCGCCGCTTGAGTGGAGCGAGACGAAGAACGTCCGCTGGAAGGTGGAGATCCCCGGCCGCGGATCCTCGTCTCCGGTCGTGTGGGGCGACCGCGTGTTCCTCCTGACCGCGGTGCCGATGGGTGCAACCGGCGACGCCCAGCACGCGCCGCGAGGTGGCCTCCCTCAACGCGGCGTCCATCGTTTCATCGTCATGGCCATCGACCGCCAGACCGGACGCACGGTCTGGGAGCGCGTCGCCCGCGAGGAAGAGCCGCACGAAGCGGGTCACCCTGAGAACAGCACGTGGGCGTCGAGCTCGGCAATCACCGACGGCGAGCACGTCTTTGCGTACTTCGAATCGCGCGGGCTGTACGCATACTCCATGGACGGCACGCTCGTCTGGCAGGTTGACCTCGGCGACAAACGCATGAGGAATCAGTTCGGCGAAGGCTCTACGCCCGCACTCTATCGCAACACGCTCGTCGTCGTCTGGGACCATATCGTCGGACCGTCGTTCGTGGCGGCACTCGACAAGCGGACCGGGCGGGAGCTGTGGCGGGTGCCGCGCCAGGAAATCGACACCTGGGCCACGCCGCTCGTGGTCGACGTCAACGGGCGCGCGCAGGCCATCATCCCAGGGATGAACCGGATCCGCAGCTACGACCTCGAGAACGGCAGCGTCGTCTGGGAGAGCGACGGCCTGACGATGAATCCGATCCCTTCGCCGGTGTACGCGGACGGCGTCGCCATCCTCATGAGCGGGTTCCAGGGGAACGACCTGAGGGCGGTTCGCCTGGCGGAGGCGCGGGGCAACATCGACGGATCGAACGCCGTGGCCTGGAGCATGACGCGCGACACGCCCTACGTGCCGTCGCCGCTGCTCTACGACAACGTGCTGTATTTTCTGAAGACGAACACCGGCGTCCTGTCCGCGTTCGACCCCAAGACCGGCACGCCGCACTACCAGACGCAGCGGCTCGACGGTGTCCCTGAGATCTTCTCGTCGCCGGTCGGCGCGGCCGGCCGCGTCTACATCACCGGCCGGGACGGCACGACGCTCGTCCTCCGCCATGGCCCGAGGTTCGAGGTGCTGGCGACCAACACCTTGAACGACGGGTTCGACGCGTCGCCCGCGCTCGTGGACAACGAGATGTTCATGCGCGGCTACCGGTATCTCTACAAGATCGCCGCGCCCTGATGCCGGCGGCGCTACCTCGTCTCCGGGCCGTCGTCTTTCTCGTCACACTGTCCGGGATCGTCTTCGAGATTTGTCTGACCCGGATTTACTCGGCGACGATCTGGTATCACTTCGCGTTCCTCGCCATCTCGGTGGCGCTGCTCGGCTGGGGGCTGGGCGGCCTGGCGGTCCATCTGGTCCGTCTGCACTGGGCACGGTGGACCCAGTCGGAGGAGACAGCCGGCCTGTTGACGCTGCTGTACGCAGCAACCATCCCCCTCTGCCTCTGGATTCTCGTCCGCTTTCCGTTTCAGATCGAACGGCTCCCCTTGTACTTCATCGCCCCGCTCGTGCCGTTTTTTCTGGCCGGCATGGCGCTCTCGACGATTTTCGATTTACACCGTCCTGACGCCGGGTCGCTCTACTTCGCCGATCTCCTGGGCGCCTCGCTCGGGGCACTCGGCGTCACCGTGCTCCTGCAGGCGCTTGGCGGCGAAGCCTCTGTGCTCGTTGCCGCAATCGCGCCGATGTGTGCCGCCGCCTTGCTGTCGAGAAGGCTCCGCTTGGTCGCGGGTGCCGGCGCCGTGCTACTGGCCGTGGCGGCGTTGTCGAACGCGAGCACGGAACTCTTTCGTGTCACGCCCGGCACCATCAAGGCCATGCGCCGCCAGATGGAGGCGAGCCCCGGTGCGCGCGTCACGCAGACCGGCTGGAACGCCTATTCGCGGATTGACGCC
>Ga0156016_112_pt2 | contig 28743 bp, 27 predicted proteins | sample RifCSPlowO2_02_FD_107670 | JGI IMG/M metagenome (GOLD analysis project Ga0156016, IMG submission 107670) | Acidobacteria bacterium RIFCSPLOWO2_02_FULL_64_15 | reverse complement strand
CGGCTTTGTACCATGCGGAGGCTTTTGTGTCTCTACGGAAATCGGCCCCTTCGTGAATTATTCAGGCTAAGCAGAGCGATAGGGGAGGGGAAGGCGATATAGTGTCCGATCCGACCATTCAAGCGACTATCGAGAAGGTGCTGGCGCGCCACGGCGGGCGGCCTGGTCCTCTGCTTGAAGTCCTGCACGGCGTCCAGGATGCCTTGGGCTACGTGCCGGGCGAGGCTGTGCCCATGATCGCGAACGGCCTCAATCTTTCCATTGCCGACGTCCATGGCGTCGTCACGTTCTATCACCACTTCCGCGACCGGCCGGCCGGGCGACATGTCGTTCAGATCTGTCGCGCCGAAGCTTGCCAGTCCATGCAGGGCGCAGCCCTCGCCGAGCACGCCAGGCGCCAGCTCGCCATCGAATTCAACGAGACGACGCGCGACCAGCGGATTTCGCTGCAGCCGATCTATTGCTTCGGCAACTGCGCCTGTGCGCCGGCGGTGATGATTGACGGCGAGCTGCACGGACGAGTCACGCCGGAACGGTTTGATGCGTTGATCGCCGCGCTGGAGCCTGGCAAGTGACCACGATCGTCTATATTCCACGCGACGCTTCCGCACTTTCACTGGGTGCAGAAGGAGTGGCGCAGGCGATTGCGGCACAGGCAGCGGCACGCAAGATCGACATTCGCATCGTGCGCAACGGGTCGCGCGGCCTGTGCTGGCTTGAGCCCATGGTCGAAGTGCAAACCGCGGCCGGTCGCATCGCTTACGGGCCGGTGAGTGCCCATGACGTGCCAAGTCTCTACCTCGCCGGGTTCCTGAGCGGTGGAGCGCACGCGCTTCGACTCGGGGTCACCGAGGACATCGCGTATCTCAAGCGCCAGGAACGGCTGACCTTCGCGCGCGTCGGCATCACGGATCCCGTCAGCCTCGCTGACTACGTCGCGAACGGCGGATATCGCGGACTCAGGCGGGCGCTCGAGCTGGCGCCCGAGGCCATCGTTCAGGAAGTGACGGATTCGGGTCTCCGAGGTCGCGGGGGCGCTGCGTTTCCCACCGGCATCAAGTGGAAGACCGTGCTCGATCAACGCGCCACCCAGAAATATGTCACAGCCAACGCTGACGAAGGCGACTCAGGCACGTTCGCCGACCGCATGCTCATGGAGGGAGACCCACTCCTTCTTATAGAGGGCATGACGATCGCTGGCGTCGCCGTCGGCGCGACGCACGGCTACATCTATCTGCGCGTCGAATATCCGCACGCCCTCGCCGTGCTGAATGCGGCGATCGCCGTCGCCTATCGTGAGCACTATCTGGGCCGCGACATACTCGGCAGCGGCCAGCAGTTCGAGCTCGAGGTGAGGGTAGGTGCAGGCGCCTACATCTGTGGCGAAGAGACTTCCATGCTCGAAAGTCTCGAGGGCAAGCGCGGTGAAATCCGTGTGCGTCCGCCACTGCCGGCGATCAAAGGTCTCTTCGGCATGCCGACGATCGTGAACAACGTCATTTCGCTCGCAAGCGTTCCGGGCATTCTGGAGCGCGGCGCCGCGTTCTATCAGAACTACGGTGCGGGACGTTCGCGCGGCACGCTGCCGATTCAGCTGGCGGGCAACGTCAAGCGCGGTGGACTGATCGAGAAGGCGTTCGGCGTGACGCTGCGCGACATTCTCTATGACTACGGCGGCGGCTCGGCATCCGGGCGGCCGATCCGCGCGGTGCAGGTCGGGGGTCCGCTCGGTGCCTACATGCCGGAATCGCAGTTCGATACCGCCATCGACTACGAAGCTTTCAGCGCAGTCGGCGCGTTGGTCGGCCATGGCGGCATAGTCGTGTTCGACGACACGGTCGACATGGCGCATATGGCACGTTATGCCATGGAGTTCTGCGCGCACGAGTCCTGCGGCAAGTGCACACCTTGCCGGATCGGCTCGACGCGCGGAGTCGAAGTGATCGACCGGATCGTGCGCGGCGTCGACCGCGAACGGAACATTGAATTGCTCGAAGATCTGTGCGATACGATGTTGCAAGGCTCGCTCTGCGGCCTTGGCGGCATGACACCACTCCCCGTGCAGAGCGCGCTCAAGTACTTCCCGGAAGACTTCCGGGCCGTGCGCAGTTGAGGAGGGAGTGCGATGTATTCCATCGACTACAAAGATCGCGGCACGCCGGCCGCGACCGGCGCGACGCAAGTGACGCTCGAAATCGACGGCGCCACGGTGACCGTGCCGGACGGTACGTCGATCATGCGCGCCGCGGCGCTCGCCGGCTGCTCGATTCCGAAACTCTGCGCGACCGACACCCTCAAGGCCTTTGGCTCCTGCCGCCTGTGCCTGGTTGAAATCGAGGGACGCAAGGGCTATCCCGCGTCCTGCACGACGACCGTCGCGCAAGGCATGAAGGTGCGCACCGAGAGCGCGACGCTCACGAAACTGCGCCGCAACGTGGTCGAGCTCTACGTGTCCGATCACCCGCTCGATTGCGTGACGTGTCCGGCGAACGGCCACTGCGAGCTGCAGGACGAGGCCGAGCGCCTCAATGTCACCGAGACGCGCTATGGTCTTGCCGGCGCGAATCATGCTGGCGCGGAGCGCGATGTCAGCAATCCGTATTTCGCCTTTGACCCCTCGCTCTGCATCGTCTGCTCGCGTTGCGTGCGCGCCTGCGACGAAACGCAAGGAACGTTCGCACTCACCGTCGCCAGCCGCGGCTTCGAGTCGAAACTGTCCGCAAGCGCCGCGTCGTCATTCGTCGATTCGGAATGCGTGTCCTGCGGTGCCTGCGTCGAAGCGTGCCCGACGGCTGCGCTCAGCGAAAAATCGCTCATCGAGATCGGTCGGCCGACACGCGCGGTGACCACAACGTGCGGGTACTGCGGTGTCGGTTGCTCGTTCAAGGCGGAGGTGAAGGGGGATCAGGTCGTACGCATGGTGCCGAACCGCGATGGCCATGCGAATCAGGGCCACGCCTGCGTCAAGGGCCGCTTCGCGTTCGGGTACGCGACGCATCCCGATCGTGTTCTGAAGCCGATGATCCGTGCCCGCATGTCCGATCCCTGGCGCACAGTGAGCTGGGACGAAGCTATCGGTCACGCGGCGAGCGAGTTCAAACGAATCCAGGCGAAGTATGGCCGGGACTCCGTAGGTGGCATTACGTCCTCGCGCTGCACGAATGAGGAAACCTTCCTCGTGCAGAAACTCGTGCGTGCGGGCTTTGGCAACAACAACGTCGATACCTGCGCGCGCGTGTGTCACTCGCCGACCGGCTACGGCCTGAAGCACACGATCGGCGAATCGGCGGGCACACAGGAATTCAGGTCCGTGATGAAGGCGGACGTCATCATGATCATCGGCGCGAACCCCACCGAGGGCCATCCGGTGTTCGCGTCGCAGTTGAAGCGACGCCTGCGCCAGGGGGCGAAACTCATCATCGCCGATCCGCGCGCCATTGCTCTGGTGCGCACGCCGCACGTCGAAGCGGATCTGCATCTGCCGCTGAAGCCGGGCACCAACGTTGCGCTGATCGATGCCATCGCACACGTGATCGTCACCGAAGGGCTGACGAAAGAGGATTACATCGCCGCGCGCTGCGAGCCCGGGCCTTATCAGAAATGGCGCACGTTCATCGCGGACCCGAAGAACTCGCCGGAAGCGACCGAAGTCATTACCGGCGTACCGGCCGATCACGTCCGCCGCGCCGCGCGGCTCTACGCGAAAGCGGACAATGGCGCGATCTATTACGGACTCGGCGTGACGGAGCACAGCCAGGGCTCCACGATGGTCATGGGCATTGCGAATCTCGCCATGGCCACGGGCAACCTCGGCCGCGAAGGCGTCGGCGTCAATCCGCTGCGCGGCCAGAACAACGTGCAGGGCGCCTGCGACATGGGTTCATTCCCGCACGAGTTCAGCGGCTATCGGCACGTGTCGGACCGTGCGACGCGCGGCGCCTTCGAAGCTCTCTGGGGTGTGACGCTTCAGAGCGAACCGGGACTTCGCGTGCCGAACATGTTCGAAGCGGCTCTCGATGGGAGCTTTCGCGGCATGTATATCCAGGGCGAAGACTTGGCGCAGTCCGATCCGAACACCGGGCACGTCGAGGCGGCACTCGGCGCACTCGAATGCATCGTCGTGCAGGATCTGTTCATCAACGAGACGGCGCGGTTCGCACACGTGTTTCTGCCGGGATCTTCGTTCCTCGAAAAGGACGGGACGTTCACCAATGCCGAGCGCCGCATCTCGCGCGTGCGCAAAGTGGTGGAATCGCGTGCTGGGCTCGCTGACTGGGAAATCACGGTGCGTCTCTCGAACGCACTTGGGTTTCCGATGAACTACCGCCATCCGTCGGAAATCATGGCGGAGATCGCCGCGCTCACACCGACCTTTGCCGGCGTGACGTACGAGAAACTCGATCGCCTTGGCAGCATCCAGTGGCCGTGCAATGACAGCGCGCCCGAAGGTACCCCAACAATGCACGTCGGCGAGTTTGTGCGCGGCAAGGGAAGGTTCTACACGACCGAATACGTGGCGACGCGCGAGCGCGCGTCAAGCCGCTTCCCATTGCTGCTGACGACCGGCCGCATATTGTCGCAGTACAACGTCGGGTCGCAGACACGGCGGACGCCGAATGTTGTGTGGCATCGCGAGGACCGGCTCGAGATCCATCCGGACGACGCCGAGTTTCGCGGCATCGCCGAAGGCGACTGGGTCGGCGTCGCAAGCCGCGCCGGCGAAACGGTCTTGCGCGCGAACGTGACCGATCGTGTGCAGCCGGGCGTCGTCTACACGACGTTCCATTTCCCGGAGTCGGGTGCGAATGTCGTGACGACCGAGATCTCGGACTGGGCGACGAACTGTCCCGAATACAAGGTCACGGCGGTCGAGCTCGTGAAGGTGAATCAGCCCGTGGATTGGCGGCAGCGCCGGCGTCAGATGACCGAGCGCCGCTGGAAATCGCGCACGTCGCCAGGCGTCAGTCATGTCTGAAGTGCCTGTCGGACGCGCCATGTCTGGCCTGGGGGGCACTGCGACTCGAGCGTCGACGCTCGTGCGCGTCGACGCGACCACTCGCCAAGTGCCGGTGCGCCGCTCGCGCGATGGCACCGACACGATCGCGGTCGACGAAGTTGCGGAAGAAGCGCCGATCGCATTCACCTATCACAACATTCCTCACGTCGTGATGCTGGCAACGCCCGCCGATCTGGAAGATCTCGCCGTCGGTTTCACCGTCAGTGAGGCGCTCGTCGCGAACGCGAGCGAAATCTCCTCGGTCGATGTGATACGATCCGCCGACGCGATCGAAGTGCGTGTGGGTGTCGCATCGGAACGCGTCTCGCAGATTGTGAAGCGGCAGAGAAATCTCACGGGCCGCACCGGTTGTGGACTGTGCGGTGTCGAAACCGTGGAGGAGGCGATTCGCCGGCCGCCAGCAGTTGGCGCCGGCGTGCGTGTCACGAGCGCGGAGCTCCACGCAGCACTCGCGGAGCTCGAGACACGCCAGCGACTGAATGCCCGTACGGGCAGCGTGCATGCGGCCGCGTGGGTGCGGCCGGGCCGCGGCGTCGAAATCGTGCGTGAGGACGTTGGCCGTCACAACGCGCTCGACAAGGTCATCGGCGCACTGCTGCGCTCATCTACCGATCCGGCCGCCGGGTTTGCCATTGTGACGAGTCGCGCGAGCTACGAAATGGTGCAGAAAACGGCAACCGCAGGGATCGCGTTTCTGGTGGCGGTGTCGGCGCCGACCGGGCTCGCCATACGGCTCGCGCAAGCCTGCGGACTCACGCTGGTCGGCTTCGCGCGAGCGCACCAGCATGTGGTGTACGCGGGAGCGGAGCGGCTCGACCCATGAAAGCGGACTATCTCGTCGAAATGGTCAATGATATCGGCGCGTTTTTCACGAGCGAAGCGGGCCTGAAGGAAGCACCCAAAGGCGTCGCCGATCACATTGCCCGTTTCTGGGATCCGCGCATGCGTCGCGAGATCATTGCACACTACCAGGCGAGCGGCGGCACGGGACTCAGCGACGTGTCGCTCAAAGCGATTGCGCTTCTCGCACAACAAGCGGCCTTGGCGTCATCCGGCGCCCGCTGATTCGGGACGCGCCTCGTGCGCCAGGATCTCAACGCGTGACGAACCCACTCGGAGACGCACTCGCCGCCGGCCGCTTCTGCTATGTCGTAGAGCTCGTGGCATCGCGGCGCAAGCGCGAGGCACAGCTTTTCGAGATCGCGTCGGGGCTCGCGCGGCTGCCCGAGGTGGTGGCGGCCGGCATCACGAACTACGCGGGCGGCGCGATGGGGCACGACCCCCTGCGGATCGCGGTCGGGGCCCTCGCGCGAGGCCTCACGCCGAATGTCCACCTCACCTGCGTGGGCCAAGATCGGCAAGGGCTCCGGAAGACACTCGAAGAGATGCATGCGCTCTCCCTGGAGAACGTCCTTGCGCTCACCGGCGATTACCCGAAGACGGGAGATCGACCGCCGGTATTCGACCTCGACTCCGTGCAGCTCGTCCGGCTCATCGACGAGATGCGTCGCGGTGGCATGGATTTCAACATCGGGGTCGCCGTATCGCCGTTCAAGTACTCTGAAATCGACTGCGTCTACCAGTATCTGAAGCTCGAGAAGAAGATCGAGGCTGGCGCAGACGTCGCGATCACGCAGGTTGGCTGGGACGCCCGGAAGTTCGAGGAGCTGAAGCGTTATCTCGATAGGCGCGAGCTCCACACACCACTGCTTGGAAACGTCTACGTCCTTGACCTCAAGACGGCAGAAAGGATGGCCAAGGGCGGGCCGCCGGGCTGCTGGGTCTCGCCGGAGCTGCTCGGTGCGGTCCGCGCCGAGCGCCAGGAGAAAGACGGCGGACGCCACGCCCGTCTCGATCGTGCGGCGCGCACGGTGGCACTGCTGCGCGGGCTGGACTACGCGGGAGCCTACATTGGGGGCATCCACGATTCCGACCAGATCTCCTGGATCATCCGACGCGCGGAGGAGCTGGTCCCGCAGTGGAAGGAGCTGGCAGCCGAGCTGCAATACGGCGCGCCGGGAGGCTTCTATCTGTACGATCGCCCGGCGTGGGCAGACGCGGACGCTCCGCATCGAACAGCGCCTCCGAGTCCTACGGCGCCGAAAGACCGGCCTCGGCGAGAGCTCGTGCCAAGGATCCTCGACCTGCTCGGGCGGACGTTCCCGGTCAGACGTGACACGCGGCTCCGTCGTACGCTCACGAGCATCTTCGCGTGGATCGAAGGGCGGCCGCGCCTGGCCGCCGCCTTCGAGCGCGCGGAGCTCGCCCTCAAGAAGCCGCTCTTTGGCTGCCAGGCCTGCGGCAACTGTGTCCTCGGCCACATGGAGTACGTCTGCCCGCAGACCTGCCCCAAGCAGCTTCGCAACGGCCCGTGCGGCGGGACTCACCGAGGCCAGTGCGAGGTCATCCCCGACAACCAGTGCATCTGGGTAAAGGTGTATCAGCGCGCCAAGGAAGCGGGTGAGGTCGAGAGCCTGAAGGTTTACATCCCACCGCCCAACCGTGAGCTGCAGGGAACCAGTTCGTTCATCAACTTTTTCCTGGAGCGCGACAGCCTGAGCGCGCCACTGAATCGTGATCGACGCCGCGGCGCGCGAGACAATGACCGCATTGGCATGGCTCAACATCGGCCCAGCTCAGGCAGCTCGTCAAGCAGCTCGGCCCCCTTCGAGTAAGCCCGGGCGCCCGAGCCACAACCAGCGCAGTCTTTAGAATGGGGGGGCCCAACATGCCTGCTTCATTCAAAGCCGATCCTCCCCAAGAAGGTTTTCTGAAAGCCGGGCAGCGAGCCGAGCTCGATGTAGCGGCATTGCGCCGCGAGGCGCCGCGCCCGCTCGCGCAGCGCGACCGAGGCGAGCGTCATGCGCACGCCGACTCCCGCCGCGTTCCCGACCTGGGCGAAGCGCTCGAGCGGCAGCGGCGGGAGCAGGCCGATCGTGACCGCGCTCTCAAGACCGATATAGGCGCCAAAGGCGCCGGCGATCACGACCTGGTCGAGCGCGGATTCCTCGAGTCCGGCCTCGCGTAGCAGCAGATCGATGCCCGACCGGATCGCCGCCTTGGCGAGCTGAACCGCCCGCACGTCGTTTTGCCCGAACGCCACATCGTGCGCGAGCATCACCTCGAGGCGCTCGCCGTCTTCACGGACGGCGGGATGGCCCGCGCGAATCCCGCCGTGTCGGTCGATGATCCCCGCCTGGACCATCGTGGCCACCGCGTCGAGCACGCCGGAGCCGCACAGTCCCACCGGCTCCACACCGCCAATCACCTCGACCTCGATCCGCTCGTCCTCGATGCGCACACGCTCGATCGCGCCTTCGGCCGCCCGCATGCCTGCCCCGATGTGGCCGCCTTCCAGGGCGGGACCCGACGGGCAGGAGACGGTGGTGATGCTGCCGGCGTGAATCAAGGAGATCTCGGTGTTGGTGCCGATGTCCATGACGATCGTCGTGCCGTGCACCCTCCGATTCTCGGTCGCCAGCAGCGCCGCCACGTGGTCGCCGCCGACGAAGCCGCCGACGTTCGGCAGCAGGTGCGCGTAGGCGCCCGCGGCGGCGGCAAGACCCAGGTCGCGGGCCTTGACGTCAATCGCTTCGCACATCACCGGCACGAAGGGCGCGCGGCCAAGCTGAGCGACGGGCAGGCCCAGCAGCAGGTGGTGCATGGCGGTGTTGCCGCAGATCGCGATGTCGACGACCTCCTCGGGAGCGACGGAGACCGCGTCGCACAGGTCCCGCATGAGTCCGGCGATCGCAGTCACCGCGGCCGTGCGCAGCTCGGCGCCACCCTCCGGCGCGAGAATGGCATAATTGACGCGGCTGACCAGGTCGGCGCCGTAGGATGCCTGGGGATTCTCGATTCCCAGGCTTGCGAGCCTGGTCCCCGTTTCGAGATCCATGATGAAGCCGGCGACGTTGGTCGTGCCGAGATCGACGGCAAGGCCGAGGCTGCGCCTGCCGGCGGGGCCGACGTCGATCACCTCGTCGCCTCGCACCGTCGCCTGGAGGCGCCAGCCGCTCGTGCGCAGCAGCCCGGACAACTTGCGCAACGCGATGAGATCGAAGCGCGCCGCACCGCTGTGGCGTAGCGCGTCGAGGACTCGATCCGCGTCGGCACCGCCACCCGTCAGACTCGCAGGCGCAATGAGCACGTTGTGGATGCGTGCCGCGGGCTCCGGGGACACCTTCACGGCGCCTTGTCCGTCGACCTCGGCCCGCACGATGGGCGCGAGCGAGCGGGGCGAGACCTCGACCGTGCAGTCGCCAAGCGGTCGAACCTGGCAGGCGCGCACCCACTCGCTGATCCGTGGCGTCGCGGAAACGCCGGGTTCCGGCCGCAGGAATTCGACCTCGCCCGACACGATCTGCACCATGCAGGTGCCGCACACGCCGCGGCCGCCACAGGCGCCGACGACGCGAATACCGGCGCGCCGCGCACACTGAAAAAGCGTTTCGCCTTCGATGCACCTGGCCTCGCGGTCCGGGTTGGCGAACCGAACCTGGAACCACGGCGCAGGTGCTTTCACTGCGTCCGGTGCGCCAGGATTCTGCATCGATCCTTCGATGGACAGTGGTCGCATCGCCGCGAGGAACGCCCCGACAGGTTTCGGCCGAGAGTCGCGAGGAAAGAGAGGGATTTCACCGGGGCCAGCATGCCGTGGGCGGTCAGAGCGATCGTGTTCGGCTCCGCGCCCGCCAGCGCAAGGAGAGTCGACTGCTGGTCGAGCGCAATACCAGAATCGCCGGGATGGAGCTCGGCGCCCGTCTCCAGCTCCTGCCGTCTGGCCTCGCGCCGAATTCGAGCGAAGGTACGGTCTGCGACGCGGAAGAGCAACTCGTTGCCAACCGCATCGAGCGCCACGGCCAGCAGCGGCCGGTGCGCCCGGAACAGCGCAGTGACCCGCGCCTCCAGCGCTCCCCCCAGCGTGCACGTTGCCGCCGCCACGGCGGTCAGCTCGCCAGACTCGGCCGCCAGTTCCGCGACGCGGAGCGTTGCGTCGCCTAGGTCGATTGTCTCGCCACGCAATTCGCGCACCGGGAGAATCCGATAGCTGAACGCCGGCTGAACCAGCGCGTCGCGCTCGATCAGGTCGAGCGCTTCCTGCCGCGCTCGCCCTTCCACCCCCGACGCTCCTGGGAGCGCCGCGAGCGCACGGAGCACACGGCTCAGGTCGATGGAGCGCATCGCCGGCATGCCTGTCCCTTATGGCACGTACTTACGCGCGGCCTCGAACATCGCTGTCACGTTTTCGGGCTTGGATTCGTCGGGAATTCCGATGGCGCCGTCGAGGATGAAACCTCCACCCTTGCCGACCTTCTCGATCAGCATGCGGCAATAGGCGTCCACCTGCTCGGGGGTGCCTGTCGTCAGCATCGAGGCGGGCACGTTGCCACGCAGGCACACGACGTCGCCCAGTACTTCTTTTGCCTTGACGAGGTCGGTGCGCTCGAACCAGTAGACCGCCTTGCCGCGCGGAATATCGGCAAGCGTTTCCAGGCGCGTTGTGCAGTCGCCCTCCCACAGCGGCACGGGGACGAGGTCGTTCTCGATTCTGAACGATTCAGCGTAATCGGTCAGCCGCTGCGCCTCTTCCCCGGCCTTCTGCAGCGCAGTAAACGCGCGCACGATGCCAGATCTGGCGAACTCACGCGCGGCGACCAACAAACGGATGTAGTAGAGGCCAGGGAACGTCGGCAACTCTTCAAAGCCCTCGAACGCCTCCCCGACGCGCGGAAGATACTTGGATTTCTCCGCGCCGAGATCGGCGCCAAAGCCCGCTTCGGTGACGACGTAGTCGGTGAGTTTGAGCGCCGTCGTGGTGGCGAGCACCGAGTTGCAGCCGTGGGCGATGTTGGCGAAGGGACCACCGTGGATGAACGCCGGGGTGTTCTCCAGGGTTTGCGCCAGGTTCGGCTTCAACGCGTCTTTCAGGAGCACTGCCATGGCGCCGTGGGCTTTCAACTCACGCGCATGGATCGGCTTCTGTTCGCGGGTATACCCGACGATGATGTTGCCAAGCCGATCCTTCAAGCCCTTCAGAGAGGTGGCCAGGCAGAAGATCGCCATCACTTCTGAGGCGACCACGATGTCGAATCTGTCCTGGCGCGGGAAGCCGTTGGACGGCCCGCCCAGGCCCACCGTGATCTCGCGCAGCGCCCGGTCGTTCATGTCCACCACTCGCTTCCACATGATGCGCCTGAGGTCAAACCTCAGTTCATTGCCGTGGTGGATATGGTTGTCGATCATCGCCGCCAACAGGTTGTTGGCGAGGGCAATCGCGTGGAAGTCGCCGGTAAAATGCAGGTTGATGTCTTCCATCGGCGCCACCTGCGCGTAGCCGCCGCCCGCCGCGCCCCCCTTCATGCCAAATACCGGCCCCAGGGAGGGTTCGCGCAGACAGATGGAGGCCTTCTTGCCGATCCGGTTTAATGCATCCCCCAGCCCCACCGTCGTGGTGGTCTTGCCTTCCCCCGCCGGGGTCGGGCTGATCGCGGTCACCAGGATCAGCTTGCCGTCGGGCCGGTTCGCGAGGCTGTTCACATAGTCGAGCGATATCTTGGCCTTGAAATGGCCGTAGGGCTCCAGATGTTCGTCGTCAATGCCAAGCTGGTCCTTGGCCACTTTCGTGATGCGCTGCAATGTCGCCTTCTGCGCGATTTCGATATCGGTTGCCATGGCGGTAAACGCTCCCGAAGAAATTGGACGAGCTCTTCATAGAACAAAAAGGCCCGCCCTGGAGGCAGGACGGGCCTTGGAGGATAACCGCGAAACAAACTTAGAGGGGAGACCTCAAAGGTCCGCCCTACTCCCTACCACTCGAACTGCGTGCTGATCTTCACGAAGCGGGCCTGCAGGATCAGCGTAGGCACCTGCCAGGTCGCGAGACCGCCTGTGACCGGAACGTAGTTGTTGTTCTGCGACAGGACCGTGCTCGCGTTGAACGCGTTGTAGAGGTCGAGGCTGACGGTCGCCCGGGCCGAGCCGAACCGCAAGATTTTGCCGACGCGAAAATCGAACTGGTTCAGCCGCTCGCCGTACTCGGTGCCCGGCTCGACCATGTTCACCGTGGTGTTCGCCTGGCTGCCCGAGAGGTTCCGTCCCAGCGAGGGGGCCACGATGGCGTTGTTCACCGCCCAGTTCGCCGCGATCGCCGACCCGGGCAGGCTCTGGAACGCGCCGCTGGTCTGCACGTCGATCCGCCGGATCCGATAGGACGCGGTTGCCTTGACCTGGGTCAGCCAGTTCGTGTCCTGATGACAATACGGCAGGCCGTTGACGCTTATCTCCGGCAACTGCGCCAGAATCTCGCAGTTGTCGGTCGAGGTGCGTCCGGTGCTCGTCCCACCCGAGAGGTTGAGCCCGTTGGCCATCCGCGCGCTGACGTTGACGTCCACGCCGTTCCAGTGCTCGATCTGTTCGCCGAAGTTGTTGGCCAGTTGGGTGAAATTGTCTACCTGGCCGAACTTGGCGTTGTTCACGTTCTTGAACCCGGCGACCGTATACCCGCCCCCGCCGGGCAGGCGCGAATCCCTAGCGGACCTCGGGAATCTTGAGTGTGCCCGTGTAGAGCGCCATGCCGACGACGGCGTCGACGCCGAGAGTGTCGAGGTCGTCGATCTCCGCTTGCGTGGTGATGCCACCAGCCGCCGTCACGCGCCTGGCGGTGGCTCGGCGAACGGCGAGAATCGCGTCGCGGTCCGTGCCACCCATCAGCCCTTCGGTGTCGACGTGGGTGTAGAGGAACTCGCCGCAGTAGGGCTCCAGCGCGTGCACCGCCTCGATCGGCGTAATCGGGAGCGACGTCTTCCAACCGTGTATGACGACATGGCCGCCTCGACTATCCACCGCGGCAATCACGCGATCGGCGCCCACCGCGTCTGCCAGGCGTTTGGCGAAGTCGAGATCGGGCCGGCCGTTTCGAAAGAGAGACGAGCCCGCAATGACTTGTCGGGCGCCGGCCGCGAGTACGTCCTGCGCCCTGTCGACTGTTCGGATGCCGCCGCCGACGCGGCAGGAGAGCGCGCCGGCGATCTGGCGAACGAGCGCCAGATTATCGCCGGCGCCGGTCGCCGCATCGAGGTCGATGACCTGCACCTTCGGAAAGCGCTCGAACCGCCGCACCCATCGGAACACGTCATCGTCTCTGATGGCGAGCTGTTCGCCTTGAACGAGCTGCACGACGGCGCCGCCCTGAAGATCGATCGAGGGAATCAGCATGGTTCACAGTCTGACCGGAATCCCACGTGCGTGTAGATGCTCTTTGAGGTGCCGTACGCTCGTTTCCGCGTAGTGGAAGATGGATGCCGCCAGGGCCGCATCTGCCCGGCCGGTGGTGAAGACGTCGACGAAGTGATCGAGGGTGCCGGCGCCGCCCGACGCGATGACGGGAATAGACAAGGCGCTCGATACCGCGGCGGTCATCGCGCAGTCGAAGCCGCTTTTCGTTCCGTCACGATCGATAGAGGTGAGCAGAATCTCGCCGGCGCCACGCGCCTCGGCTTCTCGCGCCCACTCTACCGCATCGCGGTCCGCGGATGTCTTGCCGCTGCGCGCGTACACCGCGAAGATGTCACCGCTCTTCTTGGCGTCTATCGCGACGATGACCGCCTGGCTGCCGTAGCGCCGCGCGAGCGAGGTAATCAGCGTCGGATTGGTCAGCGCCGCCGTGTTCACGCTGACCTTGTCCGCTCCGGCCTCGACCGCCGCCGCGGCGTCCGCCTCGGTGTGAATGCCGCCACCGACGGCGAGCGGAATGAAGAGCTCCCGGGCCACGGCGTGGATCGTCTGCGCCAACGCGCGTCGCGCCTCGATCGTGGCGGTGATGTCGAGGATCACGAGCTCATCGATGCCCTCGCGGTTGTAGCGGCGCGCCAACTCCGAGGGGTCGCCTGCCGAGCGCAGGCCCTCGAAGTTCACACCCTTGACCACGTGTCCGCTGCGGACGTCGAGGCAGGCGATGATCCGTTTAGACAGCATCGAGGAAGTTCCGGAGGATCTGCAGACCGACGTCTCCCGACTTTTCGGGATGGAACTGCACGCCGGCGACGCGATCGCGCTCGACGACGGCGGCGAATGGCTCACCATGCTCGGTGACGGCAGTCGTGTCGTCGGTGACGGGCGCGACGAAGCTGTGAGTGAAATACACCTGAGAGCCAGAAGCGACGCCCTTCACGATCGGCGTCTCGCGCGCGAGACTGAGACTGTTCCAACCGACGTGTGGAACTTTCAGGCTGCCGTTGCCGTGAAGTCGATAGCACCTGCCGCGAAGCAGGCCCAGCCCCGGGCATTCAGGCGCTTCCTCGCTGCCCTCGAACAGCCACTGCAGTCCCAAGCAGATGCCGAGCAGCGGCCGTCCTGCGGCCACGTGGGCGCGGATGGCCTGCGTCCAGCCGCCATCGAGGGCGCTCGTCGCGGCAAAGTGACCGACGCCGGGGACGACAATCGCTTCTGCCCGCTCCAGATCGCGCGGAAACGCAGGGTCGTACAGCTCGGCGCCAAGCGTGGCGAACGCCTTCCGCACCGACGTGAGGTTGCCCGCCTTGTAGTCAATCAGCGCGATCACAGCAATCCTTTGGTACTTGGCAACATCCGGGCGAGCCGCTTGTCTTTGGCACAGGCGACGCGCAGCGCGCGCGCGAACGCCTTGAACACGGCTTCGACTTGGTGGTGGCTCGAGCGCCCGTAGAGAATCTTCGCGTGCACGTTGGCGCGTGCGCCAAGCGCGAAACCGTCGAAAAAATCGTGAACCAGCTCGGTCTGCAGATCGCCGACTCGCGAGACGCGGACCTTCAGATCGACGACCGCATGCGGGCGTCCGCCGAGATCGATGGCGGCGACCGCCAGCGTCTCGTCCATGGGCATGACGAAGTACCCGGCCCGATTGATGCCCCGGCGCGCGCCGATCGCCTTGGCGACGGCCTCACCCAGGGCGATCCCGATGTCCTCGACCGTGTGGTGTTGATCGACGTCGAGATCGCCGCCGGCTTCGATGTGGAGGTCGAAGGCGCCGTGACGCGCGACAAGCTCGAGCATGTGATCGAGAAACCGGATGCCCGTCCGGACGCGGTACCGGCCCTTGCCTTCGAGGCCGAGGTTGACACGAATCCGTGTCTCCTTGGTCCGGCGATCGACTATCCCGCGGCGCACAGGACCTCCTCGATGGCGGCAATCGCGCGGCGTGTGTGCTCGACGCTGCCGGTCGAGATGCGGATGCAGCCGCCACAGCCGGGCTCGTTCGATCGATCGCGAAGGTAGATGCCGCGTCTCGTGACGCCAGTCACGAGTGCATCACAGCGATCGCCGGCGCCGACCAGTACGAAGTTGGCGTCGCTCTTCCAGTACTTCAGGCTCAGACGATCGCAGGCGTCGTAGAGGAGCGCCTTTGATTCCTGGACCTGGCGCAGGTAGTCCTGCAAGAACTCCCGATCGCCGAGCGCAGCCTGGACCGCCACCACCGCAGCGATGTTGACGCTGTAGACGGGCACGACGGCCCGGATCGGATCGAGGACTTCCGGCGCGCCGACGAGACACCCGATGCGCAGGCCCGCTAGGCCAAAGGCTTTCGAGAAGGTACGTCCGACAAGGACGTTGGGAAACGACGGCAGCTCGGGAATGAACGTCCGGCCGGCAAACTCCGCGTACGCCTCGTCGACGAGGACCACCGCGCCCTTCGGCACACGGTGCGAGATCTGACGAATCGCCTCGATCGGCATCGAGACGCCCGTCGGGTTGTTCGGATTGGTCAGAAACACGACGCGGGTGCGCGGTGTGATCGCACGAAGAACGAGATCCAGTGGAAAGCCGAAGCCGGGCCTCGGCATCACCGGCACGATCTGGCCGCCGACCGCTTCCGTATCGATGCGAAAGATCTCGAATGCCGGCTCTGGCACGACTGCTTCGGGGATCGGCCCGCCGACGGGCGGCCGCAGGTACGCGACCGCGAGCCCCATCAGCCCCTCATCGAGTCCGTTTGTGAGCGCAAGGCGATCGGGTTCCACCCCAAGGTACAGCGCGCAGGCGCGCGTGGCCGCGGCATACGGAGGGTAGAACGCGATCTCCTCGGGCCGCAGCGTCGCCAGCGCCTCGATCACGCGTGGTGAGCAGCCCAGCGTGTTTTCGTTCTGGTGCAGCCGGAGGCCGTCGTACAGCTCAGGCGGTTTGTCGTACGTCATTACGTACTCCGGGGACCCCTGGCCCCCGGTCGCGCTGCGCGGGGCCCCGGCGCCCCGCTCCGCAGTCGAACCTCGATTGATTCGGCGTGCGCGATCAGTCCTTCGGCGCGTGCGAGCGGGACGATGGTGGCGGCCAGCCGTGCGAGGCCCGGCCGCGTGACGCGCTGAACGGCCATCAGACGGACGAAATCGGCCGCGCCCAGACCACCGCGGAAGCGCGCGGCGCCGGAGGTCGGCAGGACGTGATTTGAGCCCGTGGCGTAGTCGCCGGCCGCCTGTGCCGTGTAGGGCCCGATGAAGACGGCACCGGCGGTCAGCGGTTGCCTGGCGAGCGATTCGCGATCGAGCACGAGATGCTCCGGCGCCAGCCGGTTCGCCAAGGCGATGGCCTCGCCGGCCGAGCGCGTGACAATCACGGCGCCATGCTTGGCCAGCGACCGGGCAACGATGGTCCGGCCTTTCGACTGCGCCCTGACGACCCTCGCAACGCGCTCGGCGAAGGGCCGGCTCCAGGTGATCAGGATCGAACGGGCATCGGGATCGTGCTCGGCCTGCGCGATGATGTCGGCGGCGACCCATGCCGGCCGACCCGAGGCGGCCACGATGACGATCTCGGTCGGTCCCGCGTAGAAATCAATCGCACAATCGCCGGCCACGAGCGACTTCGCCGCCGCCACGTACTTGTTGCCGGGCCCGACAATCTTGTCGACACGCGGAATGGTCTTGGTGCCGTAGGCGAGCGCCGCGATCGCATGAGCGCCGCCAACGCGAAAGAGCCGCGTCACGCCGGCTTCAAGGGCCGCGGCCATCACGACCGGGTCGGGACGTGGACACACCGCGATAATCTCGCCGACACCGGCGACGCGTGCCGGCACGGCCGTCATCAGGAGCGAGGAGGGAAGCGGGAATCGTCCGCCCGGCACGTAGCAGCCAACCCGCTCGATCGGCTCGACACGCTGCTCGACGGACACGCCCGGCACGACCGCAAGCTCCCAGTGCGCGGGCATCTGACGCGAGGCGACTCGCGCAATGGCTCGCGCGGCCCGGCCAATCGCCTGGCGCACGTCGGTCGGAACACGTGTCGCTTGACGACGCATGTCGCCGATCGAGATCTCGATCGGCGGCTCGACGTGATCGAAGCGGCGCGCGAAGTCGACGAGCGCTGGGTCGCCGCTCGTGCGGACGCCCTCGACGATGCGACGCACCCGGCGCTCGAACGCAGGATCCCGGTGCCCGCGACGCGCGAGCACCCGGTTCACCGCGGCGCGGTCGGTCGAGGCGATGATGCGCATCACAGGACGATCTTGTTGAGCGGATACTCGACGATCCCCTCGGCCCGCGCGGCTTTGAGGCGGGGGATCAGGTCGCGCACCGTACGCTCTTCGATGATGGTGTTGACGGCCACCCACTCTTCGTCGCTCAGGGAGGAAATGGTCGGCCGCTGAAGCGCGGGCAGCAGCGCCAGTACGGCGGCCAGATCGGGTCGCCGTACGTTGAGCATCAAGCCGACGCGTCCCTGCGCCTCGATCGCGGCCCGGAGCAGAAGGGCGACGTTCTCAATCTTCGTGCGCTTCCAACTGTCGGCCAGTGCCGATCGGTTGGCGATGAGCTGCGTGTTCGACTCCATCACGGTGTCGAGGATGCGCAGACGGTTGGCCCTGAGCGTCGATCCGGTTTCGGTGGCTTCGACGATGGCGTCGGCGAGCACGGGCGGCTTGACCTCGGTGGCGCCCCACGAGAATTCGACAACGACCTTGACGCCGTGACGGGCGAAATAGGCGCGTGTGACGCGTACCAGCTCCGTCGCAATCGTCTTGCCCTCGAGATCGGCCGGCGCATGAAACGGCGAGTCGATCGGTGCGGCCAGCACCCAGCGGACCTTGCCGAGACTCTGCTTGGCATACACGAGATCCGCCACGCTGGTGAGGACACCCGTTCTGCCGTCACCGAGCTCGTGTTCGGCCACCCAATCCTGGCCGGTGAGCCCCGCGTCGAGCACGCCGTCGGAGACGTAGCGGGCCATCTCCTGCGCGCGAATAAGCATGCACTCGAGCTCGGGATCGTCGACGGTCGGGAAGTACGATCGCTGATTGACGTAGAGATTGAAGCCCGCGCGTGCGAAGAGATGGATTGTCGCATCCTGCAGCGAGCCTTTCGGGATGCCAAGTTTAAGCTTCATCGTTCCGTCTCAGAGAGTCGCCGGTAAAAGCATGAACGCTCTCCGGTGTGACACACGTTGCCGCTGCCCAGCCGCTTCACCTTCACCACAATCGTGTCCTCGTCGCAATCGACGAGCACGTCGACGACCTCGAGCCGATTGCCGGAGGTCTCGCCCTTCGTCCACAGTTTGTTGCGCGTGCGGCTGAAGAACGTTGCGTAACCCGTGCGGCGCGTCTCGGCCAGCGCCTGCTCGTTCATGAACCCCACCATCAGGATCTCGGAGCTCTCCGCATCCTGAATCACTGCCGGGATGAGACCGTCGAGTTTTGAGAAGTCCATAAAAACAAAAACCCCGCCGAATTCCGGCGGGGCTGCATGTCGTGGGTGTTCTGTCTGGCTGTCTTCCCAGGGAGACCCTAGATCACGCGTAACTCCGCCGGCCACTGCCGCGGTGATGATGATGCCGTGCGTGATGAGTCGTCCCACACATGAGGGGGGAAGCGTAATCCATCGTCCCTCCGCGTGTCAACGACGACGAGTCGCTTCTGTCAACGACGAGTCGCTTCCGCCTCCCGCGCGATCATCACTTCGGTCGCCTTCACGATCGCCAGCGCTTGGTCTCCGCGTTTGAGCTTGAGCTCGTCGACGGCGTCTCTGGTGATGACCGCGGTCAGCGTCTGATCCCCGATGCGAAGCCGCACTTGAGCGAGTAACCCTTCGACCCGCACTTCGTCCACGAAGCCGCGTAACTGATTGCGTCCACTGAGCGCGACGATGACGCCCGGACTCGACCGGGACCGAGAGCGGCGGCCGCTTGACGCGGTTGGCGCGAGCAGGCGATCGACTTCGGCCTCCTCAATCCGGTGGTGGCCGCCTGTGGTGGTGCGCGTGCGGACGCGGCCCTGGTAAATCCACTGCTTCAGCGTCGAGTAGCCGACACCGAGGCGCTTGGCGGTTTGCCTGACAGTTAGAAGAGCCATATGACTAAAGTCGTTGACTAAAACGACTGTAATCATACTAAACTGTTCGCCTGGAGGCCATCCCGATGTCGCCCTCGCGGTTCACGGTCGTCTTCATTCTTGTGCTCGTCCTCGCGGTCACCGGGCCCGGCCTGTTGTTGGCTCAGAGCCGTTCGAGGCTCGTCAGAATCGCTGCGGCGTCCGACCTTCGCTTCGCGCTGGAGGAGTTGACGGCGAGACTCCGTGAAGCGCAGCCGGATCTGGACGTCCGCGTAACCTATGGATCCTCGGGAACCTTCTTCGCCCAAATCGTCAACGGCGCGCCGTTCGACCTGTTCATGTCGGCCGACATGGACTACCCGCGCCAGCTGGCGGCTCGTGGTCTGACGGTCGCCGGCAGCGAGTTCACGTACGGGATCGGCCGCTTGGTCGTGTGGGTGCCGTCGATGTCGGTCCTCGATGTCGAGAGAGCCGGTATGCAGGTGTTGACCGATCGACGGGTGCTGCACGTCGCGATTGCCAATCCGGAGACTGCGCCGTACGGTCGTGCCGCCGAAGCAGCGATGCGGCGCCTGGGAGTCTACGACAGTGTGAAGCCCAAACTGGTGCTGGGCGAGAATGTCGGTCAGGCCTTACAGTTCGTGCAGAGCGGTTCAGCCGAGGCGGGCATCGTCCCTCTAGCGCTGGCGATCGCTCCCACTGTCAGGACGGCCGGACGGTTCTGGGCCATTCCTCTTGAGGTGTATCCGCGGCTGGATCAGGGCGGCGTGGTCCTGCGCGGGGCAGCCGACATCGATGCGGCGCGCCAAGTTCGCTCGTTCCTGCTCGGCGATGCGGCCCGGACGATCCTCAAACAGTACGGGTTCTCTTTTCCCGAATAGCCGGCATGGACTGGACGGCCTTCTGGGTCAGCGTGCGACTCTCGACGGCGACGATGCTGGTGTTGATCGTCGTGGGTGTCCCGCTTGCGTACTGGGTTGCGTTTTCGCACCGACGATGGAAGTTCCTTGTTGAGGCCGTTGTCGCGCTGCCCCTGGTCCTGCCACCGACCGTCCTTGGCTTCTATATCCTTGTGGCCACCGGGCCCATGAGCCCGTTCGGACGCTGGTACGCCTCGACTGTCGGCCGTGGACTGCCGTTTTCCTTTCAAGGGCTGCTCGTGGCGTCGGTGCTCTATAGCCTGCCGTTTGCGGTTCAGCCGTTCAGCGCGGCGTTTGCGGCCGTCGATCCGCGGTTGATCGAAACGTCGTGGACGCTGGGCGTCTCACGTCCTGCGACGTTTGCGCGCGTCATCCTGCCGCTGTCGGTGCGTGGTCTGGTCACAGGTATGGTGCTGAGCTTTGCGCACACACTCGGTGAGTTCGGCGTGGTGTTGATGATCGGCGGCAACGTTCCAGGCTCGACGCGCACGGTGTCAATTTCGATTTACGACGCCGTCCAGGCCCTCGACTATCAGGCAGCCGGGAGCACGTCATTGGTGCTTCTGGCCGTGTCGTTCGTGATTCTCGCCATCACGTACGCGCTTCAGCGTTCGGCGTGGGCGGCATGGCCGATCAGGTGACGATGGAGGTCGATTTCACCCACCGGTTCGCGAGTGGCGTCCAAGTGCGGGCGTCGCTCGTTCAGGACGTGGCGCCGGGCTCGATGCTCGTCCTCTTCGGCCCCTCCGGCGCCGGCAAGACGACGATCCTGCGGGCGCTCGCGGGCCTGTTCGAGCCCGATCAGGGCCGGATCGGGCTCGACGGCGCTGTGTGGTTCGAGTCGAGCAGCGGCCGGTTTGTGTCACCCCAGGGGCGCGCCGTCGGCTACGTTGCCCAGAACGCAGCTCTCTTTCCACACCTCACCGTCCGAAAGAACATCGAGTACGGATTGCACGGCGCGGCGGACCAACGGCGGCTGCGGACCGATCATCTTGTCGAGCTCATCGGGCTTTGCGGGCTCGAATCACGCTATCCGCGGCAACTCTCAGGTGGACAGGCGCAGCGCGTGGCGCTGGCCCGGGCGCTGGCGCCCGCGCCGCGGCTCTTGCTGCTCGACGAGCCGTTCGGTGCGCTCGATGCGACAACCAGACGAGCCCTCCGCTCGGAACTCCGCACCGTTCTTCGGGATACTCGAACGTCGGCGATTCTCGTCACGCACGATCGGCTGGAGGCGATGGCCATGGGCGATCTCATGGCCGTGATGGTGGAAGGCGTGATTCGGCAGGTGGGTCCGGTGGCCGATGTGTTCAAGCGTCCCGGTGATTCAGCCGTCGCGCGATCGCTTGGAGTCGAGACGGTCCTGCCGGCGATCGTGGGCGATGTCAATGACGGCCTGGTGACGCTTCGGATTGGCAGCGGGACGTTGACGGCCGTGGCAGAGGCCGCCGGCAAGACCGGCGACAACGTCTTTGCCTGCATCCGAGCGGAGGACGTTGTCGTGTCGGGGCAACCCTCGGCGGGCGGCAGCGCGCGCAATCATCTGACGGGGCGCGTGATCGCCATCGAGCCGGAGGGAGCAGTCGATCGAATCACCATCGAGTGCGGATTTGAGCTGGTTGCGGCGATCACACGTCAGTCGCGCGAGGAACTCGGACTTGGCCCTGGCTCGACAGTGGGCGCTGCCATTAAGGCCACCGCCATTCACGTTGTGCCGAAAGTGTGATGCATGACGGAGCGTCCGACTTCCGATGGCAAGCGGCCGATTCAGCCCATGGTGGAGTTCGCGGAGGTTCTGAAGAACTCGCCGTACATCGGCGAGCTGGTGCCGGGACTGCCCGATCATCTCAGTGATTTTCCGTCGGCGCGACTGCCCGGATCGGAGGATTTTCTGTACTGGTCGAAGGAGCGATTCGGGATCGCGCCCTTCATTACCGTGACCCACGTCACGATTTCGCACGCGGCGTCGGGCGCGCTGGTCATCACCTCGAGGGACGTCTACTCGAGCAGGTATTTCGACGCCTCGATCGGGCTGACGATCGCCAGCAGGAGCAAGGACGGCGGGTTCGTGCTCGTCTACGCCAACCGCTCGCACGCCAATGCGCTCAAGGGCAGCTTCAGCGCCCTGCGCCGGGCCCTCGTCGATCGCCGCGTTCGGGGCAGCCTCGATCAGGGCCTCAAGACCATCAAGAGCCGACTAGAACGGGACAAGTAGGAAGCCGAGTCACGGCCAAGAATTCCCCCTTGACCACTTGTACTAATACACTAGTATAATAGGCCAGGTACCAGACCCGTGGGCATCGTCTCGATCGACCCTCGTGACCGGACGCCGATTTATGCCCAGCTCGAACGCGGGCTGCGCGCAGCCATCGCAGCGGGCCGGCTGCACCCAGGCGAGCAACTGCCGACCGTCCGTGAGCTGGCCGTCGAGCTTCGCGTCAACGCCAATACGGTGGGCCGCGTGTACGCAGAGCTCGAACGGGCGGGCGTGCTCGAAACCCGGCGCGGCGTCGGGTCGTTCGTCTCCGCCACACCTGCGCAGGCGCGGCCGCCGCGCGAGCACGAACGACGACGGCGCGCCTTCGTTACCAGACTCCTAGCCGACACCGCCGCCGCCGGGTTCACGCTCGACGAGATCCTCGCCGAGCTCGACACGCACACATGAACATGAATCCAAGAAGGAGCAGCAGATGGCTTCGATCATCAACCCGCTGGGTGGCGCCCCCTCGTTACCTCGTTTGAACGTGGTTTCGGTCGCGCTCTTCGTCACAGCGCTCGCCATTGGCGCGGCGTGGTCGATCGCAACCGTCAACCCCGTGCCGTTCATCGTCCTGACCCTGGCGGGGGTTGTCGCAATGCAATCGCCGCGCGTTGCCCAGCAGTGGGAGCGTGCCATCGTCCTGCGTCTCGGGCGCTTTCAGGGGATGCGCGGCCCGGGGCTCTTCTGGATCGTCCCGTTCATCGACACCGTGTCGTCGTGGATCGATCAGCGGACGATCACGACGACCTTTGCGGCGGAACAGACGCTGACATCGGACACGGTGCCGGTCAGCGTCGACGCGGTGCTCTTCTGGATGGTGCACGACGCGCAGAAGGCCGCGCTCGAGGTGCAGGAATATTCGCAAGCGGTGAGCTGGGCGGCCCAGACGGCGCTCCGCGACATCATCGGCCGAACTGACTTGACCGATCTATTGCGCGGCCGAGAGCGCATCGAAACGGAGCTGCAGCAGCTCATCGATCAACGGTCGAACCCATGGGGTGTGACCGTCCAGTCGGTGGAGATGCGCGACGTCGTGATTCCGCCCGCGCTGCAGGACGCGATGTCACGCGAGGCACAAGCCGCGCGGGAGAAGCAAGCGCGGATCATCCTCGGCGAGGCGGAGCTGGCGATCGCGCATTCGTTCTCGGAAGCGGCAAAGGAGTACCACAACAACCCGACCGCGCTTCACCTGCGCGCGATGAACATGCTCTACGAAGGGCTGAAGGAGAAGGGCGCGCTGATGCTCATTCCGAGCAGCGCTGTGGAGTCGATGGGCATGGGGGGCTGATGGGCGCCGCCGCTCTGCAACAGCAGCAGCTGACCGGAAGCGGGACGGACGGAAAGAAGGAATAACCCGCGTCAGTACCGATAGTGGTCCGGCTTGTACGGTCCGTCGACCGGTACGCCGATGTAGTCGGCCTGATCCTTGGTCAGCTTCGTCAGCTTCACGCCCAGCTTGTCGAGGTGCAGGCGCGCGACCTCTTCGTCGAGCTTCTTGGGCAGCATGGTGACGGTCTTCGGGTACGTATCGGCGTTCTTGTGCAAATCGAGCTGCGCCAGCACCTGGTTGGTGAACGACGCCGACATCACGAAGCTCGGATGCCCGGTGGCGCAACCGAGATTGAGCAACCGGCCTTCGGCCAGCACGAGGATGCTGTGGCCGTCTGGGAATCGCCACTCGTCGTACTGCGGCTTGATGTTGATCTTCTGGATTCCTGGAAACTTCTTCAGCCCCGCCATGTCGATTTCGTTGTCGAAGTGGCCGATGTTGCCGACGATGGCCTTGTCCTTCATCGTCTTCATGTGATCGACGGTGATGATGTTGTGGTTGCCCGTCGCCGTGATGAAGATGTCGGCCGTTCGCACCATCTCGTCAAGCGTCGCCACCTGGTGGCCTTCCATCGCCGCCTGCAGCGCGCAGATCGGATCGATTTCGGTGACCACCACGCGGCAGCCCTGGCCGCGCAACGCCTGCGCGCAGCCCTTGCCGACTTCACCGTACCCGAAGATCACGGCCACTTTGCCGCCCAACATGACGTCGGTTGCACGTGCGAGACCGTCCGGCAGTGAGTGCCGGCAGCCGTAGATGTTGTCGAACTTGCTCTTGGTGACCGAGTCGTTGACGTTGATGGCGGGGAAGAGCAGCGTTCCGGCTTCCATCATTTGATAGAGTCGGTGCACTCCGGTAGTCGTCTCCTCGCTCACGCCGCGGATTGTTTTCGCGAGCCGCGTCCAACGTGTCTTATCCTTTGCCATCGACGCTCGAATCAGATCGAGGATGACACCCCATTCTTCTGGGTCTTTGTCTGGATTGAACGACGGCACGACGCCGGCTCTTTCGAATTCCACCCCTTTGTGCACCACCAGCGTCGCGTCTCCGCCATCGTCAACGATGAGCGTCGGGCCGGAACCGTCGGGCCATTCGAGCGCCTCGCTCGTGCACCACCAGTATTGCTCGAGAGTTTCACCCTTCCACGCGAAGACGGGCGTGCCCCTGGGGTTCTGAACGGTGCCGCCGCTCTCAGGCCGACCCACGACGACGGCGGAAGCGGCGTGATCCTGTGTCGAGAAAATATTGCACGATACCCAGCGAACATCGGCACCGAGCTCGGCGAGTGTTTCGATGAGTACGGCCGTCTGGATTGTCATGTGCAGGCTGCCCATGATGCGGGCGCCCTTGAGCGGTGTACCGCTGAAGTGCTGCTTCCTGAGCGCCATCAGTCCGGGCATCTCCTGCTCGGCGAGGCGGATTTCCTTGCGGCCGAAATCGGCCAGCGACAGGTCCTGGACCTTGTACGGCTCGCGGCCTGCGGCCTTGGCTGCCGCGAAGGGGTGCAGTTGTTCAGTCGCAGTTGGCATCGTCATTCTCCAGAGTGTGTCGAGCAGGACGTTGAGGCTCGCTCACACAGTATATCTTGCCAGGCCACTTCGATTCGTCACGATTGCCGGGCGGCGGAGGTGCCTCGCCGATCGCGGTTGACGAAGTCTAATCTATACATGTAGATTTGTCGATATGAAAGAGGCGTCCGCGCTCTACCGGCTGCTCGGCGACGAGGCGCGCCTGCGTCTGCTTGCCGTGCTGGCGCGCGAGCGGCTCAATGTCACCGAACTCACCGGCGTCCTCGGGCTGGCGCAATCCGGCGTGTCGCGCCATCTCAGGCTGCTGAAGGAAGCCGGACTGGTGCAGGAGGAGAAGGACGGGGGGTTCAGCTATTACCAGCTAGCGCCCGCGATCGGCGAGACCGGCAGCCATCTGCGCACGATGCTCGACGCGCAGTTCGCCGAATCGGCCGACGATCAGGCCGTACGGGCCGACCAGGCGCGACTTCACGAAGTGCTGCGGCTGCGCAAGGAGAACTTCGAAACGCACATCGGCCCCGACACGCGCGACGCGCGTCAGCTCGTGCCCGGCCGGAGCTGGGCGGCCTGGTCACGGGCGATTGGTCTGCTCCTCCCGCCGCTCAAGGTGGCCGATCTCGGCTGCGGCGAAGGGTACCTGACGGTCGAGGCCGCGCGCTGGGCCGCGCGCGTCATCGCCGTGGATCGTTCGGACAACGTGCTGCAACGCGCGCGGAGCCGGGCGCGGCGGCGGCACGTCTCGAACGTCGTCTGGAAGCGCGGCGAGCTGGAGAAGCTGCCGGTCGCGGACAACAGCGTCGACGTGGCCATGCTCTCACAGGCGCTGCACCACGCACTGCATCCCGCTCGGGCGGTCGCCGAGGCGGCGCGCATCACGGTGCCCGGCGGTCGTGTGCTCGTGCTCGATCTGCGGACGCACGGCGAAGCATGGGTCCGGACCAAGCTGGGTGATCGGATTCTCGGATTTGCCGACGACGAGCTCAAGGGCCTGCTGACCGCGGCCGGACTGCGCGACGTGCACGTCGGCGTCGGGGCGCGCAAGACCGGCGATCCGTTCACAGTACTCGTGGCGTCCGGGGTGAAGCCCTCGATGGCCCATCACGAAGACACGAAATCACGAAGGCGCACGAAGACCGTATGAGTCTTCGAGTGCGTCGTGGCTTCGTGATGAACAGGCGGTGCAATGAAGCGTGATGTCCTGAAAGAACTGGATGGACTGTTGGCAAAGCGGATTCTCGTCCTCGACGGCGCGATGGGAACGATGATCCAGCGGCACGCTCTGAGCGAGGCAGACTTCCGTGGCGAGCGGTTCAAGAGCCACGCGCGCGATCTCAAGGGCAACAACGATCTGCTGGTCCTCACGCGACCAGATATCATCGTCGGCATCCACCACGAGTATCTCGAGGCGGACAGCGACATCATCGAGACAAACACCTTCAACAGCAACGCCATCTCCCAGGCGGACTACGCGCTCGAGTCGCTGGCATACGAACTTAATGTCGAGGGTGCGCGCCTGGCGAAGGCCGCCTGCGCCGAGTGGTCGACGCGGACGCCGGATCGGCCGCGATTCGTGGCCGGATCCATCGGGCCCACGAACCGGACGCTCTCCATGTCGCCGGATGTGAACAACCCGGCATTTCGCACGATGACGTTCGACGCTCTCCACGAGGCCTACGCGACGCAGGTTCGGGGCCTGGTCGATGGCGGCTGCGATCTGCTACTGATCGAGACGATCTTCGACACACTCAACGCCAAGGCGAGTGTGGTCGCGATCGAGGATGTGTTCGAGGGGATCGGACGCCGGCTGCCCGTGATGATTTCGGTCACCGTGACCGACCGCAGCGGCCGCACGTTGTCGGGACACACGATCGATGCCTTCTGGACGTCGATGGCGCACGCCCGGCCGTTCAGCGTCGGCATCAACTGCGCTCTCGGCGCGCGCGACATCCGCCCGTACCTCGCCGAGCTGGCTGCGATCGCCCCGTGCTACATCAGCTGCCATCCCAACGCCGGCTTGCCCAATGCCTTCGGTCAGTACGACGAGCGACCGAACGAGACCGGCTCGTACCTGCGCGAATTTGCCGACAGCGGATTCGTGAACATCGTCGGTGGCTGCTGCGGCACGACACCCGATCACATCCGCGCCATCGCGGAGGCCGTCAAGGATCTCCCGCCACGCCCGAATCCCAAATCCCAAATCCCGAATCCCGAGCGTTTTACGCAGTTCGCCGGCCTGGAGACGCTTACCATCCGACCGGACTCCAATTTCCAGATGATCGGCGAGCGGACCAATGTGACCGGATCACTGCGGTTTGCCCGGTTGATTCGAGCTGGCAACTACGCCGAGGCCACTCAGGTGGCGCTCGAGCAGGTACGAGGTGGCGCGAATCTGATCGACGTGAACATGGACGAAGGGATGCTCGACTCGGAGCACGCGATGACAGAGTTCCTCAACTACATCGCAACCGAGCCTGAGATCGCGCGCGTCCCGGTGGTCATCGACAGTTCGAAATGGTCCGTGATTCTGGCTGGGCTCAAGTGCGTGCCGGGAAAGCCTGTCGTCAACTCGATCAGTTTGAAGGAAGGCGAAGAGGACTTCCTGCGAAAAGCGGCCCTGGTCCGCCGATACGGCGCCGGAGTCGTCGTGATGGCCTTCGATGAGCGGGGCCAGGCCGACACCGTGGAGCGCAAGGTGTCGATCTGCCGGCGCGCCTATGCCCTGCTGACCGAGCGCGCGGGCTTCGATCCGACCGACATCATCTGCGACCCGAACATCCTGGCCATCGCCACCGGTCTCGAGGAGCACAACCAGTACGCCATCAATTTCATCGAGGCGACGCGCATCATCAAGGCGACGTGTCCCGGCGTGAAGATCAGCGGGGGCATCAGCAATCTGTCCTTTTCCTTTCGCGGCAACGATCTGGTTCGCGAAGCGATTCATTCGGCTTTCCTTTATCACGCAATCGCGGCCGGCCTCGATATGGGCATCGTCAACGCCGGCCAGCTTGCGGTGTACGAAGACATTCCCCGCGAGGTGCTCGAGCACGTCGAAGACATCATTTTCAATCGCCGGCCCGATGCCACCGAGCGGCTGGTAGAGCTGGCCGCGACGATCAAGGGCGGCGGGAAGAAGAGGGAACAGGATCTGGCGTGGCGCGCCGCCACCGTCGAAAAGCGGCTGTCGCACGCACTCGTCCACGGGGTGGTGGACTTCATCGAAGAGGACGTCGAGGAGGCGCGGCAGAAGCTCGCGCGGCCGCTCGACGTCATCGAAGGGCCCCTGATGGACGGCATGAAGGTGGTCGGCGGTCTATTCGGGGCCGGAAAGATGTTCTTGCCGCAGGTTGTCAAGAGCGCCCGGGTTATGAAGAAGGCCGTCGCGTACCTCGAACCGTTCATG
>Ga0156016_134_pt13 | contig 29467 bp, 26 predicted proteins | sample RifCSPlowO2_02_FD_107670 | JGI IMG/M metagenome (GOLD analysis project Ga0156016, IMG submission 107670) | Acidobacteria bacterium RIFCSPLOWO2_02_FULL_64_15 | reverse complement strand
TCGCTTCGGCGCCGGACTTCGTTCGGCGCGCGCCGGGGGACATGATCTTCACCCAGGCCCGTTTCGTCCGCACCGTCACGACGCACGAAGATGTCGACGACGAGAGCGCGGCCGACGAGATCTGGGCGGGCGTTCAAACGCACACGCTTGCCTACATCGAAGCAGTACTTCCCGAGCTCAATCCGAAGCTGATGAAGTCTTGGGCGGGCGCGTGGGACACGGCAAAACGCCGCGGACCGGATTGGGCGCGGCATTCGGCGTCATCGATCCGGTTCCTCCTGATCGAGGTCCTCACGGCAGTCGCGCCGCCGGACAAGATCGACAAGGCGGATCTGCCGAAGGAGTTCGTCAAGAACGGCCAGATCCAGCGTCTCGGACAGATTCATTGGCTTTGCGGACCGCTGCAGAATCGTAGCTACGGAAAGGTCGTCCGGGCGGATCTCGATTCCGCGATGACGATCGTTTCCGCCATGAATGAAGCCGTGCACGAGGATGATTCGGAGGAACTTGAAGAGGCCTTCCGAACCATGGCGGTGCGCGCGGCCGTCGCTCTCTGCAACTTGCTGAAGCTCTGGAAAGCTCGGAACTAGGCGCCTATCGCCCAAGCCGGCCAATAAGCCTCGCGGCCGCGATTCACCCTCCGGACGGAGGAATCTCCATTCCGACCCGTCGGCCCGCATAGGAGCTGTTTTTGGCCCAGCAGTCGGCCGCTCAACGCCCATCCGGTAGAATCCGGCCGTGACTGGGGACGAGTACATGGAGGCGGTCCTGGCGAAGCACGAGCTGAAGCCGACCCTCATTTCCGGTCTGGCGACCAGCGCCGTTGTACCCAGGCTGAAGGAGTGGGCTGGAGCGTGGCTGAACGAGATCTCTTACGTCGGCTCCGTCGCTAAAGGGACCGGGATCTCCGGCACGACCGACATCGACATTTTCATCTCGCTAAAGTCGAACACCCCCAACACGCTTGAGGAGATCTACAACCTCCTCACCCAGAAGGCCACGGCGCTCAATTGGACGCCGCGCCAGCAGAACGTATCCGTCGGAATCATCTACATGGGTGTGAAGATGGATCTCGTGCCGGGGAAATTGCAGGAAGGCTATATGCCTTTCCATTCACTCTGGAAGCGGAAAGCAAACACGTGGACCCAGACCGCGCCGAGCATTCACATAACCGAGGTGCAGAAATCCCTCCGCACGCGGGAGATCCGGGCGATCAAGATCTGGCGGAAGGCCCACAATCTCGACTTCCCGTCGTTCTATCTCGAGCTGACCGTCATAAAGGCGCTTTCCGGCTGCTCGCAGTTCAATCTCTCGAACAACGTGCAGCGCGCCCTCGGATATATCGCGGATAATCTCACCACCGCGGCCGTCGAGGATCCCGCGAATACGAACAACATGATCTCTGACGACCTGACGCTCGCGGAGAAGAAGGTGATCGCGGCGCAGGCGAAGGCGTCGCATAATCAGCCGCGCTGGGAGCAAACGCTGTGGTAGACCTGAACGAGCTCAAAGAGCAGATGGCCGAAAACGCCGAGGCCACGAAGAACCGGCTGCACACGCTGTACGAAAAGATGCAGGACAGGATCGCGGTCGACCTGAAGAACGCGCGGGACGCCAACGAAGATCCCAACGCCAAGGGCGAGGCGTCCGAGGGAACGTGGCATCAGCTCTTCAACGCCTACCTCCCGCACCGGTACCGCGTCATCAAAGGAATCGTGATCGACTGCAACGGGGACGAGAGCGACGCCATTGACGTCATCATCCACGACCGGCAGTTCACCCCGGCGATCTACCAGCAGTTCGGGCTTCCATACGTTCCCGCAGAAAGCGTCTACGCGGTCTTCGAGGCGAAGCAGGAGATCGACAAGGGCAACATCGAGTACGCGGGCGCGAAGGCGGCGTCTGTCCGGACACTGCGTCGCACCAGTGCAACGATCCCGTTCGCCGCCGGCACGTACCCGAAAAAAGACCCGCCGCGGATCCTTGCGGGAATCCTTGCATACGAGAGCGGATGGACGCCGCCGTTCGGCGATTCGTTCCGCGAAGCGATCGGCGCGCTCGGTGCGGAACGGCAACTGGATCTTGGCATCGCAACCGCCCGCGGATGCTTCGAAGTGAGCTACGGCGCGAATGAACCGGAGATCACAATCTTCAAACCGGAACGCGCGCTCGCCGCTTTCCTCATCCGACTGCTCGCCCGACTCCAGGCGCTCGGCACTGTGCCCGCGATCGACTACGACGAGTACGGCCGCCTGCTAGACATCGAGAACACGTAGGAAGCCCCCCGGCACCGTTTGACGGCCGCGGCATCTTGCCGACGAAATTCGCAGCAGCATCATTTCTTCTGGGTCGCCATCCACTCAGATTCCATGGTGAGTTGACTGTCGCCTGAATAAGCCGATCTGCATAGCGGCGTGGCTGCTACAGGACTTGGCGGCCTATCCGGTCGGAGAATTACTCCTGAGTAGTCGCCAAGGGTTTATTTACCGACAGGCGCGTCGTCACCGACGACCATGCTCGGCTTGGCATCAACACACCGAGACGGTGGCACCATGCCTTGGTATCGCCAGAGGATTTGTCCTTGTTTATCGCACTGGCAGGCTGCGTGCGAGGCTTTGTTCGAACCGAGCGTTCGGCAAACCTCTCGCCCGCGCGCCGAACCGCGTTGGTCACCGCGCGTTGCACCACGGACTCGTGCAGCTTCGTCGACTTCTGCCGCCGAGACGCCCGTCGACCTGACGCACTACGCCGATCGGGCCAAGGCGCGTGAGGCGCCCGCGGCGTCAGGCGCAGGTGGAGCGCCCGAGGTTGCGATGTCTTCGCGGTTCTCGATCACGAGGCGACCGGCGCTCGACCTTCCGCTGCCCGCGAGTGGCCGTCCGGACGGGGCGGCCGATCCTGGCGCCGCGTCCGTCGAGCCGGACTTCGATCTCCACAGGAAGTTCGACGTGCCGGCGTTCCTCAGGCGCCAGGAAAACTGGGGGGCGAGCGCGGCGGTCGACCTACTTCTTTCCCCATCCATCCAGAACCGCTAGTTCCGGGCGGGGGAAGGAAACGGGCAGCGTGAAGACCCGTTGGTCGTACTCCACGTTGATCCAGTACGACGTCGTATTTTTCGTGTTTGGCCCCTCCACCATAGCGATTCTGGGCATTTGCAGCCCGCCGATGTCGGCGTAATCGCCCAGCGTGTAGCGAGTTTCTCGTGTGAAGTCGAGACCGGGCTTGTCGGTGGGAGCTCTCACCGTTCGGAATACAACAGCGCGGACGGGAAGGCGGCTCTGGCGGTCCAGATAATACTCTACGCGAATATCTGAGTGATAACCGAGCGGCCCAGTCTGCGGCACCGTCACCTCGACAACGTCCACGGCGACGCGGCCCACCCGTCCGCTGCGCGTCCCGGTTGGCACCGGCTTCATGAACGCCGTCTCAAGAAGGTACAAGAACTGGCCTTCGAGGAGATCGTAAGTGGCATCGTCAACCAGTGTCTTGCGGTCCGGAAGGCGACCGACATCGTTCCACCCCACGGGTTGTTCAAGGTCGAAGACTTGAAAGCCGTTTCCCAACGTGCCAGGTTGATGATCGAAGAACACCCAGAGCCGTGCTGGGAAAACGTAGAGGCGCTGGCGGGTGAACCCTGGATCGAGACGATTGCCAGGAGCATATATCGTCCGCTCGGTGACGACCAGATTCCGCACCGCTTCCAGCTTGGCGCGACCACCTTTCGCAGCGACGGCTTGATTCCACAGCATCGCGGCTTCGACATTCTGATCCGGCCCCGCCGTGGCGGACGCCCCGGCGGCGGCCGCCGAGAACAGCAGGGCGATTGTGAGGCGAGGACTCACGGTCATGAGATGGACCTTCCTCCAGCGCGAGGTTTAGTAGGGATCGCGCAGCTCGAAGAGATCCGGAAGTACTTCGATAAATGCATGACCAAACAAGCTCACCAGGTCCTGATTAGGATTGAAATTGTCCACGTCGATGTGAGCACTTCCCGTGGTTGTGTTCACGACGAACTGGATACTTCCCATGCCGTAAGTTCCATTGTAGGACCTGTAAGAGATTGTCTGCGTGCCGGGAAGCAGAATCTCCTGATGAAACCCGAACAGGGATCCGGTCGTGAAGGTCGCGCTCGGATCAGCATATTGCGACAGAGTCGCCAGATAGCCGACGGCCCAATCAGACAGCGTCACATGGAATCCGCCTCCATCCCAGCTGACGCGGGTAGCTTCTCCATCCAATCCCGCGGCCTGGAGCTGGAGGATGATTTGGTCCAGCATGTCGGATCCTTGGCCGTAAAAGGCCCAGACATCGTTCGACTCTCCTGAGACGACCATCTGCACGCCGGACACGGGAGGCAAGCCCCAGTGGCCGAAGAGCGCTTCCGCTTGAAGTGACTGGTAGTACGGGTCGTCGTAGTCGGGATCACCGCTGTTCAGGGATTGAATCAAGTCGGTGGTTGACCAGTAAAACGGGTTGTCTGCCCACGGGTCGTAGCCTCCTCCTCCCCCTCCCTGGTCGCATACCCATTCTGGATTGTCCGTGTCGTACCCATATTCCCAGTAGCACTCGGCGTACAGCGTCGGCGACACGGCGTTCGCGGCCGCCGCCGCGAAGGTCTGGACGCGGTCCCAGCCCGACTGCATCCACGCGAGTGGCGTGACGGATGGCTGGCTGCGAGTGACGGTCAGTGGCTGTGGACGCCCGACGCGGCGTCCTGCAGCGTTCCGCACGATCCGCTGGCCGGCGAACTCGTGAGGTCGGCTGGTTACGCCGCGCAACTGCGCGCGACTGCGGCCCGCGCCATCGTAGTACGTGTAAAGCGCGTTTTCCCCCTGCCAGCGTGGGCGCTTGACGAAGAGCGCCACCGCGTCGCCTGTTGGACTGTATACGCGTCGCTGGACCTCTCCGGTGCGCAGGTTGGCTGTCCGGATCGTGCGGCCGGCGCGATCACGCTCCACCTCAGTAACGGTGCCGTCGGCGTCAACCTGCAGCGCGGCCGTCCCCGTCTCGTAGTCGTAGGTGCTCGCAAGGACACCGGCGTCGGTCCACGATGTCGTGGCAAACGCCCAGGCGTTGCGCGCCCGGCCGTCTGTGAACACGTCGGTGTAATCCAGCCCGACGGACCGGCCGTCGGAATCCGAGAGCTGTGCCAGCGTGCCGGTGGCGTTGTACGTGCGGCGCTGCTCGAATGTCCGTGCGCCGACGCGCCGCCGAATCGTGCTCACCAACCCTCGGCCGGCGGTACGCGATGGTCCGTACTCGCGGCGGTCGTGCTGTGCCGCGACCCCCTGATCGACGACGTCCGCCCTGTCGTACTCAAAGCTCGTGGTTGTCTCACCTGCGTCGCCGGATGTCACTACGGTGGCCGGCAAGTGGAGCACGTGACGACCCACATACGCCGGCGTCCGGTTGTATGCGACTTGCATGCGGCCGGTGATGCCCCCGGCCTTCGAGGTGGTCGTACCGACCAGCATGCCAAGCTCGTCGTACGTCGTGCGCGTGTCTTCGCCGTTGCTGGGCGTCTGCCAGACGACATCATGTGTTCGGCGGACCGTGCGAACGAAGCGGCCGCCACGATAGATGTCGCGCCATGTGGTGTGCTCGGTCAGCGTCAGCACGCCCGCCACATCACGTCGCTCCATCCGACGCACCAGGCCATCGTGCCGACCGCCGGTCTCGAAGAACTCGGTGCGCGTCGAACCGTCCTCCCGCGTCACGCGCCCCCAGGCGTGGTCTGGTGCGACATCGAGCCGCACGATCGTCGCGTCGGGCGAGTCGGCGTCGGCCACCCAGGTGCGGACTTCGCTCGGACGAGGGGCATTGTCGATGGGCGCGTTTGAACTGACGGGGAGATTCAGCGACGAGGACATCAGGAGATGCCCGTCCGGCGCCAGCCTATCGATCCGCCACACCTGGCCGAGCGCGGTGTAGGCAAACACGACGCTCGAGCCATCCTTCAGCCCCAGATGAGTCAGAATCTTTACACGGCCGCCGGCCGCGACGCCGCGCACGGGCAGCGATGAGGGGGTGGAGGACAGCAATAAGTCATCGTAACCAAAGGTCGCCACCACCGCCTGTGCGTCGCCTGCGGTCCGCACGATCGAGTTCAGATTCCCCCCGGCATCCCGCTCGAAGGTGAAGATGCGTCCGAGCGTGTCGGTGACCTGGCTGAGGTGCCCAAAGTCGTCGTAGGCCATCGACAGGTAGTTGCCGTTCCGATCTTTGATTTCCGTGCACTGCAGCTGGCCGCCATGCCAGGCGAAGGTCAGCATGGTGCCGCTCGGGCGCCGCAGTACAGCGCCGTCGCGGCCACGATCCACCAGCTCGAGGAGCGACGCGTCGGTTGATTCGTAGATCGATGGCGCTGAGGTCTGCCGCAACTGAACGTGCTGCCCGCTCTCAGTAATAAGGAGGTAGTACCACGCACCATCACCGGCGCGGTACCGGCCCTGAATTGTCGGAAAGCCGAGACGAAAGCCCGGCGACGGATGACCCCTATCCGCGTCAAACATCAGCTCATCGTCCGATCGGGTCCAGACGAGCGAGTTGTACGACAGCGTGAGATTGAGACCGAGCCCAGCGCGTCCGTCCGACCGAAGGAGCGGGGCGGACCAAGAGAAATTCTGCGACAGCAGATCGATGCCGGACATGTAGCCGGTACGGTTGTGCGCGGCCAGCCGGGCGTTCGCTATGGCGTCGCCCGAATCATCCAGACGAGCACAGTCAAAGCAAGGGCCAGCGGAGGACGCGAACTGTGGCGCGGCCACAGAATAAGAGGGCGACTGCTGGTCGAGCGCCGCGAGCCGACCCTGCAGAGCGTTCTGAAACACGCGCGTGGCGAACGCCTGCTCGGAATGGCGATTTGCCACGCGAACGATGCCAGTTACAGACGGCTCAAGGCCCAGGGCGGCTACCACGATCGTAGCCAACCAGTAGATTCGACGACGCGACGGGAACGCGGTCATTCTGCACCTCCTCGAGACATGTCAGAGAGAGATCGCTCGGCCCTTCGCCACCCGCGCCGGGCGGTCGATGTCGCCGGTGGTAAAGTAGGTAAATCCATGGCACTCGAGACCGCCGCCGCCGCAACGTCAGAGGCCGGATGGAATGTCGCGCCGGCCCAGACCAGGCCGCACCGCTGAATGAACTCCTGGGCGCAACGCGAACGCGCACGTCAAACCCTCGCGAAAGAAGTCGGCTACTCGGTCAAGCCACACGGCGACCGTCTGCGCGTGGCGCTGGCGTTCCCCAACACGTACTGGGTCGGAATGTCGAACCTCGGGTTCCAGACGGTTTACCGTCTGCTCAACGCCGAGCACGACGTGGTGTGCGAACGGTTTTTCCTGCCGCCGAAGCAGGAACTCGCCGAGCTCATCGCGACCAGGGCGCCGCTCGTGACGCTCGAGTCGCAGACGCCGGTCGGTGACTTCGACGTGGTCGCGTTCTCGGTGTCGTTCGAGTGGGACTACGCGAACGTGCTCACGCTTCTGCGCCTGGCCGGCATCCCGCGCCGCGCGGCGGAGCGAACGCCGCGCCATCCGCTGGTCGTCATCGGCGGCGCCGTGACGTTCGTCAACCCCGAGCCGCTGGCGCCGTTTGCCGACGTGGTCGCCGCGGGCGAGGGCGAGGCGCTCGTCCCAGCGCTTCGCCGCGCGTTTGCTGCCGCGACCAGCCGCGCGGACCTGCTGCGCCTGCTCGCCGCCGAGCGGGGTTTCTATGTGCCCTCGCTCTACGAGCCGCAGTACGCGGCCGACGGATCGCTTTCCGGGTATCTGGCCCTACCGTCGAGCGAGGCCCCCGTCCCTGTCCGCAAGGCCGCCCTCACCACTACGGAGGCGGTCGATCCGCCGGCGACGAGCATCTTCACGCCCGACACCGAGTTCGGCTCGCGCTTCCTCATCGAAGTGGTGCGCGGGTGCGCGAACCTGTGCCGGTTCTGTTGGGCCGGCTACAACTACCTGCCGGTCCGCGCGTTTCCGACCGAGCGCATCCTCGAGCTCGCCACGACGGCGAGAGCTCACGCCAGTCGCGTCGGGCTGGTCTCGATTGCGCTCTGCGACCATCCCGACATCGAGCACATCCTCGCCAGCCTGGCCGGGCTGGGCTATTCGATCAGTCCGGCCTCGCTGCGCCTGGACGATCTGACCGAGCCGCTCGTGCGCCTGTTGCGCCAGAGCGGCGAGCGGACGATCACCATCGCGCCCGAGACCGGCTCGGACCGACTGCGCCGCGTCGTGAACAAGACCGTGACGAACGAGGAGATCCTGGACCGCGCCGATCTCATCTTCGCGAGCGGCATCGAGAACTTGAAGCTCTACTACATGATCGGCCTCCCAACCGAGACAGACGAAGACCTCGTCGCGATTCGCGATCTGACGCTGCAGATCCACGAGCGGATGCTGAAATACGCGCGCCCACGCGGACAGATCGGGCGCATCGTTGCCAGCGTGAACCCGATGATCCCAAAGCCGGGAACCGCCTATCAGTGGTTACCGATGAACGATGCCGCGCTCGTCGACGCGAAGATCAAGCGCCTGCGTTCGCTCGTGGCCGGCATCGACAACGTCTACTTCAACATCAAGTCCGAGCGACACTCCTTCTACCAGGCGCTGCTCTCGCTCGGCGATCGCCGCGTGGCTTCAGCCATCGAAGCAGTCGAGCGTAACGGCGGCAACTGGCGCGCCGCTGTGACGGAGGCCGGCGTCGACGCCGACTTCTACGTCTTCCGCGACCGGAGCCACGACGCCGTGCTGCCGTGGGACATCATCGACGGCGGCATGAAGCGGTCGTTCTTCAAGAACGAATACGAGAAGGCCCTTCGCGAAGAATGGACACTGCCGCCCAAACGAGCCCAGGAAAACGCGCGGCTGCTGCCCGTCCTTCAATAGGTCCGGCTGAAGCCGGACACTACGTACGATCCGACGTACGGAGCGCTCCTTACGACGCGATGGCGGCCTGCGCCTCGTACTCCTGAAATGCCTCGAGAATCATCTCGCGCAGCTTGTTCTGCGCCGTCACGTCCACGACCGGCCGCAGCAGCGCGAAGCTCCGCCGCTCGCCGTTGACGTTGTACTGCCGCGCCGGAAACGTGACGTTGCGGCCCGAGCCGGAGCGGCGCTCCCAGATGCCGAACCCGATCAGCTTGAGGCCGTCGAGCGGCCCCTCGGCGAAGTGCAGCTCGGCGTCAGCGAGTTTTCCGGGCGGGTTGCCTTTGTCGTTTGGCGTAATCTTGATCGTCACGGTGATGCTCCTTTTCGCTTGCGCGTTGGTCGCGCGCGTTACTGTGCGCGACGTGCTCGTTAACCGCCCGCCCTTGGGCGGCTGATGACGGCAGGCGATGGATGGCACATCAAGCCCGATGCCAGCATCGCGGCGCCGGGCGCGTGGACAGAAGCGACTGAGAACGGGCGTGTTAGGGAAGAGGGCTGCGTGGAGGCCGCACGACGGCTGGACCGTGCGACCGAAACCGCCAACCTTGGTTACGTCAGCGGCCGAGGATCAGCACTTCGGCGAGCGCGATGGTATCGGAATGCGTGATGGTCAGAAGCGACGAAGTGCCGCCAATCGAGGCAAAGCGCCGGGCGGCGCCGCCATGAAACTGCAGTTGCGGCGGGCCCCCGTGCCGGACGACCTCGATGTCGTGCCAGAACACGCCGCGCGAGAATCCCGTGCCGAGTGCTTTCATCGCGGCTTCTTTGGCGGCGAAGCGCGCCGCAAAACGAATCTCCGGCACGCGATGGCGCCTGCAGTAAGCCACTTCACCGTCGGTGAAGACGCGGTGCAGGAACCGATCGCCGTAACGCGCGATGGCGTCAGCAATGCGAGGGATGTCGGTGACGTCCAGTCCGAGGCCGATGATGTTCGACAAGCAGGCAGCCCTTCAAGCCGGCGCCGCGACCCTTCGGCAGGCTCAGGGTCGTCCTGAGCAACGTCGAAGAACGAGCGATGGCGAAGCCAGATACGCTGCCTCAGCCTAACGGCAGCTTCCGCTGGGTGCAAGTAGGCGGCCGTCCGGCTCTCGTCTGCCGGGCGCTCGAGGAGCTCGCGCCGCACCTGTTCACGACGCGACACTGGCCGCTCGGTGCGAGCCGGACCGGCGATCGGACTGAAGCCTGGGACGATCTGGCGCAGCAGATGAGGATCGAGCCCGACCGGCTGGTCCGCGTTCGACAGGTGCACCGGGCCGACGTTGCCGTGCGCCGGAAGGACGATCGGATCCCGCCCGATCCACCGCAGGCCGACATCATTATTTCGAACGATCCGGTCGCGGCGCTGGTGGTCCAAGCCGCTGACTGTGTGCCGCTGCTCATTGCCGACCGGCGTACCGGTTCGGTGGCGGCGGCGCATGCTGGCTGGCGTGGTCTGGCTGCCGGTGTTCCGCGGGTGACCGTCGAGGCGCTCGAACGTGAGTTTGGCAGCCGTCCGGCAGATCTCGCTGTTGCTGCCGGGCCGTCAATTGGCGCGTGCTGCTACGAAGTGAGTGCCGACGTGCGTCGGCACTTCGAGGCGGCTGGATTCCACGGCGCCGACCTTGCTCGATGGTTTCATACGCGTCCGCAGCCGACGGCCACCAATCCGTCCTTGCCCGGTCTACCGCCGACTCCGCGCGCCGAGCACTGGTATTTCGACTGCTGGGCGGCCGTCCGCGACGGCCTCGCGGCTGCCGGCGTGCCACGCGATCAGATCTTCGTTGCTGAACTCTGTACGGCGAGCCATCCTGGCGCGCTGTGCTCGTATCGGCGTGACGGTGCACCCGCCGGACGAATGGCAGCGACGATTAGAAAGGTAAAAGTCAAAACTTAAAAGTTAGAAGGACTGTCAGATCGTGCGCAACAAGAGCGCGACGATCCCGACGATGCTCACGAGCTGGCCGACCCAGAACACGAAGGCCCACTTGAGCAACTCGAAGCGGCCGGTGGCCATTTCGCTTCGAAGGTCGCTGCCGAGCTGGGTCATCCCTTGACGCAGGTCGCCCTTCATCTCTGCCATCGCGACACGCAGCTTCGACGTTTCCTCGACGAGCCGGCGTTCGAACCGTTCGGCGGATTGCGTCATGACGTGGTCTGCACAGGCGCTCGTGTTCTCATCCAGCATTTCGACGAGCGCTGCCGACGCCGGTTCGCCAAGCCGTTCCACGAGAGCGGCTGGCACTCTGGTTCCCATAACCAACCATCACTTTCTCCTGACCTCCGCGGACGACGATGCCATCGTCTGACGCGACGAGTCAATCGGAAAATTAAAAGTCAAAAGTAAGAACTAAAAAGGACTATGAGACCGAAGATGCCCGGAGGCCTGCGCGAACCTCAGCGTCCTTTTAAGTTTTCAGTTTTAACTTCTTACTTCCGCAGGCCCGCCGTCCAGTTGACGACGACCGTGATGGGCGTGGGCGCGGCCTGTTCGGTCACGGTATTGACGAGGAAGCGCTGGCCGTCGGCGGAGACGTCGTAGTTGTAGCCTTGTCCGTAGCCCAACCATCCCGCGAGCCTGCGGCGGATCCCGAACAACGGCCGCACGGCCCCCACTTGGAACGCCAATCCTTGGCCGTTCACCTCGGCGGCCATCAGCTTGTTGTCGGCGGACAAGTAGAAGATCTCCTTGCCGTCTCGCCGCCATCGCGGAGTCGTCCCACCGGTGGTGGAGACTTGCCACTTGCCACCGGGCGTTGCGGACGCAGCCGTCCCTCCAGAAGCCTGACCCGGAGCAGTAAACGGCACGACGAACACTTCGGTTCCTCCGCCAGACTCGTTCGATTGGTACACGACCCACCGCCCGTCGGGAGAGAATCGACCGGCGGTCTCATTGAATGGCGTCTGCACGATGGACAGCGGTTTCTTGTCCCCACCGAGCGGCAACGTCCAGAGATCGTTGCCGGTGGGGGAATTGGCGTTGCCGTTGTTATAGAGGATGTACCGGCCATCAGCGGACCAGCTTGTCGGATACACGGTGTTCATCGGGTCGTCCAGCAACAGCTCGTCAGCGCCGACGCCGCTCGACGCCTTCTGGTAAATATCCAGTTGGCCCTTGCGACTGGAGTTGAAGACGAGGCGGCTGCCGTCGGGCGACCAGATCAGGCTGAACTCGTCGGCCGGGTCGAACGTGAACCGCGTTCGCAGGCCGTCACGCGCCAGATCGTAGATCGCGATGTCTCGAGTGTTTCTGGCAGGATCCAGCACACTGACCGCCGCGCGCTTGCCATCCGGTGACAGTGCGACGTTCATCTGGTCGGCTCGATCGCCGACTGTCGCCAGTTGCTTCCCGGTGCGGTCGAACCAGACGAGCTGTGACGGCTGGCTCGCGGTGCCTGTCCGATAGGCAAGGGCCCCAGTTGTCGACGCCGACATGGCAGCAGCCGCGGTAACGGTGTTGAGGACGACTTCCTCAGCGACCGGAAACGACTCCCCCGTGATTCTCAAGCTTGTGGCGTCGAACGGCTGCGCGAGGAGCGTGCCCTCCCGAACGAACAACAGGTGTCCGTTCGCATAGAGGGCCTTGGAGTCCGATGCGACCAGCTCGCTTCGCTCTGGTGAGTCGATCGAGCCGACGTAAATCTTGGTCGGCGACGTCGCGACATACAAGAAGTGGCGACCGTCTGGCAGAAACCACGGCCATCGGTGCGACCGCTCCTGCTTGACCCCGTCCAACGTCGTCACTGGCGTGGGGGTTCCACCGGCCGCGGACACGCGGAAGAGACCGCTCGTCAAGCTCGGCGCAAACACGATAGTGCCGTCGCCGTTCCACGTGCCGCCTGCTGCGTTGGCGGCATCGCAGAGCACTTGGGGCGGTCCGCCGGTCACGTCAATCTTCCTGAGCTTACCCTGGGCAAAGAAGGCGATGAACCGGCTGTCGGGCGACCAGAAGTACCCATTTGGTGCCGCCCCTGCCCCTTCCGTGCCCCCGAGTATCCGCAACTCCAACGCATCGAACGATCGAACGGCGAGCACGCTTTGGCCGTCGCTCCTCAACACGGCAAGCGCCACGTGACGACCGTCCGGTGAAAGGGCCATGGAGTAACTGGTCCCCGTTAACGTAGCGCCAGCCTGGGGCGACACCTGAAAGCGAATCGCCGCGGCCGGTTCGGGGCGTGGGCGAGTCAAGAAGAAGACTGCGGAACCGGCGAGGGCGGCGATCACCAGCGTTGCGCCCAGCCATGCGAGGTGTACTCGCCCCCCGACCTTCGCCGCGGCCGGCGCCATCGTCGTCGATGCCGCTGCGATAGAACCACTGGGTGCGAGACTCGCCAGGTCCTTCAGGATAAACAGCGCGGTCGAAACGTCGGCGATTCGCGAGCGCCGATCCTTCTCGAGGCACCCTTTGAGCAGGGTCTGAATAGACGAAGGCAGGTTCGCCGGCAGCGCACTCCAGGCCGGCTCGACCTTCAACACGTTGGCCAGCGTGTCGCTGAGGTCTTCGCCCTCGAACGCCCGCTTGCCCGCCAGCATCTCGTACAGCACGACGCCAAACGCCCACACGTCACTCCGCTTGTCCGCCGCACGCCCCTTGGCCTGCTCGGGGCTCATGTACGCCGCCGTGCCGAGAATGACGCCGGCCCGCGTCGCAGCCAGCGACATCGTCGGTGAGTTCGAGACGTCGGTGGGCATGCTCGGTTCGAGCGCCTTGGCGAGACCGAAGTCGAGCACCTTCACCTGGTCGTCGGCCGTGAACGCAATATTGGCCGGCTTCAGATCCCGATGGACGATGCCCTTCTCGTGCGCCGCCTGGCACGCGTCGGCGATTTGCCGCGCGATGGACAACGCTTCGGAGACCGGGAGGCCAGCCCCGGTCCGGCTGAAGCCGGACACCACGTCAGAAGGCTTTAAGCCGGATGCCACGTCCGAAAGGCGCTGAGCCAACGTGGGACCTTCGACGAGCTCCATCACGATGGCATGGATGCCGTCGGCTTGCTCAAGGCCGTAGATCGCGGCGATGTGGGGATGGTTCAGCGAGGCGAGGACCTGGGCTTCGCGCCTGAACCGCGCGAGGCGTTCGGCGTCGTGGGTGAACGCCTCGGGCAGGACCTTGAGGGCCACGTCGCGGTTGAGCTTCGTGTCCCGGGCTCGATAGACCTCGCCCATCCCGCCCGCGCCGATGAGCGCGACGATCTCGTAGGAGCCGAGGCGAGCGCCGGGCGTAAGGGCCATGTGGGGCGTTGCGGTTGCCGGATTATACAACCGTCATCTTTCGCTACTGTTTCAAAACGGTCACGGTCAGCGCACCTTGCAGTAACGACAGATCCGGCCCACTCACGAACGCAGGCGAGCCTGTCCCGCATGAAACGCCGTGAGATCGAATGTATGCGCGCCGGGTCATAGGTCCTCCGAAGAATCGACCGACAAATGGGGAGCACCCCAATACTTCACCGTGACGAATCGGCGTCGGACGCGTCGCCCGAGTCTTGATCCATAGCCGCATTGGCCAGCCGATCGGCGTCGGCATTCGACTCGCGGCGCACGTGCTCGAAGCTGACGCGGCCGATCTCGTGAGCCAACAGACGCGCCTTCGCGTGCAGCGGCTGCAGACCGGCGTTCTTCACTTTATAGCGACCAAGCATCTGCTGGACGAGTAATAGGGAATCGGATCGCACGTGGAGGTTGGCGCAGCCGTGCGCTCGCGCCCATTCGAGCGCGGCGAGCAGCCCGCGATACTCGGCGATGTTGTTGGTGGCGACGCCGATGGCCTCACCGAACTCCTCGACAAGCGTACCGTCGGGCCGCTCGATGCGCACGCCATAGCCGGCGGGTCCGGGATTGCCGCGCGCGCCGCCGTCGATGTAGGCGACGAGAGTGTCTGGCATGGACTGATGAGCTTATTGCGCGGGCTGTGACACCTTGTCTGACGTGGCGGGGACGGCAGCCGGCACGAAGTAGAGAATGCGCTGGCAACTGTCGCACTGAATAAGCTGATCGTTACGCCGGACGTTGTTGAAGACCTGCGGCCGCAGCCTGACGTGGCAGATCGTGCAGATGCCGTCGCGCGCCTCGGCGACGGCGACGCCGTTGCGACGCCGGGCGACCAGCTCGAAGACGGCGAGCGCCTGCGCGTCGAGCGCCGCCACGATCGTCGTGCGCTCGCCGGCCAGGCGTTCGACCAATGCCTTGAGGTCGGAGAGCTCGGCGCCCATCGTGCGGCGATCGGCATCAACGGCCTTCTGCTCGGCGGCCAGTTCGGCTTCCGAGCGTTTGACGAGCGAGGTGAGCTCGTCGGCTTCGAGCATCCACTCGAGAATCTTGTCCTCGAGGCCCTTGACCTCGGCCTGCGCGAACTCGATCTCCTTCTGCATCGCCTGGTATTCCTGGTTGGTTTTCACCGCCATGAGCTGGTCGCGGAACTTGGACAGGCGACCCTGGTGGACCGCCACGTCTTTTTCAACGGTTCGGCGGGCGTTCTGGTTGTCGGCGAGGCGTTCCTTGGCGGCGGCGACGCGCTGCCGCACCGCCTCGAGCCGCGCCTCGAACGCCTTCTGACGCTCGGGTTCCTCGGCCAGACGACGCTCGGCGCTGTGGGCGGCCGAATCGAGCCGCTGCAACTCAATCAGGCGATCGAGATCGCTATTCATATTTGCGCGGAGCCCCACCCTCGCGGGGCTGCCTGTCAATCTGCAATCCGCAATCATCAATCAGCAATTCACAATGCATGATTCAAAAGTGGGCCCACCAGGATTCGAACCTGGAACGGGCCGGTTATGAGCCGGCGGCTCTGACCGTTGAGCTATGGGCCCACAACAGTCTACAAGCTCCAGTCGGCAGTCACCAGTCGGCAGGCAGCAGTCGGCAGGCAGCAGTCGAAGACCGCCCGCGCCACTAACCGCCGACTGCTGGCTGCCGACTACGTTGTCCGTCCTTCGAGAAACGCGCGAAGCTTGCGACTCCGTGACGGGTGTCGTAGCTTTCTGAGTGCCTTGGCCTCGATCTGGCGGATGCGCTCGCGGGTGACGGCGAAGCTCTGTCCCACCTCCTCGAGCGTGTGCTCGCTGCCGTCGCCGACGCCGAACCGCATCTTGATCACCTTCTCCTCGCGCGGCGTCAGCGTCTTGAGGACCGACTCGGTCTGCTCCTTCAAGTTGAGGTTGATGACGGCCTCGGCCGGCGACACGACCTGACGATCCTCGATGAAGTCGCCCAGATGCGAATCTTCCTCCTCGCCGATCGGCGTCTCGAGTGAAATCGGCTCCTGCGCAATCTTGAGGACCTTGCGCACCTTGGAGACCGGGATGTCCATCCGCTTGGCAATCTCTTCCGACGTTGGCTCGCGGCCGAGCTCCTGGACGAGCGCGCGCGAGGTGCGAATCAGCTTGTTGATGGTCTCGATCATGTGGACCGGGATGCGGATGGTGCGCGCCTGGTCCGCGATCGCGCGGGTGATGGCCTGGCGGATCCACCACGTCGCGTAGGTCGAGAACTTATAGCCGCGGCGGTACTCGAACTTGTCGACCGCCTTCATCAAGCCGATGTTGCCTTCCTGGATCAGGTCGAGGAACTGCAGGCCGCGGTTCGTGTACTTCTTCGCGATGGACACGACCAGACGGAGGTTCGCCTCGACGAGCTCCTTCTTGGCCTGCTCGGCCTGATACTCGCCGCGGATGATCGTGTCGAGCGTCTGCTTCAGCTCCTCGGGCGACTGCTCGAGAGAATCGGTCAGCGTCTTGAGCCTCGCCTTCACCTCCTTGACGTTCCGCAGAATCTCCTTGCGGTCCTCTTCCTTGAGCTTCTGCTTCCGGTTCTTCGGATTGAGCTGGCGCCCGAGCCCCTCGATCTCGCGCTGCACGGTCTTGACGCCCTCGACGGCCTCCTTCATGTCGTCGATGAGCCGGCGCTTGACCGACTCGGTGAACTCGATCCGGCGGATCGACTGCGACAGCTCGATGCGCGCGCGCATGGCGGCCCATCGGGCGCGGCGATACTTGCGCCGGTCTCTCGTGGTCGCGCCCTTCGGCGTCGCCGCGAGCTTTTCGTCGAGCTTCTCCGACGCCCCGCGCGCCTTGCGCACCGCCTCGATCTGCTTCTGCACCTGGCGGCGCCGCTCCTCGATCCGCTCGTCGGTGATCTCTTCGTCGTTGAAGATGACGAGCTCGCGGATGGTGCGTTCGCCGACGTGCAGCTGATCGCCCAGCGCGATGACGCGCTTGGCCACGAGCGGCGTACGGGAAATCGATTTGATGACGGCCAGTTTGCCGCGCTCGATGCGGCGGGCGATCTCGACCTCGCCCTCGCGCGTGAGGAGCGGCACGGTGCCCATCTCGCGCAGATACATCCGCACCGGATCGTTGGTCTTGTCGAGCGCGCCGGGCGTCAGGTCGAGCTCCAGCTCTTCGGCGCCCTCGCCCGTACGATCGATGACCTTCTCGTCGCGCAGGTACTTCTGGTCGGAATCGATGACCTCGATGCCGGCGCTGCCGAATGTATTGAACAAGTCGTCGAGCTCGTCGGAAGACGTGATCTCCGACGGCAGCAGCTCGTTGACTTCGTCGTACAGCAGGTAGCCCTTTTCCTTGCCGATGTTGATGAGCTGCCTGACCTCGTCGTATTTTTCTTCGATCGACAAGTGATGTCCTCCTACGTCAGTTCCTCGATGCGATGGAGCAGGTCTATTTTCCGCTGCCATAAGGTATCAATCTCGTGTCCGTTCTCGGTTGCGCCAAGCTGCTGAAGCCGGTCGATTTCACGCTGGATGTCGGCCCGCTCCCGTTCCCATCTGAGCCGCCTGAGCGCCCGCGCGCAGTCGGCCGAGGGGGCCGGGGAGGTTCGGCCGGCGGCGATGCTCGTGACAAGCTGGGCGTTCACGGTACTTAGACGCTGAATCAGCGCCGATGGTAAGCGATCCGGGGGTTCGGCGTGCAGGCTTCGAGCCACCCGGAAAATGTCGCGCCCGCTCAGGCTGTCGAGGTCGTCGTCTTCGAGCGCCGCCAGCGCCGCGCGGGCTTCGCCCGTGTCGTGAATCAGCCCCCAAATCAGCCCCTTTTCGGCATGTTTGAGCTCTCCGAATGCCGGCAGTTCGCGGCTCGTGAGCGTCGTCTTTCGGCTGACTGCGGCCTTACGAATTTCGGCCCGGACGACCTCTTCGGTAATGCGGGCCTTGTGGGCGATGCGGTCCGCAAACTGGTCGCGCGCGGCCATGTCGGGAATCCGCGCGGCCACTCCCAGCATCTTGATCAGGAAGTCGCGCCGGTTGTCGTCATGCCCCAAGTCGAGGCCCGAGGCGGCCTGGTCGAGCAGATACTCCAGGTACGGCCGCGAGCCGCGCAACCTGGCGCGGTACTGGTCGGCGCCGTGCGTTCGAATGAACGTATCGGGATCCAGGCCTCGATCCAGTACGACCACGTTGACGTCGAATCCTTCGGCCACGAGCAGCTCGCACGACCGGGCCGCCGCGCCCTGACCCGCGGCATCGGGGTCGAAGCTCAGGACGACCTTCGAGGTGAAGCGCCTGAGCAGCTGCGCCTGCTGCGAGGTGAGCGCCGTCCCGCACGAGGCAACCGCCGGCGCCGCCTGCGACTGGAAGAGCTGCGCGACATCGAAGTAGCCCTCGACGAGCACGGCAAAGCCGACCTTCCGGATTTGAGCCTTGGTCAGGTTCAATCCGTAGAGCGTTCGCCCTTTCGAGTAGATCGGCGTTTCCGGCGAGTTCAAATACTTGGGCACCTGATCGGCGTCCATCGATCGGCCGCCAAACGCGATGACCGAACCGGTGTCGCGGGAGATCGGGATCATCAGTCGGTTCCGAAAGCGATCGACGACCTCGCCGCTCTCGCGCCGGACGAGGAGGCCGCTCTGGAGAAGCAGCGGTTCGGCGAAGCCCTGTTGCAGCAGCCGGCTCCTGAGTCCTTCGCGGGCCGACACCGCGAAGCCAAGGCCAAGTTGATCGATCGTGGCTTGGCTGATGCCGCGCTCGGACAGCTGCTGCCGGGCGCGCGCGCCCGGCGGGCTCGCCAGCTGCTCTCGGAAGTACGCGGCTGCGACTTCGTGCACCTTCAAGATCGCTTCACGCAGGGCTGAGTCCAGGCGGGCGTCGTCCGAGCTGGCGTCGGACATCTCCGGCAGCGCCATGCCGAATTTCTGCGCGAGCAGCCGGACGGCATCCTGAAAGCCTATCTTTTCGTGCAGCTCGAGGAACTTGAACACGTCGCCGCCCGTGTTGCACCCGAAGCAGTGAAAGAATCCTTTGTCGGGATTGACATGAAACGAGGGCGTCTTCTCCGCGTGAAACGGGCAGAGCCCCTTGTAGGTCGTGCCGGCGCGCTTGAGCGGCACGTACTCCTGCACGACCTGGACGATGTTGGCCTGCAGGCGAAGATCGTCGATGAACTGTTGAGGAAACAGCCCCATCAATCCTTCAACTCCGCCACCGTGACGCCACCGCCGCCCTGCTCGGGCGGTGCGGTCGCGAAGCGCGCGACGAGGGGGTGCTGCTGCAGGAACCCGGTCAAGGCCCGCTTCAGCTGCCCGGTGCCGTAGCCGTGAATAAATCGGACGACCCGTTGATCGGCCAGCAGCGACTGGTCGAGGAATCGTTCTGCACGCGCGATCGCTTCGTCGACCGTGCAGCCGATGACGTTGAGATCGGCTGACGCATTGTCGTGCGGCTGCAGCTCGACACTGACCTTGATCCGCGAGGGCACCGGCGCCGCCACACCAACCGTGTGGAGGTCCCGCACGCTCGCGCGCATCCGCTTGCCGCGGACGTCGAGGTCGGCGGTGCCGTTGTGAATGCTCGTGACGACCGCTTCGAGGCCGAGGCCGCCGACCATCACACGATCGCCGACCTCCGGCGCGCGGAGATTGGGTGGGTGGGTCGCCTGGCGATCGCCCTCGGGCTCGAGGCGTCGTCTCACCACCTGATCGACGGCCGCCCGCGCGTCGCCACGCGCGGCCCCCGTCTCCCCGGTGGTGACGGCCTGCCGTCCGGCGGTGGCGGCGATGGCCTGGGTCTTGGCCTTCAGAGCGCCAATCACCTGATCAATCTCGCGTCGCGCCTGACGCACTTGGGTGTCGAGATCTTCGTTCAGCCGCCGGCGGAAGTTCTGCTCGCGCGCCCCGAGGGCCTCTTCACGCTGCCGCATGCGGGCACCGGTGGCCTCGAGCGTCTCGCGCTCGCGTGCGACCAGCCGCTGCTCGTGCTCGAGTGCGCGCAGGTCGTGGTCGATCTTGGCCAGATGCTCGGCGATCTGCGCCTCCCGCGCGCTGATGTTGGCCCGCGCCGCGGAGACGATGGTCTGGTTCAGCCCGAGTCGTCCGGCGATCTCGAGCGCCAGGCTCCGGCCTGGTGATCCGTAGATGAGACGATAGGTCGGCGCGAAGGTCTCGGTGTCGAAGCCGAATGCCGCGCTCGTCACTCCGTCGGACGTGGACGCATAGGTCTTCAGCGCCTCGTAATGGCTCGTCGCCACGACGGTCGCGCCGCGGCGGCGGAAATGATCGACGATGGCCACGCCGAGCGCGCCGCCTTCGATCGGATCGGTGCCCGAGCCGACCTCGTCGAGCAGGACGAGCGCCGGTGTCTCGAGTCCGGCGTCCATCGCCGCAATGTTGGCGATGTGCCCGGAGAAGGTGCTCAAGCTCGCCTCGATCGACTGCTCGTCGCCGATGTCGGCGAAGACCGAGCGGAAGACCGGCACCCGCGATCCGCCGGCGGCCGGAATGCGCAGGCCGGCCTGCGCCATGAGCGCGAGCAACCCCGCCGTCTTCAGCGCGACGGTCTTCCCGCCGGTGTTCGGCCCGGTGATCAGCAGCACGGTGGAGGGTGGAATCACTTTGATCGTGACCGGCACGGCGTGCTTGAGGAGCGGATGGCGCGCGGCCTGCAGTTCAAGCGCGCCGTCGCCCGAGAGCGCCGGCTCGGATCCGTCGATCGCATCCGAGTACCGCGCTCGCGCCTGCAAGACGTCCAAGTAAGCGGCTGTGTCGATCGTGCGCGCAAGATCGGCCGCGCGGCCGCGAAACTTGTCCGTCAGCGCCAGCAGGATGCGGCGGACCTCCTCACGCTCCTGCTCCTCGATCGCGACGATATCGTTGTTGATCTCGACCGTGCTGAGGGGCTCGAGAAACAGGCTCGCGCCGCTCGTCGACGCGCCGTGCACGATGCCGGGAATGGCGCTACGATGCTCGGCCCTGACGAGCAGGACGTACCGGCCGTTGCGCTCGGTGACGACCTGGTCCTGGAGGTACTTCGCCGTCTCCTTGCCGCGCAGGTACGACTCGAGCGTGCTGCGCAGTCGCGCGCGCTGCTTGCGCAGTCGCTCGCGAATGAGCTTCAGCTCCGGGCTGGCATGATCGACGACTTCGCCGGAGGCGTCGATCTTGTCCCGTGTCTCCGACGTCTCGCCCCTGAAGGAGGCCGCGGCCCCGCTCGCCGCGTCGAGCCGCGGAAACGATCCGGGCGCCCGGCGAATCGCCGCTCGGGTGTCGTCGACCGAGTCAAGGAAGGAGGCGAGCGAGAGCAGCTGGTGCGGGTCGAGCGCCGAGCCCTCGATGGCGAGCGCGCTCAGAATCTGCGGCAGTTCGGCCGATGCGCCGAGCGGGAACCCCGCGTGCTTCGTCAGGAACCGCGTTGTCTCGGTGGTGTGCGCGAGCAGGTCGGCGACCTCCTGCGGATCGACCGAGGGCCGAAGCCGCGCCAGACGCTCGGCGCCCATGGGCGTCACGGCAAGACTCTTGACGGCCTCGACGATCTTATCGAATTCGAGGGCCCGGAGGACGCCTGGCTGCATCACGTGAATCAGGTTTCAGAAGACGGCCGCGCCGGGGAGGCGGGAACCTCTAATACTAGCCCACGAATCGGGATTCGCGATTGGGGATTTGGGATTCGATCTCTGACTGAGGCGAATCTCAAACCCCGAATCCAAAATCCCTATAAGTGATTGATGAGTGAGGCGATATTGGCCGCGCCGAACCCGTTGTCGATGTTCACAACCGACACGCCGGCCGAGCAGCTGTTGAGCATGCCGAGCAGCGCCGCCAGCCCTCCGAAGCTCGCACCGTACCCGACGCTTGTCGGCACCCCGATGACCGGCACCGCGACCAGGCCCGCGACCACGCTCGGGAGCGCGCCCTCCATGCCGGCGACGACGATGACGACGCGCGCCGACGCCAAGCGGGCGCGCTCGCCGAGCAGACGATGAAGGCCCGCGACGCCGACGTCGTACACGCGGGCCACGTCGTTGCCCATCAGCTCTGCAGTTCGCGCCGCCTCTTCCGCAACCGGAAGGTCGGCCGTCCCGGCGGCGGCGACCACAATCGTGCCGCGACCGGGCGTGACGTCGTGCTGCGGAAACGCGATGATCGCCGCATCAGGGTAGTAGGTGGCGCCGGGGACCCGTTTGCGCACCGCGGCGAATGCCTCTTCGCCGGCGCGCGTGACGAGCAGCGTCGAGCCGCGCCCAACAATCTCGCCGGCGATGGCGGCAACCTGGTCGGGCGTCTTGCCCAGGCCGAGGACGACCTCGGGGAAGCCCTGACGCACGGAGCGATGGTGATCGACACGAGCGAAGCCGAGATCCGCGTATGGCTGGGCCCGGAGGGCATCGAGTATCTGGCTGTGGGCCGCGGCCGCATCGACCTCGCCTCGTGCCAGCTGCTCGAGCAAATCCAGGAGCTGTTTGTTTGACGTCACGCGAGAACCGCCAGTAATATTACGTGATTGCGCATGAGATGACGCCCGCTGAAACCCTCACCCTAGCCGCCTACTTCTTCGTCCTCATTATTCTTGCGGTTTACGGCTGGCACCGCTATTACCTCGTGTACCTCTACATGAGGAACCGCGACCGGGAGCCGATCGCCGGACCGCCGCTCGATCCCACGCCGATCGTGACGATCCAGCTGCCGCTCTACAACGAAATGTACGTGGCCGACCGTCTGATCGAGGCCGTCTGCCGCATCGAGTACCCGCGGGATCGTCTGGAGATCCAGGTCCTGGACGACTCGACCGACGAGACGCGGGGCATTGCCGAACTCGCGGCACGGCGCTTGGCGGCCGAGGGCGTGGACATCAAGTACCAGCATCGGGCCGATCGGCACGGGTACAAAGCCGGCGCGCTCGAGGCGGGCCTTCGGACCGCGCGCGGCGAGTTTGTCGCCATCTTCGACGCCGACTTCATCCCGCCGCGCGATTTTCTCACGCGGCTCATGCCCCATTTTGGCGATCCAGGGGTCGGGATGGTGCAGGCGCGGTGGGGGCACATCAATCAGGATTATTCGCTGCTCACCAAGATTCAGTCGATCCTGCTCGACGGCCACTTCGTGCTCGAGCACGGCGGCCGCAACCGCAGCGGACTGTTCTTCAACTTCAACGGTACGGCTGGGGTCTGGCGTCGCGCGGCGATCGACGAGGCGGGCGGCTGGCAGCACGACACGCTCACCGAAGATCTCGACCTCAGTTATCGCGCGCAGCTCATCGGGTGGCGATTCGTCTTCCTGTCGGACGTGATTGCTCCAGCCGAAGTGCCGGTGGAGATGAACGCGTTCAAGTCGCAGCAGCACCGCTGGGCCAAGGGTTCCATCCAGACGTGCCGCAAGCTCCTTCCGCGCATCCTCGCCGCGAAGCTGCCGCTCGCCGTCAAGGTCGAGGCGTTCTTCCACCTCACGGCCAACTTTAACTACATTCTGATGTGCGTGCTCTCGGTCCTGATGTTCCCGTCGATGGTCATCCGGTACAACATGGGTTGGTACGAGATGATGCTCATCGACGTGCCGCTGTTCTTTGCGGCCACGTTCTCGGTGTGCAACTTCTACATGATCTGCCAGCGCGAGATCCATCGCGACTGGCGCGCGCGCATCAAGTATCTGCCGTTCCTGATGTCGATTGGCATCGGGTTATCGATCAACAACAGCCGGGCGGTGTTCGAGGCGCTCTTCAACCGCCCGAGCGAGTTCATGCGGACACCGAAGTACCGCATCGAGGGCGCTGCGGACGAATGGGTCGGCAAGAAGTATCGGCAGTCAGTCGCCGTTCAGCCGCTCATCGAGCTGGCGCTCGGTTTGTACTTCACGTGGACGGTCTTCTACGCGTTGGCCAACCAGATCTACGGCACCGTGCCGTTCCTGGTCCTCTTCCAGATCGGGTTCCTCTACACCGGGATCCTCTCGATCGTCCAGCAATATGCCGGCGATTCCGATGTTGTCGCGGCTGGGCTGGAGCCCCGGCGCCAGGGATCATAAATTATTGGCGTGGGCGTCTATCGTATGATTGATTTGCTATGACGACTATCGCGAAGCCGAAAGCGGGGCTTGAAGATACCGTCGCTACCTCGTCCGCGATCTGCTATCTCGATGGTGATCGGGGCGTGCTGGCGTACTGCGGTTACGACATTCACGACCTGGCCCGGTACGCCACGTTCGAGGAGGTCTGTTACCTCTTGTGGCATCGCCGGCTGCCGACGCGCGCCGAGCTGGGCGATCTGCAGTCTGAGCTCGCGGCCGCGCGTCCGTTGCCCGAGGCGATTTTGCGCCTGATGCACGCGCTCCCGGCCAGTAACGGGATGGACACGCTGCGCACGGTGACCTCGGCGCTTGGGCATTACGATCCCGAGGTCGCGGACAGCAGCCCGCAGGCTAACTACCGCAAAGCCGTGCGCCTCACGGCGCAGCTCGCCTCGATCGTGGCGACGATGGGACGGATGAATGGCGGCGGCGGTCACATCCAGCCGGATCCCGTGCTCGGCCACGCGGCGAACTTTCTGTACATGCTCACGGGCGAGCGGCCGAGCGGCCTGGCGACGCGCGCCTTCGACGTGGCGCTGGTGCTCCACGCGGACCACGAGCTGAACGCCTCGACATTCGCCGCGCGCGTGACGGCGGCGACGCTGTCCGATATTCATTCGACGGTGGTGGCAGCCATCGGCGCGCTCAAGGGACCGCTCCACGGTGGCGCGAACGCCGACGTCATGCGGATGCTTCTCGAGATCGGCCCGCAGGGCCCGGTGGACAGAGCGGAAGCGGTGGTGCGCGCCAAGCTCGCCAAGAAAGAGAAGATTCCGGGGTTCGGCCATCGCGTCTACCACACCGAGGATCCCCGGGCGACCCACCTGCGTCAGATGTCGAGGGATCTGGGCCAGCGTGCCGGCGAGCCGATCTGGTACGAGATGTCCGAGCGCATCGAGGCCGTGGTCAAGGCCGAAAAGAAGCTCAATCCGAACGTCGACTTCTACTCGGCGTCGACCTACCACTCACTCGGCATCAAGACCGATCTCTTCACGCCGATATTCGCGGTAAGCCGCGTTTCGGGATGGACCGCGCACGTGCTGGAGCAGTACGGGAACAACCGGCTGATTCGCCCGCGCGCCGAGTACATCGGTCCCGAGTACCCGCAGACGTATCGACCTGTCGAAGCACGGTAACCTCGCCAAAGATTCTCCGTTTACCCGCAAGCACGACGTTAGTGGGAAATAGGCGACTCGTGTGGGAAGTCACACTGATATTGCCCACCTGGCCAAGACGATGGTAGGATGCGGGAATCATGGTGGCGTACAAGATCAAGCGGCGGCGGCCGAGCCGTGCGAGCGAAGCGGCGGTCGCGTACAAGCCGGCGGCGAGTCAGTCGAGGCAGTCGCCGGTCGTCTACCACGTGACCGTGACCGATCGCGGCCGGTTCGTGCTGCCGGTCGAGGTGCGGGACACGCTCAAGATCCGGGACGGCGACCGCGTCTCGCTCACCCTTGAGGAGGACGGAAGTCTGGTACTCCAGACGCGCGAGGTGGCGATCGGCCGCCTGCGCGGCATGTTCAAGCATCTGGCGAGACCGGGCCGGCTGGCCAGCGACCAGCTGATTGCCGAGCGCCGGCGCGAAGCGCGGATGGAGGATCGGAAATTTCGGGAGTGGGACGCGCGCTTGCGGAAGGCCGGGAAATGAACGGCGGCGGGCAGGGCGGCGTGCTCGACGCGTCGGCGCTCTTGGCCCTCGTGTACGACGAGATCGGCGCGGATCGCGTGGAGCCCGTGCTCCGGCGCGGCGCGTTGATCAGCACGGTCAACTGGGCTGAGACGCTGTCGGGGATGGTGGAGCGCGGGGATTCGGTCGACGTCGGGGTGCGCCGCCTCAAGGCCCAAGTCGAGGCGATCGGCACGCTGACGATCTGGCCGTACGATGAAGATCAAGCGGTCGAGACGGCGCGCTTGAGAACGCGGACCAAGTCGCTCGGTCTTTCACTCGCCGATCGAGCCTGCCTCGCGCTTGGCCGCCTGCACCGTCTGCCGGTCTTCACGACCGATCGGGCATGGCGATCGCTGCGTCTTGCGATCAGAATCGAAGTCATCCGGTAGTGGACCCACAACGTATTCGTAATTTCTCGGTCATCGCGCACATCGACCACGGGAAGTCGACGCTGGCTGACCGCTTCCTCGAGCTGACCGGCGCGCTCCAGGCGCGCGAGATGGAAGCGCAAGTCCTCGACAGCATGGACCTCGAGCGCGAGCGCGGCATCACGATCAAGGCGCATCCGGTCCGGCTCAACTACACATCGACGGAGGGCCAGCCGTACGTCCTCAATCTGATCGACACGCCCGGGCACGTGGATTTCTCGTACGAGGTCACGCGTTCGCTGGCCGCGTGCGAAGGCGCGCTGCTGCTGGTCGACGCGTCCCAGGGAGTCGAGGCGCAGACGCTCGCCAACGCCTATCTCGCCGTCAACGACAATCTCGAGATTATTCCTGTCATCAACAAGATCGATCTTCCTGGCGCCCAGCCCGAGGAGGCGCGGCGTCAAATCGAGGAGATCATCGGGCTGGACGGAGCGGGGGCCATTTTGGCGAGCGCCAAGCAGGGCACGGGCGTGCCGGAGATCCTCGAGGCGATCGTGCACCGGCTGCCGCCGCCAGCCGGCGATCCTGAAGCGCCGCTCAAGGCCTTGATCTTTGATTCCTGGTACGACCCCTACCGCGGCGTCGTCATCGTTGTCCGCGTGATTGACGGGGTCCTTCGTCCGGGCATGCGCATCCGCCTGATGGCCGAGGGCCAGGACTACGACGCCGAACAGGTTGGCTACTTCACGCCGAAGGCGGTCCCGGCCACGGAGTTGGGCGTCGGCGAGGTCGGGTTCCTCGTCGCCAACATCAAGAAGATCAGCGACGCGAAGATCGGCGACACGATCACCGAGACCGCGCGTCCGGCTGCCGCGCCATTCCCCGGCTTCAAAGAGCTCAAGCCGATGGTGTTTGCGGGCCTCTACCCCGTAGAAGGTCATGAGTATCCCGAGCTGCGGGACGCGCTCGAGAAGCTGCGCCTGAACGATGCGTCGTTTTTCTACGAGCCGGAGACCTCCGCCGCGCTTGGCTTCGGCTTTCGCTGTGGCTTTCTCGGCCTGCTCCACATGGATATCGTGCAAGAACGGCTCGAGCGCGAGTTCAACATGGACCTGGTGACCACGGCGCCAGGCGTGTTGTACCGGGTGACGACCACCGACGGGCGTGTGGAGGAGATCGACAGCCCGGCGAAGCTCCCTGAGGCCGGCCGGATCGGCAAGATTGAGGAACCCGTGATTACCGCGATGATTCTGACGCCGGCCGAGCACGTGGGCGGGATCCTGCAGTTGTGTCAGGACAAGCGGGGCGTGCAGAAGTCGCTGGAGTACGTGGCGTCGGACCGGGTACTCATCACGTACGAGCTGCCGTTCAACGAGGTCGTGCTGGATTTCTACGACAGGCTGAAGACGCTGTCGCGCGGGTACGCATCGCTCGACTATCATGTGACGGGGTACTGGCCGTCGCCGCTCGTGAAGCTCGATATTCTCGTGAACGGCGAACCGGTCGATGCGCTCTCGATCATCGTGCATCGCGACACGGCGTACGAGCGCGGGCGGGCGCTGGCGGCGAAGATGCGCGAGCTCATCCCGCGGCAGATGTTCGAGGTGGCGATTCAGGCCGCGATCGGCAGCCGGGTCATCGCGCGTGAGACGGTCTCGGCACTCCGGAAGAACGTGCTCGCGAAGTGTTACGGCGGCGACATCACACGGAAGCGGAAGCTGCTCGAGAAGCAAAAGGAAGGCAAGAAGCGGATGAAGCGGGTCGGCCGCGTCGAGATCCCGCAAGAGGCCTTCCTGGCCGTGCTGAAAATGGGGACAGAGGAGTAGCCGCACGCACCATGCCCGAGCCGTTCAAGAAGTCCGTCGTCCGCGAATACTTCGAATCGATCGTGATTGCGGTGATTCTGGCGCTCTTCATCCGTACGTTTGTCGTCCAGGCGTTCAAGATTCCGACCGGCTCGATGGAGAACAATCTGCTCATCGGCGATCATCTACTGGTGAACAAGTTCGTCTTCGGCCCGTCAGCGTCTGGCGTCGAGCGGGCGCTGCTGCCGATCGGCACCATCAATCGGGGCGATATCGTCGTCTTCAAGTACCCGGAGGAGCCCGAGCGCGATTTCATCAAACGCGTGATCGGCCTGCCGGGCGAGACGGTCGAGCTCCGGGAAAAGAAGGTCTCGATCGACGGCAGCGTGCTCGACGAGCCCTATGTCCACTTCCTCGAGGGGCCGGGCGATGCGTCGGGATTTCACGAAGTGATCTCATCAGACTTGAGGGAACGGTACGGCCCGGTAACCGTTCCGCCCAACCAGTACTTTGTCATGGGCGACAACCGCGACAACTCACAGGACAGCCGCTACTGGGGGTTCCTGCCGCGCGAGTACATCAAGGGCAAAGCGCTGCTCATCTATTGGTCGTACGATGACGACAGCTTCACGCGGACGCGATGGAGCCGCCTGCTGCGGGTGATTCACTGAGCGAGTAGGTGAATTGCTGATGGCGGATTGCGAATTGCAGATTATGGAGGCTGCATGATCAAGTTCATCCTGAAGCTGGTCATCGTTGTCCTTCTCGCGAACGCGGCTTGGCGCGCCGGGTCCGTCTACCTGACCTTCTATAGGTTCGAGGATTCGGTTCGTGGAACGATACAGTACCGTGGCACCAAGACCGACGCGGAGATCCGGAAGCGAATCTTGGATCTGGCGGCGCAGTCCGACATTCCGCTCTCTGGCGACAGCCTGAAGATCCGGCGCGAAAACACTCGCACGATCGTCGACGGATCGTATGAGCAGACTGTTGAGATCTTCCCCAGGTACGCGTATACGTTCCCGTTCACTGTTCATCTGGACATACCGACATCGACGCTTCCGTAAGGCAGCAGCGGACGCCACAATTTCAGAGAAGCAGTCGCTCCCGCACGAGCGCCGCGGTGACGCCGGCGACCGCGACGCGCTTGTGACGGCTCCGCTCCCCGGAGAGAACGACCACGGCGCGGCGCGGCACGCCAAGCGCTTCTGAGAGAAATGTGACGAGGGCGGTGTTGGCGGCGCCTTCAACGGGCGGCGCCGCCAGTCGGATGACGAGGGTGGCGTCGCGGATGCCGGCCGCGGCGGTTTTCCTGGCGCGAGGAATCACACGGACATCGAGTTCGACGCCAGCGCCAGTGTCACGAATGGTCGAATTCAAGGCAGGTCGCCGCAATCAGGATCCGGAGCGTTAGCGACGGCTGCGCGTGGGGGTGGG
>Ga0156016_110_pt5 | contig 29483 bp, 44 predicted proteins | sample RifCSPlowO2_02_FD_107670 | JGI IMG/M metagenome (GOLD analysis project Ga0156016, IMG submission 107670) | Acidobacteria bacterium RIFCSPLOWO2_02_FULL_64_15 | reverse complement strand
TGGACCAAAGCTCGTGTGGCAACGGCTTTGTACCATGCGGAGGCTTTTGTGTTGCTACCGAAATCGGCCCCTTCGTGAATTATTCAGGCTAGAAGCTTCGGTAAGCCGGCTTGCCACTAGAATCGACCGTCACGACGCCGAAGAGGTATTCGCGACCACCTTCGGCGGCAAAGAGATCGCCCTCGAGGTCGAGGAAGACGTCTCCGGGTGACGGCTCGGGCAAACGGCTCAACCCCTCGCCATCTTCGAAGGACCGAAGCTCGTAGAGGGGCGGCGTCTTGCCGCGCGACTCGACCTGCACGCGCGCCTGTTCCCGGACGCGCACGTAGGTGTCGGCGGCGCCGCGCTTCGGCTTGAACGGCAGCGGCAACGGCAGCCTGGCGAGGTCCGCAACAGGCGCGGCCGTGTCGGGCGTGACGATGTAGAAACGATCGGGCCGGCGGCCCTGCACGCGCGCCAGCATCTCGCAGTAGAGGCCAAGTTGAAGGATGGTCCCGCCGCGCGTCTCGCGGGCGAGCTTCGTATCGGCGACCTCGTAGGCCCAGGCGCCGAGGGCGCTCGCGGCATCAATCCTCAGCAGCACGTCTGGCCGGCCGTACCAATTCCCGTCCTCGAGCGCGCCCTGGACGATGGCGTCGGCGCCTGCGGGCATGGCCTCCACCGTGCGCGCGACCGCCTCGGGTCACCGAGATCGATGATCCTGAGAAAGCTCGGAGCGTTGCAGCCGATAGACCTCGTGGCTCTCCGTAGCGCGATTCAACTAGACATCGGCTGAGCGTTCGACGGAGATCCTCGGCGAGAAACCGAGCCCCGGATTTGACCTCAACCTCGCGATCGGGCGGCGGCGGTCTCTTGGGATCTGGGTCATGTGGCCCGCGCGCGCCTCCGGTTCCAGCTTCAGGACACCACGTCGAGCCCGTAGTGTCGGTGTCCGCGCCGCACCCGATACGTGTCGAAATCCTTGCGATCGATGGTGAAGATCCGCCGTATTCCGGTGAGCTCGGCCGCGGCCACCAGCGATGCGTCCGCGAAATCCATGGGGTGATCGGCGTAGGCCTCCATCAGTTCAAACGCGCGATTGAGCGAGGCTGGGTCGAAGAACCAGAGCGAAAGACCGCGGCGTTCAACGAAGTCTCTCAGCCGATCGGACTGGCGACTCTCGGGCGCCAGCATATAAAACGCTTCGGTCAGGACGGGGACGGTTGTCTGGAGGGGTTCCCGGATGCTCTTCAAGATTCGCAGGCAACGATCGTGGTGGGCGTCCTTGTGGTCAAACAGCGCCACAAGCGGTCCCGTGTCAACCAGGATCATCGACCGAGCTTCTTCGTGATCGCTGCTCGAACCGCTCGCTTGGTGTCCGTCGAAGTCGCCAGAGCCGACCCGCCCGGGCCGTGTTCAAGTTCGAGATAGACATCGTAGGGCGTTCGAGTGGCTTCCTGCCTGACGTCTGCGCGAAGAGCGCGCAGCCCCCGCTTGAGGGCTTCCGAGATCGGCAGGCCGGTCGCCTCACGCACCTCCCTCAGCGCGCTTTCCGCTTCTTTGTCGAGTCTCACCGTGCGGGTAGCCATCCCTGACCTCCGATGTATTACGCATGGTATTACACGGGCGATGTCAGGGGCAAGGCTCTCGGATCAAGCAGGGAATCATGCAATTCGATAGTCCTCACTCAACACCAAGTATCCAGCCTTCGACGTCGGCGTTTGTGCCCCTGATGCGCCATGTCGACCTGTCGGCGCACATAGACGACACGAAGGCGCGGCGCCTCCACCGCGAGATCCAGCGGGTGAATCGCTAACTGGCCTTGGCGAGCGGCTGGATCTTGGATTCCTTCCGGCCCGCGCCCGTGCGGTCATCGAGCCGCAGCGCGGTGTCCGGCGTGACGCCACGATTCCCACGAATCAATTGGTTGAGCCGTACCTTCGGGATGTGCATGCGATCGGCCGCCTCGACCCGCGAGACGAGCGGGTCGTACGACTTCAGAAATTCCTCGAGCAGAATCTCGCCAGGATGGATCGGTGCGGCGCTAGCTGTCGCGCTTCGAGTGCTCGGCGGCGTTCTGCGCATTCCAGCGGAGGACGGGGTGATGGCGAAGGATGGTCGCCATCTGCTCATCCTCTGGAAACAATAGCGCTGGCTGCAAATCTCCGTGCTGTAGTCGCGCCGTGTACTCACGTTCATGCTCTTCGAGCGATAGCCATCGAGAGACCATCGGTTCAAATAGATCACGTGGCGCGGAACGATCGATGAGGGCGAGCATCTTCCCAGCCATGAGCTCGCCCATGCCGACGACCGACGTCTCGAAGGGCGCTTCGTCCAGAGGATTCCACACCGGGTGACTCTGCACAGGAAGCAGGGGCGTACGGAACAAGAAGTTGATGTCAACCTGCAGCCGTGCGGCCGTTCCCAGAGCCGATTCAAGCGCCTCGACGATGTCTGGCCGAGCGTTGAGCATCCCCGCTCGGTCGGCAGCGCCGATGTAGTTGAAGTCCAGGTCAACGGAAAGCCGTGGGGGCATCGAATCCCGCGCCTCGGCTCAGGTGCTGAGGCACCAGCACGTTCCAACGCTTTTCGAATTTGGCCCCTCGGACTCGGCGACCGAGATATGACGGTTGTCGCGGCACATGGCGGGCAAAGCGATCGAGGTACTGAGTGGTGTTGTGTGCCACTTCTGGATGGCGCTCAAGAAACCACCCGAGTGCTCCGTACAGGACATGCTCGTTGAGGAGCCTCAGGTACCGATGGACTTGCTCGAGATCGAGATCACGAAGGCTGGCAGCCGATTCGACATGCTCGTCGAGCCCCCCCACCCAACGAAGGCCGGCGAATCCGTCAACGAGCGTGCGCTCCGGCCCCGTAACCTTGAGGGTGACGCCTTGCCGGTCCAGTGTCGTGACGCCGAACTCACGCTTTCGAGCCTTCACGAGCGCTGTCGGATGGGCGAGAGCGACCCACTCTGTTCCGTCAAGCCGGACGACTCGACGCGGGCTCGACGTCAGGTAGGTAAACCGGTGAAAGACACTGTGCGCGGCGCCAAGGAGATCGAGCGCCGCATGATGGGAAAGGATGGCGTCGCCTCGCAGGGCGGCTGCGACTAGATAGGGATCCGGTTGAAAGCCGCGTGCGCGCGTGCCGGGTGGTACCACGGCGTACACGCTGCGCGCGACTCGATGAAGGCGGCCGGTGCCAAGGTGATAGCGCGCGCGCGCCGCGGCCCGACTGAGCGCCTTCGGGCCACCCAAGGCTTTGGCCCATGTTTCAAGGGTAAGCACGGGATGCCCGGCAAAGAGCTCAGCCGTCCCCGGCTCGGCAGCCCCATCAGGGGACTTGCTATACAATGCCATAACAGCTAGAACATTACCCTGTTACGGCATAAAACATCAAATGAGCTTTGCTGGGAGCAATCATGTGGGAAGCGCAAGCCATTCGGCTATCTTAGGCTAATTACGCTATAATACCTCACTGTAATTGAGGTTATATATCTTGACTCGCCACACAACAGCCTCTCGCAAGCTGTATCAGTCCGCCCAGAGCCAGGGCGGCTTTTTCACCACGCGTCAGGCGCGCGACGCTGGCTACGAGGACAACGGACACCCCTATCACGTGCGGTCGGGAAACTGGATCCGCGAAGTTCGTGGCGTCTATCGGCTGGCACAATTTCCACTCCCGACTCGCCCGGACCTGATGCTCTGGCAGCTCTGGTCACGCAACCGCCGAAATGAGCCCCAAGGCGTCTTCAGCCATGCGACCGCGTTGACGCTGCACGAGCTCTCGGACGCAATGCCAGCACAGCTCGACATGACAGTCCCGCCCGGATTTCAAAGGATGGCGACCATCCCCGACGTGCTTCGTCTGCACCGCGCCCGACTTGGCGAACGTGATGTCGAAACCATCGACGGCGTTCGAGTCACGACGCCTCTGCGAACGCTCATCGACGTGATTGTTGACGAGGCCATCGGGCCGGACCTGATGGTCCAGGCCGTCGACGAAGCCATTCGGCGCGGCCTGATGCTGCGACGGCAGCTGGAGGCTGCCAAGGTCAGCACCCGCGCCCGGCAACGGATCGATAGACTGCTGAAGCAGGTACCCGATGACCGCTCCACGCCCATACGCAACAGCCGGCGCTCTCCGGGCCGCACTCGAAGCGCGGCTACACGACCAGTCGCGTCGTGACCGCGTGGACCTCCAGCGTCTGCGCCGGCAGGTTGCCTTCGACCGGCTGCTCGCTCGGATGTTCGACCCGACGCAGCCAGGCCGGGATGATTGGGTCCTGAAGGGCGGCTACGCCCTCGAAATGCGGTACCACCGGGCACGATCCACCAAAGATCTCGACCTGACCGTCGGAAGCCGAAGCGGAGCCCGCGGCGGAGCTCGGTTCCCTGTTGACGCCCGCCTCGACGGCCGGACGTTCGCAAGATTTCATGTCGACCTTGGTGTCGGCGACGACGTCCTCGAACCGCTTGAGCAGGTCGTGGGCGAGGACTGGCTCGGCTTCGCCGGCATTCCCGCCCTGTCAGTTCCTGCGTTGTCGGCCGAACAACATTGGGCGGAGAAGCTTCACGCGTATGAACCGCCGCTCCTCGAACGCGCCGTCACCCCATGTCAACGAGCCGCTGCTGGTTCGAACGTGATCGTCAGACGTGAGCCGGTCGCCTTCGCCAGACGCTCAAGGGCGGCAGTGGAAGGCCTGACCTGACCGCCCTCGATCCGGGCGACATAGGACTGGGACGTCTTCATGCGCCGGGCGAGCTGTGTTTGCGAGAGCCCGGCGCGTGTCCTGGCCTCGATGAGGGCACGGGCCAGTTGAAATTCCTTTCCGACAGCCTCGTATTCCGTCTTGTATTTCGAGTGCTTCATCCAGCCCCGATGCAGGTCTTTGACCTTGGTCATTTCCCTAACTCCTTCGCTCGCGCAATGGCGATCTCGATTTCACTGTTCGGCGTCTTGAGCCGCGGACATGTCTTACATGCGGCTCCCTGACGTTGGGTAAATCTACGGCCTCGATCAACTCAGTGATCCGGACGAATCGCGCCTGCATGTCCTCGGGGAGGTCGGCAAGTTCGCCGTCTACGGTTTCATCGAGCGTTTCGACAGTCCATCCCATTCCCGACCATACCATATGTGGTATAAGCGTCACACGTCAAACACGTCCCCAAACGGTCCAACGAACCGCTGCTCTTCCAACTCAAACGCCGTTACAGAGGCTGTGGTCAGCAGATCGTGAAAGATCTTCGGCGAGAACTGGCGTTGGCGAGCGGCTGGATCCTGGATTCCTTCTGGCACGCCGCAGCGCGGTATCCGGCCTCACGCCACGATTCCCACGAATCAATTGGTTGAGCCGTACCTTCGGGATGTGCAACGGACCAGACCGCCTCCAAGAAACGCCCGGCGGCCGTCGTCAGTTCCGACGCGTATCACCGAGATCGACCAGACGTCATTGTGGTGGCAATCACCGGCCGAATTGCCCAGACCGGCCTGAGCGTCGGCGACGTGCTCATCAAAGACTGGCGCGAAGCGGGACTCTTGAAGGCGTCGCTCGTCAAACCGGTGTTCACGACCGTCGAGCAGCGCCTGATCCTGAGAAAGCTCGGAGCGTTGCAGCCGATAGGCCCGCGAACTGTTCTAACGGATCGAGGCACGCGCCTTTCCAGTCGGGTGACTGAGGTGATGGGCTTTTCGGACCAGTTCGGTGAAGACGATCGGGTTCAGCGCCATGTCTCAGGTGTCCGTTCTGGCCTGACGTTTCGCCACGTGTTGACGGACGTTCATTAACTTCCACAACAGTGCCGGGTGCGTGGACAGCGCGGCCGCGTCTTCAGAACGACTATCGAACAACAGCTCCAAACGAAGGTCGCCGCGACCGATGGCGGCATGGAATTCCTGTTCACGGTCCGTCAGATTGACGAGAGGCCCAACGACGGCCCATGACCGTCTGACCAGATCGCCGGCCGCCTTGGCCTTGGCTGACGCGAGCATCGGCGTGAGTTGCTCCTCAACGGCCCGGTCGGTCACGAGTCTGGCGAGGCGACTCTCGCTGTACTCGGAAGGCGGGTGCGTCAGCGTGGCGGCCATGGCGATGAAGTACGGACGGAATCGAGGCGATCCCATCGCATCGCGAGCCGCCGGCTGAAGGTTCGCCACATCCCACGCGTCACGGGCCGCCGCGCGGTCCAGCAGGGCCGACAACTTCCCGATGAGCAGTTCCTCCACACTGACGACCACGACCCGCGGTCGATCCAGTTCGCCCGGCTGCCACAGCGTTCGGGGTTCGATTCCCCAGAGGGGTTGTCTGAAGAGAAAGTTGAGGTCGACCTCGATCCTGTCGTTCTGACCGAGGACGGACGCTCTCCGAGTCGGGTGACCTTTTCAAGTGAGGCGACCTGGAAGCCTGTCTCGCCGGCGCAGCGTTCCAGGTACTCGAGGCTAACGCTCATCGGGCCCACCTGGGCCGACGAGGGCTTCGGGCAGAATCAGGTTCCAGCGACGAACCAGGACACCGCCGCGCGTCCCGCGATCGAGATACTGGGGCGACTGTGGCCGGTGGCGTTCGAATCGCTTCAGCACGGCCTCGGACACGTGGAAGGTTTCCTGGAATCGCTCGAGGAACCAGCCGGCCGCGGCCCACAGGTTCGCCGCTCCGTAGCGTCGAAGAACGTCCTCGACGAGTTTCAGATCTATCGTGGCGAAGCCGCTCGCCGACGTGACAAGTTCTTCGAGCCCGCCAACGAGAGCGGGCCGCCGAAAACCCTCGACGAGCGTCCGCTCGGGGCCGGTGACTTCGACCAGCCGCCCGCGTCGTTCGACCCGGCGCGTGCCAAGCGCTCGTGTGCCGGTCAGGCCTTTGGGACTGGCGAGAAACAGGATCGTCGTGCCGTTAAGGGCCATCGGCCGATGAACCTTGGCTGTATAGACGGTGCACTGATGCCAGGCCGAATGAGCGGCGCCAAGAAGCTCGAGGGCGGTGTGGTGCGAGAAGACCGCACCCGGCCGCATCGCCAGTGCGACGAGGACCGGGTCCGGCGAAATCCGGCCAGCTGGCACCCCGGCGGGCACCACCGCGTACACGCCTCTGGCCGCGACTCTGAGCCGGCCGGCCTTGAGGTGATGCTTGAGGCGATCGAGCGTAGCGGCTCGTCCTCGCCTCGGGGCCAGCGCTCGAGTCGCCTCGTCCAGGGAGAAGACCGGATGCGTGGCGAAGAAATCGCGCGTCGTGACTTTATGTGCCATGCATGTGAGGGTAGTATTATTACCCTCGTCTGCATTTCATATCAAGTCCCAGGACACCCCGAGCCCGCGCCCGAGGTCCTCAGGCCACTCATGCTCAGGGCCAAGGATTCGGTCGCGAACGTCCATGGCGGGCTGAGCCTGCATCACGAATCGGTTTCACACCGACTTGCGTACGAAGAAGCCCTCGAAGTAGAACTGCCCTGGTCTCGGCGGTCGGCCCAGCCACGACCGTTGTGCCCTGCCGCAGTCTCCGCTTGAACAGACATGCCAATATATGGATACTGGTATACCTCGGGCTGACCCGAAGCCGGTCGAATGGATCGGGTCATCGCTGGCGGATCTGAAGGACTTTCCGCGAGCCGTGCAACGCGACATCGGCCAGGCCCTATTTGCCGCCCAGTGCGGCGAAGAGTACCCGTCGGTCAAAGCCCTGAAAGGTTTTGGCGGTCGCACGGTGCTGGAGATCGTGGCGCCGTTCGACTCGAACGCGTATCGGGCCATCTACACGGTGCGATTCGCGGGCGTCGTGTACGTGCTCCACGCGTTTCAGAAGAAATCGACGAAGGGCATCGCCACCCCACAGCGAGAGATCGACCTCATCGGTCGACGGTTGGCCGCGGCGGAGCGGCACCACAAGGAGAGGCGGAGGACGTATGGCGAGAAAGACGACCGGCATCCAGATTGAGCGGGGCAGCGGAAACGTGTTCGCGGACCTGGGCTTCCCCGATCCGGAGCTTGAACAGTTCAAGGCGACCCTCATGCTGCAGATCTACCGCATCATCACGCAGCGCAAACTGACCCAGGCGCAGGCCGGCACCGTGCTCGGCATCAGGCAGCCCAATGTGTCTCGTCTGATGCGGGGAAGTTCCGGGAGCTACTCCGTGGAGCGCTTGATGGAGTTCCTGACAGAGCTCGGGCACAACGTCGAAGTCAGGATTACGCCGACCCGCAGGAAGCACGGCGCGATGTCCGTGGTGGTCGCGGCGTAGTATTTGTGACATTCCGCCATGTCGACCTGTCGGCGCACATGGACGACACGAAGGCGCGGCGGCCCCACCGCGAGATCCAGCGCGTGAATCGCTAACTGGCCTTGGCGAGCGGCTGGATCTTGGATTCCTTCCGGCCCGCGCGCGCCTCCGCGGCCTGCCACAAGGCGTACCGGCACTGCAGGTTCATCCAGAACTCCGCGGACGTGCCCGTGAGGTCGGCGAGCCGCAGCGCGGTATCCGGCGTCACGCCACGATTCCCACGAATCAATTGGTTGAGCCGTACCTTCGGGATGTGCATGCGATGGGCCGCCTCGACCTGCGAGACGGGCGGGTCGTACGACTTCAGAAATTCCTCGAGCAGAATCTCGCCAGGATGGATTGGTGCGTCGCCGCGGCGCTTCTTCGTCATAGGCGTTCCCTCAGTGATAGTCCGTGCAGAGGACATGGAGTGCAGCCCTTGGGAGGAATCGAGCTCACATCGCCCCGCCCGTCTCGCTAGGCGGTGATGGGCGTGAAGCCTTCCACGGCTTGCCTTTGAGCCTGGCGATCAATCGTGTGCGGACGACATCGGCCGCTCTGCGGACATCGTACTTGTCCGCGTCTCGGATCAACGGGGCCAGGTCGTCCACGAACACCTGGCTGTCGAGCTTCCCCGCCAGGCTCTTCTCGAACTGGGCTCGCGAGACGGCTGCCCCACTCGCCTTCATGTACCTCTCAAAGCACTCTTGGACCTGGTCGTCCCTCACATCGTCTCGTCCTAACCCGAGCCAGAGGTCGTAGAGGTCTCGCCCCTTCCGACGCTGATAGAGTGCACGCAGCTTCGTGGCCAGCAGCTCAGCGAGCTCATAGGTGTTGATGGCCGCGCTCCCCGAGAACCACGGATTGCTCACCTTGAACTGCCGCGTCCTGTATCCGAGCACGGCAAAATGCTCACGCGTGTTGATTTCGATCTTGACACGCATCTGCTGAACCGGTCGTGCGGTCGTTTCGAAACGATAGACGAGCGACGCGCTCGCAACAGCGGCGCTGCTCTTTGGGGCCCCCAACCACGGATTGAGCACGTGTCGAACGGCATCGAGGATCGGCCCAACGGCGCCCGCGTCCACCTGCACGAGGTCGATGTCTTCGGAATACCGACTCGCTGGCACGAAGAACAGCTTGTGGAGGGCCGTGCCGCCTCGAAACGCCAGTGCCTTCGCCAGCGGCGGATGAGCGAACAACTCGACGAGCGCGCGCGATAGCACGAGGTCCTGTTCGACCTGTGCATCGGTGGCCCACGGAGCCTCGCGCCGCCACGCCGTCACGTGGGCGCGTGGAATCACCGATCCGGCTCCACGATTTCGTTGGGCCTCACGCGCCAGCGAACGTCCACCGATTTCTTGCTTCTCGTGGTCTGCCCAGGGGCCAGGGCAATGGGGCGGTAACGGCGTTGCTCCAGAGCGCGACGGAGAGACACGGTCAGGTCGGTCTTGCCAAGCACATCCAGCAAGTAGCCGAGCCGTTGCACGTCTGGCGCCGCGTACTGTTTGGACAACCGAACCAGGGCTGAGGCATCGATCTTCTCGGCAAGCTCACCCAGAACCGTCGCGACATTGCTCAAGTGACCCGCTGCGTGAGCAAATCGCACGAGGTCAAAGGCCGTCGCCTCGGGCGTCGAGACTCGCACGGTGCCGGTTTCCGTCTGCATCAGCACCACGGGGCTGCGGCGACATTGACGACTTGCATGAAATCGAATGACTGCTCGCCCAGCTCGCAGCGGGCGAGTGGGACGGTCGGTCACCACCTGGAACTCCATCGGCTGTTGGTGGGCAGCGCCGTGCAGGCCCGCGGCAGTGAGCAGGCCGACGTAGTACGGCTGATGGAGGAAGCGCAGGAGATCGTCGACAAACCAACTGGCCGGTGGAGCCCCAACCTCGCGATATTCGGTAGGCACGACGACGAAGAAGCCGCGCTTCGGGCTGGCGAGGCGCTTCTTCGCCTTCAACCGGCGTAGCGCCGCTTTCAAGGCAATCCGAGAACCACCAGCGCGCCTGGACAGCGCTGCTTCGGTAAAGGTGTAGCGTCCTCCGGCCTGGAACTCCTCGACGATGTCGGCGACGCTAGGGGGCCTGGGCATGGCGAGCCAATCCGTTTGCAGAAACTAACAGTTGGCGTTGGTTTTTGCAAACAGATTGGCGAACGCTCGTGCCCCAGCCGGGCGGCGGTGTCTCTTGGCGTCTGGGTCATGGTCACCCGGTCCGCTCTGGAATCTCCCAGCCGTCGAACGGCCAGAAGCGGACGGCCTGGCCAACATGCTGGCGGAGATACCTCAACCACGGTAGCCCCGAGTGAGTGGACTTCGCCACGGAGCCCGGCACGTCAAAATGGAAGATTGACTTCGCCGATCCAGCCCGCTTCTCCGTCAAGCGACGCCACCGTGTGCTGCCGGCCCGTGCGGCACCGTTGCCCCGAATCCCGTCTCGCACGAAATCGACGTAGACGTGGTCGCCGTCGGTGGGCCAGTGCCGGTGAAAGTCGTCGAGGAACGCCGGCCAATCGGCGCTGCTCCCGTGGCATCTGCTTGCGAGCGGCCACATAGACCTGCAGCCCTTTCAGACTCGACGTCGGCGTTTGCGCCCCTGAGTAGTCAATGCCGATGTACCTCTCGAACTGTGGCGCCGTGGTGCTCATGGTCTAGGCTCGGCCGCGCGCTCGATGTTTTCCTTCCTTCGTCCATAGGCCCTGATACTTGTCGTTCAACTCCTTCTCTTTGGCCATCATCAACTCGAACGACGGAAAGTTGCGCGCCCACAATTCGATCTCCTGTTTCGCCAGGATCGTGGCTTGCGCATGCTCCTTGAAAGTTTTCTCCTGATACCGAGGATGCGCAGCGCGGGCGCCCATTTTGTTCTTGAGCGAATTGAAAGTGCCGTGCATGCGCCTGCTGAAGGGCGTTTCGGTCTTTCCAGCCTTCATGAACTCATGGTTGACGACCATGACGTAGACGACGAACCCATGGACATCCTTATCTTTATGGATTTCCACGCGTAGGGTCGTTGCGGCGTCAGGGTACACGGTGCCCCTGCGCTCAAACCCATCCGCGTGAAGTTCTTTGTTGCTGATGTTCATTTCGCGATCCAGCGCTTCACCGAGTCCCTGATCCCTTGAACACAACCGTTCGGTGGTAGTCGAGGAAGCTCTGTTGCTCCCGATTGAACTCTCCCACTCTCGTCCCTGCGTCGATTCCCCACTTATCAAGAAGGTTAGCCCGTACTTCTGGGACGACCAGCAATTCCTCGCTATTCGAAAAGCTGATGTAGCCCTGGTCGAACAAGTGGTCAATGTGGGGAGACAACAACAACCCGTTCGCACCGTTTAGCCGCTCGGCATTGGTCGCATCACGCCACGGCTTGATGTGACTGGCTCGTAGGTGTTTCGCATCCGAAACACGCGTCACGCGGCACTCCGTCTCGGTGAGCAGCACGCTGGACCGGAACACCCCTTGGCCACGGCGGGCCTTCACCAGCTGTTCTCGGAACGTGGGCCCGACGTCGCTCTCGACATCCGGTTCGCCGACGTCGTCGACGTCCGGTCCGCTGGGGAACGCCGTCAGCACGGCAATCGCGTCATAGAAGGGCTGCCCAATCAGGCCGATGAGCGCGTCCGCCATGGCCTGGGGCACTTCCGCCAGATACACGGACTGAAGGCCATCACCACTTGCCTGCAGTGGAGAGTACCTGGACGGAAGGAAGTGACGGAGAACCGCGATATGGTCCTTCGGTCGGATGGGCGCCTCGAGGGCACAGTAATAGACCGGAACGAACCAGCCTTCCTCGGACCAGTTCAAGCCAGCGTTGCCAAAATCCGGCTTCGGCGCCGTCTGAGCCGTACCGGTGACGATGCCAGTCGACTTGATCCGCGTGTCGCAGAACGAGAAGACGATGTCGCCGGGAGCGACCTCGCGCATGTTGTCGTAGAACTGATTGCGCGCGCCGTTCGCGTTCGTCTTCGGCGACCACATGAAGTTGCCGCGGACTTCCGCCCGGTACGTCTGATTCTGGTTGACCCACCAGTAGCGCATGAATGTCTTCGAAGGACTTCTGGTGGAGTCTAGCGATACACTCCGTCAGGCGCCAGCTCTTCCGGCGGGAGGATATGTGGACTCTGACCTTCTTCGTGCCATTCAGCACCACACCGCCAGGGCGGCGATTGGCAGTTCCAGCATGCGCGGCGCGGGCAGCGCCGGTGTGGTCCGGTCCGCCCGGCAGTTCCTAGCCGAGATGCCTCTCGGCCAGTTCGGGACGTCGAGCAAGTCACGGTTCCGTTCTCGGCTCGACCGCGCCACCAACGACCTCAAGCGAGCGCTCCCGAAAGGGGCCCAGCGTTGGGGCCTGGCCCGGAAGGGCCTGAACATCTTCCTCCGCGACTGTCTTTACACGAAGTATCTTCGCGATGAATACGGCCTCGGGCGGGCGGAGAACTTCTTCGAGGTTCCGCTCGACAGCATTACCGGATCGCACTTGGTCAGGATCTCGGGAGGAACCATTTCTAACTGGGCGACGGTTCGTGGCCTCACGGCCAAGACAAGCGCGGAGTACCAAGCGGTGGCTGCGAAGCTGGCTGCTGAGAAAAGAATTGCCCGAGTGCATCTTGACGCGCTGTGGTGGGGTGAACGGGAAGAGGTAGGAACATGAAACGGTTGGATGCGAAAGAGTTTGATGCGCTTCGCGACAAGTGCAGTACGGCGACCCAAGACGTACTGGATTTTCTGAGGACGGCGGCGCAGCATGCGGGAGCCGAACTCGAGGAACCTTCATTCGAGGTCAGAGGGGTAGGAATCACGTACTGGAGCCGCGGGAAGCGGTTCTGCCGGTTCGATCCAAAACCTCAGGCGGGCCACGTGTGGGCGCTGGTTCCCGGTGCGGCACGGGCCTCGCTGGAGGGCGCAGGGATAGTGTCGAAGCGCGAGGATGGACCGTGGGTCACGATCAAGAACATGCGCGGTGCGGTAAGACTCGTACCGGCGATCCTGGAGGCCTACGACCAAGCAGAGAGAGACAGTCGTCGGGTCCCAAAGGCATAGTCGTCCGCTCTAACGCCTCGCTAGCTCTATTTGCTTGAATCGGTCCCCCAGGAATCTGAATTTTCGACCAAACAATCCAGCCAGCTTGGAGTCCGCGGTGGCAAAGAATATCTGGCGTTGCCCGCTCAGGGCGATGTCCCGAAGGTGATCCAGTAGAGACAGAGTGTTGATGTCATCCACGTGCGCCACCGGATCATCGAACATCAGGACTCGTGGACCGGTCCTGAGGCGTTCGTTCATCGCGAGAAACAGCGATAAAGCATACCAGCGCCACGCAGGTGGCCTGTCGCACGCGGCGACGGTGCTCGCTGAACTGGCTGACGAGATGGGTCCCGAGAAGCTGGCAGCGACCGCAGCGACGGCGCCCATCGCCTGGGCGCAACGGCTGGGATACCTGCTGGAACACGGCGGATTGGGCGAGAAAGCGTCTGGGCTCAAGGCGCATGTGCGCCAACACGCACGACAGTGGGCCGCTCTCCTGCCGGCCGCGTCACGGTCCAGGGCTAGGCGGGACGAAGGCTGGAAGCTCTACGTCAACGCCGACGTCAAGGCGGAGCTGTGATCCCGCGCGACTACATTACGGAGTGGCGGGCGAACGCACCCTGGATCCAGGATTCACAGGTCGAGCAAGATCTCGTCATCAGCCGCGCCCTCATCGAGATTTTCTCGCATCCGCTCCTGAACGAGGCGCTGGCGTTCCGGGGCGGAACGGCGCTGTACAAGCTTCATCTGAAGCCGCCCGCGCGCTATTCGGAAGACATTGATCTCGTGCAGACGCGGGCAGAACCGGCGGGTCCGATGATGCAGACGCTGCGCGAGATTCTGGATCCCTGGCTTGGCACACCGCAATGGAAACAGACCGGCGGCCGTGTCACCTTCTTCTACCGGTTCGACTCCGAGGACGCGCCGCCGTTCGGCCTGCGGCTCAAGGTCGAGATCAATTCGCGGGAACACTTCACCGTCCTCGGTTTCACCCCGGTGCAGTTCGCCGTGGCATCGCGCTGGTTCGAGGGTTCCTGTCAGATTCGCAGCTACGAGCTCGACGAACTGCTGGCCACCAAGCTGCGGGCGCTCTATCAGCGCAAACAGGGGCGGGATCTGTTCGATTTGGCCACGGCACTGGAACGACCGCAGGTCGATCTTGGCCGAGTCGCGGTCACGTTTTCCGAGTACATGGCCCGCGACGGCCTCCGGGTTACCCGCGCCCAGTTCGAGAAGAACCTGGCGGCCAAACGGCCTTCACGTCCTCGTGGCCTTGGCGGACGGCTTCAACGGCTTCCTGATAGTCCTGGCGGTCCCACTCCAGATAGTCGGCCAGGGCATCGTCGAGCGCGTCTGCCGTGCTCTTCACCCGCCCGCATGATCCACCCGCCATTTTCGATGTCGACTGCGCCGGACGACGACGATGGCATCGTCGTCGAAGGCTTGTCAAGTTTCTCAACCGTTTCTTCTCAACCGTTTCTCTTCAGGGCCGACGATGAGACACTGCTGTGGCGGATTCACCAATGCGAATCGTCGCGCTCAGCGATCAGCACGGCCACCTGCCGGACATCCCCCCGTGCGACCTCTTGATCATCGCGGGCGATGTGTGCCCGGATCGATTCGGGCCCTTTTGGGCGATGCACGCCCCCGAGCAGCAACGATCGTGGTTCGATCGACATGTGCGACCGTGGCTTGCCGAGGTACCCGCCACCCACAAGCTCCTGACCTGGGGCAATCACGACTGGTGTGGCCAGGCATGCAGCTTTCACGGCGACCGACCGGCTAAGACATCGACCGGCCTTCAGATCCTCGTCGACGAGGAGACAACTGTCGCCGTGAGAGACGAGTCCATCTCGGTGTGGGCGACACCGTGGTCCAATCAGTTCATGAAGTGGGCGTTCATGAAGGCACCCAAGGCGCTCGAAGCCGTGTACGCCGGGATTCCGGCTGGCGTGGACATCCTGGTATCGCACCAACCGCCCTACGGGATTGGGGACCGCGCCTTCGATCTCGGCACAGGAAGGGTCGAGCATTTGGGCAGCCGGGAACTGTTGGCTGCGATCGCCAGGGTCCGGCCGCGACTGGTGGTCTGCGGGCACATCCACGATGGCCACGGGCACGTCAACTACGAAGGTATCCCCGTTTACAACGTCAGCCTCGTGGATGAGCGGTACCGAGTAGTCCATCAGCCAACCGTCATCGAGCTTCCCCCCAGATGATGGTTTCGCGGTGCCGAGTCGGAATCTGTCGTACGCAGGCATCACGGCCCCTGGTCGGCTATCGAGGCAGCCGCACGCGTCGTGTCGTCACGATTGATTCAGCGCTTGCCGGGTGATCCGTGGAAGGGCGAACGGTAGCCTTGGACCAGGACGACGACCTTCACCGACGCCGGCCTTCCGTCGCTCGCCGTGTCGGCGGACACAGGGCTGGAGATAGACGATGTGTACCGGTCCGGGTGCTGGTCAGGACTGCAGCGCGAGGCCGGCCTGACGGTGCCCGCGCCGGGACCACACGAGGATCTGCTCGGCGATCGGCTGTCCGGGATTCTCCACGTAGACGACCCGCTGCGGCTCGCGGCCTATCATCGTCTCCTGGGCCTCGCGGAATCGGCGTCCGTTGATGCTGATGTTGATGATGCTGGGCTGACCGACGCCGAGCGCCGCCTCGTCACCGGCTTCCCTTTCGCCGTCATGCCTTCAAAGATTGCACCGGCGTCGCTCGCCGAGTCCGTCGCTCTACTTCGCGCGCATCCGGCCATCGTTCAGGAACTGCGCGAGTTGATTCCGTTGCTGGACGAGCAGTCGGACCATCTGACGTATCCGTTGGAGATGGGCAGGCCTGAAGGCCCGCCCCTACAGGTGCCTCCGTTGGTCTCGCGGGTCCCGCTGTCCGTGCATGCGCGGCATACCGTGGACGATGTGCTGACGGCGTTTGGGCTGCTGGACTTCGACAAGACGGCGTGGAAGCAGACCGGCGTCGTCCGGGACGACCGCACGAACTCGGACCTGTTCTTCGTGACGCTCGAGAAGTCGGAACGGGAGTATTCCCCCTCCACGCTCTACAAGGACTACGCCATTTCGCCCACGCTCGGCATTCTTTTCTCTTCGTGCGCGGTCGCAAGAAGCAGGACGGCCGCACCGTGCCGTACATCTTCCTCGGCCCACGGTGGACTACGTGCCGGACATTTCTTACAGGGGCGAGCGGCCGATCAGCTTCGTCTGGAAATTGAGGCGACCCATGCCCGCGGACTTCTTCAGGCAGGCGAAGGTGGCTAATGCCTAGGTGCAAGGTGCAGGGTGCAAGGTGCAAGGGTGCGGGCAGTGCCAGGGTGCGGGAGCTCGCCCAGCGGATACAATGGTGACCTATGGAGTTCAAGCGAGTGACCACCAGCCCACGCCAGATGGGAGGGGTCCCGTGCCTGCGCGGCCTTCGGATTCCGGTCGCGACGATCGTCGGGCTCGTCGCCGAAGGGCAGACGCCCCGAGCGATTCTCGCACTCTACCCTGATCTCGAAGCCGAGGACATCCGCGAAGCGCTGCTGTTCGCTGCCGAGGCGGTCCGAGAACGTGCCCTGCCTCTCGCCGCGGGCGAATGAGGTGTCTGGTCGACAACGCCCTATCGCCAGTCCTGGCGAGCCTCCTGGAACAAGCGGGTCACGACGCACTGCATGTGCGAGCGATCGGCATGCAGCGGTCCGACGATGTGATGATCCTCGGCCGCGGCACGGTCGAGGGCTAGGCGCGACGAAGGCTGGAAGCTCTACGTCAACGCCGACGTCAAGGCGGAGTTGTGATCCCGCGCGGCGCTCGTCGACATCTTCTCGCATCCGCTCCTGCATGCGACGACTCCGAGGGGCAGGTCGCGACGCCGATTCTACGTTGACCGCGTCAGGGCTGAATATGCTGCTCTATGCGCCTCCGCCGGCCGTGGCGGATATGGAGTACCTGTACGGTGTCGCTTTCGATGGCGAACAAGATGCGGTAGATATGCGGCGTTCGGCCGTAGAGGAGTTGCCGCAGTTCAACGGGCGAATCCGCATTCTCCGGGGCCAGGTGGCAGCGGGAGGGGAGGTTCGCCAGGGACGCGATTGCTGTGCGGAGGGCTATGAACCAGTGCTCCCCCGCATCTCCGGCCTGTCGCGATTCGAGCCAGTCGTAGATACCGGCAATGTCGCGCTGGGCCTGTTCGGAGAGCTCAACGCGGAAGTCCATGCTTCCGCGCGAATTCATCGAGGAACTGTTCAGCGGGTTTACTGCGACCGGCCTTCACGTCCTCGTAGCCTTGGCGGACGCCTTCAACGGCTTCCTGATAGTCCTGGCGGTCCCACTCAAGGTAGTCGGCCAGCGCGTCGTCGAGAGCGTCGGCAGTGCTCTTTCCCCGCCTGCGTGCGAAGTCCTCTAGCTGGGCCAATCTTTCGGGCCTGAGCGGCAGCGTTTCCATAACAAACTGAAGGTAGAGGCTCAACGGTGCCGATGTCAAGAGCGGAGGCTCCAGCCTGGCTACTGCTGACTCGTTCATGTGTTGCTGAGGAAGTTATTGGTGGCATCATCGCGCTGTGAGGAGACTCAAATGAAACCATATGTACTGGCGCTGCTCGTGGGCCTCTTCCCCGCCGTCGCCGTCGCCCAGACGAACCCGGCCGCGCAAGCCGCCCGCGCCTGGCGCCAGCAGCACGAACGCGCCATCGTCGATATCACGGTCTATGGACCGCGGGCCGAGCTGCACAGCGGCCACTACGGCAACTGGGCAAGAAATCCGGCGCTGATGCTGGCGCAACTGCTCACTTCGATGAAGGACGACAACGGCCGTGTGCTCGTGGATCGCTTCTACGACGGCATCGAGCCGCTGGGCGCGGCAGAAAAGCGCGCCATCGCCGATGCGCCGGATATCGACGCGGCGCTGATGAAAGAACTCTGGCTGGGCTCCACAGAGAACTCGCCGAAACGGCTGATAGAGCTCATCGCGCTGCCGTCGTTGAACATCAGAGGGATGGCCAGCTCGCGAGTTGGCGACCAGGCCAGCAATGTCATCCCGGCCTCCGCCACGGCCACCATCGACATGCGCCTGGTCAAAGGCATGGATCGCCGGCAGACCGAAGCACGCCTGCTCGCACACGTGCGGAAACAGGGGTTCTTTGTCGTGGACACCGAACCAGCCGCCGACGTCCGAATGTCGCACCCGAAGGTGGCGAAGGTGACCGTTGGGGAATCACGACAACAACCACCCACCTTTCCGCCGACCGGATCGTCGTCACACGAAACGTAAACTCCCCGATGTCCGTCGCGCAATGCACGACGAACCATCCAGGGCCGACGGCCTCGGTCGACACGGCGACGACGCTAACATCGTCTGAAGAAACGACGCAAACGACCTAACGGGTTCCAGGGGTGCGAGGGGTCAGCGTCCCTCGTCGGTCATCTTGAATCGTGAAACGATCTCCTCGACACGCTGAAGCCGCTCCGCGAGGGCTTCGATCTCAAACCGGAATCCGTCGTGACGCCGCAGTCTCGCCGCGATCGCTCGAGCGTCCTCCATGCCCTCTCGGTGTTGCTCGCAGAGCCAACGGAGCTCTTCCTCTTGGCTGCGCCGCACACCCTGGCCGCGCAGCTTATCGAGGAACGCGCGGGTATCTGGGTCGAGGCTTTCTTCGAAGGCGACGAAGTCCGCGGAGACTGCTGGCCGTTGGTCGTTCATGCGGCACCCCGAGTCTGAAGCGACGACCCTACCATCGTCGACAGAGCAACGCAAACGACCTAGCCGTGTTCGATTGGTTCAGTACGCAAAATGTTGAAACTGACCGAGGTTTCAGTACGCAAGATCTTCAACGTGGATGCGATCCGCGCGAGACATAAGGGCGCCGTTGCTCCCAGTTCATTACCAGCCCTTGAAGGTCGTCTTTTTGCAGCGCCGTGGATCGAGGCGCCATGGTGCTGCGCGACCAGCTCGACATCCGCGTCCATGCGGCGCAGCGGATGTTGGAACGGAATATCTCTGTCGATGATGTGCTGGTTGTCTTGAACACCGGCGCGACGATTGAGGAGTATCCGGACGACACACCGTATCCGAGCCGATTGACGCTCGGATGGGTGGCCGAACGGCCCGTGCACGTCGTGTGGGCGACGGCGGTTACGGGCCGCATTGTGGTGATCACCGTCTATGAGCCGGACTCAGAGGAGTGGGATAATACGTTTCGCCGGAGGCGAACATGACGTGCGTCATCTGTAAGCACGGGGAGACCAAGCTTGGCGCGACCCGGATTGCCGTCGAGCGCGGGCCGACGGTACTCGTCGTACGCGGCGTGCCGGCACAAGTGTGCGACAACTGCGGCGAGGCCTACCTGAGCGCGGACGCGGTCGATCGGTTGCAACACATGTTGGCGGTCGCGGCCCAGGATGGCGTGCAGGTCGAGGTCCGCGACTACGTCGCGGCGTGAGCCGACCTCCTGACACGCCGCCGGGTTACCGGAGCGTGCAGGGCAGCGGGCGCCACTTCGAATCGTCGGGCTCTTTCCTGAAGTTGCTGCTCGTGATGAAATCCCTCAGCAGATACGCCGGGTCGTTCACCGTCGTCGTGACGACAAACCACGGCGTGCCCCGCGGATCCGTCACCTGCTCGAAGTATTCGGTGACCGTGGCCCGATCGCTGTAGGGCGCGCCGTTCTTCCTGAGATACCCCGGCGTCAGGTTCGTTGTGACGACCTTGAGGGTGCCGCCAGCCGCGCGCGCCTGGTCCTCCTGGCGCGCGTTGGCCGCGGGCGGCACGAGAGGACTGAAGCCGCTGCCGTACACCCAGCTCGCCACGGAGTACCCCTGCAACCCCGCCGGTGCGCGCGGCCTTCACCTGCTCCAGACTGCGCTGCATCTTCACCAGGCTCACCATCCGGTCGCCGACGATGCGCACCATGTCGCGATATTCGGTGACGTCGTCCTGGTCCGCTCAGGCGGCCGCTGCCGGGAATGACGAGGGTGCCGCCCTCGGCGAAGCTGTTGACGACGACAGCCGGCACCGCGATGTCCAGGATGCGGTTGAGCCCCGCGAGCGCCCCTTCCACGGTGCCGCCGTGCTCGCGATCCACGAGCGGGAAGCGCCTGGTCGAGTAGATCTCTCCCGCCACGATGACGTCGGACCCACGGAAAAGGACGATGCTGTCGCCATCGCTGTACGCCGACGGCTGATGGACAATCTCGATCGCCTCGCCGTTGAAGCGGAACGTGCGCTCCCGCTCCAGGTAGGCATCGGTCGGCCACGCGTCGACGGGATAGTTCGACTTGCTCATGTGAATGAGCACGGCTTCGCGCGCGATGATTTCGGGGCCCGGGACTCGCGCAGCGTTCACGTCGGCACCCGCCGACTGGCCGAACGCGGCGTTGTTGCCAATGCGGGTTGGCCCTGCCGACGTGTTGATGACCCAGCGCAGTGGCTGCGTCGTGACCTGACGAATCGCCGCCTTCACGGCGTCGCTCGTGCCGCTCTTGCCGGTGTCGACGAGCAACGCGCCCTCCTCACCGACCTGCAGCGCCAGATTGCCGTCGGGGGTGACGAGCATCCAGATCTTCCCTTGCACGTGCACGGCCTCGACGCCGCGCGGACCTGCGCCCGCCTGCGCGCCGAGCAGGGGCCGCGCGTCGACACACCACGCGAGCACCGCCAGCACGCACGCCGCCGCCACCTTACCTGCCACTCGAGCCTCCCCGCGGCGCGGGTGCCGCAGACTTTCCGATCGGATTCTGTTCGCGCCAGGCCTTGATCGTGTCGATGAACTCGGGATAGGCGGACGCCGCAAACCCGAGCGTCGCCTCGACGGGGATGTGCAGCGCGGCGGCGCGTTCGCCAACGCTCGGGTTCTGGCCGGGCAGCCAGTGGGGCACCGGGTGCTCGTCGGAGAACACCACCGTCGTGTGCCCGTAGCACGTGCCAGGATTGTCGGCGTTCTCAAACGACGCGGTCGGGATTCTCGGCGCCAGCGCGTAGTCCGTGCTCTTGATATACGGCTCGGTGAAGTACAGCGGGTCGTCCACGAACACGGTGACGGTCAGCACATCGCCATGTCGGGCGAAGTACGTCAAGAGCGTCGCCCGATCGCTCACCGGCGCTCCGTTGCCGGGTGCAGTCTACCAAAACTCCGGCACGTCGGACGGGCGACGCAAACGACCTACGCGAGGGCTTTGCTGTACAGCGCGAGCAAACGGCCCCAGGCCTTCTCGGCCTGCGGCTCGTTGTAGACCCCCGAATCGGGCGGGCACCAGCCGTGCGCGGCGCCCGCGTAGACTTCGATTTCCGCGGGCAGATTCGCCTGGGCGAACGTCGCCTTCAACACGTCCTTCTCGTTGGGCGCCCGCATGTCGTCGTTCGCGGCGATCGCGATGAGGAGCTGCGCCTTGGTCTTCGCGGCCTGGAGATGCGGACTGTTCGACATGTCGGTCACGAGTCCGCCGCCGTGGAACGAAGCGACCGCGCCGACGCGATCCGGCACGGCGGCCGCGGCGCGCAGCGCCATCGGGCCGCCCATGCAGTACCCCTGCGTACCCACCTTCCGGTTCCTGGCCACCGACGCTTGCCGGTCCAGCCATCCGATGAAGGCCTTCGCATCGGTCGTCTGCGTCGATTCGCTCAACGCCTGCGCGAGCGGCAGCAGCTGCGGGATGGGGGTGGCGGCGCCGGCGTCCGCGGTCGGGGCCTTCTTCACGCGATAGAACGGATTGACCACGAGCACCGAATAGCCCGTCTCCGCGAGCCGTTTGCCCATCTGGCGGAACGCGGGCCGCAACCCGAAGATGTCCGGCCACACGAGCACGGCCGGCGCCGTGCCGCTCGCGGGATGGACGAAGTAGCAGTCGGCGGTGCCGTCAGGCGTCATCACGGTCACCTCTGATTCGGTCACCGTGACGGCGTTGGCGACCTTCGGCAGCATCATGACCATGCCCGCGCCGAGGAGGACGCCGAATTGCCGTCGTGTCACCAACCCGCCCGCCTCGTATTCCTGTCGATCCTGCTCAAAATGATCCTGATCGCACATATTGGCTCCTTCTCAATGATCGATCGCGCTCATGTGGGGTTAGGGTTTGAGCGCCCGACACTGTGGCAAGTTGACAGTGCTGGGATCGGGCGCGAGGCGGACGATGCTCGTGTCGTCCAGCCACAAAAGCGGCGCCGTTTCATTGGCCTGCAGAAACTTTTCCGTGAGGACAATCCTCTTGCCGTCCGCCTTGTAGCACTCTCTGAGGAACAGCACCTGGATGGCCCGGTTGTACTCGATGGCTTCCTGCGGCACCACGACAACGCCGACGCCGTTCGGGTCGAGGCCGGTCCCCGCCAGTCTGCGATCGAGCTCCGCCGCCGCCGCCGGCACCTGCGCCTTCCAGACCGATAGCGCGGCCGGCTTCTGGGCGACACCTTTATTCACAAGAACGTCGGGCGGGCTGTTCACGCGAGGGTCCAGGCTGAACACAGTTTTGTCGATGCTGCCCTTCCTGACGTAGACATCCGCATCGATCCGGTCGACCACCAGCACGATGGGCTGGACGATCCGGCGCGGCGCGATGTCAGACATGGCCACGGTCGCTCCCACGGTCACGCTGACTCGGGCGAGGCCGTCTCGCGGGAAGTCGTCCTTGTGGGCGCGGACCTCGACCTCGCCCGGCATCACGCGCACCGATATCGGCTTCGAGCCGGCGATGCCGACAAGTGCCCCATTAACACGAAGCGTCGTGCCCGCGACCGGACTGACAATCTGCAGCGTCCCGGTTTCGCGGGATCTCACGCCGTCCAGACGCTGCTGGAGCACGGCGGCCAGCGGCGGGGAGTACATCGGGTCCAGGCGGATCAGCTCGCGCAGGCTGTCATCGGTCTTTGCCGGGTCGGTTCTTACATTGCGGTCGGCGCGATCGAGAAAGAGCTGGCGGTGGATCCCGCGCTCATCGTCGGTCGGCACGCGGGAGCTCCGTTCGTACCTCGACACCTCCGCCAGCCGATCCAATTCCTGGAGGCCCTGGGTCGTGGAACCGGTGCCGAACAGACCGAACGCCTGGTCCAGCGCGCCGGACGTCAGCCTCGGAGGCGGCGGGCTGGAGGACCGACCAGTATTGGACAGAAGGGTCGACGAAGACGCCGCGGGACCTGGCGTGGCTGTCACTTCAGGGCTCGGTGGCGGGACTGACGCCTCCGCTGGCGGCACGGGCGCGGTGTCAGGCTGCGCACCATTCGGACCGACCAGCAGGTACATCCCGACGATGAGGATCAGCGCCACAGGCACGGCCACCATCGCAGCCAACCGCCGGTTTCGAGACGGCCCTGGAATTGATGCGATTGATGCGGCGGCCGGCACGACGGGCTGCGCCGCAGGCGGGTGCGAACTGATGGGCCGGGGCCTGGGAGTCCTCGGGGTCACGGGGGCCGTGGGGCCCCTGGGGACTCTGGGGTTGATGACGTCGGGGCGGGGCGAACTCTGAGATGTCGGCACGGCCGCGGCCGGCTCGTTCATGAGCGACAGCGCCGTCGGGATGTCGGCGATCCGCTGCTCCAGGTCTTTCTCGAGACATCCCTTGATGACGGTGCGAATGGACGCGGGCGTGTCGGCGGGCAACAACGACCAGTCCGGTTCGCTGATTCCATCCCCGCCGAACGCAGGTTTGCCGGCGAGCATTTCGTACAGCACACAGCCGAAACCCCACACGTCGTGTCGCTTGTCGGTGTTCTTTCCTTCGGCCTGCGCGGCCGCCGCTTCCATCGCCCTCGCCAACCCGAAGTCGAGCACTTTCACGCGGTCATTGGATGTGATGGCGACGCTGGCCGGCCTGAGATCCCCGTGGATGACTCCCTTGTCGTGCGCCGCCTTCAGCGCTTCGCCAATCTGCCTGGCAATCGGCAGGGCGTTGGCGGCTGCGAGGGGGCCGGCTTTCAGCCGCTCGGCGAGCGTGTTGCCCGGGACGAACTCGAGGATCAGGAAGAACGTTCCATCCGCGTCGCTCAGGCCATAGATCCCCATGATGCGGGGATGGTTGAGCTTCGTCAGAACCTGCACGCTGTCACGGAAGCGCTCGACCCGCTTGGGATCGCGAACGAAATCCTCCGGCAGAATCCTGAGGGCGACCTCGCGGCCGAGCGTGATGTCGCGAGCGCGATAGACCTCGCCCATCCCGCCTGCGCCGAGGAGCGAGAGAATCTTGTATGCGCCGAGACGATCGTCAGGCGCGAGGGGCATAGGGAAACGCTGCGATTATACGAGAGGTTCCAGAGGTTCGAAAGGTGCGTGCGAGGGTGCGGGGGTGCGCGTTACCCCTCGCGGATCGTCTTGTTCCGAGCAATCGCCTCTTCGAACAAGGCACGCATCTCGCTGCGAGTGTTCCGCCCCTCAGTCGCTATCTCCTCTCGCAGGCCCTCCGCGACCGCTCCCAACTCCTCGCGCAGACCGTTGATCTCGCCGCCGAGTTCCCGGCGAGTTGTCAAGAATTCCTCCTTCACTTCCGCTCGAAATTGCAAAAAGTGCAACTCGAGCGAAGCCACACGCGTATCGAGCGCGGCGACCTGGGCTGGCAACTGTTGCAGCGACTGCATTTGGCTCTTTAGAACGGCGACTCGATCGGCTAACGGGCGTGGCCTGACACGATGCCAGTGCCAGGATTGTGCCGGACGACGCTAACATCGTCGGACGGACGACGCAAACGACCTAACGGTCGCGGAGGCACGGCAATCCCGCCGTAGAGATGTGGTCAGAACTTGAAGACGACGGCGACCGCCGCGCGCCCGTAGTCGAGCTTCTGCCCGGTGATCGGGAGAAGCGAGCCGCCGAGGACGCTCGTGTCCTGGATCGTGTGGAAGTAGCGAATGTCCCCGCGCACGCCCACGTGGCTGAGCGGGAAGATCATCAGGCCGCCGCCGACATCCCACCCGAGGCTGTTGTTGTCAGCGGCCGACCCCGTGCCGCTCGAATCGATATGCGTCTTGATGAGCCCCACACCGCCCAGGACGTACGGGCGGAACGGTCCGATGTGCGGGACGATCATCAGGTTGCTCATCACCGTCAGCACGTAGGAGGACCTGCCCGGGACGTCCCCAAAGAAGTCTTTCGCATAGGCGATTTCTTCTTCGAAGCCGAAGAAGCCGCCGAAGGTGCCCAGTCCGACGCCAACGTTCCGCTTTTTGTCATCGCAATTGGTGGCGGTCGGACATCCGGCGTCCCCGCCGAAATTGAAGCCGACGAGCGGACCGATGAAGCCGTCGGCCCGCGCCTCGGTCAGGAACCCGAAGGTCAGCACGAGGGTTAGGACAGCCGTTTGAAAAATGGCCCGTGCGATCTGAGACATGTGTCGTTTCCTCGCTTTCGCGTGTCCGGGACGCGCTACCATCGTCGCGGCGAAGCGCGCAATGGTTTCGGACGTTATTTCTTGCGGGTGATCTTTCTCCGCGGAATCTTTCCTTCGAACAGGACACGGATGTTAAGAATTCATCCTTCACTTCGGCCCGGTAACTCTTGCAGTGGCTGCATGTGGCTTTCGACAGCGGCAACGCGATCAACTACAGCTGGTGGCATGACACGACGCCAGTGCCAGGATTGTGCCGGACGAAGCTACCATCGTCTGGCACGGCACGCAACAATCCAGCGGTTCGAGAGGTTCGAACATAGAATCGCGGTGTGAAGAGGCGGCCTGAGAAAAGCGAGAACGCCGACGCCGAGTCCTTCGCGCGCGCGATGGCAGCGGAGAATATCGCGATCTTGAAGTCCCGCGTGCGCGAGTGCTTGAGGCGCCATCCGGCCGTGCTCGCCTACGCCGATGCCCCGCGGGGAGATGGGGGAACGGGCGCGGTCTACGTGTTGCTGCGGAAGTAGAAGCGTTTCAGACGCGGACAAGTTGCGGCAGGTGATCGAAATGCTTGTCTCGCGCGTGCAGGGCCAGATTGTGCTGCAGGACGAGCGCCGCCAGCCACATGTCGTTGGTCGGAATCGGTGTGCCCTGTTTCCGGAGCTGGCGAAAGAGCGACGCATAGTGGTGGGTCGTCTGGTCGTCGGCGAAGAGCACGCGCATGCGGTATCTGCAAACAGAACGACCGGCGACCCGTGCGTCGCCCCCGGGCGGTTTGCTAATCTCGATGCGCTCGCGTATAGTGAGGGCCGAACTGCTTTCTGAGCACTGCCGCCCGTTGCCGGACGTGATCCGGCCCAGAGCCACAGCCTCACCAAGAGATCGTATTTTTGTGCTGCGATCGGTTCGCCGGCGGAGGCTCTTTCGGCCGCCCCAGCCGGACAGACATCCGTCCACCCGTTTCACGCCAGTTGGGAGTCGAACGACATGAATGTCAGACCGCTACACGACCGGATCCTCGTCTCGCGCATTGACGAAGGCGAGCAACAAGTCGGGGGCATCATCATTCCCGATTCCGCCAAAGAAAAACCGCAGCGCGGCACGGTCGTCGCAGCCGGCAACGGCAAGACCAACGACGAAGGCGAGCGGCGGCCGCTCGACGTCAAGGCCGGGGACACGATCCTCTTCGGCAAGTACTCCGGTCAGGAGATCAAGCTGGACGGCGTGGAGTATTTGATCATGAAGGAAGACGAAGTCCTCGGGGTGCTCGACAAAGCCGGCGCCGGCGCCGCCAAGAAGAAGAAGTAGGAGACAACGAATATGGCAAAACAGATTACATACGGCGACGCATCGCGCCAGGCGATTCTCCGCGGGGTCAACGCATTGGCCAACGCGGTGAAGGTGACCCTCGGCCCCAAAGGCCGCAACGTGATCCTGGACCGAAAGTTCGGATCGCCCACGATTACCAAGGACGGCGTCACGGTCGCCAAGGAAATCGAGCTGCCGGACGCCCTCGACAACATGGGCGCCCAGATGGTTCGCGAGGTCGCCAGCAAGACGTCGGACGTCGCGGGCGACGGGACGACGACGGCGACGGTGCTGGCGCAGGCGATTTATCGCGAAGGCGCCAAGAACGTCACGGCCGGCGCCAACCCGATGTCGATCAAGCGCGGCATCGACAAGGCCGTCGAGGCCATCGTGGCGGCGCTCAAGAAGCAGTCCAAGCCCGTCAGCGGCTCGATGATCGCCCAGGTGGGCACGATCTCGGCCAACCACGACGAGACCATCGGCACGATCATCGCGGACGCGATGGACAAGGTCGGCAAGGACGGCGTGATCACGGTCGAAGAAGCCAAGACGCTCGAAACCTCGCTCGAGGTCGTCGAGGGCATGCAGTTCGACCGCGGCTACCTCTCGCCCTACTTCGTGACCGATCCCGAGCGCATGGAAGTGGTGCTTGAGAACCCGCTCATCCTGATCCACGAGAAGAAGATCAGCGCGATGAAAGACCTGCTGCCGATCCTGGAACAAGTGGCGCAGCTCGGCCGTCCGCTCCTCATCCTCGCGGAAGACCTCGAAGGCGAGGCGCTCGCGACGCTCGTCGTCAATAAGCTGCGGGGCACGCTCAAGGTGGCGGCCGTCAAGGCGCCGGGGTTTGGCGATCGCCGCAAGGCGATGCTCGAAGACATCGCGATCCTGACCAAGGGCCGCGCCATCACCGAAGATCTCGGGATCAAGCTCGAGTCGATCAAGATCGAGGACCTCGGGAAGGCCAAGAAGATCACGATCGACAAGGACAACACCACGATCGTCGAGGGCGCGGGCACCTCGAAGGAGATCGAGGGTCGCGTCAAGCAGCTGCGCGCCCAGGTCGAGGACACGACGTCGGACTACGACCGCGAGAAGCTGCAGGAGCGGCTCGCCAAGCTCGTGGGCGGCGTCGCCATCATCAAGGTCGGGGCGGCCACCGAGACCGAGATGAAGGAGAAAAAGGCGCGCGTGGAGGACGCGATGCACGCGACCAAGGCGGCCGTCGAAGAGGGCATCGTGGCTGGCGGCGGCGTGGCGCTCTTGAGAGCCGCCACGTCGCTCCAGACGCTCAAGCTCGAGGGCGACGAGCAACTGGGCGTGAAGATCATCATGCGCGCGATCGAGGAGCCGATGCGCTGGATTGCGACCAACGCCGGCCACGAGGGCTCGATTGTCGTGCAGCGCGTGAAAGAGATGAAAGACGAAGAGGGCTTCAACGCGCAGACCGAGCAGTACGAGAACCTGGTGGCGGCCGGCGTCATCGATCCGACCAAGGTGGTCCGGTCGGCGCTGCAGAATGCGGCGTCGATCGCATCGCTGCTGCTGACGACCGAAGCGGTCATCTCGCAGCTGCCGGAAGAGAACGCCGCGGCCGCTGCGGCGCCGGGTGGTGGAATGGGCGGGATGTACTGAGCGTGCGCTCGAACGCCCGCAGAAGCGCCTGCGGCCATGCCGGGGTCCCCAGCGCGGCTGCCGCGCTGGGGTGGCGTGCCGAGCCGAGGACATGTCAGTCCGAGGCGAGGCATCAGCGTCAGTTCGCGCTGGGGGTGGGCCCCCGAGCGCCAGTGATTAGATGGAGTGTGAGAGATGGGTCGAAAGTTATATGTCGGGAATCTTCCGTACGACACCGGTGAAACGGCACTGCAGGAGCTGTTCGCGCAGTGCGGAACGGTGGACACGGTGCGCGTCATGCGCGACATGGCGACCGGGCGCGCGCGCGGCTTCGCGTTTGTTGAAATGATGACGGACGAGGAAGCGCAGGCGGCGATTTCCAAGCTGAACGAGCACCAGCTCGGCGGCCGCGCGCTCAGCGTGAACGAAGCGCGGCCCAAGCCCGCCTTTGCGGGTGGCGGCGGGTACGGTGACGGTGGCAACGGCGGCGGGCGAGGCCGTTCGGAGCCGCGCTGGTAACACTGGTAAGATTGGTCTCATGGGTTCCCTGGCGGAGCTCTTAGCGACCGACGAACGGCAGGCGCTGGAATTTTTCTTCGAGCGCCTGCTGGACGTCTCCGGGCCCGCCGTCGATCCCCAGGAGCTTGCCTACAATGCCAGCGTCCTGGCGCACTACTCCCAGGTTTCAACGCACGCCGACCTCGAGTTCGCAACCCCCACCAACCTCAGCGCCGTCTTCGATCATTTCGTGTTCGACACCACGCTCGTCAACGACAGCCTGATGATGGAGACGGCCGGCGCCCAATGCCTGGTGCTGGCGGGATTCTTCGAGGATCAGATGCGCCGGCGGCACAACATCCGCTGGTATGCCGCCCTCGGCGCCAGCTTCTTCAAGCGGGCGGCCGTTCAGGAACCGTCGGTGGCCAAAGCTCAGCTGCTCGACACGCTCGCCCGGCGCTTCGAGACCTGGCGGCAGCGCCACGCGCGGCTCGCGCGCGAGCTGCG
>Ga0156016_122_pt4 | contig 29803 bp, 32 predicted proteins | sample RifCSPlowO2_02_FD_107670 | JGI IMG/M metagenome (GOLD analysis project Ga0156016, IMG submission 107670) | Acidobacteria bacterium RIFCSPLOWO2_02_FULL_64_15 | reverse complement strand
GCTTGCCCAGATCATGCGCGGCATCACGTTCCCCAACTCGAACATTGCCTTTGACGTGCAGGACAACAATCCCGGCACCAAGAAGCCGGACCCGAGCGGACCGTATATCGGTCAGTATCAAGGCTGGGAAGGCGTCGAGAATGCCGGCATCGCCCTGGCCGAGAGCGCAAACCTCATCCTGCTTCCCGGCCGCAAGTGCTCGAACGGCCAAGACGTCCCGCTGGCGCAGGCTGACTTTGTGCAGTTCACCCAGGCGCTCCGAACGACGGGGATGGCTATTTACAATGCCGCGAGAGCTAAGAATCAAAACGCCATCATCGATCTGAGTGACAGGCTCACCGAGACGTGCGCGAACTGCCACGACAAGTATCGCCCTGACAGCCGCCTCTCTGGCCCGAAGGTGGGACCCGAGAAGCGCTGCATGCCTGGGGTTTGAGAAGCGCAGCCCGCTGTACTTGTATGTTGTAGTGTCCGGCTTGAGCCGGACCTGTGAATCGAGGGCTTTCATTTGATTCCGTGGCCGCTGCCGTTTCGGGGTGTGTTCGAGTGGATGGCCACACTGCCCTTTAGCAAAGATCTCGAAGCGTCAGCCTACGGCTTCCCCCTCCTGCTGACGGCACATGTCCTCAGCATGTGTCTGTTCCTCGGCCTCATCTTCATGATGGATCTGCGTCTCATCGGGATCGCGCACCGTCAGACGCCGGTCTCGGTGATTCAGCAGCGTCTATTCCCCTGGCAAATGCTCGGCGTGACCGTGATGAACATCTCGGGGTTCGTGCTGTTCTATTCCCAGCCCGTGTACTATTGGGGCAAGCTGTTCTTCTGGGTCAAGATGCTGATCATGGTGATGGCCGGCGCCAACGCGCTTATCTTCCACCTCACCACGTACCGCACAGTTGCCTCGTGGGACAGCGACCCCAATCCACCGCTCGGCGCCAAGTTGGCCGGCGTCCTCTCGATCGTTCTATGGATCGGCGTGCTGTCATTCGGGCGGCTGATCGCCTACGATTGGTGGACCTTCCAGACGTTTTGATATTGAGGAGCGCCCCATGCTCGCACCGTTCTTCATGTGGATGGAGGGACTCGCAGTCTACCAGTCCTCCATCTATCTCGGTCCTGGAGTCAATCTGGCGCATCTCGTCGCGATGGTGACCTTCATGGGCGCCCTCTTACTTGTGGATTTGCGGTGTCTGGGCTTCGGTCTGACCGAACAGTCAGTCACGCAATTGGCACGTAGCGCCCATCGGTGGTTGATCGGCGGTCTCGCGGGGCTGGTCGTCACAGGGATTCCGGCCGTCATGGCTGTGGCTACACAGGAGTACGAGAACAACACCTTCTGGTGGAAGATGTATATCCTCGCAACGGCGATCCTCTGGACGTTTACCGTTCGGCGCAAGGTTGTGCAGTCACACGACCCCGGGTTGGGCGGCAAGGCCGTTGCGATTGTGTCGATCCTCCTTTGGATGGCCGTCGCAGCCGGTGGCCGGCTGATCATGTACCTCTAGCGGCGCTCGTCGGCGTTCTCCCTCAGGCGAATCAAATGCTCCGTTGCCCTCTGCTGCTCTTGGCTCTGTCATTGATGGGGACCGGCGTCTACGCACAGACGCGAACGGCCCCACCACCCCAGCCCAAGATAGGACAAGCTGGTAAGGATGTCGTCTGGGTCCCGACTCCAGACGTCCTCGTAGAGAAGATGCTGGACCTCGCGATGGTGACGGCCCAGGATTACTTGATCGATCTCGGTTCGGGCGACGGCCGTACCGTGATCGCCGCGGCTAAGCGGGGCACCAGGGCGCACGGCATCGAATACAACCGCGACATGGTCGCGCTGTCACGACAAGCAGCCGCCACCCAGCGCCTCAGCGACAGGGCAACGTTCGCGGAAGCCGACTTATTCCGAAGTGATTTCTCAGACGCCACAGTGCTGACGCTGTTTCTGCTGCCGGAGATCAACATGCAGCTTCGGCCGAAAATTCTCGCCCTCAAGCCCGGTACGCGCGTGGTATCGAATACCTTCACGATGCAGGACTGGGAGCCTGACGAGTCGGTGACGGTCGCCGATTGCCAAGTGTACTGCACGGCTCACTTCTGGATTGTGCCCGCCCAGGTCGAGGGCACGTGGCGGTTTGCCGGGGGCGAGTTCTCGCTGACGCAGCAGTTTCAGCGTATAAGAGGCGCGCTGCTGTCTGGCGCCAACAGCGCGCCAATCACCAACGCGAGGCTGCGAGGCGACCAGATTGCTTTCACCGCCGCGGGCGTCCGATACAGCGGCCGTGTGGATGGCGACACCATGCAGGGCACCCTCAGCTCACAGGAAAGCCTCGGCAGCTGGCGTGCGACCCGCACCAGCCGTTAGACCCGCCCACTTGGCCTCTGGGATTTTTCAGTAGGTGCGTGGGATATTCCCCGACAGACTGAGCCCCTCCTGAGAACCACCATGCGTCCCTCACGTCGTCCTGCGCAGAGATTGGTCAGCCCGACACGGGTCGCCTCTATTGGCCCATCTCCTGCAGGGTGAGATACTAGGTTGTCTGGGAGGACTTGATGAGAATGAGAACGACCCTACCCGCTGTGATGGCTGCCCTGTTTCTCACAACAGGGACGGCTTGGGCTCATCATTCCCTGATTTCGCAGTACGCCAAAGAGAAGACAGTCTCGCTCAGAGGAACCGTCACGAGGGTGGTGTGGAAAAATCCACACGGATGGATTTACATCGACGTGCCAGGCGAGAGCGGTCAACGCGAGCAATGGATGATCGAAACCGGCGCTCCGCTCCGCATGCAAAGGCGTGGCCTCAAAGCGACTGATTTCAAGGTTGGCGCCGAAGTCATCATCGGCGGCTGGGCCGCCAGGGATGGCTCGAAGACGGTGGCGGGCTGGATTGTGACCTTTGTCGATCGGGAAACCAAGGGCCAAGAGGCGTCCTTTGCGCTCGGCCGGTGAGGCTCGATGAAGACCTGGATCTGCTTGATTGGCCTCGCGGCATCGCTCGGTGCCGCCGTCGCGACCAGCGGCTGGACCGCCGTCGCGCAAACCCGTGACCCACGGACGGTGAAGGAATTGATGAAGGAGGACATTGCCCCCGCCGCCGATGTCATCTTCAACTACGTGGCGATCGACGTCACGCTGGCTGGAGTTGTAGAAAATGCGCCGAAGACCGATGCCGAGTGGGCCGAGGTTCGCAAGAGCGCGGTCGCCCTGGCTGACTCGGGCGCGCAGCTCAAGGCCCAGGGCCGCGGGCGTGAGTACGACAAGCTGGCGCAGGAAATGACCGACGCGGCGCTCCTGGCACGGCGCGCTGCCGACACGAGAAACGTGAGCAGGCTCCGCGCGGCCGAGCAGGCGATGAACGCCGCGTGCGAAAATTGCCATCAGAAGTACTGGCCCCGAAGCGACCAGCAGCCGAACGGGCGCTGACGCACCGCCGACCCCGCTTCCCGCCGCCGCCGCGTATGGTATCCTACCGCGCTGTTGCGAAGACCCCCCGCTACTGTCGTGCTTGCGACAGCGCTCGCCGTCAGCCTGGTGACCTTGGCCGCCGCGTGGCGCCTCCCCGGTAGCAACCAGGGTTACGAGCCGGTTCAACCAATCGCCTTCTCACACAAGCTCCACGCGGGCGAGATGCAGCTCTCGTGTTTGTACTGTCACGCGGGAGCAGAAACGAGCCGCTACGCCGGCATTCCTGCGCTCAACGTGTGTATGAACTGCCACGCCAAGGTGACGACATCGTTTGCCGCGCAGCAGCAGGCGCAACCCATGGAATCGCCTGAGCTGCGCAAACTGTACGACGCGTTGGCTCTCGACGCCGCCTTGATGCCAGTCGCCGGCCGGTCGCCGAAACCGATCGCCTGGCAGAAGGTCCATCGGGTGCCTGACTTCGTGTACTTCGACCATCGCGCGCACATCACGGCGGCGGTTCAATGCCGGCAATGCCACGGTTCGATCGAGACGATGGACCGCGTTCGGCAGGTTCAGTCGTTGGCGATGGGCTGGTGCATCAACTGCCACCGCGACGTCAATCGGACCGGCGTGGCGGGCAAGCCCGTGCACGCGTCGCTCGATTGTGTGACATGTCACTACTAAATCAAGGTCCGCCTGAAGGCGGACACTACATCGGCCTGCGATGTCGGTGATTGTGAATGTCAGAGAACCCCAAGCGCTACTGGATGAGCCCGGTAAGTGATGTCGAGCGTGACTCGCGCGATGGCGCTACTGTGCCGATCGCCAACGGGGATCCGGACTTCGTCACGACGCGCCGCAGCTTCTTGAAAGCGGCAGGCTTTACCTTTGCGGGCGCGGTGGCTGCAAGCTGCAGCCGCGCGCCGGCGACGAGCGCCATCCCGTACGCGCAGCAGCCGGAGGGAGTCGTTCCAGGCAGGCCCCTCCTCTACGCATCAACGTGTGGCGCGTGCGAGGCACGGTGCGGCCTGCTCGTGACGACCCGCGATGGGCGGCCGATCAAGATCGAGGGCAATCCGGACCATCCCCTCTCTGGCGGGGCGACCTGCGCGGTGGGACAGGCGTCGCTTCTTGGGTTGTACGACAGTCTGCGACTCAAGGGCCCGCTGCGACGCGGGCAGCAGAGCACCTGGCCCGATGTCGACATGGAGATCGCCGCGACGCTCGAGCGGCTGCGCCAGGAAGGCGGCGCCGTACGGTTGCTGTCACCCACCATCACCAGCCCCACAACGGCCGCCTTGATCGCCGATTTTCTCGGCGGCTTCAAGAACGCGCAGCACATCACTTACGACCCGATCTCGGCCTCAGCCGTGCTCGAGGCGCATGCGCTGACGCATGGGAGACGCCTGCTGCCCCAGTTCCGCTTCGACCAGGCAGACGTGATCGTCAGTTTCGACGCTGATTTTCTGGGCACGTGGATCTCCCCGGTCCAGTTCACCCGCGGCTACACGAGTCGGCGGCGGATCGACGGGGGCGCCCGACAGGCTCAGGGCGCGCCCACGATGTCCTACCACGTGCAGATCGAGTCGCGACTGTCGCTGACTGGATCGAATGCCGATCGGCGGCTGCGTGTGGCGCCAGGCGAACTCGGGCATCTCGCCACACACCTGGCGGTGCGTGTCGCCGAACGCGCAGGAATACCCTTCGCGGCTGACGGACTCGCTGCCTCTTCCATGGAGCCGGCCATTGAGGCGATCGCCGACCGGCTCTGGACCGCGCGAGCCCGCGGTCTCGTGATCTCATCGAGCCAGGATGTCAGTGTCCAGCTGCTCTGCAACTTCATGAACCGTACGATCGGCGCGTACGGCACCACACTCGACGTGGAGCGTCCGTCCTATCAGCGCCTGGGCGACGACAGAGATCTCGCTGGCCTGCGGGCCGAGCTTTCGCGTGGTGAGGTTGCAGCGCTCTTTGTGGCGGGCGTCAACCCCGTCTACGACCTACCGGACGCAACCGCGCTCGCTGGCGACCTCCGACGCGTGCCGCTCCTCGTCAGCACCGCTGAACGGCCCGACGAAACGGCCAGCCTCGCGACCTTCGTATGCCCGGCGCATCATTACCTGGAGAGCTGGGACGATACCGAAGCCGTGTCGGGCGTCGTGAGCCTGACCCAGCCTGTCATCGCGCCATTGGGCGACACCCGCGCGCTCATCGAGAGCCTGTCTGCCTGGACGACGGGGACCGCACAGCCGGCGCTTGATCTCATTCGGGGCCATTGGGAGCGCGCCATTCATCCTCGGTCAGCCGGGACGTCAGACCCGGCCGGCGTGGCCGAGCCGTTCCAGACATTCTGGGACCGAACGCTCGAGCGAGGCGTGGCCGACATTGCGCCCCGGGACGAGCGTCCGGCCTCGGCGCCTTCATCAAGGGCGCCGGCCGTGCGGCCGTTTGACCAGAGTGCGGTGCTGGCAATCCTTCGTCCTGACGCACCGCCTTCCGGCAGCTTCGCCCTGGTGCTGTATCCGAACATCGGCATGCTCGACGGACGGCATGGCCACAACGCGTGGCTTCACGAGCTGCCCGACCCGGTCACCAAGGTCACGTGGGACAACTATGCGAGTTTCTCGCCCACGGCCGCCCGACAGCTGGGCGTAGAGGACGGAGATGTCGTGCGGATTGGCGCAGACGGCGCTCAGCCGATCGAGCTGCCCGCATTCGTGCAGCCCGGACAGCACGATGCCACGGTGGCGATTGCGCTGGGATACGGGCGTGCGGGAACCGACCGCTTCGCCAGCGTCGGCCCGCCATGGTTCGAGGCGCGCCGGCAGACCGGCCTGGTCGGCGTCAACGCTGCGGCGCTTGTCACCACGACCGAGGCCGGCCGCCGGTATTCTGGCCGGACAGTGACCGTGGCCACAGTCGGACGCACGCGCCAGCTCGCCTCGACGCAGATCCACCATTCGCTCGCCGTTCAAACCACATTCGCCCCCTCGATCAGCCAAGAGCCGAGGCCCATCGTGCAGGAAGTCACGCTGGGAGAGCTGAGCGGGACGTCGGCCACGGGCGGCGCTGCCGCCACCAGCGCGGCACCTCCTGAAAGCGGTCTGCGCGAAGAGAGTCTATGGCCCGCCGATCATCCCTATCCCGAGCACCGGTGGGGCATGGCGGTTGACCTCAACGCCTGCACCGGCTGTTCGGCCTGCGTGATCGCGTGTCAGGCCGAGAACAACATCCCGGTCGTCGGTCAGGACGAAGTGCGCCGCAAGCGCGAGATGCACTGGATCCGGATCGATCGGTACTACTCGGGTACCGACGCGGAGCCGGAGGTCGTGCATCAGCCGATGTTGTGTCAGCACTGCGGGCATGCCCCCTGCGAAACGGTGTGTCCGGTCCTCGCCACCACGCACAGTGACGAGGGGCTGAATCAGCAGGTGTACAACCGGTGCGTCGGAACCAGATACTGCGCGAATAACTGTCCGTACAAGGTGCGGCGCTTCAACTGGTTCGACTATCCGCACGAGGATCGCCTTCAGAACCTCGTCTTCAACCCGAATGTGACCGTCCGCTCGCGCGGTGTGATGGAGAAATGCACATTCTGCGTGCAACGAATCGAAGAGGTGAAGATTGAGGCGCGACGACTCGGACAGCCTGTAGCAGACGGCGCCGTCAAGACCGCGTGCCAGCAGGTCTGCCCCGCCGAGGCCATTGTGTTTGGCGACCTTCGCGATCCGAACAGTCGAGTGGCCACCCTCGCCCGGAGCCGTCGCGCGTTCCGTGTGCTGGAGGATCTGGGTACGGATCCTGGCGTGCATTACCTGAAGATCGTTCGGCATGATCCCGCCGCCGCCGATGAGAGACGCCGTGGCTGACGCGGCCATCGCCGGTGGCCTGCCGGTCGCTTCTCTTATTGCTGGCAACAAGTCGCCGGCCGACGTCACGCGCGACGTGTGCCGCGCGCTCGATGCGAAACCGTCTGGCCTGTGGTGGCTGGGGCTCGGGCTGTCAGGTTCCGCCCTCCTTCTGGGCGTGGTCGCCGTCAGCTATCAGATGGCCACGGGCATCGGCACCTGGGGCCTGAACAGCACGGTCGGATGGGCGTTCGACATCACGAACTTCGTGTTCTGGATCGGGATCGGCCACGCCGGGACCCTGATCTCAGCGATTCTGTTTCTGCTCCGGCAGCGCTGGCGGACCTCGGTCAACCGGGCCGCTGAGGCGATGACGCTGTTTGCCGTGATGTGCGCCGGGCTCTTTCCCCTCATCCACATGGGCCGGCCCTGGCTCGCCTTCTGGATGCTGCCCTACCCCAATACGCGCGGATCGCTCTGGATCAATTTCCGTTCGCCCCTGATCTGGGACTTCTTTGCCATCAGCACCTACTTCACCATCTCCGCCGTCTTCTGGTACATCGGCTTGCTGCCCGATCTCGCCACCATCCGCGATCGTATGCGCGCCTCACACGAGACAGACAGAAACGCGCGCGGTACCGACGCGCACGACAACACCACGTACGACAACACCGCGTACGACAACACCGCGTACGTAGTGTCCGGCTTCAGCCGGACCCGTATGCGGATCTTCGACTGGTTAAGTCTCGGCTGGAACGGCTCGTACCGTACCTGGCACCGCTACGAGGTCGTCTATCTGTTGCTCGCCGCCCTGGCCACGCCACTCGTCCTGTCGGTGCACAGCATCGTGAGCATGGACTTCGCGACGGCGCTGGTTCCGGGCTGGCACACGACGATTTTTCCTCCGTACTTCGTCGCTGGCGCGATCTTCTCGGGAATGGCCATGGTGCTCACGCTGATGCTCGTCGCCCGCAAGACGATGAGGATCGAGGACTACATCACGGCCCGGCACGTTGACGCGATGTGCCGCCTGGTCATTCTCACGAGCGGGATCGTCGGATTGGCGTACGCGACCGAGCTGTTCACGGCGTTCTATTCGGGCAATCAGTACGAACAGTCCGCGTTCGTCAACCGGGTGGTCGGTCCGTTGGCCTGGGGCTACTGGGTGATGGTGGGCTGCAACGTCCTCGTGCCCCAGTTGTTCTGGTTCGCCGGGGTGCGCCGCTCGTTTCTGATGGTGTTCATCATCTCGCTGTTCATCAACGTCGGTATGTGGTTCGAGCGCTTCATCATCATCGTCAGCTCGCTCGAGCGCGGTTTTCTTCCGTCGAGTTGGGCGTCGTACAGCCCGACGTCGATTGAAATTGCCACCCTCATCGGCTCCTTCGGTCTGTTCTTCACCTGTTTTCTGCTGTTCTGCCGGTTCGTTCCTGTGATTGCGATGGCGGAAATTAAGGCCGTGCTGGGGAAGGCCCGATGAGCCGCCGGGTCATCATCGGCGTGTTCGAGCGAGAAGAGGACCTTCTCCACGCGACAGCCGCCGCGCGAGACGAAGGACTGGACATTGTCGATGTCTTCAGCCCGTACGTCGTCCACGGTCTGGATCGTGCCATGGGTCTGCGGCCATCTCGATTGCCGTGGGTGTGCTTCCTGCTTGGACTGCTGGGGGCAACGGGGATCCTGCTATTTCAGTTCTGGACGACCTCTGTCGGTTGGCCGATTAACGTGGGTGGCAAGCCCTGGAATTCGCTCCCCGCGTTTATTCCGGCCACCTTCGAGATGATGGTGCTCCTAGGCGGCGTCGGCACGGTGGTCGCGTTCATCTGGTCGGCGGGACTCAGGCCCTGGCATAACCGAAGCCGGCCCGCACTGGCTGACCTGGGCGTCACCGACGATCGCTTCGCCCTCGCGATCGGCGAAACGGGCGTCGCGTTTGACCACGCCCGCGTCAGAGCGCTGCTCTCGCGATTCCGCCCCGCCTCGATCGAGGACCGGGCGGAAGAGGAGGTGGCCTGATGGCACGCCGGACGCTCAACATCGGCTTGGGAGTGGCGCTGGTCGTGTCGATCGCCCTCAACGTCGCGGCCTGGTTGCCGAGAACGCGTCCGACTTTCGAGTACGTGCCCAATATGGTGCGGACGGCGAGATACAACACGTTCGAGGCCAATCCGAACTTCCCGGATGGGATGACGCTCAGAGCGCCCGTGCCTGGCACGATTTTCAGGGGATTCTCTCCGCCTCCGACTGGAAACGAGACCAATCCGTTCTCGGCCGACGATCGCGCCGCTGTCGAACGCGGCGCCACTGTCTTTACAAATTTTTGCCAACCGTGTCACGGGGCGACCGGGCAGGGCGACGGGCTGGTCGTGATGCGAGGATTTCCGCCGCCACCGCCCATCTACCGAGGCCAGACTCAGCGGATGCGTGACGCGCAGATGTTCGGCCAACTGACCAACGGGCAAAACGCCATGCCCCCCTATGCGCTGCAGCTTTCGCGCGAGGATCGGTGGAAGGCAATCCTGTATGTTCGCACGCTGCGGCTGCCGGCGCCGCCGCCAGAAGCGGGAAGCGCCCAATGAGCCTTCAGGTCCCGCGCGTCGAGCTCGGAGCGTTCGAGCGCCAGACGCTCCGCCGCCTCGCCGCGACGGGCGCCATCGTCGCAGCGATGGGGGCCGTCGTTGCGCCTGATCGCATGTGGGCGAGTGGGCTGCTGGTTGCCTACGTTGCACTCGGGTTGGGACTCTCGGGTCTGTGCTTCGTCGCCATCCATTACACGACCGGCGCGAGCTGGAGCGTCGCCGTTCGACGTGTCCCCGAAGCGCTGGCTGGAACGCTTCCCCTCTCCGTCGTCCTCCTCGCCGCCGTCTTTCTCGCCCGGCCGCAGCTCTACGAGTGGACGAGCGGCAGCCTGGCCTCGACAGTGACGAGCGCGTTGGCCTTCAAGCGCTTCTGGTTGTCCTGGCCATTTTTCCTCGCGCGGGCCGCCGCGTACTGCGTCATCTGGATCGGGTTCGCATCCGCGATCCGTTGGCTCTCGCGACGACAAGATGGCGATGGCGATCCCCGCTGGACCAGATTGAACAGCCGCCTTTCGGCGGCGTTCCTCGTCGTCTTCGCCGTGACGTTCACGCTGGCCTGCTTTGACTGGGTCATGTCGCTCGAGCCCGCGTGGTACAGCACGATTTTCGCCGTCTACAACTTCGCGGGCATGTTCCAGAGCGGACTCGCCGCCCTTATCGTCGTGGCTCTGTGGTTGGAACGAACTGGGCCGCTACGGAACGTGTTGAACGAGGAGCACCTGCACGATCTCGGGAAGCTGCTGTTCGCGTTCAGCATCTTCTGGATGTACATCTGGTTCAGCCAGTACATGCTGATCTGGTACACGAACATTCCAGAAGAAACCTCCTATTTCATCCGGCGGATACAGGGTCTGTGGTTCGTGTTGTTTCTCGCCAACGTCATCCTCAACTGGCTCGTCCCCTTCGCCGTCTTGCTGCGACGTGATGCGAAGCGCGATCGCAAGACACTCGCGCGCGTCGCCGCGATTGTCCTGCTCGGCCGCTGGCTCGACGTGTACCTCATGATCTTTCCGGCCATCGTGGGAGACACACCGCGGATCGGCCTGTGGGAAATCGGTGTGACGTCGGCTGCGATCGGCGGCTTCGGCCTCGTGCTCGCGTGGATTCTGAGGGCGACGCCGGTCGTGCCGCTCGCCGATCCCCAGCTCGCCGACAGCCTGCAGTACGAGCACTAATGCTGGCGCTTTTCACCATGCCGTAGTGTCCGCCTTCAGGCGCACCGCCCACGGGTCCGGCTCAAGCCGGACACTACGTACTACGGCATGGTGAAAGCGCCCCCGCTGTGTCACGATCTGCTCGATGGCCGATTCATCGCCTGAACGCCCAGTGCTTCGCGGCGCGGTCCCTTCTCCGCTCACAATCCTTTCCGGCGAGGAGCAGCTCGTTCTCGACAGCGTGTACGCGTTTGCCGATCGCGAGATCCGGCCGCTCGTCCGCGAGATGGACGAGCACGCGAAGATCCCGCGATCGCTCATCGATCAGCTGTTCGCGCTCGGCGTGATGGGCATCGAGATTCCCGAGAGTCTCGGCGGCGGCGGCGCGAGCTTCTTCCACGCCGTTCTCGCCGTCGAAGCCCTCTCACGCGTCGACCCGTCGATTGCCGTGCTGGTCGACGTGCAGAACACGTTGGTCGTTAACGCCCTGCTCCGCTGGGGGAGCGACGACGTCAAGAGCCGCTATCTGCCGAAGCTCGCGTCGACCTCTGTCGGTGCCTACGCACTTTCCGAGGCCGGATCCGGCAGCGACGCCTTCGCGCTGGCCTCACGCGCGTCCGATCGCGGCGACCATTGGGCGATCGCCGGCCGCAAGCTCTGGATCACGAACGCCGTCGAGGCCGACCTCTTCATCGTCTTTGCCAACGTCAATCCCGAGACTGGCTACCGGGGCATTACGGCGTTTCTCGTGGAGCGCGAGTTCCCCGGGTTTGCCGTCGGCAAGAAGGAAGACAAGCTGGGCATCCGGGCGAGCAGCACGTGCGAACTCTTGTTCGACGAGTGTCGCGTGCCGAGCGCGAACGTGCTCGGCGAAGTCGGCAAGGGCTACAAGGTGGCGATTGAGACGCTTAACGAAGGCCGCATCGGCATCGGGGCGCAAATGGTCGGGCTCGCCCAGGGCGCGCTCGACCACACATTGGCGTACGTCAAGGAACGGAAGCAGTTCGGGAAGCCCATCGCGGAGTTCCAGGCCGTCCAGCATCAGCTGGCGCGGGCGGCAACCGAACTTCACGCCGCGCGCCTGATGGTTTATAACGCCGCACGCCTCCGCGACCAGGGCCGGCCCTTTCTCGCGGAGGCCGCGATGTGCAAACTGTTCTCCTCAGAGGTCGCCGAACGCGTGACCTCGCTCGCCGTCAACCTCTTTGGCGGCTATGGATTCGTCAAGGACTACCCGGTTGAAAAGCTCTATCGCGATGCGAAGATCGGTCAGATCTACGAAGGCACGTCCAACCTGCAATTGCAGACCATTGCCAAACAACTCCTCGGCTGATAGTTTTGCCAACGATGACGAATCGGGCCCTTGTTCTCACTACGATTGTGATTCTGCTCAGTCCGTCGACGCCCCAGGCCGCACAGCAAGCCGCGCCCCAGCCCGCACAGGCACCTCCGGCTCGCCCGACCGTCACGGCCGTCCGACTCGGCGATGGAGAATCGATCCTCATCGACGGACGCCTCGACGAACCCGTCTGGTCGCGCGCCGTGCCGGCGGCCAGTTTCATCCAGGTCGACCCGGACAACGGCCAGGCGGCGACCGAGCGCACGGAAGTGCGCATCGCCTACAACCAGAAGATGCTGTACATGGGCGTCATCTGTTACGACAGCGAGCCGGATCGCCTGCTTCGGTTCCAGCGGCGGCGGGATGAGTTTCTCTCCTCTGACGATCGCTTCCAGTGGGTGTTCGATCCCTTCCTCACGGGTCAGAACGGTTACTTTTTTGAGACTAACCCGTCCGGGCTGATGGGCGACTCGCTTCTCAGTCCCACGGGGAACAACCGGCAGTGGGACGGCATCTGGACCCTGCGCGTCGAGCGGACCGATGTCGGCTGGACGGTCGAGGTCGAAATCCCTTTCAGCACCTTGAGCTTCGACCCGAAGGGCACGGCCTGGGGCATCAACTTCCAGCGCACCGTGCGGCGCAAGAACGAGGACAGCCTCTGGACCGGCTGGGCCAGGAATCAGGGCCTCCAGCGTCTGTCAAACACCGGACGGCTGCAGGGTCTCTCTGGCCCGAGCCAGGGGCTGGGGATCGACGTCCGGCCCTACGGATTGGCGACAGCGGAGGCCGCGCCCGGAAGCGGACAGCCGGATGCCCGGACCGAGGGGAAGGTGGGACTCGACATGATCTACAGTCCGACGCCAGGGTTGCGCGCTAACCTGACCCTCAACACCGATTTTGCGCAGACCGACGTCGACCAGCGGCTCGTCAACCTGACGCAATTCGCGCTGTTTTTCCCGGAGAAGCGATCCTTCTTCCTCGAAGGCGCGAACCTGTTCGACTTCGGCAGCGTACAGCCGGTTGGCGGCGGCGGGGGTGGCGGCGGCTTCAATAAGCCGTCTGACAACTCGCTCATTCCGTTCTTCAGCCGTCGCATCGGCCTGGACACGGCGGGCAACCCGCAGGCCGTAGACTATGGCGTCAAGCTGTTCGGGCAGCTGGGCCGCCAGGACGTCGGCGTGCTGCATCTGCGCACGGCGACCGACGGTGGTGTCCTCGGTGAAGATTTCTCCGTCATCCGCGTCAAACGTCGGCTGATGCGGCAGTCGTACGCCGGCGTCCTGTACACACGGCGCGATTCGACTACCAGTGGCGCGACGACGCTCGACACGACTGGCGCGGATTTCCGGCTGGCGACCTCTGGCTTCAGAGGCTCGCAGAATCTCTCGCTCGGCGGATTCTGGCTGCAGAGCACGAACCCGCTCGGCACCGGCAGGAGCGCGGCATACGGCCTTCGCATGGACTATCCGAACGACCGCTGGAACGGCGGCATGATCTATCGGGCGGTGCAGGAGCACTTCAGCCCCGCCGTCGGATTTCTCCAGCGCAACAACTACGAGGAGTACAACCCGTACTTCAACTTCTCTCCGCGGCCGCGCAACAACAAGTACATCCGCCGGATGGGCTTTACCGCCGACGTCGATCTCAAGTCTGGCCTGACGAACAGTTACGTCTCGCGGCTCTGGAACCTGACGGTGCTCAACATCGACTTCCATACGCAAGACTCCATCAGCGTGCTTGTCATCGCCGACCAGGAACGTCTTGATCGTCCCTTCAGGCCCAGTGCTGGCGTCACGCTGCCCGTCGGTAGCGACTATTCGTTCCTCCGTTACCGCGTCACGGGCGGGACCGCCAACCGCCGCACGGTCGCCGTCTCGCCAACCATCGAGTGGGGCAGCTTCTACTCAGGTACCCGGACGCAGATGGGTGCCGACGTCACCCTCCGGGCGCGTCCTGGCGTGATCGTGTATCTCTCTTCAGAATGGAATCGCGTGAACCTTCCCGAGGGCTACTTCGAGACGCGCCTGTATCGCGCGACGCCGGAGCTGCAGTTCAGCCAGTGGATCTCGGTCGTCAACACGATTCAGTACGATTCGGTCAGCCGCGTGCTCGGCTGGCAGGGCCGGTTTCGGTGGATCCTCAAGCCCGGCAACGACATCTACTTCGTCTACACGCACAATTGGCAGGAGGACACCAACCTCGACAGGTTCTCGACCGTCAACAGACGGGCGGCATCGAAGATTATCTATACTCAGCGCTTCTGACATGACTCCAGACTTCCGCCGCACCTACCTTCGCGACATCCTCAAGACCTACCGCACGTACAAATCGATGGGCGACCGCGCGTTGGCTCAAGTCGCGGACACCGATCTCCGCCGGCTCATCGATCCGGACGCCAACAGCATCGCGATCATCGTCAAGCACCAGGCCGGCAACCTGCGGTCGCGGTTCACCGACTTTCTGACAACCGACGGCGAAAAGCCGGACAGGAATCGGGACGCCGAGTTCGAGATGCCGGATCAGATCTCACGAGACGAGCTGCTGCAACAGTGGGAATCGAGCTGGGGGATTGCGCTCGCCTCGATCGAGGCGCTCACGCCGGACGACCTCGAACGGACCATCACGATCCGCGGCGAGCCATTGCTCGTCGTCGAGGTCCTCGATCGCCTCGCAGCTCACGCCGCATATCACGTCGGACAGATCGCGTTGCTGGCGAAGCACTTCGCCGGACGCAGCTGGAAGACGCTCAGCATCCCGAAGAGGAGGATCTGAGGTCGCTCAGCCCCAAACCACCCGGACGATCCGATCCGAAAAACAGTGTTTCGCGATCAGAAGAAACTGCCGCAGCGATCTCGACAAACGGGCTGTTGACGGTGAAGCCCAAGTTCACCGGCGGCGACCATGCTTCGAGAGTTGTTGTTCGCGTGGATACCCACAGGTCAAGGCCGCCGAGCGTGCCGGCGCGGTTCGATGAAATGAAGATCTCTTTCCCGTCATGGGTGATGGCTGGACGCTGATCGACTTGAGGGCTGTTGAGTTCGGGGACGAGCACCACCGGCCCGAAAGAGCCGTCAGCGCCAAGCCTGCTCCGCCGCATCCACCTCGCGCCGTGATGGGTCTCCGCTGTGAGGTATCCCCCGCCGTTTCAACCGGTCAGCCCCGCGCGGTCCAGTAGGTCAACGCGGTCTTGAACTGGTTCGAAGAGCTGAAGCAGCGCGTCCCGATCAGATAGATCCCACAAGTCTCAAGTTTCAAGTCTGAAGTCTGCCAGGCTTGAGACTTCAGGCTTGAGACGTACACCTGAACTGATCTCACAGCGTTCATCTCCTAGATCCCGAGTTCTGTCAGGAAGCAAACACGTCCGCGACCGAGAGACGAAAGCCAGGCACGATATCCTCTCCGTCGAGCGTGTCCTGTTCCGAAAGCGTCCTGGGGGCGCCTGTGGCACGATGAACCGTCACGGTGCGGCGTTGCGGGTTCACGACCCACACGGCAGTTGCTCCGGCTGTGAGCCACGCCGCAACTTTCTGATCCACCTCGAAGACCGTGTCGCCGGGAGACAGCACCTCGACCGCGACGTCCGGCGCACCGGGCCAGAAGCCAACGGGCCGGCCTGACGCTGGAATCCGATCTCGCCGCACGAACGCGATGTCTGGCGCTCTCACGGTGTCGGGGTCGCTGGCCAGCCGGAAACCCGTTTCGGCGCCACAGACGACGCCGAGGTTATTGGATCGGACATGCGCCGAGAGCGGAGCGCCAAGATTCATGATGATCGCCCCATGATCAAACCCCGCCGGCGTCATCTTCCGCAGCTCTCCCTTCACCAGCTCGTATCGATAGCCATCGTCCGGCAATCGGAAGAGCTCGTCGGCCGTCACAACCCGATTCTTGACAGTCATCACGAATGCACGACTCCGGATTCGCAAGCGATTCTAACCCGAATCGACGTCATTCTCAGATCCCCAGTTCCCTCTCCGCGATGATCATGCGCTGGGCCTCCGACGTGCCCTGGTAGATTTCCGTGGCGCGGACGTCACGAAAGAGCCGCTCGACGACCGAGCCGCGCCGGTAACCCGCCGACGCGAGGATTTGCATCGCCTTGTCGGCCGCCTTGTGGGCCGCTTCCGAGGCCGCCAGCTTGGCCATCGACGCCCCGACCATGCGCGACTCTTGACCGTCCTTGGCCACCGCCGCCTTCCACGTCAGCATCCGCGCGGCGGCCAGCTCGGTCGCCACGTCGGCCAGCATCCACTGAATCGCCTGATAGTTCGCAATCGGCTCGCCGAACTGCTTCCGAGCCTTGGCGTGCCGAATGGCTTCGTCAATTGCCGCCTCGCCGATGCCAAGCGCCTGCGCGGCAATGGCGACCCGCCCGCCCTGCAGCGCCCACATCGCCAGGCGGAATCCCTGATCCACCGGCCCGAGCACCTGTGACTCGCCGACCTCAACCTCGAAATCGAGGTCCATGCACCCCAACCCCCGCACGCCCAGCGAATCGTCGCGCGCCCGGCGTGTGATGCCCGGCGCATCCATCGGCACCAGAAACGCGGTGATCCCGTGCGTGCCGGCGCCCGGACGTGTGACGGCGAACACGACGGCCACGGCGGCCGCGTCCGCGTTCGCGACCCAGACCTTTTGGCCGGTAATGCGATAACCGGCACCGGCCTTGACCGCCCTGGTCTGCTGATTCGCCGCATCCGTGCCAGCTTCAGGCTCGGACAACGCGAACGCGCCGATCGTCTTCCCCGACGCAAGAGCCCGCAACCACTGCTCTTTCTGGAACTGGTCTCCCGCGTACGCGACAAGCTCGGCCACAAGCGAGTTAGTGACGACGAGAGAGGCGGCGAGCGTCGCGCTCGCCCTCGCCACGGCTTCAATGGCCAACGCGTAGCTCAGGTAGTCGAGGCCCAGACCGCCCCAGGCCTTCGAGACCGCGACGCCGAGCAGACCGCGACCCGCGGCGGCTCGAATCACGTCAAGTGGAAACTCGCCCGACTCGTCGATGGCCGCTGCGCGCGGTGCGACAACCCCGCGCGCAAACTGCTCGATGGATTCCTTGAAGGCCCGTTGTTCGGGCGTGAGATCAAGAAGCATCTCGAGCCAGGCGTTCGAAGATCGGTCTGAGTCGCTCGGCCGTCTGCGCCAGATCCTCGGGCAGCACGCGCGTGTTGCCGACCACCGAAATAAAGCTCGTGTCGCCATTCCAGCGCGGCACCAGATGAATGTGCAGATGGTCCACGATGCCAGCGCCCGCAGGTCGGCCGAGGTTGATGCCGACGTTGATGCCCTGCGGCTGGTAGGCCTCGGTCAACGCCATCTCAGCATGCCGGGTGAACCGCATCAGCTCGGCTCGCTCGTCCTCGGTGGATGCGGCCAGCGTTGCGACATGACGGTTCGGCGCCACCATCAGATGGCCGCTGTTGTACGGATAGAGATTCAGGATGACGTAGCACAGGCGACCCTGAACAACGATCAGGTCGTTACGTGCCGGCGTGTCGCGCTCGCAGAAGATGCAGCCCTTTGTCGGTTCGGTGCTAGCCGCGCCGGTCACGTAGGCCAGTCTCCAGGGGGACCAGAGGTGTTCCACGGTGGTGACACCAGTGGCTGGTGGCTGGTGCTGCTGGAGGAGACCCTTCCAGCCCCAGCAACCAGTCACAAGCCACGTTCAGGCCTGCGCTGCGGTGTCTGGCGCAGTGAAGTTCGGTGCCGTCGCGGGCGCAGGCTCCCGGTTGATGAGATCCTTCAGTTCCTTGCCCGGCTTGAAGTAGGGCACCTTCTTCGGCGGCACGTCGACCTTGTCTCCGGTCTTTGGATTGCGGCCCTTGCGGGGCTCGCGCTTGCGCAGCCGGAAGCTGCCGAACCCCCGCAACTCGATCTTCTCGCCGCGATGCAGCGCCTCGATGATGCTGCGGAAGACCGTGTCGACGATGACCTCGGAGTGCTTCTTCGTCAGATCCGAAACCCGCGACACTTCCTCGACGAGCTCCGCCTTGGTCATGCTGCCGTTGGTCATGCTCTGACTCCTGTCGGGATTTGGGATTCGGGGTTTGGGATTCGGCACAATGCGAATCCCCAATCCCAAATCCCAAATCCCGAATCCCTTACCGGTTCTTGAAGTGATCCCCCAGCGTCGCGCTGCCGTCGCCGGCGTTCTCCTGATAGGCCTCCCACTCGGTCCGGAACTCGTCGGACTTGAGCGCGCGGATCGACAAGCCAATCTTGCGCTCCGCGGGCGCCAGCTTGACGATCTTCACCGGATAGGATTCACCGACCTTTAGATCGAGCTTCTCGTCCTTGCCCGCGTGACGGGAGTCGTCGAACTCCGACACGTGAATCAAGCCCTCGACCCCCTCGTCGAGCTCGACAAACGCCCCGAACGTCGTCAGCCGCACGACCTTCCCTTCGACGGTGTCGCCGACGTGACGACGCGAGAAGAAGTCGTCCCAGATGTCGGTGGCGAGCTGCTTGAGACCGAGCGACAGCCGCTGGTTCTCGGCGTCGACGTTGAGCACCATCGCCTCGACCACGTCGCCCTTCTTGAGCACCTCTGAGGGGTGCTTGACGCGCTTGCTCCACGACATGTCGGAGATGTGGATCAGGCCGTCGATCTCTTCCTCGACCTCGACGAAGGCGCCGAATTCAGTGAGATTACGGACCTTGCCCGTCAGTTTCGAGCCGACCGGATACTTGGCGGCGAGATCGTTCCAGGGGTTGCTCTCGACCTGTTTCAGCCCGAGCGAGATGCGGCGCGCGCTGGGGTCGACGCCCAGTACCATCGCGCCCACCGTGTCCCCCACGTTCAGGATCTTGGAGGGGTGCTTGACGCGCTTGCTCCACGACATCTCGCTCACGTGGATAAGACCTTCCACGCCGGCTTCGAGCTCGACGAAGGCCCCGTAATCGGTGAGGCTCACGACCTTGCCCGATATGCGCGCGCCGATCGGATACCGATCGGTCACATTCGCCCACGGATCGGTGATGAGCTGCTTGTGGCCGAGCGACACGCGCTCGGTCGCCTGGTCGTACTTGAGCACGATGACATCGACCTCGTCGTTGACCTTGAAGAGCTCCGAGGGATGCCCCACACGGCCCCACGACATGTCGGTAATATGCAGCAGCCCGTCGATGCCGCCGAGGTCGATGAACGCTCCGTAATCGGTGATGTTCTTGACGACGCCCTTGAGCACCTTGCCTTCAGCGAGGGCACCGAGCGTATGCTTCTTCTTCTCGGCGTTCTCCTCCTCGAGGAGCGCCTTGCGCGACAGCACGATATTGCCGCGCTTCTTGTTGACCTTGATGACGCGCATCCGGAGCTCCTGCCCGCGCAGCGCGTCGAGATTTCTCACGGGACGCACGTCGATCTGCGAACCGGGAAGAAACGCGCGGACCCCGATGTCCACCGCCAGGCCTCCCTTGATCCGCTCGATGACACGGCCGATGACGACCTTGTGTTCGGCATAGGCCTTCTCGACTTCATCCCAAATCTTCATCTTCTCGGCTTTTTCGCGCGAGAGGACGACGTACCCTTCGCGGTCTTCCGTGCGCTCGAGCAGCACGTCGACGATGTCGCCCGGCTGGACGGTCACCTCGCCGGCCTCGTCGAGAAACTCGCTGACACCGATGATGCCCTCCGACTTGTAGCCGACATCGATGATGACTTCCGACGCCGTGACCTTGAGCACCGTCCCCTTGACGACTTCGCCTTCCGCGATGTTCCGGAAGCTGTTGTCGTAGAGGTCGAGCAGTTTGGCAAACTCGGCCGGATCGATCTGGTCGGCGCCATTGCGCGGACGAATCTTGAGCCGCGGATCGGCCCCGGCGCGTGCGCTCGTCGCGACGCCACCTCGTTCTGAAGCGGGAGTGTTCTGTTCTTCTACGTTCGCCATGCGGTGCGCGTCCTCCTAAGTCGGGTCGACTTGCCGGTTGTGATGCAGAAGCCGGCGCCCTGCGGGTCGATCAGCCGGCGTTCCTGCGCGACGTCCGGCCGAGGCCTGACCCGACAGGGAGAGCGCTCGCTGAAATTCCGATAAGCAACAGAGGATACGTCACTTATCTCGATCGTGTCAAACTGAAAAGTTAAAATGCAAAACTCAAAAGGAGTCCTTTTGAGTTTTCACTTTTCACTTTTCAGTTTGCCCCGTATCACGCCCATGACCTCGGCGACCACGTCAGCGACGGACTTCCCCGTCGTGTCGATGAGGGTCGCGTTGTCGGCCGCATAGAGCGGCGAGGCCGTCCTCGTACGGTCGACCTCGTCGCGCGCGGTCAGGGCGCTCTTGACCTCGGCGACCGCCGTCGGGCCCCCGACATGCGCCGGGTCGCGGGCGCGGCGCCTGGCGCGCTCCTCAGGGGCCGCGTCCAGGTAGACCTTCACGTCGGCGCCTGGAAAGACCACCGTCCCGATGTCCCGCCCTTCCATCACGATGGCGCCATCCTGGCCCATCCGCCGCTGGCGATCGACGAGCACCGCCCGCACCTGCGGCCATCGGGCAACGATCGCTGCCGCACGATCGATCTCGGGCGTTCGAATCCGGCGCGTGACATCAGTCCCGTCGATGGTCACCTCGCTCGCCGACACCTCGATCCGTGAGCCGGTCGCCAGCCGCGCCACCGCCCCTTCGTCATCGAGCGAGACGCCGTCGTGGAGCGCCTTCCAGCCCACCGCCCGATACATCGCGCCGCTGTCGACGTGACGGTAGCCCAGTTGGTCGGCAATCGCACGCGCAACGGTTCCCTTGCCCGCGCCGGACGGACCATCGATGGCAATAATGAGCTTATGCATGAGATTGCAGAATTGCAGAATCCTGCCATTCTGCCATGCTAGTGGCGTGGAGCGGCTACAGAAGATTCTGTCTCGAGCGGGCGTCTCGTCCCGGCGCTCGGGCGAAAGGCTGATGCTTGAAGGCCGGGTGACAGTCAACGGCGCCACCATCCGCGAGCTCGGGACGAAGGCCGACCCCGCACATGACGACATCCGCGTCGACGGACGCCGCATCAAGGTCGTCTCGCGCCACCGCTACCTCCTGCTGAACAAGCCGCGCGGATACATGTCGACGCGGTCCGATCCCGAGCGCCGGCCGACCGTCATGGATCTGCTGCACGGCGTTCACGACTACCTCTACCCCGTCGGCCGGTTGGATTTCGACTCAGAGGGGCTGCTGCTGCTCACCAATGACGGCGATCTGGCCGCGCGGCTGACCCACCCGAGGCACGGCGTCGCGCGGGTGTACGAAGCGCGCGTCCTCGGCGTGCCCGACGAGCACGACCTGAACCGACTGCAAAAGGGGATCGTGATCGACGGCCAAAAGACCGGGCCAGCCGAGATCCGGGTTATCAGCGACACACGTCGGCATTCATCGCAAGAAGACCGCCCTCACCCGAGCCCGAGAGTCTACGCTCGAGGGCGAGGTCTTCCTGCGCGCGGGGGTGGGGCCCCGCGCGCCAGAAGAAATCCTGAAGGCCCTCACCGACAGAGTCAGAGCCAGACGACGCTGCTCGTCACGGTTCGAGAAGGGCGCAATCGCCAGGTGCGAAAGATGTGCGACGCCATCGGGCATCCCGTCACGCATCTCAGGCGCGTCGCCATCGGACCGATCCGGGATATCCGCCTAAAGGTGGGACAGTGGCGCGAGCTCAGCGATGAGGAACTGAAGAAGCTACGGGCGGCCGCTGCGGGGACTCACGACGCTGCGCGGACTCGACACGAAGGACACAACGGACGCAAAGGTAAGACACCAATGTGAGCTCTTCAAGCCGTAGCTATTGAGCTTCGTGTCCGTGGTGTCCTTTGTGTTGAGCGTTCTTAGTGCACAGACCCGCTCGGCTCGCCCCTCGGCGGGCCTTCGCCCTCCGGCTCCTCGAGCGGCAGCATCTCCTCGGTTGGCGTCCGCTCGACGAGCAGCGGCGGCTCCAGTCCCAGCGCCTCGGCCATGTCCTCCACCTTCGGCAGTTCGCCAATGTCGTTCAGCCCGAACCGGATGAGAAACTCCTTGGTGGTGGCATACAGGAACGGACGCCCGACGACCCGCTTGCGGCCGACAATCTTGATGAGATGGCGCTCGAGCAGGGTGTTCAGCACGCCCGACGTGTTGACACCGCGGACCTCACCGACTTCAAGGGCCGTGATCGGCTGCTTGTAGGCGATCACGGCGAGCGTCTCGAGGGCCTGGACCGACAGCTTCTGCGTACTCCGCTCGTGAAACAGCCGCCGCACCCAATCGTGAAGGTCGGGGCGGGTGACGATCTGATAGCCCCCGGCCACCTCGACCAGCTGCAGCCCTCCGGGCCGCTCGTAGTCGCGCTTGAGCTCCGCGATTGCCGCCTGGATGTCTTCGCTGGGCTCAGACTCCAGCAGTTTGAAGAGTGCCTTGGGCGTGAGCGGTTCCGGAGACGCGAAGATCAACGCCTCGAGAATCGCCTTCAGCTCGGCATTTATCACTGGCGCTGGGGCCCCGCCATCTCCGTCCTGCAATCCTGCAATCCCGCCATCCTGCAATTTCTCGTCGTTATCCGCCATGTGCCTCCGGATCGCCAATCGGATGCGGCGCGTCGGTTGGCCGCACGCGCTTGTACACACGAATCGGCCCGAAACTCCCGGACTGAAAGACCCTGACCAGCTTCAAGCGAATCATCTCGAGCAGCGCCAGAAACGTCACGATGAGCGCGCCGCGGTCATGTGCGTCCGCAAACAGCTCCTCGAACCCGCACGCCTCGGATTCCGACAGGCGCGCGAGCAGCTGATCGATCCGGGTCTCGATCGAGATCTGCTCGGGCGGCAGGAGCACTTTCGGCCGATGCCGAGCGCGCTCGACGACGGCCTGAAATGCGGCCAGGAGGCTGAACAGATCGACCTCGACTTCCGGCTCGACTTCCTCACCGGCGATGGCAGCGACGCGCTCGTCGGGCAGCCGCCACTGCGCCGAGCGGACCTGCTCGCGCTCGTGCAGCAGCTCGGCAGCCGCCTTGAACTTCTGATGCTCGATCAACCGCCGGACCAGGGCGTCTCGCGGATCCTCCTCCTCGCCCGCCACGCCGGCCGCCGTCTCGGGCCTCGGCAGCAGCATCTTCGACTTGAGGTGAATGAGCGTGGCCGCCATCACGAGAAACTCACCCGCCACATCCAGGTTCAGCTCCTGCATCAACTCGATGGTCAGGAGGTACTGCCGAGTGATGAGCGCAATGGGAATGTCCTGAATGCCGACCTCGTTCTTCTTGATGAGGTACAGCAGCAGATCCAGCGGCCCCTCGAAGTTCTCGAGCTTGACCGGGAAGGCGTCGATGCTCGATTCGAAATCGTACGACCGATCCATGTCGCTCACACGCCACAAGGACGCAGAGACCGCCGAGCACGCAGAGTGAATAAACCACAGAGCCACAGGGCCACAGAGGTCCGAACGCATTCGACGCGGCGCCGTGGTTTGATAATTCTGTGGCCTCCGTGCGCTCCGTTACCGCCGTGGTGAAGAGTCTTCATCGATACACGATCCTCACCGCGTCCCGCACGCGCTCCATCGTATGGCCCGCGACCGCGCGAGCGCGCCTGGACCCCTCGAAGAGGAGCTCGCGCAGACGCTCGGGCTTGGCGAGCACCTCCGCCCGGCGCTCGCGGATTGGATCGAGATGCGCGTTGAGCGCATCGGCCAGCTTCGTCTTCACCTCGACGTCGCCGACCTTGCCCGCGCGGTACCGCGCCTTGAGGTCCTCGACCTCGGCGGTGTTCCGGTTGAACGCGTCGTGATAGGTGAACACGGGATTCCCCTCCACGGTGCCGGGAATGTCCGCCCGCACGCGCTTCGGATCCGTGTACATGCGCATGACCTTCTTCTTCACCTCCTCGGGGTTGTCCGAGAGGTCAATGGTGTTCCCCAGGCTCTTGCTCATCTTTTTGTCGCCGTCGAGCCCGGGCAGCCTGCTGAACGACGTGACGAGCGGCTGCGGCTCGACCAACACGCTGCCGCCTCCCTTCGTGGCGCCGAAGCAGTTGTTGAAGCGCCGCACGACTTCCCGCGCCAGCTCGAGATGGGCCACCTGATCGTCGCCGACCGGCACCAACTGCGCATCGTACATCGTGACATCAGCGGTCTGCAGCAGCGGGTAGCCCAGGAATCCGATGGACGACAGATCCTTCTCCTTGAGACTCTCCTGCTGCTCCTTGTAGGTCGGCACGCGTTCGAGCCACGGTACCGGCACGACCATCGACAGCAGCAGATACAGCTCCGCGTGTTCCGGGACGAGCGACTGGACGAAAAATGTGCTCTTGTCGGGATCGAGGCCCGCGCCAATCCAGTCCGCCACGTTGTCGTACGCAAATGACGTCAGTTGGCGCGTGTCCGCGTAGTCGGTCGTCAATGCATGCCAGTCGGCGACAAAGTAGAAACAGTCGTACTGCTCCTGCAGGCGCACCCAGTTACCGAGCGCCCCCACCAGATGCCCGAGATGCAGCCGACCGGTCGGTCGCATCCCCGACACCACGCGTGCTCGCCCTGAGCCCGCCGAAGGGTGGCCTACTGCGCGGTTAGCCAAGACAGAATCAAGTGGTACGGTGGAGCCACGATGTAGTAATAGCCATCGGTCAGTATGAGTGCGTACAGGAGCACGAACCCGTACGGACGGATGCGATCGAACACTGTCGCGAGTCGGATGGGCAGCACGCCGCTCAACACGTTTCCGCCGTCGAGCGGCGGAATCGGGATCATGTTGAAGACGGCCAGCAGCACGTTAATCTGCACCGCACCGCTCAGCAGCGAGGCGAGGGGCGCCGACACGTTCGGCTCGCCCAGCCTCACCGGCGAGACGGGCAGAAGCGCCAGCAACAGAGCCGAGGCGAAGGCCAGCACGAGATTACTCGCCGGGCCGGCCGCCGCGACTAAGACGAAATCGCGCCGGTGGTGCCTCAGATTCCTGGCGACGACCGGGACGGGCTTGGCCCAGCCGACGAGTGGCACGCCGCCCACGATGGCCAGCAGCGGGAAAATCACTGTCCCAACCAGGTCTGCGTGGACGATCGGATTGAGCGACACGCGTCCAAGCTTGCGCGAGGTCGGATCGCCCAGCCGGTCGGCCGACCACGCGTGCGCCGACTCGTGAATCGTGAGGGAAAACAGCAGGACGACGAACGCGATGAAGACTTGCGCGAAGTTGATGTCAGGCAAGGACTAACAGGTTAAGGCTCCGCCCCAAAAAACGCAAGGACGCGGTCGGCTGCTTTCGCGCCGACGACCCCCGTCAACTCTTCGCGCGTCGCCCGCCGGACGCCCGTCACGCTGCCGAACGTGGTCAGCAGCAGCCGGCGCCGCCGCGGACCGATGTGGGGAATGCGATCGAGGTCCGACCGCAGATCGCGCATCGTGCGCGCTCGGCGGTGAAAGGTCACGGCAAACCGATGCGCTTCGTCTCGCACGCGTTCAATCAGGAGCAGGCCCGGATCGCTCTCCGCCAACCGAAGGCCATCGTCGCGATCGCGGGTAAACAGCAGCTCTTCCTTCTTCGCAATGCCTACGGCGACAAGATTCGCCAGGCCCAGCTCTTCGAGCGCGGCATAGGCCGCCGAGAGCTGGCCCTTGCCGCCATCGATCACGATCAGATCCGGAAACGGTCCGCCCTGCTCGATCGCCTTCCGGTACCGGCGAAGGACGACTTCGTGCATGGCCGCAAAGTCGTCCTGTCGGGATTGGGGATTGGGGATTGGGGATTTGCCGCTCTTCGATGCCCGATGCTTGGGCCCTTCCGAATCCCGAATCCCAAATCCCGAATCCCAACGGATCCTGTACTTGCGGTACTCCCCCCGCCGCATGCGGCCGTCTTCGCACACCACCATGGAGGCGACGGTTTCGCTGCCTTGAATCGTCGAGATGTCGAAGCATTCGATTCGACGCGGCAAGGCCGCGAGCGCCAGCACGCGCCGCAGCGTCTCGAGCGCGCCGTCGAGCGCCGCGGTCGTGGGACTGAACCTCGTCTGGTACGCGAGCGCGGCGTTGCGATTGGCCAGATCGACCAGGCCCCGCTTCTCGCCTCGCCGTGGAGTGATGATTCTCACGCGCCGGCCGGCCCTGGCCGAGAGCCAGTGCTCGAGCGCCTCCCGCTCGTCGGGTTCGGCGGGCACGTGGATCTCGCTCGGTGCGCCGCGCGGCTCGTAGAACTGCTGAAGGGCCGCTGCCATCACGTCGCCCTCCTGAGCGCCCACGATCGCCTCGGCGGTGCCGAGCTCGAGACGCTCGACCACGCGGCCGCTCCGCACCTGGAACACCTGTACCACCGCGCCCGCTGGACCGACCTTGACGCCAAACACGTCGCGGTGGCCGAGTTCGGGCGTCGCCATTTTCTGCTGGCGGTCGTGAAGCGCCTGTACCGTCCGCGTCGCGTCGCGCAAATGGGCTGCTTCCTCAAAGCGCTCGGCACCGGCCGCCTCGAGCATGCGGCCCTTGAGCTGCGTGAGCAGTTCGTCGTTTCTCCCAACCAGGAAGAGCTCGGTCAGCTTCACGGCGCGCGCGTATTCCTCGGCCGAGCAGATGGTGTCCACGCACGGTGCGATACACCGCTTGATGTCGTACTCGAGACAGGGACGGCCGCGTCTTCCGGTGATGACCTCGTTGCACGACCGGACGCCGAACAGCCGATGCGTCAGACCCATCGTTCTGCGCGCCAGTTGAGCCGGCAGAAACGGTCCGGCGTAGACGCTGCCGTCCCGCTCGACGCGACGCGCCACCAGCACGCGCGGGAATGCCTCGTTGGTCGTCAGCTGCAGGTAGGGATAGCTCTTGTCGTCGCGCAGCAGGATGTTGTACCTGGGCGATCGCTGCTTGATGAGGTTGTTCTCGAGCGCCAGCGCCTCCACCACCGAGTCGGTGACGATGACCTCGAGGCGCGTCGCGTCGGCGAGCAGCGCATCGGTCTTGGGACTCGAGCCCGCCGCCTTCAGATAGCTCCGCACGCGGTCCCTGAGCACGCGGGCCTTTCCGACATAGATCGTTGCGCCGTCCGCGTTGAAGTACAGGTACACCCCGGGCTGAGCCGGCAGCCGGGCGATCTGCTCCTTGAGTTCGTGGATGGGCATGCTGTACTATGACGCGTTTTTGACCGGTGTCTGAACCCACCAGCGCACGTCAGTCCCGTGACCGATTGATGACCACAGACGACAGGCCACGGATGACCTTTACCGGCACCATCGGGGTCATCTGCATGTACCCGCTGCGCGCCATCATCGGCGCCTGCGTCGCGCTCAGGATTCATCCTAATACGCTCACCCTCATTGGCGTCATCGTCAACGTGGCGGCAGCTTGGGCGCTCGGCTTCGAACGCTTCATGCTGGCGGGGGTCATCATGATCGTCGCCAATATTTTCGACTTCATCGACGGCAAGGTGGCGTACGAGCTCCACCTGGAGTCGAAGTTTGGCGCCTTTTGGGACTCGACCCTGGATCGGTTCTCGGATCTCGCACTCCTCACCGGCCTCATCTTCCTGTACTCGAAGCTCGGCCGCAGCGACTACGTGCTCGTCGCGGCGCTGACGCTCATCTTCTCGATCATGACGAGCTACGCGCGCGCGCGCGCCGAGTCGCTCGTCGAGAAGTGCAAAGTCGGCTTCATGGAGCGGCCCGAGCGCATCGTCCTCTTCATGATCGGGGCCTTCACCAACCGAATGGCCGGCGTGCTGTGGGTGATTCTCGTCCTGTCGATTCTCGCCGTGGCCAACCGCATCTACTACACCTACCTCGCCCTCAACGGCCTCCCGATGCCGCCCAAGGAGGGACCGGCCGGCTGGTTCAACCGCGCGTTCTTCTGGACCGACGAGCGCGCCACGCTGCCCTACGATCTGTGGGTGATCGCTATCCTGGCTTTCGTATGGCTCACGCCGCCCGACTGGCTCGGCGATCCAACCGCCAGCGGTCCGGGCCTCCTCGGTCTGCTCACGGGCGGCTTCTAGCTTCGAGAGGATTACCAGCAATGGCGAAGAAGTCAGACATCGCGGTAAGACAGAGTTCCGGCAGCGTGTTCGCCGACCTGGAATTTGCCGAGCCCGGGGAAGAGCTTGCGAAAGCTCAGCTCGCGAGCCATCTTCGGCAGATCCTCAAGCGCCGGCGGCTCACTCAAGGCGCTGCCGCCACCCTCATGGACATCGACCAGCCGAAAGTCTCAGCCCTTCTCAACGGGCGCCTGGCGAATTTCTCCAGCGAGCGCCTGATGCGCTTACTCACCGCCCTCGGACAGGACGTCGAGATCATCGTCAAGGCAAAGCGCCGCGGTCAGGAACGCGGACGCATCCGTGTCGTAGAACAGGCTCACGCTTAAATCGGCGTGACAAGCTCTGGAGAACGTACTGGACTACCGCGGAGCCCTTCGTTTATCCCCGAATCCAGTCCATAAACAACTCTCGGGTTAGCGGAGCATCCATCCACGACGTGTCAGGCAGAGGAAGTGTCATCGCCTCTTCCGCGACTAACCATCCAGCCGAAAGAGACATTTTCTTTCTGCTGCCGCTCCTCGCGATCCACTCGATCCCGCCGCGATCTTCGGCTGCACCAGCTATGGCGGCCGTGGCCTGGCAGTCCCCCACGCAGTAATCCAGGACCTCCTGCTGGTGACCACTGGCCCACAAGGCCGGCGCCTTGCTCCCGCTCATTCCCGACGGCTTCCCGGGAAGTCCCATCCCCTGCGCGACCTTATCCAAGGCAAGAGGGAAGGTCTGTGCACCGGTCGAAGCCAAGTCTTGTTTGTGGAGCGGCCGCACGTGCCATCCAGACGACCTTCGCTCCTGCGCGCTCACTGGCCTACCTATCTACTTTTCATTTGCCACAACGAATCGTAACCCCCGCCTCCAACCGCTCGTCGACCTGCTCGACGGCATCAAGAGAACCACTGACGGGTCTGCGGCGTGGGAGGCCGTGACGACGAAGGTCTCTTCAGCGCTCGGGGGCGCACGGTGTCGCGTGGAAGCGGCGGTGCTTTCGCCCGACCGGCAACACCTCGCCGTCTGCTCGGAAGTCCGCACGCTGCTTGGCTTCCGCGTGCGTCAGGCCGGTTTCGTGTACTCCATCCGCGACCGTTCCATTGTTGGTCGGATTGCTCAAGGGCGGCGTGCGTCCAAGGAATGGTTGGAAGCCGGCAGCTGAGTGATCCGCGCCAGTATCTCCGAAACTCACACGACCGCGACTTTGACGTTGTGGATCGGGGGCAGCGAATCGAACAGGCAGTTCCACTGCTCACCGCCCTCCCTCCCGATCCAGAGTTGACCGGTCGTCGTGCCGAAGTAGAGCGCGGGTGCCTTGAGCCGGTCGATGTCCATCGCGTCACGCAGGACGGTGAAGTAGCTCTGCTTCTTCGGCAGCCCACGGGCGAGCCGGCCCCACGAGCCGCCGCCATTCTCGCTGCGCCACACCGCGGGCGCGGCGCCGGGACAGGAGCGCGTCGAGGGCTCGAGGGGCATGACGTACACCGTGTCGGCGTCGTGTGGGTGGACGACGATGGGAAATCCGAAGTCCGACGGCAG
>Ga0156016_111_pt3 | contig 31458 bp, 30 predicted proteins | sample RifCSPlowO2_02_FD_107670 | JGI IMG/M metagenome (GOLD analysis project Ga0156016, IMG submission 107670) | Acidobacteria bacterium RIFCSPLOWO2_02_FULL_64_15 | reverse complement strand
CCTGCACGTTGACCACGACGTCGCAATCGAGCGCCGCGGCGACCTCCGCGAGCCGGTCCGTGCCGCTCGGATGGTCGCTGCGCGTCATCCACGCCTCACCGCCGAAGCGGTGCACCACGCTCGCCACACGCAGATCATCGGTCGCGACAATCACCCGCGAGACCGACGGGCACAAGGCCGCGCGTCGGTAGACGTGCTCGATCATCGGATGGCCGTCAATATCCGCGAGGACCTTCGCGGGGAGTCGTGTGGAGGCGAATCGGGCGGGGATGACAGCGACGACGGACAGCGAAGGATCGATCTGAGATTCAGCCGACCGGACGTGCACGTTGAATGATAGCACAGGCGCCGACGAGGTCGTGTTAGCCTCGCGTCGTGTCGGTCGCGATCATCATCAATCCGATCGCGGGGCGTGCGGGCCCCTCAGCCGGCCGGGTCTGCGCCGAGCTCGCGTCGGCGACCATTGACCGCCACGGCGAACGGGCCGACGTGTTGGTGACCGAGCGGCCGGGCCACGCGCGCGATCTGGCCAGGGCCGCCGTGGGGCGCGGTGCCAGACTCGTGATGGCGTGGGGCGGCGACGGCACCATCAACGAGATCGCTGGCGCGCTCGCGTTCGGCCACGTGCCGATCGGCATCGTGCCCGCCGGATCGGGCAATGGGCTGGCCCGCGAGCTGGGCGTCAATCGGCGACCCGAGCGGGCCATCGCCGACGCGCTTCGGGCTCGACCGCGGCCAATCGACCTCGGCGAGCTCGGCGGCCGGCTGTTCGTCAACGTGGCGGGCGTCGGCCTGGACGCGTATGTCGCGTTGCGGTTTGGTGAGTCCAGCAATCGTCGCCGCGGCTTCGTCAAATACGCCGAGATCACACTGCGGGCGCTCTTGGCCTACCGGCCCGTTCCATACTCGATCGCGACCTCGAGCGGCGTGACCAATCCTCGAGCGCTATTTGTGACGTTCGCGAATTCGGCGCAATTTGGTAACGGCGCGCGCATCGCGCCGGACGCGCGGATCGACGACGGTCTGCTCGACCTGGTCATCGTCGAAGAACGGTCGCGATGGGGGACGCTTTGGCAGGTGCCGCGCCTGTTCAACGGCACAGCGGATCGAATTGCGGGCCGCACGGTCCAGCGTATCGCCGAGGCGACCATCGAGTGCAACCAACCGATGGTCTTTCACGTGGACGGCGAAGCGATCCTTGGCGGGACGCGTCTGACGGCCCGCGTCCACCCGGGTGCGCTGCAGATTGCCGTCAGGTAGCTACGAGCCCAGTCGGACGACGAAGACTTCGCGCACGGCCCGAATCTGTCGAATCTCGGCGACCGCGGCGTCGAGCGCCTGGGGCATCCCGGCTTCCTCATCGACGTTGACGACGCCGATGGCGCCGTCTGCACCGCGGCCGAGCGCGAAGTTGGCGATGTTGATCCGGTGCCGGCCGAGGATGGTCCCGACCTCGCCAATCACTCCGGGCTGATCGTCGTTGGCGACGATGAGGAGCGTCCCGCCGAGCGGGGCCTCGACCTCCACGCCGCGGACCGACACCAGCCGCAAGCTGTTCGGCGCGAAGACCGTGCCCTCCACCCAGCGCTCGCCCCCATCGGTATGAACTTTGACGGACAGCAAGCTCGTAAAATGGCGGCCGCGCGAACTGCGTGTCTCGGCGATGTCGATGCCGCGCGCCCGGGCGACGGCCCGGGCGTTGACGATCGAGACTCCGCTCGAGAGGATCGGTCGCAGCAGGCCGGCGGCGGCGCTGGCCGCCAGCACATCGACGCCAGGGCTTTCGGTGAGCGCACCGTAGTACCGCACGCCGAGCGCGTCGATGCGGGCGACACCCAGTTGGGCGGCGAGCACGCCCAGGCGGTCGGCCAGGCGAATCCATGGCTGGAGCCGCTGCATCTCGTCGGGATGGACGGCCGGAAAGTTCACGGCGTTCCGCACAATCCCGTCGCGGAGAAAATCGCGAACCGTGGCGGCCGTCTCGGTGCCAACCAGTTCTTGGGCCTCTTCGGTCGAAGCCGCGATGTGAGGCGTGGCGATGATCTGCGGCAGTTGGGCGAGCGACCAATCCTTTGGCGGCTCCTGTTCGAACACGTCCAAGCCCGCACCCGCGATGATGCCCTGCTCGATGGCGCGGCGGAGCGCGGCTTCGTCGATCAGCTCGCCGCGCGCCGTGTTGACGATCTTTGCTCCCTTCTTGCAGCGCGCAAACCGTTCGTCGCCAAACAGATGCCGCGTCTCTGGGGTCGAAGGCAGGTGCAGGGTGATGTAGTCGGCCTGCGCGCACAGCGCGTCGAGCGACAGGAGCTCGACGCCGAACGAGGCCGCAATGTCGGCCGAAATATAAGGATCGTGAGCCACGATCCGCATGCCGAATCCGCGGGCACGCTGGGCGACCTCCTGGCCAATCCGTCCGAGACCAACGACGCCGAGCGTCTTGCCCCGGACTTCGGTGCCGAGGAACTTCTTCTTCTCCCAGCGACCCGCCTTCATCGCCTGATCGGCGGCCGGCACCGACCGGGCCAGCGACAGCATCAATCCCACGGCGTGCTCGGCGACGCTGATGCTGTTGGCGCCCGGAGAGTTGACCACCAGGATGCCCCGCGCGCTGGCCGCGGTCACATCGACGTTGTCAACGCCGGTACCGGCGCGGGCCACGATCCGAAGCTGGGGGGCGGCTTCGAGCAGTTGGGCGTTGACCTTCGTGGCGCTGCGCACCATGAGCGCATCAGCGTCGGCAAGGTCGGCAGCCAAGACAGCGGGCGTGCGGCCCGATTGGGCGTTTATTATCCAGCCGGGTTCGGCGCGCAGTAGATCCAGCGCAGAGGCCGGCAGTTCATCGGCAACAACGATTTTCATAATGGTGGCGTGGCCCCTCGAGCCTCACTTCGTTGACTACGGCGACTACAGTATAATCCGACGGTTTTGGTTGTCGCGATCGATCCGCGCAGTGCGAGCGCCCTGCCGTGGTGCAAAGTGCTAAAACATTCCAGTTGGCGCTTGACAGCAGCGTAAACGACGTGCGTTTTCCACAGAGTTTTCCACAAACGTTGCGGAAAAACTTCCGCTGTTGGTGGTGACCTGACCTAAAAGGGACTTATGCCGAACTTTACTTCGTTGACGCCGCCCAAGAGCGGCACGGCCATCACGCGTCAGACCGGCCGGCTCGTTGTACCCGACGATCCCATCATCCCGTTCATCGAAGGGGATGGCACGGGACCGGACATCTGGCGCGCAAGCGTGCGGGTGCTCGATGCGGCGGTGAACAAGGCGTACAACGGCAAGCGAACGATCGCCTGGATGGAGGTCTACGCGGGCGAAAAGAGCTTCAAGAAGTTCAACAACTGGCTGCCCGATGACACCATCGAGGCCTTCCGAGAGTATTACGTGGGGATCAAGGGCCCGCTGACGACGCCGGTGGGCGGCGGCATCCGATCGCTCAATGTGGCCCTTCGGCAGCTGCTCGATCTGTACGTCTGCCTGCGGCCGGTCCGCTGGTACAAGGGCGTGCCGTCTCCGGTCAAACATCCCGAGAAGATCGACATGGTGATCTTCCGTGAGAACACCGAGGACATCTACGCCGGGATCGAGTACGCCGCTGGCTCGCCCGAAGCCCAGAAGATCCTGGACTTTCTGGCCAGAGAGTTCCCCAAGGATTTCCGGAAGGTGCGTTTTGGCACCCCAGGGGCGGTGCGCACGTGGCAGGCGCAACTCGAGGCGATCGGCGCACCCGCGCGGCAGGTCGACGTGGAGGTGGGCGTTGGGATTAAGGCCGTGAGCCGGCTCGGGACCGAGCGCCTCGTCCACAGCGCCATCGGGTACGCCGTGAAAGCCGGCCGCAAGAGCGTGACCCTGGTTCATAAAGGGAACATCATGAAGTTCACCGAGGGCGCCTTCCGTGACTGGGGCTATCAGGTGGCGAAGGACTTCTACGGCGCCGTCGAGATCGACGGCGGGCCGTGGTGCAAGATCCCCCCGGGGAAGCCGGGCGCGGGGATCGTCATCAAGGACGCCATCGCCGACATTACGCTCCAGCAGGTGCTCACGCGGCCCGATGAGTTCGATGTCATCGCCACCTTGAACCTGAACGGCGATTATCTGTCCGACGCGCTGGCGGCGCAGGTCGGCGGGATTGGCATCGCGCCGGGGGGCAACATCAACTACGTGACGGGCCACGCGATCTTCGAGGCCACGCACGGGACGGCCCCCAAGTACGCCGACCAGGACAAGGTCAACCCTGGGTCGGTCGTGCTCTCAGGCGAGATGATGCTGCGCCACCTCGGGTGGAACGAGGCCGCCGACCTGGTGGTCAAGGGCATGGACGGTGCGATTACCGCCAGGTCGGTCACCTACGACTTCGCGCGGTTGATGACCGGCGCGACCGAACTGAAGACGTCCCAGTTTGCGGATGTGGTCATTAAGAACATGTAGGGCTTGAGGCCCTGGGCTCGCCATCGTAACGTAGTGTCCGGCTTCAGCCGGACCATCGGCGGGCCCAAAAGCGTCAGCCGAAGGAGCAAAGATGAATCGAAAAGTGACAGTGGTTGGTGGTGCGGGCAACGTTGGCGCCACCGTCGCCAGGGGCGTGGCGGAAAAGCAGCTTGCCGACGTCGTCGTCGTCGACATCGCCGACAAGAAGGCCGCCGGGGTCGCGCTCGACATGCTCGAAGCGGCACCCGTCTGGGGATCGGACGCGCGCGTGCTGGGCACGGGCGACTACGCAGAGAGCGCCAACTCGGAGATTGTTGTCATCACCTCCGGGTTGCCTCGCAAGCCTGGGATGAGCCGCGACGACCTGCTCAACGTGAACTACAAAATCATGCAGCAGGTGACCGAACAGGTCGTCAAGCACTCGCCAAAGTGCATCATTATCGTTGTCTCGAACCCGCTCGACGCGATGGCGCAGGCGGTGTACAAGCTGTCGAAGTTCCCCCGGGAGCGCGTCATCGGCATGGCCGGCGTGCTCGATTCGGCGCGGATGCGGACCTTCATCGCGCAGGAGATGAACGTTTCGGTCCAGAACGTCCACGCTTTCGTGCTCGGCGGGCACGGCGACACGATGGTGCCGCTGCCGCGCTACTCGACCGTGGCAGGGATTCCGATCACCGATCTCATGGATAAAGCAACGATCGATCGGATCTGCGCCCGGACGGCCAGCGGTGGTGCTGAAATCACGCAGCTCGTCGGCACGAGCGCCTGGTACGCGCCCGGCACGTCGGTGGTGGAGATGGTCGAGGCGATTCTGCTCGACAAGCACAAGATTCTGCCGTGCTCGGTGTTTCTCCAGGGAGAATACGGCGTGCGCGATCTGTTTGTCGGCGTGCCGGTCAAGCTCGGCGCGCGCGGTCTGGAGAAGATCATCGAGATCAAGCTCACACCCGAAGAGGATGCGGCGTTCAAGAAGTCGGCGGGCGCGGTCAAAGAACTCGTCGAGGTGATCAAAGTCTGATGAAGATTCACGAGTATCAGGCCAAAGCTATCCTCTCGCGCCACGGTGTACCCGTGCCTCGCGGCGAGGTCGCGTCGAGCGCCGTCGAGGCTGGTGAGATCGCCAAGCGGCTGGGCGGGAGCGTGGTGGTCGTCAAGGCGCAGATTCATGCAGGGGGGCGCGGGAAGGGCGGCGGGGTCAAGTTGGCCAAGTCGGCCGGCGAAGCCGAGGCGGTGGCCCGGCAGATACTTGGCATGACGCTTATCACCCATCAGACCGGGTCCGAAGGCCGGGTCGTCGGACGCGTGCTCGTCGAGGAAGGGCTGCAGATCGCGCGCGAGCTCTACCTGAGTCTGCTCCTCGACCGCGCGGCAGGCAAGCCGGTCATGATGGCGAGCGCCGCCGGCGGCATGGATATCGAGGAAGTGGCCGCCAAGACGCCTGAGCAAATCATCAAGGTGTCTATCGATCCGGGAGTCGGGCTGGTGCCTTTCGAGGCCAGGCAGCTCGGGTTTGCCATTGGGCTTGACGGCGCGCAGGTGAACAAGTTCGTCAAGCTGGCCACCTCACTCTACGACGCGTTTGTCAAGACCGACGCCTCACTGGTCGAGATCAATCCGTTGCTCGTAACGGCTGCGGGCGATCTACTGGCACTCGACGCCAAGATGAACTTCGACGACAACGCGTTGTACCGGCATCCTGACATCCGCGACCTCCGCGATCTGGGCGAAGAAGACCCGCTCGAGGTCGAGGCGTCGAAGTTTTCACTCAACTACATCCGTCTGGACGGGAACATCGGCTGCATGGTCAACGGCGCGGGCCTCGCCATGGCGACGATGGACATCATTAAGCTGGCGGGCGGAGAGCCGGCGAACTTTCTGGACGTGGGGGGCGGGGCCACCGCCGAACAGATCCGGAACGCCTTCAAGATTCTGATGTCGGATAAGAAAGTGAAGGCCGTGCTGATCAACATCTTCGGCGGCATCCTCCGCTGCGATGTCCTGGCCGAGGGCGTCATCGCGGCGGTCAAGGAGCTTGGCGTGTCGGCGCCCATCGTCATCCGCATGGAAGGCACCAACGTCGACGAGGGCAAGCGGCTGCTGCGCGAAAGCGGCATGAACTTCACGACCGCGGATTCGATGGGCGAGGCCGCGAAAAACGTCGTGCAACTGGCGGGATAACAATCAGGCATGTCCATTCTTATCGATAAGTCGACTCGATTGTTGGTGCAAGGTTTGACGGGCCGCGAAGGGACGTTTCACGCCAAGCAAGCCGCGGCGTACGGCACGACCGTTGTGGGCGGCATCACCCCCGGAAAGGGGGGCACCACCCACGAGGGGTGGCCGATCTTCGACACCGTGCAGGACGCGGTGAGAAAAACGGGCGCGAACGCATCGGTGATATTCGTGCCGCCGGCGTTTGCGGCCGATGCCGTTATGGAGGCCGCCGACGCGGGACTGGCGCTCGTCGTGTGCATTACCGAGGGAATTCCAACACTCGACATGATGCGCGCGATGACGTTTCTCAAAGAACGGCCGGCCACGCGCCTGGTGGGACCGAATTGTCCAGGTCTCATCTCGCCGGGCAAGGCCAAGGCTGGCATCATCCCCGGGCACATCTGCAAGGAAGGCCGCATCGGGATCGTGTCGAAGAGCGGCACGCTCACCTACGAGGCCATCCATCAGCTCACGCAGCTGGGTATGGGTCAGACGACGTGCCTTGGCATTGGCGGCGATCCGCTGATCGGCACCTCCCATATCGACGCGCTGAAGCTCTTTGCCGCCGATCCCGAGACGGCCGCCGTCATCCTGATCGGTGAAATCGGGGGGAGCGCCGAAGAGGAGGCCGCCGCCTGGGTCAAGACACATTTCAAGAAGCCGGTCGTGGCCTTCATCGCGGGGCAGACCGCGCCGCCCGGGCGCCGGATGGGTCACGCCGGGGCGATCATTGCCGGGGGCAAGGGCACCGCGGCGGAAAAGATGGCCGCGCTCTCCGCCGCCGGGGTGAAGGTGGTGAAGAGTCCAGCCGATATGGGCACTGGGATCAAAGAGGTGCTTAGGTCCTGAGGTGCGTGAGTGCGTAGGCGCGATGTCAGGCACTGCACCTCAGCACCCACGCACCTTAAGCACCAAAGCACCCCCAAACCCGCATGGTATACTCTGGCGATTTCCGCCTCGGCGATTGACCGCCGGGTAGTCCTCTATATTCATACGTACTAAGGACTTACGAATGCCGCTGACTGATTCTGCCCTGCAGGAAGAGCATGCCGCGCCACGGAAGCAGCGCGTGGTCAACGATTTCAGCCTCCAGGTCGCCACCGTTAACGGATCGGGTAGCCAAACCGCCAACCTCGTTCTCCTCCGATCGATCCTCCTCATGGGCGTGCCGGTCTCGGGAAAGAACATGTTCCCGTCGAACATCGCCGGGCTCCCCACCTGGTACACGATTCGCGCGAGCAAACGCGGGTACACCGGGCGCAAGAAGGAAGTGGACTTTCTGGTCGCGATGAATCCCGAGACCGCGAAAGAAGACGTCCTGACGCTCGAGCCCGGCGCCGCGGTCGTCTACGACGAGCCGCTCAAGCTCAACGCGCTTCGCAGCGACTTGGTGTTCTATCCCGTCCCGTTCGACAAGCTGGTGGCGCCGGTCTGTTCGGACGCGAAGCTGCGGCGTCTCGTGCGCAACATGATCTACGACGGGATCCTCGCCAAGCTCCTGGGGATCGACCTGACGTTCATGGACAAGGCGCTCGGCCGGCAGATGGGGAAGAAGGCTAAGGCCGTGGCGCTCAACCAGGCGGCTCTCAAGGCCGGCTGGGACTTTGCCGAGGCCAATCTCACAAAGCAGGATCCCTTCGCGCTCGAGCCGATGAATCTCACGGCCGGCAAGATCCTCATCGAGGGAAACCAGGCCGCCGCCATCGGCTGCCTGATGGCCGGCGTGACCGTCGTCGCCTGGTATCCCATCACGCCGTCCTCGTCGCTGGTCGAGTCGCTCATCGGCTACATGAAGAAGCACCGGGTGGACAAAGAGACCGGCAAGGCGACATTTGCGGTCGTGCAGGCTGAGGACGAGATCGCATCGCTCGGCATGGTGATCGGCGCCAGCTGGGCAGGCGCGCGGTCGATGACGTCCACCTCGGGGCCCGGCATCTCGTTGATGTCGGAATTTACCGGACTCGCGTATTACGCCGAGACGCCCGCCGTCATCTTCGACGTGCAGCGCGTGGGACCCTCGACCGGGTTGCCGACGCGGACGGCACAAGGCGACCTGCTCTTTGTCGCGGTCCTGTCGCACGGCGATACCAAACACATCATGTTGCTTCCCTCGTCGGTCGAGGAATGCTATGCGATGGCGATGGAGGCCTTCGAGCTGGCCGAGCACTTCCAGACTCCGGTGTTCGTGATGCTCGATCTCGATTTGGGCATGAACAACTGGATGTCGGACGGCTTCGAGTACCCAACCAAGCCGATCGACCGTGGCAAATTGCTGACCCCTGACGTGTTGAAGAGGCTCGGCGAATGGGGCCGCTACAGGGACGTCGACGGCGACGGCATTGCGTACCGCACGGTGCCGGGCGACGGCATGCCGGCGTATTTCACGCGTGGGTCGGGCCATAACGCCAAAGGGCAGTACAGCGAGCGGCCCGACGACTACGTCGAGAACATGAACCGGCTGGCGCGCAAATTCGAGACGGCGCGGCGATTCGTGCCAAAACCGGTCATCGAGACAGTGGCCGGCGCGAAAGTGGGACTCGTGGGCTACGGCACGTCGCATTGGGCGATGATCGAAAGCCGCGATCAGCTGCGGGAGGAATCCGACGTCAAGACGTCGTACTTCCGGCTTCGCGCGTATCCGTTCGATGATCACGAGCTGGCCGCCTTCATCGACGCCCACGAGCGCATCTACGTGATCGAGCAGAACCGCGACGCGCAGCTCCTGCAGTTGATGAAGCTCGATCTGTCGCCCGAGCGCGTGGCCAAGCTGCGGAGCGTGCGGCACTACAACGGTCTGCCGATCGACGCGCGCAGCGTCACCGACGATGTGCTGTCGCAGGAAGGCTACGAAGTGGCCGAACGCAACGGGCGCGTGGCACGGGCCGGCATGACCGGCGGGGAGTAGGAGAATGATTGCGCCTGCGGCCCGAGAAAGCGCCTGCGGCCATGCGAGCTGGAGGCCATGCGACGCCGACGGCGAGCATCAGCGTAAGTTCGCGCTGGGGGTGGGGCCCCAGCGCAAGTAGTAGATGTTGACACCTATATGACTACACCGTTGAAAGTGAATCGAATCGGGCTCGAGCCTCAGATCTACAAAGGTAGCAAGACGACGCTCTGCGCCGGCTGCGGCCATAACGCCATCTCGGAGCGGATTATCGACGCGTTCTACGAAATGGGCGTCGATCCCCGACGGGTCATCAAGCTGTCGGGCATCGGCTGCTCGAGCAAGAGCCCGGCATACTTTATGGGCGGATCGCACGGCTTCAACGCCGTCCACGGGCGGATGCCGTCGGTAGCGACCGGGGCATTGCTCGCCAACAAGAAGCTCATCGCGATCGGGGTGAGCGGGGACGGCGACACGAGCGCCATCGGCATCGGGCAGTTCGTGCACCTGATGCGGCGCAATCTGCCGATCGTCTACATCATCGAAGACAACGGCTGCTACGGGCTGACCAAGGGCCAGTTCTCGCCGACCGCCGATCTTGGCAGCACGCTCAAGACGGGCGTCGTCAACGACCTGCCGCCCATCGACACCTGCGCGCTGGCCATCGAGCTAGGCGCGACGTTTGTGGCCCGGTCGTTCTCTGGCGACAAGAAGCAGCTGCTGGCGCTCCTGAAGGCGGCGCTGGCGCATCGTGGCACGGCGATGCTCGATGTGATCTCGCCCTGCGTCACGTTCAACGACCACGAGGGCTCGACCAAGAGCTACGCGTACGCCAAGGACCACGACGATCCGCTCGAAGAACTGAGCTTCGTGCCCTTCTTCGAGGACATCTCGGTGGACTACGAGCCTGGATCGACGCAGGAAGTCACGATGCACGACGGCTCGAAGCTGTATCTAAAGAAGCTCGACGAGGTCTTCGACCCAACCGACAAGATTGCCGCCCTCTCGCGGCTCCGCGAGATTGCCCGGCGCGGCGAGTTTGCGACCGGCTTGATCTATTTCGAGCCCGACCGCGACGATTTCCTTGCGCAGTTGAACTTGATCGACGAGCCGCTGGCCTCGCTGCCGCCTTCGAGAGTGAGACCGGGCCAAGAGGCGCTCGACGAGATCATGGACAGCCTTCGCTAGCGCCTGCGGCCATGCCGAGCCGAGGACGAGCAAATCCGAGGCGAGGCATCTGCGTAAGTTGGCGCTGGGGGTGGGACCCCAGCGCCAGTGAAGAAATGCCGGAACTGATTGGTGACGGACTGTACGAGTGATGGAACGCACGCTCGCAATCGTCAAACCTGACGCGGTTGAACGCCGGCTCGCCGGCCAGATCATCCAACGCATTGAAGACGCTGGCTTCGAGATTCGTGCCATGCGCCGCATCCACCTCTCAAAGCGGCAGGCCGAGGGGTTCTATGCGGTCCATCGCGGCCGCCCGTTTTTCCCAAGCCTGACCGACTTCATGGCGTCGGGACCGACCGTGGTCCTGGTCTTGGAGGCGCCCGACGCGATTAGCAAGTGGCGGACCTTGATGGGAGCGACCGACCCGGCCAAGGCCGAGGCGGGGACGCTCCGCAAAGAGTTCGCGCAATCGATCGAGCGCAACGCCACCCACGGGTCTGATGCCCCCGAGACCGCGGCGGTCGAGATTGGTTACTTCTTCGCGGGGATTGATCTGATTTGATGCGCTGAATCAACACCAAGGACACCAAGGACACCAAGGACACCAAGAACAATAGAAGTCTTCCTTCGTGTCCATTGTGTCCTTTGTGTTGAACCAGCGGTGAATTGTGGGTAAGACGCTTGTCTTGATCGGCCTGGGCATCACGGCGCTCGGCCTCCTCGTCATGTGGGGCGTTCCTTTCGGGCGGCTCCCCGGTGACTTCGTCGTCCGCCGCAACAACTTCAGCTTTTATTTCCCGCTGGCGACCTCCATCATTCTGAGTATCCTTCTCACGCTCATCCTCGCTTTCTTCCGGCGTTAACGAGTGTCGGTGACGTTCTGTTCTGGATACACGCGAGCGCTACGGTGCGAGCGTGTGGGCGAGCGGGGGTGGGGCCCCGCGAGATCCTAAGGTGCGATGGCAGCTATAATGCGGGCGATTCTGTCATGACAGCCGCCAGCCTCCTGAAGAGCAAGCGCGAAGAAGTGATTCGCCTGGCAGGCGCGCGCGGAGCACGGGCCGTGCGGGTGTTCGGCTCGGTCGCACGAGGCGAGGACGGTCCGGACAGCGATATCGATCTATTGGTCGATGTCGAGCCCGGCCGCAGCCTGCTCGATGTCGTCGGTCTCTGGCAGGATCTCGAGGCGCTGCTCGGCCGTCGCGTGGACCTGCTTACTGAAGGTGGGCTGCACCCGTACCTGCGCGAACGAATCTTGCGCGAAGCCAGGCCCCTGTGAAGGCTGTGAAGGACGATGGACTCTATCTGCGGCACATGCGCGACGCCATTGCCGACATCGAGCGGTACGCCGCTACGGGTCGTGACGCGTTTTTCGCCGATCGCATGTGCCAGGACGCGGTGATCCGGAAGATCGAGGTACTCGGGGAGGCGGCCAAGCGCCTGTCGGACGCGACCAAGGCGAGAAGGCCCGACATTCAGTGGCGAGAGATTGCCGGCAGGGCCAGCGCTTCGGTTCTTCGACGCCACTGGGAGCGGTCGGCAGTTTCTGGTCGCTGAACCAGCTATCCGCCTCGACGACCCAGGCGATCACGCTCGTCGTCAACTGGCCTTCACTGTTGAAGAGATGACAAACTAATGCGCTTCTCATAACGCTGTAGTGTCCGCCTTCAGGCGGACCGCCCGCCGGTCCGGCTAAAGCCGGACACTACGTACTACAAAGTTTCAACTCTCAAGTCTGAAAGGTGCCTCATTAATGAGCATTAAGTCTGATAACTGGATCAAGCGCATGGCGATGGAGCACCGGATGATCGAGCCGTTCGTTGACGCGCAGATGCGCAGCGGCGTGATTTCTTACGGCCTCTCGTCGTACGGCTACGACATCCGGGTCGCCGACGAGTTCAAGGTCTTCACCAATATCAACAACACGGTGATCGATCCCAAGGCGTTCGATCCGCGATCGTTCGTCGACATCAAGACCGACGTATGCATCGTCCCGCCCAATTCATTTGCGCTGGCGCGGACGGTCGAGTACTTCCGCATTCCGCGCGACGTCCTGACCGTATGTCTGGGCAAGTCCACCTACGCGCGCTGCGGGATCATCGTCAACGTGACGCCGTTCGAGCCCGAGTGGGAAGGCACTGCCACCCTCGAGATCTCGAACACGACGCCGCTGCCGGCAAAGATCTACGCCAATGAAGGCATCGCCCAGGTGCTGTTCTTCCAGAGCGACGAGCCGTGTCGGACTTCCTATAAGGATAAGAAGGGGAAGTATCAGGCCCAGCTCGAGGTGACGCTCCCAAGGATCTAGGCGAGACTGCGGGCCCTTATAATCTTGTAATAATTATCAATTTGACAACTAGGCCGCGCCAGCGTTGAATGAAGGCCGTGGTGTCTCAATCGGTAGATCTGACCGTCGCCTACCAAGGCGAACCGGGCGCGTTCAGCGAGGCGGCGGCGCGCCGGCTCGTGCCGGCGGCGCGCCTGCTGCCGTGCCGGAGCTTCGAGGAGGTGTTTGCCGCCGTCGACACTGGGCAGGCCGCCTACGGTGTGCTGCCGGTCGAAAACTCTATCGGCGGAAGCATTCACCGCAACTACGATTTGCTGGTGGCACACGAATTACCGATCCAGGCCGAGATCGAAATTCCGGTCGTGCATCAGCTCCTGGCCTTGCCCGGTACGGCGATGGCCGGGTTGCGCCGCGTGTATTCGCATCCGCAGGCTCTGGCACAGTGCGAGCGCTTTCTCCGCTCGCTCGGTGGCGTGGAGATCATCGCGACCTACGACACGGCCGGCAGCGCCAAGCTCGTGGCCGACGAACAGCTGAAAGACGCGGCCGCGATTGCGTCGGCGCGGGCTGGACAGATCTTCGGGTTGACGCCATTGGCGGTGTCGATTCAGGATTTCGACGACAACATCACGCGCTTTCTCGTCGTCGGCCGCGAGCGGTTCGGCGCCGCGGTTCCCGACAAGACGAGCATCGTCTTTACGCTGCCGAACGAGCCGGGGTCGCTTTTCAAGGCGCTGAGCGTGTTCGCGCTGCGCGGCGTGGATTTGACTAAGCTCGAGTCGCGGCCGATTCCCGGCCGGCCGTGGGAATACCTCTTCTACGCCGACCTGGCCGCTCCGCAAGACGAAGTGAACTGCGCGCGCGCCCTGGCGCATCTGGGCGAGTTCGCCCGGTCGCTGCGCACGCTTGGCTCCTACGCGAGCTGGAAGACGCACGAGAATTGGCTCCCGGACGCCGCCGAGATCATCTCAGGTACGGGAGCGGGATAGAGAATTGGTGATTGCGGATTGCTGATTGCGGATTAAGGCCGATTGCAGATTGTTGATTTAGAGTCCCGCGGTAATCATCAATCAACAATCCGCAATCACCAATTCAATGACGAGGATGCTATGAGGTTGACTGGTGCGCAGATCCTGTGGGAGGCGCTCGTACGCCAGGGCGTGACCGATGTCTTTGGGTACCCGGGTGGCGCGATCCTGCCCGCATACGACGCGATGCTCGGCTATCCGATCCATCACATTCTCGTCCGTCACGAGCAGGGCGCGACGCACATGGCCGACGGCTATGCCCGCGCCAGTGGACGCGTGGGCGTGGCCATTGCGACCTCCGGGCCGGGGGCGACCAACATGGTCACCGGCATCGCGACGGCGATGATGGACTCTTCGCCGATTGTCTGCATCACGGGCCAGGTGGGCAGCAAGCTCATTGGGTCCGACGCGTTCCAGGAAACCGACATCACCGGCATCACGCTGCCCATCACGAAACACAACTATCTCGTCACGCGTGCCGAAGACGTCGCGCCGGCGATCCTCGAGGCGTTCGCGGTGGCCAAGGCCGGGCGTCCGGGCCCGGTGCTGGTCGACATCACCAAGGATGCGCAGCAGTCGAGCTGCGAGGTGGATTGGGCGGCCGCCGAGCCCCACTTGACCGAGACGGTCGACGAAGCGCTGCCGGGCGAGGGCGACTATCGTGACGCCATCAGGCTCATCGATGCCGCCGAGCGGCCGCTCATTCTGGCCGGTCACGGCGTCATGCAGTCCGGCGCCGAGCGCGAGGTGCTCGCGCTGGCCGAGCGCGCGCATATTCCGATCTGTGTCACGCTGCTCGGCCTGGGCGGCGTGCCGGCGTCCCATCCCCTCAACCTCGGGATGATGGGCATGCACGGCGAGGCGTGGGTGAATCACGCCATCCAGGAGGCGGACCTCCTGATTGCCCTGGGCATGCGCTTCGACGATCGGGTCACCGGCAATCTCAAGACGTATGCGCCGACCGCGCGCAAGATCCACGTGGATATCGATCGCACCGAGTTGAACAAAAACGTCCGCGTCGATGTGGCCATCGCCAAGGACCTGCGCGCCGCCCTCGTCGAGTGGCTCCCGCACGTGGGCACGCGTGATCATCCGGCCTGGTTCGAGCGGATCGACACGCTGAAGGGCGACTCGGCGGTCCGCGACATCCAGAACCTGCCCGACAGCGGGCACCTCTATGCCGCGCACGTGATCAACGACCTCTGGCGCCTGACGGGCGGCAACGCGCTGGTCGTCACCGACGTCGGCCAGCACCAGATGTGGGAGGCGCAGTACTACAAGCACGAACGTTCCCGCTCGCTCATCACCTCCGGCGGTCTGGGGACCATGGGCTTCGCGCTGCCCGCCGCCATCGGCGCGAAGGTCGCCTGCCCCGACGCCGAGGTCTGGGTCGTCTGTGGCGACGGCGGGTTCCAGATGACGATGCCAGAGCTTGCGACCGTCGTGCAGGAAGGCCTGGACATCAACGTCGCCATCATCAACAACGGCTATCTCGGGATGGTCCGGCAGTGGCAGGAGTTCTTCTACGAGCGCCGATACGCAGCCACGCCGCTCATCGGGCCCGATTTCGCGAAGCTCGCTCAGGCCTTCGGCATCGACGGGGTCGCCGTCACGCGGCGCGCCGACGTGGCGGCGGCCGTGGAAGCGGCCCGGCGGTCCGGCCGCGCCGCACTGATTGATTTCCAGGTCGAGCAGGAGGATTCGGTCTACCCGATGGTGCCCGCCGGCGCCGACCTGCACAAGATGATTCGACGGCCGTCGCCGCTCGCAGAAACGGCGGCAGATTAGCGAACACAAAAATATGCTTCATACTTTCGCAATCTATCTCGACAACAAACCTGGCGGGTTGAATCGGATTGCGTCGCTCGTCCGTCGCCGCGCGTTCAATATTGAATCGTTGACCGTCGGTCACACCGAGACCGCGGGCGTCTCCCGCATGACCGTCGTCGTCGACACCGACGAATATGGCGCGCGGCGGCTCGAGGCCCATCTGTCCAAGCTCGTGCCGGTTCGCCGCGTCGAGAACATCACGGCGACGCCCTCGATCGCGCGGGACCTGGCGCTCATCAAGGTGGCCGCGACCGGTGACGCGCGTACGCAGGTCATGCAACTGGTCGACGTCTACCGCGCGCGGATTATCGACGTCAGTCCCGAGTCGCTCGTGATCGAGACAACGGGCACTGAGGATAAGATAGACAGCCTGCTCGAAGTGCTGAGGCCCTATGGGGTCATCGAGATGGTGAGAACCGGGCGCGTGGCGATGGCCCGTGGCACGGGGCCAATCGAAAAGGCCGTGCCCAAGGGCGCGGCTCCGGCCGCAATCGCCGGTGACGTCAGCGGCGGATCGGTCTGACACCCGAGCGCGAGAGTCTACGCTCGAGCCCGAGGTGGTAGAAGGGTATTTAGGGTGGGCCCCTCTGCGACACGCGAGCGCGAGAGTCTACGCTCGAGCGCGAGGTCTTAAGAGCGCGTTGGGGGTGGGGCCCCAACGCGCGGAGTAATAGAAGAGGACATTCATGGCCAAAATGTATTACGAGAACGCGGCCGACCTGGCCGTGATCAGGAGCAAGAAGGTCGCGATCGTCGGATACGGATCCCAGGGGCATGCGCACGCCTTGAACCTGAAAGACAGCGGCGTGGACGTCCGCGTGGGGCTGCCGGCGTCGAGTCGGTCGCGCGAGAAGGCCAAAGCCGCGGGGCTCGCGGTTGGGGACGTGGCCGAGGTCACCAAGTGGGCCGATGTCGTGATGGTCCTCGTGCCCGACACCACACAGGTCGACCTGTATCGCAACGAGATTGAGCCGAATCTGGCACCGGGGAAGCTGCTCCTCTTCGCCCACGGCTTCAATATTCGGTTCGGGACGATCACACCGCGGCCCGACATTGACGTGGCGATGGTCGCGCCCAAGGCGCCCGGACACCGCGTGCGTGAAGTGTTTGTCGAGGGAGGAGGCACGCCTGCGCTGTTCGCCGTCCATCAGGACGCGACCGGCCAGGCGCGGAGCGTCACGCTCTCGTACGCCAAGGGGATTGGCGTCACGCGCGCCGGCGTGATCGAGACGACGTTTGCCGAAGAGACCGAGACGGACCTCTTCGGCGAGCAGGCGGTGCTGTGCGGCGGCGTCAGTGCTCTTATTAAGGCGGGGTTTCAGACGCTCGTCGACGCGGGCTATCAGCCCGAGATCGCGTACTTCGAATGCATGCACGAGCTGAAGCTCATCGTGGATCTGATTTACCAGGGCGGTCTGAATTACATGCGGTACTCGGTCAGCGACACGGCCGAGCACGGCGATTACACGGGCGGGCCGAAGATCGTGACCGAGGAAACCAAGCGCAACATGAAGAAGATGCTCGAGGACATCCGATCGGGCGAGTACGCGCGCGGCTGGATCGCGGAAAACAAGGCCGGGCGGCCGTGGTTCAATAAGGTGCGCGAAGCCGAGCAGAACCAGCTGATCGAGCGGGTCGGGAGCAATCTCCGGGCCTTGATGCCGTTCCTCAAGCCGGTCACGATCAAGCAGGAGACTAGAAAAGAACCAGCCGCCGTCTAGTGGAATTGGGTATTTAGCGACCCTCCATCAGCGAAGCGTCGCCTTCGCAAGTCTCGCGTCGCGCTGACTATAGTCAGCGTGCGACAGTACTCCTCATTCCCACACATTTTACGTTGACAGCGCACGCTGAAGGCGTGAGCATTCGTGTGCATCTCGCGGGCGCGCGAGGAAAACCGCACGACGCGCGAGAGCTAACCTGGTTTCTTGTGAGGAGGTGGGCCGTGCTGAAGCGGATGAATCTAACTCTCCTGTGCGTTCTGACATTCGGTTTTCAACTCTCATTGGCGGACAGCGCATGGGCGCGCTACCCTAGGATTACCGCGTCGGCTGTGTGCGACTCGACGAGCGGCGCGGTGGATATCCAATTCACCTCGACGTCGTGGGTCTTCGAGTCTCCGGAAGGGGACAACGCACAGATCGACATTCTCTTTAACGGTTTAGTCGTAGGCACCGGTGCATACCAGGCTCCTGAGTATTCGTTCTCTGGCTCTGCGCCGGCACCTCCCGGCGAGCAGGTGACCGTGACCGCCGTGGCCGTGGCCAACTGGGGAGATGGCGCTGAAGGTGGGCAGTCGGCATCCACGGTTGTCACGATTCCTACAGACTGTGTCAACGTTGGCCTCGGCCGTTTCACGGGCGGCGGCCACCAGATTCGAGTGGGCGCGGTTCGCGTCACTCGAGGCCTCACCATTCACTGCGACCTGTTGCTTTCGAACAACCTCGAGATCAACTGGGGAGGCAACCAGTTCCACATGACGGAGCACATGATCACCGTGGCGTGCACTGACAGCCCCGACATCATTCAGGCGCCGCCGGTCGCCCCACTCGACACGTTGATTGGTGTGGGCACAGGCCGGTACAACAATGTCGATGGCTTCACAGTTGAGTTCACTTTGGTGGATGCTGGCGAACCTGGCACCTTCGACAAGATGGCCATTTTGATCTACGAGACGGCAAATCCTGGCAACGTCGTGCTGAATGTTCCTCTGCAGTTCCTGACGGGAGGCAACCTACAGGCTCACTACGATCAACCACATAAGTGATTAGGGAATGATTGCCGCCATCAGGGAAGATTAAAGTGGTGGCCCCGCACTTGAGCGGGGCCACCATCCGGTGACGTCCGCCGAATGCCGCGCCAGCCCGCAGAATTGCCAGATTCGCCGATGTCGCTTGACCGTTAAAGCATGCAGATGGTAAAACTTACGAGTCCCGGGTATCTCTGAAGGCGGCTTCGTCTCCCCTTACATGGACAAACTCGTCGAGCGCGAGTCCGCGCCTCGTAACTCAATTGTCGCCGCGCCCGCCCTGGCCGTTCAATTCTTCTTGATTCCGCTGATCGTTGTGGCAACGGCCGTCGGGGTGTATGTCGGGTTCCGGTCGCTCGTCACCGACAATCGCACGGCCGCGGACTATCTGGCTGAGATTCGGACGGGCGGTACCGACCGCCGCTGGCCGGCGGCGTACGAGCTGTCGCGGCTCATGGCCGATCCCAAGGTGCGTGCGGACGGTTCGCTCGCGCCAGCGCTGGTCAGCGCCTTCGAGCAGTCCAGGGACGACCCGCGCGTCAGGCGCTATCTCGCGCTGGCGATTGGCCGGCTCGGTCCGCCGCTGCCGGCCGACGCCATTGCCGCCTTGAGCCGGTCGCTCGAGGAGCCGGATCAGGGCTGGAGTCAGGATTGGTTGACGCGCCTGACTGGCGGGAGCGACGGCGAGGCGGGGGAGGCGCGGATCAGCACGATCTGGGCGCTCGGCTCTTCAGGCGATCCGGGCGTCGTGCCGCAGCTCCTGTCGCTGTACGACTCGACCGATGCCGGTATTCGCAAGATGACCGTGTACGCCCTCGGTGCGCTGCCGGGCGACGCCCAGCTGGCGACGCTCCGCGCGGCGCTCGAGGATGCGGCGGTCGATGTTCGATGGAACGCGGCCGTGGCGCTCGTCCGGCACGGCAGCCGTGACGGCACGGCCGTGATCCGGCAGATGCTGGATCGGCAGTTCGTGGAGCAGGTCGTCACGCGCGAGGTTCGTCAGGATCTGGATGAGGATCCGATCGCCGATGTCATCATCAGCGGTCTGCGTGCGGCGGCGGCGCTCAAAGACGAGGCGCTGCGCGCGCCGGTCACCAATCTGAGCCGGCAGGATCGCAGCCTGAAGGTCCGTCAGGCGGCACTCGAAGCCTTGAAATCGATCGGTTGACGGTGACGCTTCGCTCGAGAGAATAAGAAATGCCTGACGAGATAAAAACTGAAGCCCCGGCACGTCCAGCGCCTCCGCCACGCCCGCCCGCGGCGCCGATGCCCGATCTGGCGGGTAAGACGACCTCGATCGCATCCCCTGGGGGAGCGGCGGCGGTCGCCGCGTCGCCGGCCAAGGCGGTCGCCATGGGCCGCGACGCCGATGACAGCTCACCGCTGTTGACCAGGCGCGCCTGGATTGGCCTCGCGTGGGGCACCTTCTCGGCCGCATCCGCGGCGGCGCTGGCGGCGACCGGACGGTTCATGTTCCCCAACGTGCTCAACGAGCCGCCCCAGCAATTCAAGGTCGGTCTGCCCACCGAATACGGCTTCGGCGTCGACGAACGGTGGAAGGACGTGTATGGTATCTGGCTCGTGCACGTGGCCGAAGACGTCGTGACGCGGACCAGCGGGTTCTACGCGCTCATCACCGTGTGCACGCATCTGGGATGCACACCCAACTTCCTGGCCGCCGAGAACAAGTTCAAATGCCCCTGTCATGGCAGCGGATTCCGGACAAGCGGCATCAACTTCGAAGGTCCGGCGCCGCGGCCGCTCGAGCGCGCGCGCGTGGTCCGGGCCGATGACGGACAGATCCTGGTGGACAAGAGCCGGAAATTCCAGCAAGAGCTGGGACAGTGGGCCGATCCCGAGGCATTCCTACAAGTCTGATTATGGCCGAGACGAAGATCGTCGCACCGAAAGAAGGCCCGCTCGTTCAGTTCTGGAACTGGCTGACCGAGACGCAGGCGTGGAAGTCGATTTTCCGGCACGACCGGCCGACGAGCGATCGGACCCGCGTGCTCGTGATGCTGTCCAACGTGTTTCTGCACCTGCATCCGGTGCGGATCCGCAAGTCGGGCGTCAAGCTGCGTTACACGTGGTGCATGGGCGGGCTGAGCTTTTTTCTCTTCCTGTCGCTCACGTTGACCGGGCTGCTGCTGATGTTCTACTACCGGCCGACGCTCGAGTACGCCTACACGGACATCGTTGGGCTGCGCGAGCACGTGCCGTTTGGCATCATGCGCGAGATGCATCGCTGGGGCGCCCATGCGATGGTCATCACCGTGTGGCTGCACATGTTCCGTGTGTTCATGACCGGGTCGTACAAGCCGCCGCGGGAGTTCAACTGGTCGGTGGGCGTGGTCATGCTGGTTTTGACGCTGCTGTTGTCGTTCACCGGATATCTGCTGCCCTGGGATCAGCTGGCGATCTGGGCCATCACGGTCGGCTCGAACATGGCGCGCGCCACGCCGTTTCTGGGTCACGAAGGCCCCGGGGCCGGGCTGCTACGGCTGGGGGACGTGCCGCTGATTCATGCCGCCGACGATGCGCGATTTGCGCTGCTGGGCGGCACGTTTGTCGGCGAGGGCGCGCTGCTGAGGTTCTACGTCCTCCACTGTGTTGGTCTGCCGCTCGCCATCGCCGTGCTGATGGCGGTGCATTTCTGGCGCGTGCGGAAGGACGGCGGGATTAGTGGACCACTCTAGAACCTGTTTCCTGACCGTAGTGTCCGGCTTCAGCCGGACCCGGAAGTCCGCCTAAGAGGCGGACACTACAGCGTATGAAGTCGGCGCGAGTCTTGAGGAGAACATGGGCTTTGTAAAGGGCATCTTCAACGCCGTCGCCGATCCGCGGCTGTTCTTTCTTCTCGCGGTGATCTCGCTGGCCATCCTCGTCTGGAAGCGCGAGCAGGTCGCGTCAAACAGCTTCGGCTACGGCGTGCTTGGGTGTCTCGCGATCTTTTTTGCCTTCGGGTCGTTCGATGCCAATTTCCGCCTGATTGTCACCAAGCCCGACAACGTGCCGATTGTGGGTTTGATCTTCATGCTGGTGTTTTTCGTCTGGTATTCGCTCCGCGAGGGCGTGCTGAACGATCGCCGCATCGTCAAGGGAGAGGGACCGATTGAGAAGGCCGAATCGGATCGCGTGTGGGTGTGGCCGGATCTCGTGTACATCGAGCTCATCGCGCTCATCGTTTGCTCGGTCGTCCTGATCGTCTGGTCGATCGTCCTGAAGGCGCCACTCGAGCAGCCCGCGAACCCGGCCAACACGCCGAATCCGTCAAAGGCCCCGTGGTATTTTCTCGGCCTGCAGGAGATGCTCGTCTATTTCGACCCCTGGCTGGCCGGTGTCGTGCTGCCGACCCTCATCGTCGTTGGTTTGATCTGCATCCCGTACATCGACACCAACCCGAAGGGGAACGGCTACTACACCTTCACGGAACGGAAAGCGGAGATCACGATTTTCCTGTTTGGGTTCGCGGTGCTGTGGGCGTCGCTCATCGTGCTCGGCACGTTCCTGCGCGGGCCGAACTGGAACTTCTTTGGGCCGTTCGAGTTCTGGGACGTTCACAAGCTCGAAGCGCTCACCAACGTCAATCTGTCCGAGTACATCTGGGTGCGGGCGCTCGGGAGAGGGCTGCCGCAGGCCTGGTACGTGCGCGAGCTCTTCGGCATTCTCCTCGTCTTGTTCTACGTGGGTGCGCTGCCGGCGCTCTTGGGTAAGTCGTTGTTCAAGGGATACTACGAGAAAATGGGTGCGGCACGGTACTATGTCGGCGTGTTCCTGTTTCTGATGATGATGTCGCTGCCGATCAAGATGCTGTGCCGCTGGCTCTTTAACCTGAAGTACGTCGTCGCGATCGGAGAATTCTTCTTCAATATCTGATCATGGCTGAGAAAAAAGGTGTCGGGCACGCCTATAACATCGACTTCCTGAACGTCGTCTTCGCGGCGTCCAGCCTGTTCCTGTTCCTGTCGGTCGTCTGGATGGTGTGGGACGACTTCGATCGGGAGTGGAAGAACACGCAGCGGACCTTCGCCGAGCTGCAGTATCAGGTGACCGAGGCCCAGTATCAGCAGGCGAGCCGCGCGATCGACCGCAACAAGCTGCAGCAGCTTCAAAGCCAGCTGCAGACGGCCCAGCGGACGATCACGACCAATCGCCAGAAGGTCGACGAGCTGCAGGCGAACCTCGACGACGCCAGCGTGCGGCTGGACCGGGTGACCCAGCAGTCGCAGTTCGCGAAAGCCACGTACGATCAGGACCGGTACGAGTTCGAGGCCGCGCGTGTGGCCGGCGCCGCCGGCGCCGAGCGTATGGGGCAGCGCATCGCGGAGCAGGTGAGGCAGCTGAACGATCTCAATCTGCAGGTCGAGAAGGTCACGGCCGAGCGCGCCGGCATTCAAAGAGAGCTCGATCAGTACGTGGGGCAGGCGGCGGCGATCCAGAAGCAGATTGACGACGTGGGCGCTGAGGCAGGGCGGATTCAAAAGCAGCTCGACGTGCTCGCGCCGAGCGCCCTGAAGGATTATTTCCGGAACGCGCCGCTGCTCGACTTCATGGCGCCGACCCTCAAGATTCAGCAAGTCATCCTGCCAAACGTCGTCGACGACGTGAACTTCATCCGCGTGCCGAAGATCGATCGATGCCGGACGTGTCACCTGGCCATCGACAGCAAGGACCCGGTGTACGAGAAGTATCCACAGCCCTTCAAGCCGCACCCGAACCTCTCGGTCTATCTCGGCGCTGACTCTCCCCATCCGATCGACCGGATCGGGTGCACGGTCTGCCATGAGGGGATGGGGCAGTCGGTGAGCTTCCGCGATGCCGCGCACATGCCGGCGACCGAGCAGCAGAAGGAAGAGTGGGAGGCGCAGTACGGCTGGGAAGAGCCGCACCTCTGGGACTACCCGATGCTGCCCACGAAGATGACGGAGGCCTCGTGCGTCAAGTGCCATAAGCAGCAGGTGTACGTCCCGAATGCCGCGAACTTGAGTCTCGCGTACGCGACGTTCGAGCGTGCCGGCTGCTACGCGTGCCACAAAACGAGGCGCTTCGACACCGACATCAGGCGGCCTGGGCCGATCCTCACGAAGATTGACGCCAAGCTGAGCCAGGACTGGGTCAAGACGTGGATTCGTAATCCGCGCGCCGTGAAGCAGACCACCTGGATGCCGCGCTTCTGGTACAACTCGAACAACAGCTCGCCCGAAGACGCGGTGAGGAACGAAGTCGAGATCAACGCGATCGTGGCGTACCTGTTTGCCAACAGCGAGAGGTTCGAGCCGACCGTCAGGAACCCGCCGCGTGGCGACGCGAAAGTCGGAGAGCAGATCGTCAAGTCCGTCGGCTGCCAGGGGTGCCACGTGGTCGGCGAGGGTGAGCGGACGGCGGTCGGGCCGCGCCGCACGTTCGGGCAACCGCTCCAGAACATCGGCAACAAGACGACCTATGCGTGGCTCTACGACTGGGTACGGGATCCGAAGCACTACAGCCCAGACACATACATGCCGGACCTGCGGCTGACCGACGCTCAGGTCGCCGACGTGGCGACGTACCTCTCGACGCTGAAGGGCCCGGCCGGCGACGCCGCGAAGGCGACGCCGGACCAGAAGGACGTCGACGGCATCCTCATCGACTATCTCTATAGGGGCGGATTGCCGTTCGAGGACGCGACGGCATCGGCCGCCAAGATGAGCGCGGAGGAAAAGCAGGTCGAAGTCGGCCGTCGGGCGATTCTCCGATACGGCTGCTTCAGTTGCCACGAGATCAAGGGCTACGACAAGGCGCAGTCGATTGGCACCGATCTGACCGAGGAGGGCAGCAAGCTCGTCACGCGGCTCGACTTCGCCTTCATCAGCGACATCCCGCACACGTCGAAAATCGCGTGGTTCCGGGCCAAGCTGCACGATCCGCGGATTTTTGACAAGGGTCGTGTGCTGCCGCCTCTCGACAAGCTGCGGATGCCGGACTTCAACTTCAGCGACGAAGAGGTCGAGCGGCTCGTGATGGCCATCATGAGCTTCCAGCGCGAGGTCCAGCCGGCGGCGGCCCTGCTCGCGCAGTCCGCGCGGTACGACGACCGGCAGGCGGGACGGACGCTCGTGCATCGGCGCAACTGCGTCGGCTGCCACGTCATCGAGGACGTCGGCGGCGATTTTCTCAAGCTCGTGGCCGACCCCTCGCTTGGACCGCCGAGCCTGACGCCGGAGGGCGCGCGCGTCAAACCCGACTGGCTGTACGCGTTTCTGCGCGAGCCCATCACCATCCGGCCCTGGTTGGATGTCCGCATGCCAACCTTCGGTCTCGACGACGCCGAACTGAACGGCGTGATTAACTACTTCGGGTCGATCTCGAACACGATTGGTCCGTTCCAGACGCACGAGATCGTGCGCGTGGCGAACAGCGAGGCCACGGGCCGGCGGCTGTTCGAGACGTTCCAGTGCCAGAAGTGCCACGTGCTTGGCGCCATCCCGAGAGATCAGGAGACGGCGAATCTGGCGCCCGACCTGCGCATGGCGTCCGACCGGCTGAATCCCGAGTGGATCGTCGAGTGGCTCAAGAACCCGCTCGTCATCCTGCCGGGCACGCGGATGCCCGGCTTTTGGCCGGCCGATCTCTACCCGAAATCCCCGTATCCTGAGTTCGGCGGCAGCGCCGACGCCCAGATGCGGGCCATTCGCGACTACCTGCTGACGTTCCGTGGGGGGCCGAGCCCGCGGCGAAGCGCCGGCGGTTCGGCCGCGGCGGCCAACTGAATAATGCTACGGCCGTACCGGGGCGTGCTCCCGCGCGTCCATCCCACGGCTTACATCGACCAGAGCGCGCAAGTCATCGGTGACGTCGAGATCGGCGAAGAAAGCAGCATTTGGATGGGCGCCGTCGTCCGCGGCGATGTCCACCGCATCAGAATCGGCCGCCGGTCCAACATCCAGGACGGGACCATCGTCCACGTGATGAGGGACACGCATCCCACCACGGTCGGCGATAACGTCACGATCGGCCACGCGGTCGTCATCCACGGCTGTACGATCGAAGACCAGTGCCTGATCGGCATAGGGGCGATTGTCCTCAACGGCGCCCGCATCGGATCTGGATCCATCGTGGCGGCCGGTACGCTGATCGTGGAGGACATGCAGGTCCCGCCACGCTCGCTCGTCATGGGAAGCCCGGGGAAGATCAAGCGCCAGCTCACGGATGAACAAGTGGCGCGAATACAGAACTACGCCGACCGTTACGTGACCTATCGTCTCGATTACATGAAGGCGTGACTGCTACCAAGCCGCCGAGCGGGACGCGTGACTTTCTCCCGGATGACGTCCGGCGGCGCGAGTACGTGATCGGCGTCATTCGTGAGGTCTACGAGCGCTACGGCTTCGAGCCGCTCGAGACCCCGGCCTTCGAGAACATCGAGACGCTGCTGGGAAAGTACGGGGAAGAAGGCAACAAGCTCATCTTCAAGATCCTGCGCCGCGGCGAGCACGAAGAGCGCGGCGACGCGGATCTGGCGCTGCGATACGACCTCACCGTGCCCCTCGCCCGTGTGGTAGCCCAGTATCAGAACGAGCTGCCGAAATTCTTCAAGCGGTATCAGATTCAACCTGTCTGGCGAGCGGACCGGCCGGCACGCGGAAGGTTCCGGGAGTTCTTTCAGTGCGATATCGATTCGATCGGCTCAACTTCCCCAGTTGTGGAAGCGGAAGAGTTAGGCGCCGTTGTCGAGATTCTCCGAAGCCTTGGCTTCGTGGATTTCAGGATTCTGCTGAACCATCGGCAGATTCTGACTGGGTTGCTCGTCGTGGCTGGTGTTCCGTCGAGCCAGCACGAGGCGGCCCTTATCGCTCTGGATAAGCGGGACAAGATTGGGGAGGCGGGCGTCGCATCGGAATTCGCTGCGCGAGGCATTGACGCCCAGAGCGCGGAGCGGCTATTCACGATGCTGAGAGAGTTCTACACGCCAAGCAGTAAGCCCGTGGGCTTGGTGAACGCAGATAGATTCACGTCTCTCGATGGATACCTTGGTACCACAGAATACAGTGGAGCGGTCGATAACCTCCGAGAGATTGTGCGTCTGGTTAAAGGGACATCGGCCGCGGAGTACGTGAACGTAGATCCGCGCCTGGCTCGCGGCCTGTCATACTACACGGGCGCCATCATGGAGATTGCGGTTCCCGATCTGGCGGGCAGCCTGGGCGGCGGCGGGCGGTACGACAACCTGATTGGCTTGTTTCTCGGCCGTGATGTGCCCGCGTGTGGCTTTTCTCTCGGACTCGAGCGGATCATCGTCGTGATGACCGAGCGGAACATGTTTCCGACCGACGTCGTGCATCGGGCGGTCGACGTGATGATCACGATGTGGAACGAGGACACGCGCGGGGATGCGCTCGCGCTCGCCTCCGATCTCCGCCGCGCCGGCCTGCGGGTGGACGTCTACCCGGAGGCTGAGAAGCTGGGCAAGCAGTTCAAATACGCGGCGACCAGACGCGTGCGATTTGTGGCGATTCTTGGAGACGATGAACGTGCGCAAGGGAACGTGTCGATCAAGGATCTCGGGTCGAGCGAGCAGCAGACCGTCGCTCGCGCCGAAGCCGGGGCGTTCATCAAGCAGCGAATAGAGGCGAATGGCTGAAGCCTTAGGCAACTTGGCCCGCACCCACACGTGCGGCGCACTCCGGACCGACGATGTGGGCGCCAGCGCGATGTTGCTCGGGTGGGTCCATCGGGTGCGCGATCTGGGCGGCGTGACCTTCATCGATGTCCGCGACCGCGCGGGTGTCTCTCAGGTCGTGGTGCGCGAGAACGACACGCTGATGCCGATCGCGAAGCGCCTTCGCTCTGAGTACGTCGTGGCCGTGAGCGGCGTCGTGCAGCGGCGATCGGAAGAGACGGTCAATCCGAAGATCGCCACGGGCGACGTGGAAGTGCTCGCCAGGGACATTCGGATCCTGAATGAAGCGAAGACGCCTCCCTTCCAGATTGCCGACGACGCCCCGGTGTCTGAGGACGTGCGGCTGCGCTACCGATATCTCGATCTGCGGCGCCCGCGGCTGCAGGAGAACATCGGGCTGCGCCACCGGGTCGCGCTGGCCGTTCGCAAGTATTTCGACGCCAACGGGTTCTGGGAGATCGAGACGCCGATCCTCACCAAGTCGACGCCTGAAGGGGCGCGCGACTACCTGGTGCCGAGCCGCGTCCACCAGGGCGAGTTCTACGCGTTGCCGCAGTCGCCGCAGATCTTCAAGCAGATTCTGATGATTGGCGGCGCCGATCGGTATTTCCAGATCGTGCGCTGCTTCCGCGACGAAGACCTGCGCGCCGACCGGCAGCCCGAGTTCACGCAGATCGACGTGGAGGTCTCGTTCGCGCATCCCGACGTCATCTACGATCTCATCGAGCCGGCGATGCGGATGGTCTTCCTTCAGATCAAGCGTGACATCGCGATCCCATTTCGGCGGATGCCGTACGCGGAAGCGATCGCCACCTACGGGTCGGACAAGCCAGACCTGCGGTTCGGCATGGAGATTCGGGATCTCTCCGACGCCTTCCGCGAATCGGAGTTCCGGGTGTTCAGGCAGATCGTGGCCGAGGGCGGTGTCGTGCGCGGATTTGCCGTGCCCGGGGGAAACCGCTACAGTCGCAGCCAGCTCGACGCGCTCGTCGATCAGGCCAAGCAGATGGGCTTTGCCGGCCTGATCTGGGTCCGTCCCGGCGAGCCTCCGCTGTGCTCGGTCAAGGCGCTCGGAGAAGCGGCACTCCGTCCGGCGCTCGATCGCGTCCGGGCTTCGAGCGATGATCTGTTGTTGATGGCCGCCGGCCCTCCCGACGCCACCTCGAGGCTGCTCGGCCAGCTGCGGCTGGCGATTGGGAAGAAGGAGAACCTGCTCGATCCGAATCAGTTCGCCTTCACGTGGGTCACCGACTTTCCGCTGCTCGAGTACCACCAAGACGATGGCCGATGGTACTCGATGCACCATCCGTTCACCTCGCCCTTCGATGAGGACCTCGACAAGCTCGAGAGCGATCCGGGAGCGGTACGGGCGAAGGCGTACGACCTGGTCCTCAACGGCAGCGAGATTGGGGGCGGTAGCATTCGTATTCACGACGCCGCTCTCCAGTCGCGGGTGTTCCGCCGGCTAGGCATCAGCGGCGAGGAGGCGAAGGCCCGTTTCGGCTTCTTTCTCGAGGCGCTCGAGTACGGCACGCCGCCTCACGGCGGCATCGCACTGGGCCTGGACCGCATTATCGCGATCCTGGCGGGAGAGTCGTCCATCCGAGAGGTGATTGCGTTCCCCAAGACGGCGAACGCCGTCGACCTGATGGCTGGGGCGCCATCGCCGGTTGACGCGAAGCAGTTGCGCGAGCTGCACCTGCGGGTGGGGCAGTGAGCGCCAGACGGATCACCGTCCCCGAAGAGGGGATTGAAACGCTGTTTGGCTCGTACGACGAAAATCTCAAGCATCTCGAATCCCGCTTCAACGTCCGCATCCGCACGCAGGGCCACGATTTGCTCGTCGAAGGCGAATCGCCAGGCCTCGACCGCGTCGACCGGGTTGTCGGCCAGCTGTCGTCGCTGATGCGCGACGGCTACAGGCTGTCGAACTCGGACGTGAAGACGGCCTCGGACCTGGTGGCGCAGGACGATTCGGTCGACCTTCGCGATCATTTCCTCAAGGGCAGTCTGACGCCGGCCGGCAAGCGTCGCGTCGCGCCCAAGACGGTGAACCAGCGGAAGTACCTCGACGCCATCGAGCAGCATGACATCGTGTTCGGCATCGGCCCCGCCGGGACCGGGAAGACCTATCTGGCGATGGCGCAGGCTGTCGCGTTTCTCGTGGCGAAGAAGGTCAACCGCATCATCCTGGCGCGTCCGGCGGTGGAGGCCGGGGAAAAGCTCGGGTTCCTGCCGGGCGACCTCCAGGAAAAGGTGAACCCGTACCTGCGGCCGCTCTACGACGCGTTGTACGACATGCTCGACGTCGATCGCGTCGCGCGGTACATCGAGCGCGGCACGATCGAGGTCGCGCCGATCGCATTCATGCGGGGCCGGACGCTCAACGACTCGTTTGTGATCCTCGACGAGGCGCAAAACACGACGTCCGAGCAGATGAAGATGTTTCTGACGCGGCTGGGCTTTGGCGCCAAGGCGGTGATTACCGGCGACGTCACGCAGATTGACCTGCCCACGGGTCGGACGTCCGGCCTGATTGAGGCCGTAAAGGTGGTGGGCGCGGTCGAAGGCATCTCGTTTGTCTACTTCGACGATCGTGACGTCGTCCGCCACAAGCTCGTGCAGCAGATCGTCAAGGCGTATGAAGCGTTCTCGAACGGCGGCGGCAAGGGCGCTTGATGTCATCGTTGCCGACGGGTGCGGCCGCCGGCTTCCGATGATCGGCCTGTCTGGCTGGCTGGAGCAGATTGCGCCGGTCGGCGCACGCGGCACCGTCACCGTTGCCCTGCTGAGCGATGAACAGGTCCGCGCGCTCAACCGCCGGTACCGGCGGACCGATCGGTCAACCGATGTCCTGAGCTTCCCGGCGAGCGTCCCGAATCCTGGTTACCGATCGAATCCCAAATCCCGAATCCCCAATCCCTTCTTGGGAGACATCGCCATCGCCAGGGGCGTCGCGCGGCGGCAGGCCCGGGAGGCTGGGCACTCGGAGCTCGCCGAGTTGAAGGTGCTCGCGCTGCACGGATTGCTGCATCTCATCGGGTACGATCACCAGCGAGACAACGGGAGGATGCAGCGCGTCGAAGCACGTCTACGCCGCCGCGGTGGCCTGTCGGCGGGCCTTATCGAGCGTCGGCGACGCCGGACATGAAGTCGGGGTTGGTCTCGCTCATCGGTCGACCGAACGCCGGCAAGTCGACACTGCTCAATCGTCTGCTCGGCACCAAACTGGCCATCGTCTCCGACAAGCCGCAGACCACACGGCGACGAATCCTCGGCGTGAAGAACTATCCTGACGCGCAAGTCGTGTTCCTTGACACGCCGGGCGTGCACCGGCCCCTGCACCGGATGAACAAACGCATGGTGAGTGCGGCGATCGAGACGATTCACGAGGTCGACGTGGTGGGTCTCGTCGTTGACGTCTCCACCCCGCTCGGCAAGGGCGACCAGTTCATGCTGGACCTGGTGAAGAAGGCGCAGGTCGACGTGTTCGCGATTCTCAACAAGATCGATCTGATGCGGAAGCCCCGGTTGCTGCCGATCATCGATCAATACAACCGGCTCAACCTCTTCTCTGAGATCGTCCCGATTTCGGCTGAGACGGGCGAGAATGTGGACAGACTCGAGCGCGTGATTGTCGCGCATCTGAGGGAGGGCGAGCCGCGCTACGCGCTCGATTACCTGACCGACCAGCCCGAGCGATTCTTTGCCGCCGAAGTGGTTCGCGAGAAGCTGCTGCAGTTCACACACGCCGAGCTGCCATTTACCAGCGCCGTCGTGATGGACACGTTTGAGGAGACTCCGGGGCTCCTGCGCCTCTATTGCACCATCCTGGTGGATCGCGAGTCGCACAAGCCGATTGTGGTCGGCAGGGGCGGCGAGATGATCAAGAGAATCGGGACGGCGGCGCGGGAAGAGCTGGAACGGCGGTTCGGGACACGCGTGTTTCTTGACCTCCACGTCCGCGTGAAGCCGGACTGGCGGGAGGATGACGCCCTCTTGAGCGACATCGGCGTGGGCCAAGAAGGAGAGTAGGCCGGGCCTTATGAGGGCCGGCAACCTGTAGTACAGTGGGGACCCGCCTTGGCATGCCGCTCTACACCACCGACGCGTTGATTCTGAGGACCTACAAACTCGGTGAGGCGGATCGCATCGTCGTGTTCTTGACGCGCGATCGCGGCAAGAAGCGCGGCGTGGCGAAGCACGCGC